>Ga0306920_100013567_pt1 | contig 11111 bp, 8 predicted proteins | sample flu12Cox44000170_FD_204666 | JGI IMG/M metagenome (GOLD analysis project Ga0306920, IMG submission 204666) | Lab enrichment of tropical soil microbial communities from Luquillo Experimental Forest, Puerto Rico - flux4day.12C.oxic.44.000.170 (v2)... | ecosystem: Environmental > Terrestrial >...
CAGTTGCTCGTGCGTCAGGCCATAGGTCTTCATATAGCGCAATACCGGGATCGTGAACAAAGTCGGCGGCCCCATTGGCCCATAGGGCTGCTCGAACTGGCCGGCGAGGCTGGTGGGTGCCGTGACATTGCGGGTGCGCCCGACGCCGGAACGGCCGCTCTCGCCATGCGTGATCAGCACCGTCTCGCAAAGAGCCGAAGCGATCGCCGCGGCGGCATGGCGGACATGGATCATGAATGAGCAGCCGCCGACCGCGGGGCCGTCGACCCATTTCGGGGTGAGGCCCAGATAATGCGCGACCGTTACTGGCGTCTCGCCGGCGGTCGCGCCCCCGTCCCGTCGCCGGATCTGCCGCGGATATGCCCTGCGCTACGAGGGCTGTGGACCTGACCAGTCGAATGGGATGTGCTTGCTGGACTTGCCGTCCGCCTCCCAGTTGAGCCCGAGGGCGTCTACTCTGTGCGTCGTGGCCTTGCCCCAGGTCGCTACCTGTCCGGGGCCCACTTCGGAGCCGGGAGCGTTCAACAGTTGCACTCGCTGTCCCGGCGGGGTCATCGGTCCGGTCAATGCCTCGGCGCGTGCCACTACCTTGCCGGGGACCTCGGCCCGCCAGACGGCGAGGTCGCTTGCGACCTCGAAATCTATCGGGACCACTTCCATGCCGACCACCTCCAGCGGTCCCCATATTGCCGATAGGCGCGCCGGGATACCTCCCACTTGCCCGCTAAAGATCATCTGCAGCGCTTCCTGCTGTCGCGTATTGGCCGCGTTATCCACGAAGAGGGCAGCCTTGAAGCCGGTTGCCTGCCCGGCCCAGATGTTGCCCTGGAAGGTGGCCGCCAACACCAGTTTGAGATTTGCAAGGGCCACGTCGCCGAAATGTCCTTCGCGGATGCGGTACGCCAGCACGGCACGGCAAATATTGTTTGTTGGCGGTTGACCGAATATACACGGACAGGCGATGTCGCAGCTGCAAACGTCGAACCAGTCGCCGGCGACATGCCATTGTGGGATTTCTGCCATTTCTGCCTCCCAGATTGCATCAGTGGACCAGATTTTCTTTGGCCTTCTTTTCCCGGTTCTCCTAAGCCCCAATTGCCCGGGTTTCCGAGGTTGCAAGCGGGACTGTCTGCTGCTTGAACTGCCGTGGCAAGAGGTTTCAAGCGCGAGCCTACGGGGCAAGGGGCAGCCGATAACCTGCGCGAGACGGTGCGCCATGGTGCGGCTACGGCTCGCCTCAGCCCGGGAGGACGCCGCAGAGGTGGTCATTTTCTTTGCCATCGCGGCATCGCGAAAAATGTCTCGCGAGATCGCCCCGGAATAGCTGTCAAGCTGAGCTCGCCTACATGCGGTAGACGCTGGGAGTGTGTGTAGGAGAGACCACCATCGGTGTCGAACGCCAGTCTCGCGGCCGGGGGGCGGGGTTGCTCGCCTTTAGGCTACCTTCACCGCCTCTGTCAAAACCGGGGTCAAAGAGAAGAAATAGGCCCCGCTCTCCTCCAGTTTGGCGAACTCGTCGAACCATTCCGCGGCTTCTTCTTCGGTCACATTGTCCCGACCCACGACGGACGATCTAATTGACCGTGCAATCCAATAGCTTGCGCTTGCGGGATTATAGGAAGTGTTCAGTACCGGGATCGGGATCTGCCGGAGCGGCTGCATCCCCACCCGGCGAAGCCGTGCAGCAAGGATGGAGGGAAGGTTGAGGCACGGCTTATGCGGCTCCCATGCTGTCAGCACGCGCTTCATCCGCGGCGCATGTTCGGAATGCCATACCGCCGAACTCCAATCCGTCGCCACAGCGACAAGTCGCCCGCCCGGGCGCAGGATCCGGTGGATCTGGCTCAGACCGGCGTCGAGATCGGCCACATACTCGAGCACCTGCACAGCGAAGACAGCATCAAATTGGGCGTCACCATAGGGCGCTGATGCAATATCCGCGTTGCGACATTCGACCCAGGCGAATTCGGCGCATCGCTGCTGCGCTGCCATGACCTGGTCGGGGCTGATGTCGATCGCGCAGACCCGCCCCATCGGCCCGACAAATCGGGCGGCATCAGATGTGCAATAGCCGCCGCCGCAACCCACCTCCAACACCCGCTCTCGGGTCCGCAGATTGAGCGCGGCGAGGACCTTACTTTGGCGAACGACATTGTCATGCGACTCGGCATTAGCGCGTTGCAGGCGCGCTATCTCGCCGGTGAACGACGTCGTGCTCATATTGCCGTCCTTAAGGTGGCTCGTTCGACATGATGATGGTACCGGAGGCGGCGAACATGCCGCCGACACCGTGGCAGACCGAGATCTTGGCGCCGGGGATTTGGGCGGGGGCGGTGCCGCGCATCTGGCGCACGCTCTCCTGCAAGGCATACATGCCGTACATGCCGGAATGCATGTAGGAGAGGCCGCCGCCATTCGTGTTCAAAGGCAATTTGCCACCCGGGGCGGTATTGCGCTCGGCAATAAAGGCGCCGGCCTCGCCGCGCGGCACAAAGCCCAGATCCTCGAGCCCGTAGATCGGCAGATGCGCGAAGGCGTCATAGATCATCAGATGGTCGACGTCTTTGTGCGTGATGCCGGCCTCGGCAAAGGCCGTGGGGCCAGCGACGCGGAAGGCGCGCGAGGAGGTGAAGTCCGCCATTTGACTGACCATCGGCGTCTCGACACTCTCGCCGGTGCCAAGCAGGTAGACCGGCTTTTGCGGGAAGTCCTTGGCGCGTTCGGCCGAAACCAGGATCAACGCACCCCCGCCATCGGTCACCAGGCAGCACTGCAGCAGGCGGAACGGATAGGCGATCATCCGCGAATTGAGGACATCGTCGACGGTGATCGGCGCCTTGAAGGTGGCGCGCGGGTTCTTGGCGGCCCATTCGCGCTGCACGACCGAGACCATCGCCAGGGTCTCGTCGGTCAGACCATAGGTCTTCATGTAGCGCAATACCGGGATCGTGAACAAAGTCGGCGGACCCATTGGTCCATAGGGCTGCTCGAACTGGCCGGCGAGGCTCGCCGGTGCGACGACATTACGGGTGCGCCCGACACCGGAGCGGCCGCTCTCGCCATGGGTAATCAGCACCGTCTGGCACAAACCCGACTCGATCGCCGCGGCGGCGTGTCGAACATGGATCATAAACGAGCAGCCGCCGACCGCGGTGCCGTCGACCCATTTCGGGACGAGGCCGAGATAGTGTGCCACCGTCACCGGCGTCTCGCCGGCGGTCGCGATCCCGTCGATGTCGGCGGGTTTGAGCCCGGCATCGGCCATCGCATTGAGTGCGGCGTCGGCATGCAATTGGATCTGCGACATGTCGGGAATGACGCCGAGCCGGGTGGTCTCGGCAGCGCCGACGATGGCGATCGATTTCGGCCTCATCGCGGTTACCTCCGCTCGGTCAGCGAGGCCAGGATGCGCGTCGTTGTCTCGCGCAGATTGGCCTGGATCCCCGCATCGAGCGGCAACAGCACGGGGCGGAAGAGGGGAAGGGTAATCTCGTCGTCGAGCTTTTCGAAGGCGACTTCGACCGGCATGTCGAGCTGCAACGCCTCGGGGGTCTGTGGGCAGCCGGTGATGTTGGTCATCATGCGCGGCCCCTCTTCGAGCTCGACGACGGCGATCGCGTAGGGCGGGGTGAAGCCCGGCACCGGCCGGTGGTGGATCACATAGCTGTAGAGCCGGCCCTTGCCGCTCGCAGCGAACACGGCGACATCGCGCGCGGCGCAGGCGGGGCAGAACGGCCGCGGCGGGAAATAGACCTTGCCGCAGGCGTTGCAGCGCTGCAGGCGCAATTCGCCCGCCCGCGTGCCGTCCCAGAAATGCTGCGTCTCCGGCGTCGGCTGCGGCCGCGCGCGTCTTCCTTCGGACATTCGTCCCACCTCCATCAGAGCTCGCGCTGATTGTGGGCCGTTCGTCATTCCCGCGAAAGCGGGAATCCAGATCAAGCGCATGAACGGTTGCCCCCGGTTCAAGCCAAGGGGCAGGCTCTGGGCCCCCGCTTTCGCGGGGGCGACGGCACCTATTCGGATCTCCTGAGACGAGCGCCCGTGTGACGTCGATACTATCTAGCTGACATCAGCCTTACAGAGCGATCGCAAAGCGCGCTGTGTTCAATGTGACACCAGCGCTGGCGCCTGCTAAGATTTTTGTGCCTCTTAGGGAGCAGGCGATTGTCCGAGGAACGGGTAGAGCGGCGGCTGGCCGCCATCCTCTGTGCTGATGTCGTGGAATATTCGCGGCTGATGGGGGCGGACGAGGAGAAGACCCTCGCTGCGCTCAAGAGCCACCGGCGCGAATTGATCGACCCGCTGATCGACCAGCACCGCGGACGCATCTTCAAAACCACCGGCGACGGCATGCTGATCGAGTTCGCATCGGTCGTCGACGCCGTGCGCTGTGCGGTCGTGGTGCAACGGGGCATGGAGGACCGCAACGCCAACCTGCCGGAGGCCGAGCGCATCCGTCTTCGCATCGGCATCAACCTTGGCGATGTCATGGTCGACGAAGGCGACATGTTTGGCGACGGCGTCAACGTCGCGGCGCGGATCGAAGCGCTCGCGGCCCCGGGCGAGATCTGCGTCAGTTATTCGGTGCGCGAGCAGGTCGGCGAAAAGCTGCCGATTAGGTTTTCCGATCTCGGCGAGCACGGTGTCAAGAACATCGCGCGACCGGTGCGCGTCTACCGCGTCGAGAAGGGCGCTGAGCCATACGCGGGCGCCGCGGAGGCCCGAACACAAGATCCGCTCGGTCTCGCTGACAGGCCATCGCTCGCGGTGATGCCCTTCGCCAATATGAGCGGCGATGCCGAGCAGGAATACTTCGTAGACGGGATCGTCGAGGACATTATTACCGGCCTTTCACGGATCAAATGGCTGTTCGTGATCGCCCGCAACTCGACCTTCACTTACAAGGGTCGCGCGGTCGATGTAAAACGGGTCGGTCGCGAGCTCGGTGTGCGTTATGTCCTCGAAGGCAGCCTGCGCAAGGCGGGTAACCGGGTCCGCCTGACCGCCCAGCTGATCGAGGCCGCAACTGGTACACATGTCTGGGCCGAGCGTTACGATCGCGCCCTCGACGACATTTTTGCGGTTCAGGACGAGATCACCCTCAGCGTTGTCGGGACGATCGAGCCTAGCCTGCGCCAGGCAGAGATCGAGCGCGCCAAGCGCAAGCGCCCCGACAGTCTCGACGCCTATGATCTCTACCTTCGCGCGTTGCCCCATCTTCATGCAGCTATGCCCGGTGACGCCGATAAGGCCCTCGCGCTCCTCCGGCAGGCGCTGGCCCTCCAGCCTGATTATGCCGCGGCCAATGCCGCTGCGGCTTATGCGCACGAAAACCGTTACATGCGCGGCGGGCTCAACAATGCGGACAAAGAGGCTGCACTCCACTACGCACGAGCCGCGATCGAGGCGGGCGCCGACGACGCCGCGACGCTCGCCACTGCGGGCTTTGTCATTGGTCTCGTCGAGCACGACTATGAGACCGCGATGAACGCTATCGATGGTGCACTGGCGCTGACCCCGTCGTCGGCTTGGGCGCTCGGCTCAGGTGCGGTCATCTTGGGTCATGCCGGACGCACCGCGGAGGCGATCGAATACGGAGAGCGTGCGCTTCGCGTCAGCCCATTGGATCCGGAAATCTGGCACACCCATATGGGGCTGGCGATCGCCCAATGCGCGGCGGGCAATTGGGAGGAAGCGATTGCAGCCTGCCGTCACACCATACGGGTCAATCCGCGCTTCAGCCTCCCTCACGTGCTGCAAGCTGCCTCACTCTCCTTCCTCGGTCGCTCGGAGGAGGCCAGAGTGATAGCAAGGCGCGTGCCCGAGTTGGAACCCGGCTTTACGGTCTCCGGTTTTGTTCGAGCCCATACCGGCCGGGCCGAAATCTGGGAGCCGATCGGCGATGCGCTGCGCCGGCTGGGACTCCCAGAATAGCGCCCATCAAGGGAGGAAGCGATTGGTGGAGGAACGGGTGGAGCGACGGCTGGCGGCGATCCTCTGCGCCGATGTCGTGGAATATTCGCGATTGATGGGCGCGGACGAGGAAAGGACACTCGCCGTTCTCAAGAGCCATCGGCGTGAATTGATCGATCCGCTGATCGACCAGCACCGTGGACGCATCTTCAAGACCACCGGCGACGGCCTGCTGATCGAGTTCGCCTCGGTCGTCGATGCCGTGCGCTGCGCCGTCGTCGTGCAGAAGGGGATGGAGGACCGCAACGCCAATCTGCCGGAGCGCGAGCGCATTCGCCTCCGCATCGGCATCAATGTCGGCGACGTAATGGTCGACGAAGGCGACATATTCGGCGACGGCGTCAATGTGGCCGCGCGGATCGAGGCGCTTGCCGCCCCTGGGGAAATTTGCGTCAGCGCCTCGGTGCGCGAGCAGGTCGGCGAAAAACTGCCGATCGGGTTTGCCGATTTCGGCGAGCACAGCGTCAAGAACATCGCGCGACCGGTGCGGGTCTACCGCGTCGAGAAGGCCATCGAGCCGCTTGCCGGAGGCGCGGACGATCGCCCAACACCCCCGCTCGCCCCTCCCGAGGAGGGACCCTCTGTTGCGGTGCTGCCGTTCGCCAATATGAGCGGTGATGCGGAGCAGGAATACTTTGTCGACGGGATCGTCGAGGACATCATCACCGGCCTGTCGCGAATCAAATGGCTACACGTGCTCGCCCGCAACTCGACCTTTGCCTTCAAAGGCCGCACCGTCGACGTGAAGCAGGTCGGCCGCGAGCTCGGCGTGCGCTATGTCCTCGAAGGCAGCCTGCGCAAGGCTGGCAACCGCGTCCGTCTGACGGCACAGCTGATCGAGGCGGGGAGCGGCCGGCATGTCTGGGCCGAGCGCTACGATCGCGCGCTCGACGACATTTTCGCGGTGCAGGACGAGATCACCCTGAGCGTCGTCGGCTACATCGAGCCGAGCCTACGCCAGGCCGAGATCGAGCGGGCAAAGCGCAAACGACCGGACAGCCTCGACGCCTACGACCTCTATCTGCGCGCCCTGCCATACGCCATGGTGTTTATGCCGGGGGACGCGGACAAGGCGCTGCCGCCGCTGCGCCAGTCGCTCGAGCTCGAGCCCGGCTTTGCCGCGGCGCATGCCGCCGCGGCGTGGTGCCACGAGCAGCGTTATCTGCGCGGCGGCCTCGATCCCGTCGACAAGACCGCGGCGCTCGCCCATGCCCGCGCCGCGCTCGAGGCCGGCGCCGACGACGCCGCGACATTGGCGACCGCCGGGTTTGTCATCGGTCTGGTCGACCACGACTACGACACCGCGATGAACGCGATCGACCGGGGCTTGGCAATGACCCCGTCTTCGGTTCTGGCGCTGAGCTTGGGATCGGTGATCCTCGGCCATGCCGGGCGGACCGCGGAAGCGATCGACTACGCCGAACGCGCGCTGCGTTGGTGCCCGCTCGACCGAACGGTCAACCTGCCCTATGTCGGGCTCGGCATCGCCTATTGCGCGGCCGGCAATTGGGAGGCTGCGATCCCGGCCTGCGGCAAGTCGGAACAAGCCAATCCACGGTTCAGCCTGCCGTATTTTCTGCGGGCCGCCGCCTTGTCCCAGCTCGGCCGCATCGATGAGGCCAAAGTCCCGGCCCAACGGGGGCTCGAACTAGAGCCCGGCTTTACGGTCTCCGGCTTTGTGCGGGCTCATACCGGCCGCGCCGAGATCTGGGAACCCATCGGTGACGCGCTGCGCCGGCTCGCTCTCCCGGAATAGCGCCGGCACCGACCTCATTCCCCGATTTTCTCGGCCTCGACATATTCCATTGTTTTTCGATTGATAGGCCGTTTGAATTCATTGTTCGGCGCCAAAAATTCAGTTGATATTCGATTGATCCGCTAAGTAACGAATTTGGTCTCGTAACCCACTGAAATAACAGGCCACGATACCCGCCAACGGTGGCCTCGTTGCGGCAAAAAACGCGATTTTCGTTGTTTTGGTCGATTTGGGAGTGCCGGCCTCTTGCCTAGCCCTTGCCGAGAAACACGGCGAGCAAGGCGTGTGCCGCGGCAGTCGGCGCGCGGGCGCCTGCCATGACCTGCTCTTCGGCCTCAGCGAGGCGGCCGCCGGCGGCGGCGCGGAACTGCTCCAGCAGACTGTCGCCGATCTCTGACCACAAAGCCGCGCGCGCCTGCTCGGCGCGCCGTCGCGACCATGCGCCTGATTGTTCGAGTGCCGCGCGAAAGCGCGCGACCTCACCCCATACCTCTTTGATGCCGATCCCTTCGAGCGCCGAGACCGTGCGCACCGGGACCTGCCATTCGGGCAGTCGCGGCCGCAAGAGACGCACGGCACTCGCATAATCGGCGGCCGATCGACGCGCCGCTGCCGCGAGCTCGCCATCTGCCTTGTTGACCAGCACGAGATCGGCGAGTTCGACGACGCCGCGTTTGATCCCTTGCAGCTCGTCACCCGCCGCCGGCGGCTGGATCAGCAGGAACATGTCGACGATCTCGGCGACCGCGGTTTCGGCTTGGCCGACGCCGACCGTCTCGACAAGCACCGCGTCGAACCCGGCTGCTTCGCAGAGCAGGATCGCTTCGCGCGTGCGGCGCGCGATGCCGCCCCCCCGGTCACCTGCCGAGGACGGCCGGACAAAGGCCGCGGGCGACCGCGCCAGCTCGGTCATGCGGGTCTTGTCGGCGAGGATGGCCCCGCCGCCGCGCTTTGACGAGGGGTCGACGGCGAGCACGGCAATCCGCCGACCGAGCGCGATTCCATCGAGGCCAAAGCGTTCGATGAAGGTCGATTTGCCGGCGCCTGGCGGGCCGGAGATGCCGATACGAACCGCACCCCCGGTTTGCGGTAAGAGTGCCTCGACGAGCTGTTCTGCCTCCTCCCGATGATCTGGGCGGGTCGACTCGATAAGCGTGATGGCGCGCGCGAGCGCCCGCCGATCGCCCTGCCGAAGAGCCGCGATCAGCTTCTCGGTGATCACGCCCTCGTCAATCCGCCGCGAGTGCGGCCTCGCGTTGCGTCGCCTCCTGCTGGCGGGCCCACATCGCGGCGTAGACGCCGCGGCGCAGCAGCAGCTCGCGATGGCTGCCGCGCTCGATGATATGGCCATCGTCGAGCACCAGGATCTCGTCGGCTTCGACGACTGTCGACAGCCGGTGCGCGATGACCAAGGTGGTGCGGTCGGCGGAGATCTCGGCGAGGCTCGCTTGAATCTCGCGCTCGGTCTTGGTGTCGAGCGCCGAGGTCGCCTCGTCGAAAACCAGGATCTTGGGGGCCTTCAGGATCACCCGGGCGATCGCCACTCGCTGCTTCTCGCCGCCGGACAATTTGAGACCGCGCTCGCCGACCATTGTCCGGTACCCATCCGGCAGCGCGGTGATGAAATCGTGGATGTGAGCGTGGCGGGCCGCTTCTTCGATGTCGGCACGCGTCGCCCCGGGACGGCCATAAGCGATGTTGTAATAAATCGTGTCGTTGAACAGCACTGTATCCTGCGGCACCACGCCGATCGCGCACCGCAGGCTCTCCTGGGTCACCTCGCGAATGTTCCGGCCGTCGATCTCGATGGCTCCGGCGTCGACGTCGTAGAAGCGGAACAGCAGGCGCGCGATCGTCGACTTACCGGCGCCGCTCGGGCCGACGATCGCGATCATTGCGCCGGGAGGCACCCGGAAATCGATTTCGCACAGGATCGGCCGCCTGACGTCGTAACGGAAATCGACTCGGCGAAAGGCGACAGCGCCGCGGCCGACGATAAGGGTTGGCGCGCCCGGCCGATCCTCGATCTCCGGCTTGACCGCCAAGAGTGCCAGCATCTGCTCGAGATCGGTCAACGACTGTTTGATGTTGCGGTAGACCATGCCGAGGAAGTTGAGGGGCGTGTAGAGCTGGATCAGATAGGCGTTGACCAGCACGAAGTCGCCGACCGTCATCTTGGCCGCCGCCACCCCTCGCGCGGCGAGGATCATGATGACAACCAGGCCGGTCGCCATGATCGCCCCCTGCCCGAGATTGAGCAGGGTCAGGGTGGTCTCACTCCTGACCGCGGCGCGCTCATAAGCCTGGAGCGCGGCATCGTAGCGCCGCGCCTCGTGCTCTTCGTTGGCGAAATACTTGACGGTCTCGAAATTCAGCATGCCGTCGACCGCCTTGGTGTTGGCCTCGCTGTTGCGGTCGTTCATCTCACGCCGAAAGCGCACCCGCCAGTCGGTGATCGAAAACGTGAAGGCGATGTAGAGCACGATCGTCGCCAGGGTGACGGCCGCGAAGGTCCAGTTGAAGAGCCGCCAAAGGATCGCGCAGACCAACATGATCTCGAACAAGGTCGGCACGACGTTGAACAGCATAAACGATAGCAGGAAATCGATGCCCGCCGTGCCGCGCTCGATCGCCCTCGACAACCCGCCGGTACGGCGCTCCAGATGATAGCGCAGCGACAGGGCGTGCACATGGCGGAAGGCGGTTAGGGCCAGCCGGCGCACGGCGCGCTGGCTAACCTTGGCGAAGACGGCGTTGCGCAGTTCGTTGAAGCCCTGCGACATCACCCGAGCGACCCCATAGGCGATGATCAAGGCGACGGGGACCACGACCGCGGTGTTGCTGGGTGCCAGCGTATCGACCGCGTGCTTGTAGAGCAGCGGCACGTAGATATTGACGAGCTTGCCGGCGAGCAGAAGGGCGACCGCGAGCACCACCCGCGCGCGCAACTCGAACGAATCGCGCGGCCAAAGATACGGGGCGAGGGATTTGAGCGCGCGCAGTTCGTCCTTGAGCCGGCCCTTAACGCGCGGCGGCCCTACACTGATCGGACGGCCATGCGGGCTCATAGCGCGGGGTCCCCCTCCCGGCCGAGCTTCTCGGCGCCGGCGAGCGGCACTGCGCCAAGTTCTCGCGAGAGCTTGAGCGCCGCGAGCAGGGCCGCAGCAACGACTGCCGCCCCCCACCAGAACGCGGCATTGCGGCCGAATTCAGCAAAGAACCACCCGGCGACGGCCGGCCCGAGGACGCGGGAAAGGCTGGCGACCGATTGCGACACACCCAGCACTTCGCCCTGCTCCTCACGCCCGGCACAGCGCGAGATCAGGCTGTTCAGCGAGGGCTGCATCAGCCCCATGCCGAGCGCCAACCCGGTCATTGCGAG
>Ga0306920_100013569_pt1 | contig 11109 bp, 8 predicted proteins | sample flu12Cox44000170_FD_204666 | JGI IMG/M metagenome (GOLD analysis project Ga0306920, IMG submission 204666) | Lab enrichment of tropical soil microbial communities from Luquillo Experimental Forest, Puerto Rico - flux4day.12C.oxic.44.000.170 (v2)... | ecosystem: Environmental > Terrestrial >...
GGACGCGCATGACGATCTCCCGTCATCCGTAAAACTGCTCACCATAAAAATTAGTAGCGGGGGCAATGGTTCGCGAAGGGGAATTCACCGGCATTTGAAATTAGGGCACTCCCACATTCGACTTAGCACCAAAGTATAATCTGGCCGCTTCACCGCAACGCCTTCACGTTGCTCTTCTCGGGCTTGATGCCGAACTTGGGTGCGCTAGCGCGGATAGCGTCGGCCACCCGATCCATCGCCGGGTGCGCCCGGTTCTTCACCTTGACCCAGTGCTTGGCGCGGCCTGGTCCTCTTGTCCCAGAACTTTTCCGGTCCTTCGGCTGATCAAGTGCAACCGCGCGCAGGCCTTACACGTGACGGCTTCGTACTCGTTATCGGGCGCGGCCTCGTCGTCCTCGTCCCGCCAATGCTGAACGTTCAAGTTTGTCGAGGGACAGGTGAAAATGAAATTACCCATCCTCCCTCTTTAGAGGGGGATTGAAGATCGTTCTTGAGACTTCATGCCAAAGATTTGCTTCTTGCGGCCAAGACGTTTTTTTCAGCAGTTTTCGCCGAGTGCAAAAAAATGGCTCCGGCGCGGGGGAGCGCGGAGCCATTAGTCAGTCGTCCCCTCACGTTGGGCAACGCAAAACTGAGGAGTGAGGGCAGCAGGGTTTAGTCAGGCAATGATGTCCCGATTGCGGATTGCCGAAGGGCAATGGTGTGATCTAACTGCGCCGAAAGAAGGCGAGCGGATTTTCCAAAAGTGGATATGCTTTTTGGTCGCTGTAGCTCCGCTTGCGCATTAGCGCAGGGAATGCGAGGTCGGCGGGCTGGGGAAGACGAATCCGCTAGAACGCTGCTCGACGGCGTCTTTTCCTTCTTGGTACACATACAACTCTATCGTAAAGTTTCCTCGTCTGAAGATGCCGAGTGGGGGCACCGCCATGATCACCAGCCGACTGACCGGAGCATTTCTTGCCCTTTTTTGCGTAGCAGTCTCAAACGGGGTCGCGGCTGAGGAAGTTGGTTCCGCTCCGCGAAGTCCTGGCGCTTGTCCGGTCGCCGCAACTGGCTTTGCCGACCCGATGACTGCACCTCATTGGAACGGCTGGGGTGTCGATGGCTCGCAGCACCGCTTCCAACCGGCGGAAATGGCGCAACTCACGGCGGGGGACGTGCCCCGCCTCAAGTTGAAATGGGCTTTCGGATTTCCCGCCACAATCCTTACGTTTGCGCAACCGACCGTGATGGGCGGCCGGATATTCGTCGGCAGTTATGGCGGCAAAGTTTACTCGCTCGACGCAAAAACCGGCTGTACCTACTGGGAATTTGATGCAGGAGCGCCGGTGCGTTCGGCGATCACCGTTGGACCGGGTAAAGTCGGCTGGCTGGCCTATTTCGGCGACCAACGCGGCAACGTTCACGCCGTGGACGTTGAGACGGGTAAGGCTTTGTGGACGACCCGTGTCGAGGATCATCCGGCGGCGTGGTCCACCGGCTCGCCAACGCTGGCCGGGACAACACTGTTCGTTCCTATTTCATCGCGCGAGGAATTCCTGGCCACCGACCCGAAATATCCTTGCTGCACCTTCCGTGGAAGCGTCGTCGCGTTGGAAGCATCAACGGGGAAGACGTTGTGGAAGAGCTACACGATCACCGAGGAGCCCAAGGCGCGCGCAACCAGTAGCACTGGCGTGCAGTTGAGCGGACCCTCGGGCGCCGCGGTGTGGTCCTCCCCGACCTACGACCCCCTGAAGGACATGATCTATGTGACTACGGGCGACAATTACTCGGACCCACCGACAAACACCTCAGATGCCATCCTGGCGTTGAACGCCGTTTCCGGGAAAATGGTATGGTCGCGTCAGGTAACGTCGGGCGACGCGTTTAATATAGCGTGCGCCGCACCAGAGTCGGGACCAAATTGCCCCGCCTCCAAAGGACCGGACCTGGATTTCGGGTCGTCGGCGATCCTCGTCAGTCTTCCGAACGGAAAGCGTGTGCTGATTGCGGGACAGAAATCGGGCGTAGTGACGGCCGTCGATCCCGATCGCGACGGAGCAATCCTCTGGCAAACGCGGGTTGGTCGCGGCGGACACCTCGGTGGTGTTCAATGGGGATCGGCTGCCGATAACAGTAGGATTTACGTGGCGGTGTCGGACACCATATTCGGCCCCGTCCCGCCAGGCACAGCCGGTGGGCAGGTGTCACCGTTTGATCCGAATGTGACATGGTTGTTGGACAGTAAGACTGGCGGCGGTTTACACGCGCTCAGCCTTGAGAGTGGCGAAAAGGTCTGGCAGACGCCACACCCAGGCTGCAATAACGTTCCGGGGTGCGGCCCTGCTCAGTCGGCTGCCGTCACGGCGATCCCCGGGATCGTGTTCTCTGGCGGTCTTGATGGTCATCTGCGTGCGTATTCTGCCGATGATGGCCGCATCGTGTGGGATGAGGACACGAAACGTGAGTACCGCACGGTCAATGGTGTCGCGGCCCGTGGCGGCTCGATGGATGGGCCTGGTGCAGTCGTCGTGGGCGGCATGCTCTATGTCAGTTCGGGATACGGACTCTGGGCCGGTACGCCCGGAAATGTGCTGCTAGCCTACTCGTTAGACGGCCGTTAAACGTCCTCTGATGATGTCTGTTCATGGAGCCGGAGCGGAAGTCATCTGTACACCCCTAGAAAGTCGCCTTATGGCCCAAAGCAGAAATGGCCCATAGCAGACTTGGCGGTGCGTGATCCTGATGTCTGCTTTCGGGGGTAGAGCGGACGTCCGGTTAGACCCGGCGAATGTCTGCTTATGACCCAACTGCGACATCGGCTGTCCCCTTCAAGTGTGCTATTTTGAGCCGCTTCGACGCCATACGCTGGGAGCGGCAATGAAGCGGCGGGAGTTCATCACATTGCTCGGGGGTGCTGTTGTAGCGTTGCCGAATGCGGCACGTGCACAAGACGGCACGCGGATACGCCGGATCGGCATCCTTGTGAACTTCCCGCCGGACGACGAGGAAGCTCAAGCGCGAATAAGGGCGTTTGCGCAGGAGCTGCAAACGCGCGGGTGGATCGAGGGAAAAAATTTGCGTACCGAAATCCGCTGGGCCGGCGAAAGGGCCGAGCGCTATCACGAATACGCAAAGGAACTAGTTGCCCTTGCGCCGGACGTGATCCTCGCTTCTGGCAGTCCAAGCGTGGCCGCGTTGCAACTAGTTTCACACGATATGCCGATCATTTTCGCGAATGTGATCGATCCTGTAGGCGCTGGATTTGTGGCCAGTCTGGCGCGGCCGGGAGGCAACACAACGGGATTTACCGCGTTCGAATACAATATCAGCAGCAAGTGGCTTGAGCTGCTCAAGGAGCTTACGCCCGATTTGAAGTGGGTTGCTGTTGTTCGAGACCCTTTGACAGCCTCCGGCATCGGACAGTTCGCCGCGATCCAGATGGCATCATCGTCGTCGGCGTTGGAGCTTACGGCAATCGATCCGCGCGACCCAGTCGTGATAAAAAGAGCTTTCGCGGCGTTCGCGCGAGAGAACAATGGTTGGGTGATCGTTACGGCGAGTACGGCGACGGCCGTCTATCGTGATTTGCTGGTGTCGTTGGCGCAACAATACCGATTACCGGCCGTATATCCCTTCCGATATTTCACGACGAACGGAGGTCTCGCCTCTTACGGACCGGAGACCATCAACGGCTACGTAAGCGCCGCTGCTTACGTCGACCGTGTGCTGAAAGGCGAAAAGGCCGCCGACCTTCCGGTTCAGGCGCCAAACAAGTACGAGCTGTTGATCAATCTGCAAACGGCCAAGGCGATGGGCCTTAAATTGCCGCCAACGCTTCTTACGCGCGCCGACGAAGTGATCGAATGAAACGACGCGACTTCATCACACTCGTAGTCGGCGCGGTTGCGACACGGCCGGTTGGGACGGCGTTCGCTCACCAACCGGAGCGGATACGACGCGTTGGCATACTCATGAACCTTGGGGCCGACGATCCAGAGGGACAAGTTCGGCTTAAGACATTTTTGCAAGGGCTGCATACACGAGGGTGGATCGAAGGCAGCAACCTGCGTGTCGATACATGTTGGGGTGAAGGCAAAGCAGAGCGTTTTCGCTCCTGCGCAGCTGAATTAATCAAACTTGCGCCGGATGTCATCCTTGCCGGTTCCGGATCTGCGATGCCAGCGTTGATGGAGGCGACTCGTTCGCTTCCGATTGTGTTCGTGCAAACCGTCGATCCGGTTGGGTCGGGTTACGTTGCGAGCCTCGCCAAGCCGGACAGCAACGCCACTGGATTTACCCAGTTCGAGTTCAGTATCGGCGGCAAATGGCTGGAATTGCTCAAACAGATCGCGCCTCGTTTAACGCGAGTCGCCGTGCTTCGTGACGTTACTCTGGACGGAGCCGCACAGTTTGCGGCAGTTCAGTCCGTTGCACCGTCGTTTGGCGTGGAGTTGACGCCGGTCAGTGTGCGTGATCCCAGCGAGATCGAGCGCGGAGTTAATGCTTTCGCGGCCAGATCAGACGGTGGACTTATCGTGACGGCCAGTGCAAATACCGCCGTTCATCGCGACCTGATCATCACACTGGTAGCCCAGCATAGATTACCCGCGATCTATCCTTTCCGTTACTTTGTCAGCAGTGGCGGTATGATCTCCTACGGGCCTGATCCGATAGAGCCTTATGAGCGCGCGGCAGAGTACGCACACCGCATCCTAAATGGGGAGAAGCCGGGTAATCTTCCGGTGCAAGCGGCGAGCAAGTTTGAACTTACCGTCAATCTCAAAACGGCCAAAGCTCTTGGCCTGAGCATCCCCGCGACGGTTATTGCCCGCGCCGACGAGGTGATCGAATGAGGCGGCGGGAGTTCATCGCGCTGGTTGGTGGTGCGGCGGCATGGCCGTTTGTCGCGTTTGCGCAACAGCCGATGCCGGTGGTCGGGTTTCTAAACAGCACATCGCGCGAGGGATATGCGCCGTTCCTTGCAGCTTTCCTGCAGGGGCTGAAGGAGACAGGTTATATCGAGGGCCGGAACGTCAGGATCGAGTACCGCTGGGCAGAGGGTCATTATGATCAGTTACCGGCCATGGTCACCGATCTGATACAACATCACGTCGTTGTGCTTGCAGCGACCAGTACTCTCGCGGCACTCGCGGCCAAAGCGGCTGCACTTGCAATTCCGGTCGTTTTCACAACCAGCGGCGACCCGGTGAAGCTCGGCCTCACCGACAATCTCAATCGGCCAAGTGGTAACATTACTGGCGCAACCCAATTGGGTGAGGAGACTGGACCGAAGCGGCTTGAGCTGTTGCACGAGCTGCTGCCTGAAGCGAAGGTGGTGGCGTTCCTAAACAATCCTGCGAATCCTCTTGCTGAGACCTTATCGAAGGAGATGGAACTGGCGAGCCGCGTCCTTGGGCTGCAGCTCCATATTTTGAAAGCAAGCACCGATGACGAACTCGATACGGCTTTCGCAACCCTGAGCGGAGTAGGGAAAGGCGGGCTCGTGATCGCCGCCGACCCATATTTCACTAGTCGGGCCGAGCAACTCGCCGCATTCGCAGTCCGCCATGGCGTGCCCACGATAGACCAGAATCGTGAATTTGCAGCCGCTGGCGGCCTCATAAGTTACGGAGGCGACCCTAGAGATTCTTACTACATTGCTGGAATCTACACCGGTCGCATTCTCAAGGGCGAAAGACCTGAAAGCCTACCGCTGCAGCAGGTCACAAAAGTCGAGATGATCGTCAATCTGAAGGCCGCCAAGGCGCTTGGTATGACAGTCCCGCTTTCGCTGCTCGGCCGTGCCGACAAGGTGATCGAATGAGACGGCGGGAGTTCATCACGCTTGTCGGCGGTGCAGTAATCGCATGGCCTCTTGCGGCGGCGGCGCAGCAACCGCAAAAAGTGTGGCGGGTCGGGTACCTTGGATTTGGTCCCGCGTCCAGTTGGACGAGCCAGGTGGAGGCTCTGCGAAGCGGCTTGCGCGATCTCGGCTACGTCGAGGGCAAGAACATTGTCATTGAGTTCCGATGGGCAGAGCACGCTGACCAGACGCCTGATCTCGCAACCCAACTCGCCCGTATGAATGTCGACGTTATTTTCGCGCCGGCCTCAACCCAAGTCCAACCTGCCAGAAAGGCGACCAATACGATCCCGATTGTGTTCGCTCAACATGCTGACCCGGTCGGCCTCGGAGATGTGGCGAGCCTTTCGCGACCCGGCGGGAATATCACTGGACTGTCGATGCTTCTAACTGAACTCTCCGAAAGCCGCTCTGGGCACCTCGACCTTGTGGGCGAAGGCGACCACCCGTGGACCGTTGACTTGGTGACTGTGACAGCCGCAGCCATCCTTGTGGCGGGCTTCGCCGGCGCTCTAGTCGCACACTTGGTCCGGTAGGCAACTCACGGCAGATCAAAATGCGTTGGACGGGGAAGCCTATATTGTTATCGCATTGACGGCGAGCAGGTTGGTCAGCCTTGGAATCCAACCGGGCGAAATAAATAGGAATCGTGGAAGGAGGAATCGCGATGGACAAACCTAGGAAAACGGCGAAGCAATTGCTTGATATGAAGAAGCAGGCCGGTTTCTTTTCGGTCTCGGCGAACAGCACAGTCAAGGCTGCGCTTGAGGTTCTGTCGGAAAAGAACATCGGTGCGGTGCTTGTGATGGAGGGCACCAAGCTTGTGGGAATCTTTTCGGAGCGCGACTACGCTCGTAAGGGCGAGCTTCAAGGCAGGGCCGCGGGCAGCACCGCTGTCCGCGAGGTCATGACCTCCAACATCGTGTCGGTGACGCCGGACCGAATGGTCGAGGAGTGCCGAAGGATCATGGGCGAAAGGCGCATCCGCCACCTGCCGGTCCTGGACGGCGAGAAGGTGATCGGGGTGCTTTCCAGCAAAGACATCCTTGATGAGGTCATCGCCGAGGATGAGAAGCTCATTCGCGACCTCGAGACCGAACGGTTGCAGATGACCACCACCGCCGGCAACTACTGAGCTAAGCATATCCGCCACAGCTGGCAGCACAGCGCGGAAAAGAGCCGAGACGGGGCGGTCTCAACCGACAGGTTCGTGTGCTCAAATATAGGCGCGGTTAGCCCCGCTCGCGGAGGTGCTCCGGCGGCTGAGGATTGTTGGCGGGATTCGTATCGTACTTAGATATTCGCGCGATGAGTCCGCTAATCGCTAGCGGTTGCAAATCTGCCTCGAGTGCGTCAGCAATCTCCTTGGCATAGACCTCCTGCTCGTTCACATAGACCGTAAATGATTTCAAATATTTTTCTCTCTTTGCCGGGTTCTCTATCGTCGCCTTCGTCCACGAATAAAGCGGATAGCTTTCCACGTCTTGTGCTTCTGCTGCGGCGACATATTCTGCAAAGGCATCGAACTGACATTTCGGCGCAGCGCGATGCTTGGCAAGGACGACGAAGAGCGGCGCTAACGCCGGATCATCAAGTCTTCGGCGCACCGATTCCGACTTAGCCGGATCGTTCACGTCGAACCTAACCTGATATTGCCATTCGGAAGTCACCGTATTCTCTCGACTTGGTGATTAGCGACTTTGGATACTGCTTACCCAGTGCTTACCCTGGGGGTATAGCTCCCCGGCCAAAAACATCTAACTGATTGATTTATCTGGCGCACCCGACACGATTCGAACGTGTGACCTTTGCCTTCGGAGGGCAACGCTCTATCCAGCTGAGCTACGGGTGCGTGGAAGGTTCATTTAGCCGATTGGCGAGACCTCGGCAACGCTCTCCATTGGCCAGGCCGGGAAAGTGCGGGGACGCTATTTTCCCGATCGATGCCCGTTGATTTTCGCCTCGCGACTTTCGGCGTTCGCCTCAGGCCACTTCCGCCGCAAGTTCGCTGTCGGAACGGAACAAACGCCGCACCTCGGCACCGGGTTTTGCGGCGGAAAACAGGTAACCCTGCATTTCGGTACAGCCAAGCGCGCGCAGCCGCTGTCTTTGCTGCTCGGTCTCGACGCCTTCCGCGGTCGTCGTCATGTTGCGCGCCGCCGCGATATTCACGACCGCCTGCACGATAGCCGATGAACCCTCGACTTCGGCGATGTCGCTGACAAAGCAGCGGTCGATCTTGATCTTGTCGAACGGGAAACGCTTCAGATAACTGAGCGAGGAATAGCCAGTGCCGAAATCGTCAAGCCCGATGCGAACCCCGATGGCGCGCAGCTGATGCAATATGGCCAATGCCGTCTCATCGTCGCGGATCAGGACGGCTTCGGTGATTTCGAGTTCGAGCCGGTTTGCCGGCAGGAGGGAGGCCGCAAGCGCAGCCGCGATCTTCAGCGCCAGCGTCGGGGATTTCAACTGCACCGGCGACACATTGACCGCCAGTCGAACATGACCGGGCCAGGTCGCCGCCTCGGCGCAGGCCGTCTTCAGCACCCATTCGCCGAGTTCGACGATTAACCCGGTATCTTCCGCGACCGGAATGAATTCCGCGGGCGAGATCATGCCGCGTTCCGGATGGCGCCAGCGCAGCAGGGCTTCGCACCCGGTCACTTCGCCGCTGCGAAGATCGACCACTGGTTGATAATGAATTTCGAAGCCGCCATCGACGAGCGCCTGCCGCAAGTCCTGGTGCATCGCAAGCCGCGCTCTTGCGCTGGCGTCCATCGCCGGCTCGAAGAAGCGGTGGATTCGGCGGCCGTTGGCCTTGGCGCCATACATCGCGAGATCCGCATTCTTGATCAGCTGATCCAGATCGGTACCGTCGCGCGGCGCCAGCGCAATGCCAATACTGGCGTCCGCGGACAATTGATGGCCGAGGCAATGATAGGGCTCCCTGATCGCCTGATGGATCCGCGTTACGAATCTAACGACGTCATCGGCGCCTTGGACATTGGTCTGGATGACCGCGAACTCATCGCCGCCAAGCCGTGCAACGAGGTCGGTCTCCCTGATGCAGTTCTTCAGGCGCGCCGCGACGTCCTTCAGCAGCTCATCGCCGACGTGATGACCGAGCGAATCGTTGATGCCCTTGAACTCGTCGATATCGATGTAAAGCAGCGCGAATTCCTCACCCCTGCCGGTTCGCCGCAGTTCACGTTCGACCTGCTCGCGGAACAACACCCGGTTCGGCAAATCGGTCAGCGCGTCGTAGTGCGCAAGATGGGCGATCTTCTCGTCGGCGCGCCGGCGGTCGGTGACGTCGTCCACGACGTTGATGATGTAGCGGGCTTCGCCGTTTGGATCCCGGATACTGATTCGCTTCGAAGTAATGAAGCGCTCGCCCAGTCCCTGGCTTTCCCAGGCGTGCTCGTCGAGGAAAAGGCCGCCTTCCGATTGCAACGTCCTGTCGTCGTCATCGGTGATGATATTTGCAGAGGCCTTCGGGAAGATATCGGCGGCCGTCCTGCCTATGATGGCGGAGCGCGGCAGGCCAAATTGAGCTTCCGCCACCCGGTTGACCAGAAGATAACGGCGGTCGCGCGCGTCCTTCACCGTGATCTGTGACGGGATGTGGTCGATGATCTGCAGCAGGAAGGCATGGTTGCGGTCGCGTTCCCGTTCGAGATTCCTGCGCTCGGTAATGTCCTCCATGGTCGCGACCCAGCCACCCTGCGGCATGGGCCGGTTGACGATATGCACGGCGCGCCCGTCGGCAGATTCGAGGATGCTGTTGGTCACCTCGCCCTGGTCGACGTTGCGCAAGACCGTCGAGACGAACTCCTCGACGTTTCCCTTGAACGACCCGGTCTCCTTGCGATGTCTGATGATGTCGCGGAAACGACTGCCCGGCTTTACGACTTCTGTTGCAAGCCCATACATGTCGATATAGCGCTGGTTACAGACGACCACCCGCGCCGAGGCATCGTAAAGCACGAGGCCCTGCGTCATGTTGTTCAGCGCCGTATCAAGTCGATGCCTTTCCTGCTCCAGTCGGCGCTGCGATTCCTCGTGCTGCCGTTTCATCCGTCTGACGATCACGAACAGGAGGGCCGCGACCACGGATGCAGAAAGGCCGGCCGCAGCGACCATGAATTTGGTCTGGGCACGCCAGTCGGCAAGCGTGGCTTCCACCGTCCGGGTGGCGACAATTACGACCGGGAAGTGGGCCAATTCGGCCGCCGAGCCGATCCGCTCCTTGCCGTCGACGGGGCTCAAAAGGCGCAGCGTCTGATTGCCGCCTTGCGCCAGCACCCGGCTCATCAGCGGCGCCGTTTTGAAATTCTGCCCGATCAGCGAGTCGACATGAGGGTGGCGCGCCAGCATGGTCCCGTTGCGATGAAACATGGAGATCGCAGCGCCGCTGCCCAGCGTGACGGAAGCGAAGAACTTTTCGAAATTGGCAGGATCGGCCCGCCTGGACATCACGCCGAGAAAGGTTCCGTCCGGTCCGTTCAGCCTGTAAGCGAGAATGGTAGTCCACTCGCCGGTGATATGGCTGCGCACCGGTTCCATGGTCATTGTCAGCAGTGGATTGGCCTTGATCGCGTTGAAGTAGGCGCGATCGGCAATGTTGATCGCCGGCGGCGGCCAGTCCCCCGATGAGTTGATCAGCGCGCCGTCCGAATCGAAGATGAAAACGTCTCCGACATATGACAAGGCGCTGACGCTCGATTTCAGCACAAAATGCGATTCGATCGTCGAGACCTTTCGCTTGAAAAGCTCCGGCGAGGCGATCCTGGAAAGTTGTATCTGGGACACCAGGTTGCGCGCAATGATGTCGGAGTCCTGAAAGTGTTGTTCAAAATGGTGAGTGAGCAGCACCACGGTGTTCTCGAGCTCGCGCTCACCGTTGCGGAGCGCGCTCTCGCGAAATTCTCCGATCATGATCACGGTGCCGACGATGATGGAGGCGATCAGGAAAGCGCCGCAGAGAAGCAGCCACAGAATCGGGCTCCGCCAGCCGACGGCGCCAAGCCATCGGCTCGCCCGCATCCGAAGCTTCCCCGATTCGACCCAAACGCCGGAAGCGAATTCGCCCATCCCCACAACTCCTCGGGGATATGCATAGGGTGCATTAATGGCATACCGGTTAGGGAAACCTCGTTGATGTGTATAGCCCCGTCCCTCGCAGTACTGTTTCGCCTGATTTAGTTGGGCTTTTCGAGTCCCCGCCCGCCTTCTAGTTCCCTCTTGTTTGCACTGAT
>Ga0306920_100013570_pt1 | contig 11109 bp, 10 predicted proteins | sample flu12Cox44000170_FD_204666 | JGI IMG/M metagenome (GOLD analysis project Ga0306920, IMG submission 204666) | Lab enrichment of tropical soil microbial communities from Luquillo Experimental Forest, Puerto Rico - flux4day.12C.oxic.44.000.170 (v2)... | ecosystem: Environmental > Terrestrial >...
TGCAAGTCCGTTGCAACCGGAACGTCGATCGTGCTCCAGCTGTCACCCATATCTGTCGAACGAAACACCTGTCGCTGCATGCTCGTTCGCTGACGCCCCACTGCTACTACTGTACTCGTGTTCGGCACCTCTTGGACATCCAACATGAGCGCGGTGCTGAGAAGGAAGTTAGGTGAGCTCCAACTTGCCCCACCGTCAGTCGACTGCGCTACGACGCCGAAGTCTCCGGACATCGTCATCAAAGACCCTTGTCTGTCGAGCGAGTACCAGATGAAAGTGTCGGAAGGCCCTGCAACCGGTATGATGGGGAGGGGAGTCCAGGTGGCACCAAGGTCGGTCGATTTGTACAGGAAATCCGGTGCGCCGACGGCGTAGATCTCATTCGCCGAGAAGATCTTCATTTGGAAGAAGGCAAAGTTTGTCTGTGGTGGCGTCAGGGTTGCCCATGTGGCGCCGCCATCTGTCGTTTTGCTCATTCCGCCGGACGATCCGACAACAAAGCCTGTCATCGAGTCGAGGAACGTCATTCCGAGCATTGATTGTCCCACCGTGTTGGGAACAGGGGTACTCCATGTGAGTCCTCCATCGGTTGTGTTAACTATCCCACCATTCTGCAGGACTGCGTGTACCGTCAGCACATCTGTTGCCACCAACGCGTCAACAGGGTTCGTAGTTGTGTACACGGTTGTCCAGGTTGAACCACCGTCCGTGGTTTTGATGATTGTTCCTGCAGACCCGCTTGCAGCTCCAGCGGCGACGTATCCGGTGTTCGCATCCGCAAATGAGATGTATTGACAGCGCTGTGTGGTGGGGACTCCGCTCGCAATAGATGTGAAGGTCATTCCTCCATCCGAGGTCTGTCCAACAAATCCCCTATCGCCGACCACGAGTCCGTTCGTCGGAGTGACGAACCGCACATCATAGTTCTGACCGATGGTCCCGGCGTTATTTGATGGAAGGCCGGCCTGGTGATGAAAATACCAACTGGCACCGGCATCTGTTGTTCGCAAGAATGTCCCGTTTGCACCCACCGCAACCCAGTTATTCGCATCGATCATCTGCATCTTTCGCAGGAGGTTTGCTTGCGGCTTCGGGTGGGTAAACTTCCAATCCTGATAATCTTGAGCCAAGACGGCAGGCCCTGTGGCCAGTGACAGCAGAATTACAGCCAGCAGTGCGCCAAGAAACGAGGCTCGTGTCGGCATCCCGGGCTCTTGCGAGTCATGGTTCGTAATCGTATAATTACTTGATGTATGCATAGTGTAATTGACATTATATTAAACGTATTACATACGGTCAAATGGAAGATTTCTGGCAGCGGTCAAGGGATTGATGCCAAAACAAGCGTGACACAGGACGAGTTCCGTGTTACACGAACTTACAGAAGTAAATAAAAAGGCTACAGCGAAGCGGATTGCGAGAGACCAATGCCAAAAAAAATAGTAAACATCCGGTTACGGCCAGATCAGGAAGAGCGCATTAATGCGATCGTCGAGCGAAGCGCGATTCTGGATACATCGAAGTTCGTGCGCATAGCGGTCGATTGGCTTTTGCGATCGGACATCGGGCAAGTGATCAAGGAGATTGTCGATGACGAGGCGTTCCCGGATTATAAAATTCCGAAAAGCCCTGGCGCGCGGAAGAAGCGGACGCTAAAAAAGCGGACGCAATGACATTTTGCAGACGGGCCTGAGTCAGAACTCAATTGTGTCCACGCGGCGGTGCGGCAACAGATAGAAGAATCCCTCTCCGGTTGCCCTTCAGCGGTCCTCGATTATTACCCTTGTACCGCCAGTTTCGGTATTGAGAATAGAGGCATTCCACCCGCGAGATTTGGCAAAAGCTTCGATTTGATTCAATCGTTCTGCGGGTTTGATCTTTTCGCTTGGCCAGTAGCGCTCTACCTCATCCTCGAAAACGACGCAGAATCCGCGCTGTTTGATCTGCCATTCGATGCGTTTGGCAAGTGTCTCCAAACCCCCATCGCGATCAACTCGAAAGTCATTGGTTGTATCCATGTCGTAAACCAATAATCAGTTTACGTATTACGAAAGTCAACACAACAGGTGTCTCAACCCGACGCTCGACAATATTAAGCTACGCCAGCAATTACGCGACGATACAGCGCTTCATATCGAGGCAGGATACGATCTGTCGAGAATTGTTCGAGCGCGCGACTATGACTGCGTTTACCCAGTTCGTGCGCCAGCTTCGGAGATTCGACCAGCATATCCAAGCCGGCAGCAGCTGCGGTTACATCGCCGAACGGGAATAGGGGACAAGAATCTCCTATGACTTCGGGAATGCCGCCAACGCGGAAGGCGACGACAGGTTTTCCGTAGAACATCGTTTCGAGAATGCCCAGGCCGAAGCTTTCGTATTCGGACGTGTAGAGCCCCGCATCGGCAGCCTCTACATACTCGTCAACCACAGCTGTGTTTTGGCGAACAATGACAACGTCCCGAAGTCGCAACTCACCAAGCAAGGGCTGGTAAGGGTCAAAAAGGCCGCCTGCCATAATTAACAACCGAACGCGCTCCCGATTCTTCGACATCGCGATCGTGCGCAGCAGCAGATCGATGCGCTTCACAGGCCGCAAACTCGACATATGCAACACAAGAAATTCGTCGGTGATTCCGAGTTCACGTCGAACATCCTCGCGTCTTCGCTTTGGTTTATTCGGCGTGAAGAAATTTGGAATGACTTCAATCGCTCGTTTCAGACGGAAGGTTTCCTGTGTTTGATTCCGGAGACTTTCCGAAACTGCGGTAACTGCATCGGAGTGCACGAGGGCGTGCTCGATGGCCATGCGGTAATCAGGGTCCTGGCCGAGCAAAGTAGTGTCGGTTCCGTGCAACGTCGTGACGGTGCGCGGCGCCGCCGAGCCCAACATCTGTGCGGCCAAGTACGCGGCGAGCGCGTGCGGCACCGCGTAATGAACATGGAAAAGATCGAGCTGCCGGGAACGCGCGACCTCTGCCATTTTCACCGCCAGCGGCAGAGTGTAATCGGGCGAGGGGAACAAAGGGTTATGCGCAACATCGACTCGATGGAAATGAAGATTGTCCTGCGGCAGGTCCAGTCTAACGGGTTGAGCGTAACTGAAAAAATAAACTTCATGACCGCGGCGCGCCAACTCTGACCCAAGGGCTGTCGCCAGGATCCCACTCCCGCCGATCAACGGAAAACACGCAATCCCAATTTTGAGCGGCCCGGACTTCATCATCCCTCCGTGTAGGCTTTGCCGGGCTCGGAAATCTCTTCGCGCCTAACGAATATCACGTCGGGAGCATCCGCCTTGTTGACGTAATGATGCTCGCTCGCACCGGCGACGTAATGGGTGCACCGGATTACTGATTGCATCCAAACGAAACGCGTTTCTCGAGTCGGGCTGATTTGTTCCGGGCCGAATTTGAGTCCGGGGATTTCCAGAAACCGATCGCCGCCCTTATGCAGCAGCAATTTTCCGTCGCGATAACGCGCACGAACGATTTCCCCTTCGTACGGCTGATCGACGAAATAGTCTGGGACCGCGACAGCACGTGCTCTGAATTGGGGCGCGCTGGATCGCTCTACGCGGAGACCGTCGAGCAAACCCATTCGGGTGTACATCTCGAGACAGAAATCCGCGACGTTCGACGATCGAGTTTCCTTGAAGTGTTCCACCAGCGTCGGCGCTACGTAATTTGGGAGTTGGCGAGCAGTTTTCTCGTGCCATTCGGGAAGAACGCGTTTCGCATAGAGCGGGGAAAACTGCTTTTGGATCCGATTCTCGAACTGAAAATTCACGGCTGCTTCCTGATCGTTGTGGCGATCTCGTAGAATGGTACTTGTCTCTCGCGGGTCATGATCGCTGTCGTGACAGAAGAAGACGATTTCTCCGCCGATCTCTTTTTGCAGGCGGCGAGCCGTCGCAATTTTAGCGAACAAGAATCGCTTGGGAAAAAATCCGCACGGTTGTTGGCCGAAACAAATAATCGGGTGATCCATGGCTCAGAATGAGCTTCATACCTCGGCGGAGGCTTCCGCGCTGCGAAACAGAGTTTGCTGCAGAATCGGCGCGAAAATCAATACAGCCGCGCACCCAATTAAATTATACCAGAGGTAGCCGATGTTCGTCGTCGCGAACAGGACGAACACGAGCATTTGTGCAAAGAGCGCCGCAAAGAACACCGCGGATCCCGTAGCACGGCGAATAAAGAAAGCTGTCAGGAAAAGACCGAGGATGCTGCCGTAGAAGATCGATCCCAGAATGTTGCCTGCTTCGAGAAGATTCTCGACCAAACTCGCAAATGACGCGACGCCGATAGCGATTAAACCCCACGCCGCCGTCAGGGCCTGGGCTGCGACTACGTAATGATGATCGCTCGCGTTCGGCCGAATCAATGGCCGGTAAAAATCGATCGCTGTAGTGGACCCGAGAGCGTTTAGAGTTGCTGCCATCGCCGACATGGTTGCGCACAAAATCACTGCGATGAGTAATCCGACAATTCCGTGCGGCATCTGTTGAAGAATAAAAGTGATGAATACGTAATCCGATTCCTTACTCTTCGGATCGACGCCCGCCTGCACAAGAACGGCCTTGGTTTGATCGCGCAACGCGCGCGCCTCCGCATCGAGGGTGCGTACCTTATTCGTCACCGCATCACGCTCGCTTGACGATGCGGTGGAAAGAGCGCGAATCACTGCGCGTTTTTGCGCGAAGACCTCGTCGAATTGCGTCTGCAACTCTGTTAACTGAGGCCCATGGCTGCTCTCCAGCGCACGCTGATAAGCAGGCTGATTGAAGTAAACCGGCGGCTGTTCGAATTGGTAAAACATGAAAACCATCGCGCCGAGCAGCAGAATGAAAAACTGCATTGGCACCTTCACCGCGGCGTTGAAAAGCAACCCGAGGCGACTCTCTTTAACTGAACCTCCCGCCAGATATCGTTGCACCTGCGATTGGTCTGCACCGAAATACGACAGCGCGAGGAAAAACCCGCCGATCAGCCCCGACCAGAACGTATATCGCTTGTGCGGGTCGACTGAAAAATTGACCGCCTCCAGTTTGCCCATTTTGCCTGCGACCGACAGCGTGTTTCCAAAGGAGAGATCAGGGGAGAGCCGGTAAACCGCGATCGCAAATGCGATCGCCATGCCGACCAAAATCACAATCATCTGGTACCGTTGCGTGATACTGACAATTTTGGTCCCGCCGATCACCGTGTAGACAATAACCAGCCCGCCGGCGAGCCAGATAGTCAGGTTCAAGCGCCAGCCGAGCAACGCGGAGAGAACAATCGCCGGTGCGTAGATCGTGATGCCGGCAGCGATACCTCGTTGAATGAGAAACAGAAATGCGCCGAGTAACTGCGTCTTTCGATCGAATCTTTCGCCGAGGTATTGATAGGCTGTGTAAACTTTCAGCCGCTGATAGATCGGAACGAACACTGCGCAAACGACGATAAGCGCGAGCGGTTGGCCAAAATAGTTCTGGATGAAACCTATACCGCTTTCATAAGCCTGGCCTGGCATGGAAAGGAACGTGATGGGTCCAGCCTGCGTTGCGAGCACAGACAGGCCGATAGTGGCCCACCGAATACTTGAATCGCCCTTGAGATATTGGCCTAACGAGGCTCTGCCGCGCGTTCGCCACAGACCGTAGAGCGGTATCGCCAGAATCGTGGCGATGAGAACAAGGTAATCCAGCCGGTTCACGAGAACCGGAGAGTAAACAGGTAGAGGAGCACCACCTCCACCGCAAAAAGTGAAAGCGCCAGGCCGTACGCTTTGCGCCAGGAATCCGCATCTGCGTTGTCGTCTCGTGCGCTCATTTTCCCAGCGACAGCATATTTGCGAATAAGCGATAGGCTCCCGGGACTCCGGCTGGCAACTGCCGAAACCAGGAATAGCTGGTGTAGATAAAGAAACCCTTGCCTGACTTCGCAACCAACAGACCGCCATCGAGCGGTTTTTCGTTTGGATCGTTGCACGACAGGATCGGTGTCCATGCCGGGTCCCACTTGTTAGGAAAATAAAGTCCGCGTTCCTGAACCCACCCGTCGAAATCCTTCGGCGCAATTTTGTTTGGAACGTTCATTAGCGGATTATTCTGCGCCAACACACGCACCAGTGCATTTTCGTCAGTGACGCGATCCCGTGAAATCTCCAATGGATACGGCCCGAATTGGTTGGTCTTAAGATCCGCGAGCGTGTTGTACTGCGCGACGGCAACTCCGCCATTTTTTACGTAGGCGAATAATTCCGGCAACCAGTTGGAAACCCGATCCTGCGTGTTGAAGGCGCGAATCCCCAGCACGACAGCAGAGAACTGCGCCAGGTTCTTCGCCGTGATTTCGGGTTCGCTCAACATCTTCACTGAATACCCGATTTGCCTCAGGCTTTCTGGAACATCATCGCCGGCTCCGGGAATGTAACCAATGCGCTCGCCTTTCTTGCGGATATCCGCGCGAACAATTTTGGCTTGCGCCGGTGGCATCAGCGTTTGCACGCCGATGTGCGGATGGGAAATGGGCACGCGCTCGAGCGAATAGTCGCGGCCCTCGATCGAAACGATTGCTCGTAACGTCTCTTCGCTATTCTGATTCGGTGGTTTAACGCTAAACGTGGCCACCATCTCGCCATTCGTTGCCTTCAAGTCGACCGGGATAGACGCCGGAGAAACTTCCCATCCCTCCGGCGCAGTCAGTTTAAGTTCTCCTTTCACAGCTCCGGTGGCCGCGGTGACGCGCACTGAAACAGGTTTGGGCTGGTTCGTCGGAAATACGAACACGCTATTTAGAACATTCACGAACGCTGGAGGCGAAATCACTACGGGACTTCGCACTTCGCCGGCCACCGGGTCGACGGTGCGATACTTGGTGTCCACCAAGTAACGCAGCTTCTGTCCGTTCACCTGTAAAAGAATGTCGACCGGAAGAGCAGGGGGATTCTGTGGGAGACCGATAAGGTTTTGATCGTCGACAGCAAAGGTGCCGAGCGTACGGGGTTTGCGAAGCCAGTACGGCTGCGAATACGGAGCGTCGTCGGGAATCCTGTAGGACAGATCTTTCGTAACAAGCTCGTTCGTCGGAAGGGGCGCATCAATTTTGTTTGAATCGCCAGTGTTGGGGAACCGCACTTCTTGCAGTGTAATTGAAACGTTCGAGCGATTGATTGCCTCGAGTTTTATTGCCGCAGCTTGCCCGGGCGTGAACATCTCAGTCGCTGTCGACGCTTCGACATGTAACCCGAGACATGCGGCGATAATCTTGTCCAGCTCTGCTTTTTTCTCCGCGATCCAGGACTCATCCTGAATTCCACTCATCGCCTGTCGTAACTTCAACAACTCAGGCACCGAGGCAGCCGGATCGACAGGATTGTACTTCGAAATGATCTGACGAATTTCTGCGGCGACGGATTCGGAATTCGCAACGCGCGACCAGCTGGTATCGATGCCTTCGAGAAGCGAGCTTGTCATCGGCTGACCTTGCAGCGGTTTGAAATATTCTTTTCGCGCGCCGCGCCGCGGCGGACTGCCCACGCCCTGGCTTTTGTGCATGCTCAGACTAGCCGCCGCGATTTCCGTGTACGCTTTACCGAGGAGCGGATTGTAACCGCCGGCTTCTAGAACGGTCAGACCTGTCGGGTCAAAAGGGAGATTGCGGTTGGCAAAGAAAAACGGCGACGTGTTCCAAACCAGCCGCGTCGCTTGCCACGGCTTCACGAAAGCAAGTTGCTCTGGAAAACGATTTGGGTCGGCTGCCGCTGAAAATGCTTCCTGCGCCAGAATCGCTGACGCCGTATGATGGCCATGCGTCTTTTGATCCTCAGGACTGAAGCGGGTCACGATCACATCCGGTCGGAAATTCCGGACGACCCACACAACGTCAGCGAGAATTTTGTCGTGACCCCAGATGCGCATTGTTTCGTCAGCCGTCTTCGAAAAGCCGAAATCGATCGCTCGCGTGAAGAACTGTTGCGCATGATCGATGCGTCGTGCATCGATCAATTCCTGCGTTCGGATGACGCCGAGCCGCTCGCCCAGCTCGGGTCCCAGCAAATTCTGGCCGCCGTCCCCGCGCGTAATCGAAAGATAAGCGGCGTCGTAAAGCGAGCCGTTCGCCCACAACGCCATCAAATTTGTGTTTTCGTCGTCGGGGTGTGCCGCGATGTAAAGCACGCGGCCAAGCACGTTGAGCTTTTGTAATGCGAGTTGAATCTCGCTGGCATTCATTTGTTCTTGGGGCAACATAGGCGGTGTATTTGCGGCGTTGGCGGAGTGCACGACGGCGAGGATCGCGACCACGACGACTGCTTGCCAACAGCGCCGAATCCTGCGGCGCGTTAGGCGCAACGGCGCACTTTTCGGTGAGCGTCCCATCGAGGCTATCGTCCGAATTCCGAGATAGCCCGCGTCACTTATTGATGTCCTGCTTTGCTTCGAGTCGGGTAATCAGCGCCTGGATACTTTGCTTCTGGCCATCAGTTGGAGCTGCAGCTTGTGCCTGCTTGGCATCGTTTAAAGCGCCGGCAAAATCGCCTGCTGCAGACTTGATGCGGGCTTCAGCCAAGCTTCCGTAGACTCCCTTGGGAAACCGTTTGGCGACATCCTTGAAGATTTCCATCGCTTCAGCACCTTTTTTCTGGTTCTGCAGCTGTCGTCCATATGTGTAAAGTTGCGGTCCAGCAGCCTTCTCAAGCGCCTTGTTCCAGGCGGTTTTCGCTTGATCCGGGCGGTTTAGGGCCTTGAGGATATCGGCTTTAGTGCTGAGATTTTCGAACCTTTCCTCGTTCTGAATTGAGAGATCGGCCCAACGCAGGGCTTCATCCAGATTAGTCTTTCTGGTTAAACAAAATTGCGCTGCTTCGTCCGGGGCTTGCCAGGCAAACTGACCTCCGCCTTTCATTTGGGCCCGAATATTCTGCAACGTCTGATCCGCATCGTTCACGGAGACAGTGAAAGGGATACCCAGTTTCTCCCACTTCAGCGTCACCGCCGTCGAAGTCGGCTTCAGATCCTCGAAGTCGAATTCAAGCGCCTCTTTGGTCCCGGTGAGTGGTCTGGGTTGCACAACCACGCGCAGAGCATCGTCCTTCTGATCGTAGCTGTAGCTTCCCCACCCGGTGTTTGTTTTCGAAAAGATAACCGTACACGAATCCGGATTCGGAATCATATGCAGCCCGTAAATTCCTTTATCCAACGGCTTGCCCTCGACCGAAACCGGATCGCTGAATTCAATCGTCGTGTTTTCGTTAGCGCCCGCGCGCCAGACTTTGCCATAAGGAACGAGGCCGCCCCAAATTTTTCGCCCGTTCACCAATGGGCGATGGTAATTGACCGTGATATCCGTCAACGCAATCCGCTGTTTGACCTCGGCAGCCTGGCTGACATCTGGCAGCTTCAAATCGCTTTGTGCAGAAGCGATTTGGCCAAGTCCGGCAACGGCGAGACAAAGAACAAGCGGCTTAAGCATGGTTGTTTTCATATTGTGGCGGTTACCCTTCCCAGATTTTCCATACTCCGCTACCAGATAATTCACAGAGGTTCGAAACTACCGATTGAATCCTGCGGCGAACCGTGTGCCTGCGGCAGCGGTAAAAAGCACAAGAAACCCCCGCTATTGGCTTGGATTGTCGGGGCAGCGCTCTCTCGTTTGTCATTCCGAGCGAAGTCGAGGAATCTCTAAGTAATTTCTTTGCGTTGCGGAAAAGCAGTAATTTCGAGAGATGTCTCGACTTCGCTCGACATGACAAAGAGCGAAGGCTGCGTCGCACTAATCCACCTCGTACGTCGTAATCTCGAGCTGGTGGCCGTCGGGATCGCAGAAATAAATCGAGTGCGCGATTTCGTGATCCTGGAATTCGAATTTGATTCCGCGCTTTTCCAGTTCCTGTTGCGCAACGCGAAAATTTTTGTGGTCCGCGCGAAAGGCGAGATGAAGCATTCGAATCTCGCGGTGTGCGGATATTTTCGGCTCCTGGTTGGCGGGAAACAAGGCAATGCCGGTATTTCCTTGGCCAATAAACGTTGGCACGCCGTTCCACATGTTTTCGTGAAGCCGCTGGAACCCGAGAACGTCGATGTACCATTTGGCAGATTGTTCCACGTCGCGCACGCCCATGGCTACGTGATCAATGCCTTCGAGTTGCATGAGAAAACGAGCACGACTCCGTCTACGGCAATCCGATCTGTATTTCTGACGGAACCTCTGGATCCGAATCGGCACATGACCTACCCATCCGTGACGGTGTCAAGAAGACCGCCGCGCAAAGAAATACAAACACTGCCACAGCTCCGGTCCACTCCCAAAAACCGAGGTGCCAGAACACGGAGTGGCGCAACGCGCTACGAATCGGTGTCGCCCAGGAGGGTTTCAGCTGCGTAAGAACCAACAAAGATTCGCTAAAGAAAATTCCAGCCAGCGGCAACAGCGTCACTGACGACCACACGCAAAACAATCGCAGCGCAAACAGATTGCGGCCTTTCCATGAGCACCAACAGCCGCATAACATTCCGATTGCCAGGAACCCCGCGGCGGAGCGACCGAGAAGTTCATGCAGGCGCCGAACTCCCAAGACCTCGTGCGTGTGCTGAGGAACCATAAAGCAGGCGCAAATCAGCGCGACGATTCCCGCTGCAAAAGTCCATGCGCTAATCCGTGCCGCTAGTGGCGCTATTACCTCCAAATGCCGCCGCAAATGACCGGCGAATGGCAGCATGAACAGTCCTGTCAACGCCAGCCCACTGGCAGCCAGCCAGTAATGGTTTGGATTATCGCGCGGCGAAAGCAGATTGGAGATGACTCGGTATCGCCAGTCGTAATTTTGCGGGAACATCCACGCGCTCACACTCAGTGTTCCGAAAAACGAAAGGAAAATCAGCGCGAGCAAAACGGCGAGTGTTGATTTCCGATAAAGCATCGCGCGAGGTGGAGAGTCGCACGGAACAATAAGGCTCGCAATTTACCGGCTCTTTGAGGCAGCTAACGCCACGGTCGGGTGCTACGCACGACGGCGTTGCTCAATGCGCGTAATCGAAGCGGTCATCCAGTTTCCCGCTTCCTAATGCGCCGACAAATGCCGCGTAGTCCTTGAACGGACCTCCGACGGCGCTCCAAACCGCTT
>Ga0306920_100013571_pt1 | contig 11108 bp, 8 predicted proteins | sample flu12Cox44000170_FD_204666 | JGI IMG/M metagenome (GOLD analysis project Ga0306920, IMG submission 204666) | Lab enrichment of tropical soil microbial communities from Luquillo Experimental Forest, Puerto Rico - flux4day.12C.oxic.44.000.170 (v2)... | ecosystem: Environmental > Terrestrial >...
GCGAACAATCGCCGGAGTCGTTCGTTCAGAGCACCCGAAATTCTTGAAAAGCGTTGCCTCACAGCATCTATGTCTTCCATTATCCCCACTGTATCACCAAAGCTCACTTGTAACACTTATCTGTTTACAATCCCTAAATCAACACCTTTGCATACCTCCGCGTACCTTTGAGTGTGCTTCTACCAGAGAGCGCCGACGGAGCGGACGCCCTTCAGAGGATCGACCGGCAATGGCCCTTGTGGCATCTTTCGTTCCATTTACGTAGAGCGAGCTGGTCTCTAGTTTTGGCTCCGATACGAACCAAAAAGTTAAAAGAAAGGCAGAAATTTATGCTCTCAAGGATATCTGTTGTTGCCGGCCTCACAATTCTCCTTAAGTGGGGACTAGTCACAGAAACGCCGGCTCCAGGAGCGAGTCCGAGCGCCGACTCAACAGAACAGCCAAATGCAGTGAAAAGCAGAGCCGAAATTTTGTGGGACGAATTCGGCATCCCTCATATCTACGGACCCGATTTGCCTACCGTTGTCCGCGGGTACGGATACGCGCAGATGGAAAATCACGCGGAGCTGATTCTTCAGAACATCGCTTTGGCTCGCGGCCAGTCAGCGGAGTATTTCGGGCCGGGAGCAAACAATCAGAATGTCACTAGCGACGAGCAAGTCATAACTTACGGGATTCCAAAGCGATCCGAGGAGTGGATAGCTCGAAGTGACCTTCTGCAACGAAAGTTAATCGACAGTTTCGTGGCAGGCGTGAACGAGTATGCCCAAGAGCATCTGAACTCAATTTCACCGGCGTTTCAGCGGGTGTTGCCTGTCAAGGCGACGGACACCCTGGCGCTGTTTCAGTATACCATTCATTTCAACTTCATGACCTACCAGTCTAATGTAGCGAAGCTCATCGCAAACTGGAGCGGCACGAAACCGGCCGGTCAGGCTGAGGTTGTGCGCGATAAAGTGCGAAAAGCTTCGAACGGCTGGGCGGTGGCACCCGCAAAATCTACCAGTGGCAACGCCATAGTGATTGGCAACCCGCAACTTGGCTGGGCCAACACGCCTTTGCCCGGGCTTGGCATCTATGAATGGATGGACGCAAACCTGGTTGTCGGAAATCCAAGTCAACCCGAGCTCAATGCCTCGGGTGTGACTTTTGTCGGTTCGCCGTTCATCGGCGCAGGATACAACGATTACCTCGGCTGGACCCACACGAACAATCCGATTAAGAACGCCGATCTGTATGAGCTCAAGCTGGCAGACGGCGGGTACAAGTTTGATGGCCGGCTACACCCGTTCGATGTGCACAAATTTGAAATCAAGATTCGGCAAACCGATGGCAGTTTTTCAACAAAGACCGTTACCGTTCGAGCCTCGGTTCATGGGCCGGTCGTAGCTCAGCAAGGCGACCGGGCGCTCGCACTCCGGGTGGCTGGGCTGAACTCCCCAAATGTGGTGAGCCAGTATTGGAACATGATGCTTGCGAGGCATCTTCGGGAATTTATCCGTGCGAACAGCCGGTTGCAGATGCCATTCTTTAACGTTATTTACGCCGATCGGGACGGACAAATTATGTACCTGTTTGGCGGCCGTCAGCCGCGCCGCTCCGGAGGAACCTACGCCCAATGGAATGGAATCATTCCCGGCGATACCGAGGCGACGCTGTGGACCGACACCTTGAAATGGTGGGAGCTGCCACACACGATTAACCCGCCCGGAGGATTTGTTCAGAACTCAAATGATCCTCCATGGTTTTCCAGTTTTCCCGGGACAATCAAACAAAGTGATTATCCGTCCTATATTGCGGTTAACGAAATGGAGTTCCGCCCGCAGCACGGCGCCATTTTTTTAAGTTCAAAAGCCAAATTTTCGGTGGAGGAAGTAACGACCGGTAAAATGTCGACCCGGATGATCATGGCCGATCGCATTCTGCCTGATCTCATCGCGGCAGTGAGAGCATCGAGCGACGCTGACGCCATAGCCGCAGCCGATGTCCTCGAGAGGTGGGATCGGGAGAGTGATGCTACCAGCCAGGGCGCAGTTCTATTTGAGCGCTGGTACAACCTCTATATCACGGATTCGAACTCACCCAAGGACGATCGCTGGGGCGCAACTTACCCTGCGTTCCGAGAAGAATTTTCGCCGGAGTCGCCTTTGACGACTCCGGCGGGCTTGAGAGATCCGGCTGCTGCAGTCCCGTTCCTGACTCAAGCCGCAAAGGAACTCCAGAAGCAATTCGGAAAGCTCGATATTGCATGGGGGGACGTGTACCGTGTGGTACTCGCCGATCACGACCCGAGTTACGAAAAAGTGATTCCGCTGACAAACGTTCCGGGGTCCGGCAGCCCGGAACCTTTCGGGGCGATGCGCAAGGCTTACTACTACCAATCGCCCGAACCGAACCCGAAGTTTACCTATGATGGGGACACGTACGTTCAGGCCGTTGAGTTTACACCGAAGGGAGCCGTGGCCAAGGCCTTGATCGGCTACGGCAACGCTTCGCGGCCCGGTTCTCCCCACATCACCGATCAGCTCCCCTACTACGAGCAGAAGCAGTTGCGAGCCGTCTATCGGACCAGAAGCGAGGTCGAGGCGCATGCGGTCACGCGTGAGCGTTATTAGCCCGAAAATCACTGCTGCCCGGATTGAAAATAATTAGTCGGACGGCACGGAAGCCGTCCTTTCCATTAGTAGGCGAATATCAGCGAAAATCGCCCTTCTCGACGGGCAACGCGGAGATCTGCCCCTACCGCAGGTTGCGTATCGCGCGGACCGATCCCGAGGCTAAAAAGTCGCGTTTATGAGTAGAAATTGCGGGCCCAACGATGGGCCTTCAATTTTTCAACCTTTCCTAAAGGCAATCCGCGTCCGTCTCCGACCTGACAGTTCCGTTCTACGTTCCGTATCGACCGCATTCCCGCGATGACGGTACTCACAGCCGGATGGCTGAGGACATAACGCAATGCCAGTTCAGGCATGTCATCAAGAGGGATACCGAGGTCAGAAGCAATGTTTTGAACGCGCTTGTAAACTTGCTGCTTTCGGTCGCCTCGGAAGTAATTGTCGCGGAAATCGCCAGCTTCGAAGGTAGTGTCCGGTGTGATTTTCCCAGTCAGTCCCCCCTCGTCCAGGGCCACCCGCACTATAACGCCGACGCGGTGGCGTTCACATGCAGGAAGAAGCTTATCTTCGGGATTTTGTTCAAAGATATTATAGATGACTTGCACCGTATCGACGACACCGGTCTCAACCAATTTGATCGCGTTTTCCGGCTGACAGTCGTTGATTGAAACCCCAAAAAAGCGAATCTTTCCCTGTTTTTTGAGCTTTTGCACGGCCTCCAGCCAATCCCCCTTATCGATCCACTCGTCCGACCAGACGTGGAACTGTTGGACGTCAATCGATTCGGACCCGAGATTTGCCAGGCTTTCTTCTGTGCATGCGATGACATGCTCTGCAGGAAACGTTTCCATCACCGGTACCCCCGATCGTGCAGGCCACTGCGAATTCTTTGGCGGAATTTTCGTCGCCACGTGAATCGTTTCTGAGCGTGATTTTAGCAGTTGTCCTACGAGCCTCTCACTATGACCGTCGTCCCCATAGGCTAGAGCGGTGTCGATAAAGTTTAGTCCGAGATCAACGGACCGATGCAGGGCTTTGAGTGACTCATCATCAGAGGCTCCAATCCATGCGCCTTTACCGATGCCCCAAGCACCGTAACCGATTTCCGATACTTTCAGCCCTGTTTTGCCGAGTATTCTGTAGTTCATCGACTTAATGTTCCTTTTGTCAGGGTGTTGTCCAGCAAAGCCGCGCCTCAGACCAGGGAGACAGTGCTTTGGCACGCGGCGAAGGCAGGAAAAACCGAGACGGTTCGCCTACATCGCGACGTCTTTTACCGGAAGTGGCCAGGGCATTGCAGCTTGGGTCAACGTATTTCTTGAATCTTTAGATTCGACCCCTGAATATACCCGTCAAGAGAGGACTTCTTAATCCTCCAGCGGCCTCCGATTTGAATTGCCGGAATCTGCCCGCGTTGCACGAGATAGTAGAGGCTCGAGAGCGGAAGGCGCAGGTAATCGGCTGTCTCTCTTACAGTAAGCAGATTGTGGTTTGGAGATTCGCTGGCAACTTGAGGCTCTGCGCTCGAAAACAGAGAGGAAATAATGCAATCCGCCGTCGCTTCGTTACAGGCATTCGGGATGTTAAAGGCTGTTGCCAGTCGGAGGAGCGCCTTTGCGTCAGAGTCGTGTGGTTGACGTCCCAGAGGATCCCAGAAGAAGATCAGCACATCGATCTTCGATTCCGCGATTCGGCTTCCAATTTGCTGATCGCCTCCCAAGGGACCGCTGAGGAGGCGAAAGACTGGTGCATTCAAGGCCTCGGATATAATATCGGCCGTGTGGCTTGTCGCATACAGCTCATGTTCGATGAGTCGTGTTCGGTGTTTTAAAGCCCAAGATGCCAATTGTTCCTTTCGATTGTCATGGGCAACCAGCGCGATCCGCTTCCGGCACGGAATGGGCTGGGTTAACGGATGTGGCAATGGTTTCTCCGGATCGCGCACGCCGGAATCTCCGTTGCACCCGATTAGTCGGCCGCTGTCAAAAGTCGCTGCTGAGCGATTCGGTAAGCCATGTGTTTGCATTTGGGTGCTCCTTATTTTGCATTTAGACGCGACGGTCAATCAACTTTTGCAACTTGTTCCATAAGCTCGGAACTTCTGCCGAGTCCGTATCGCGGATCTGCGGTTACATTCCGGGTCGTAATGATTACAAATCGATTTAGCCGCCAACGTTTCAGAATTTTGGATGCATTTTGCTTTCTTTTTCAACTCGGTGGCGTCCCGGGCCAGGACGACAGCTCCGCCGAGGCCTTCAGGGCGAGTTGCTGCGATGGGAGGTTTCCCGATCGCCTGGAGCAAGTGTATCGAGCTGCCGCTGCAGCTCACGCCTGCTCGCTGAAGGAAGCCAGTTCGAAGTTTAACTTAACTCGAGAACGAAGTTAAACGTAGCGACGACGCCGCTCGCGCTCTTTCGAAGGTTCAATAGGAGATCCGGCCTAAATAACGAATCGCTTTCGTTTCGCGCCTCGCCTGGAAAATAGAGCTGGGTTGTCAGGATCGGGCCGTGTGCTGATTGCAAGCGGACATGATAGTGACGCGTTCGCCCCGGATACAAGCCGGGCACGACTGTTTCCAGCGCATACCGGCCGCCGGCGTTGGAGAATTGATGTCCTCGGCAACGATAACTTCTAAAGTCATATTCACCTCGGTCGTCGGCATGCCAAAAATCAAGAAGGGCGCCGGATATCGGATTCCCCTTCGGATCGAGAACACATCCAGTGAGCTTGACCGGAATGCCGCTCACTCCGGGTTCACGAAAATTGGTTTTGGCGGGAGAATCCGGCCTGAAGAATGGCCCGGCTGTCTCTTCGGGGGTGAGCTTCAACGGCTCGCCGGCGGCAGGCGTGGGTGCGAGGACCAACTGACCCTTCTCCCCGCAGATCGCTCGTGCCTGCAGTAGGAAAGCCAGGGGCGCTGCCGAGGTCGCCAAGGCGCCGAGAAATTTTCGCCTGGAAAAGGCCCGTCGATTGGAGCCAGCCATGAAGAAAGATGCTCTCACGGGGAAGAAATTGCAAGGAGGGGATCACGGCGTTCCAGGCTGAAAGCGCAACGAACAATTTGCGATCACCGATATGAGTCCGGGACAATGGTAGTCAACACCGAATTGATATTATAGCAATCGAATCCGCGATTCGTGTCGTCGCCACTTCGCACTTTTGCCTATTCTCACCCAATCGGGTAATGGCTGATTTGATATAATGATCGTTTATTCGCGAAGTCGCTGGATACCCAAATGACTGAAGCAACCTAAGTAGAATATGAGCACAAAGTTAGCATTTAGAACACCCCCTGGCGGTGTGGTAATCCCGGCCGGCCAATCAAAAGAACTGGGTGCAGTAGATGTTAGTCCATTCGAACGGATAAGGGTGGTAGCCGATGAGCGAGTCGGCTCTGGCACAGGAATCAACATTCGGCTAACCATCACCGAAGGAGCGGAGCTGGTGGCTCAGCTGGACGTATTGAACCTGGCGCCACGTTCTCAAGTGACTCGGGTATATGAGGTTCCCGGAACGAAGTTAACAATCTTCGCCGACGCAATCGCTGGCACGGGCTCGGATGGGATTGATGTACTGGTGTATGGATCGACATAGCATTGTTCTCGGCCGGATTTTGCCCCTCCCCTAAGCCGAAGGGGCAAGAGTACTCGGCCCGCGGGCTGAGTCCTGTTGTCCCTCTGGGACAAAAATCCCGAGCTCCACACGCGACCCTTGGCACAGTGAAAACATTAGCCCTGAAGAGCTGTATTTGGCCTCTACAGGCTCGGTAGCTGCTGGCAGGATTGGTTTTAAGGCTAGAGGGCCAGTGACCAATTTATGAGCTCTTCCGCTACGCTCTTGGGGAAGTGGATACGCATCCTGATCGCGGACGATCATCCCGTCGTTCGTGAAGGATTAGTAACGGTCATGGCGCTCGAGACCGATCTAAAAGTTGTCGGTCAAGCTCGCGATGGGGAAGAAGCTTGTCTGCTCTACGATCAACTTTCTCCCGACATTCTGATCCTGGATCTCCGGATGCCGAAGAAGGATGGCCTACAGGTCGTACTCGAGCTGATGTCGAGGAAGCCGCGACCGCGAATCATCGTGTTGACCCACTCGGCGAAAGAAGAAGACCTTCGGCGCGCCCTCTCCGCAGGCGCGAAAGGTTACCTGTTGAAAGGAGCGGAGCCGGAGCAGGTCTGCGAAACGATTCGCGAGGTTTTCGCCGGAAAATCGTCGCTTCCACGTGAACTCGCCACCAAATTGGCGGATTCCATGGCGCAGCCCAAACTGTCGGAGCGCGAACTTCAAATCCTGAAGCTAATGGCTCTGGGCAAGAGCAATAAGGAAGTGGGACAGGCCCTTTATATCAGCGAGTATACGGTGAAAAACCATGTGAAATCTATTTTGAAAAAACTGAATGCGATCGGTCGAACCGAGGCCATTGCGATCGCTTCGGGACGCGGTCTGGTTGACATAGGGTAGCTCACGAATCGCCGTCTCGTCGGATGATCGCTCGCTCCACGCCGCCCTGACGCAAGAAAGCAGCGACCAATGAAGCCCGAAAAAGCGGTCCGTACCAGCGAGAAAGAGCTGAGCAGGCTAAACCGGATCCTGGAGACTCTTTACCGATGCAACCATGCGCTGGTCCACGCCACCGATGAACATGAACTCTTTCAATCCGTTTGCCGGATTCTGGTGGAAGTGGGGGGACTCCGTTTGGCCTGGGTCGGCCAGTGCGAAGATGACGCTGAAAAGACTGTTCGCCCGGTGGCGATGGCCGGTTTTGGACTCGATTATCTGAACAGCGCAAAGATCTCCTGGAGCGAAGAAACCGAAAGGGGACGGGGTCCCACCGGCATCGCGCTAAGAACCGGCGAGGCGTATTGGGTCAAAGATACCCAGACTGACCCCAGTGTCGCTCCATGGCGCAAGGATGCTAACGCGCGCGGGTACGCATCATGTGTTGCACTTCCGTTGATTGCCGGGGGTGAGCGGCTTGGTTGTCTTAGCCTTTACGCTGGGGAGCCAAACGCCTTTAACGAGAGCACCATTGGTCAATACACCGATCTGGCGAACAACCTGGCGTATGGTGTGAAGGCGCTTCGCACGAGAGAGGAACGCGAGCGGGCTGTAGAGGCGTTGCGTGATAGCGAACAGCGTTTGCAGGACATTGTGGACAACACGACTGCCGTCATTTTCGTGAAGGATCTCGAATTGCGTTACCTATTGATCAACCGCGAATATGAACGCCGCCATCACGTTATACGTGACCAGATCCGCGGGAAAAGCGACTTCGATATTCATCCACGGGATGTTGCCGAGGCGGTGCGTGCAAACGACCGTCAAGTGATCGCAGCCGGGGCACCCATCCAGTTCGAGGAAGCCGTACCGTCATCTGAGGGGGAACGACAATATATATCCTCAAAATTTCTGCTTCGTGACCGCGCAGGGAAGCCGTATGCGGTCTGTGGTATTGCGACCGACATAACGGAACTGAAGCGCGCAGAAGCCATGCAGCGCAGGCGGACGTGTCAGGCGGCCATGCGTGCCGATGTCCAACTCGCCTTTTCCGACGAAAACGAGAGTGGCTTGCAAACTGTCCTGCAGCGGTGCGCAGAATCGGTCGTGTGTCACCTCGATGCAGCATTTGCCCGGATCTGGATTCTCAACGAACAAGAGAACGTCCTGGAGTTGCGAGCCAGCGCTGGGCAATACACCCATCTGGATGGCGAACACGCTCGCATACCCGTAGGCAAGCTGAAGATCGGGCTTATTGCACAGGAGCGTAAATCCCACCTGACAAACGACGTTCAAAACGACGAACGCATCAGCCATCCGGCCTGGGCGAAGAAGGAAGGCATGCGGGCTTTTGCCGGCCACCCCCTGATAGTCGAGGGGCGGTTGGCTGGTGTTTTGGGGATGTTCGCTCGTAAAATACTGGAGCCGGATACTCTGGAGGCACTCGAGTCAGTGGCGGATATGATCGCGCAAGGAATCGGTCGCAAGTTGGTGGCGGAAAAGATCCGTCAAAATGCGGCTAAACTTTCGCGGGCAAACGAAGTCTTGAGGCGCAGCCTGGATGCACTCGCACGCGACAAACGACTTCAGAGTTTCGTCGACCAGGTCTTGGTAGTGCTAACCGAACAGCTGGGTGGCAATTCATCGACCCTTTGGCTGATCGACGTTCGGCAACGGGCAGCTCATCAGCATTCCGTTTGCTAGGATGGTCAGGTGGTTCTGGCCAAGGATTCGGACCATCCAAACGCACATGAACCTCGCTATTGGGCGAGCGATGATCCCGGCTGGATCGCGCTGCAGATGAAGCGCCCCTTTCTTCACAACGATCCCGTTCACGATCCGCAGCTCAGATATACTCCCGCCCACCGCGCCCGTTTTTGGGCACTCAACATCCAGGCGCTTTTGTTGGTACCTCTGGTCTTTGGCGAGCAGCTAATCGGTATGCTGTCGGTCCGGATTGCAGGCCAGCATAAGGTCGACGAGGATGACCTTGAGTTTGCCAAATCATTGGCTCAACTAGCGACTTTAGCGATCGAGTTAGCCAGGCTCGCTGAACAGGCCAAACAGACCGCGCTCGCCATAGAACAGGAGAAAGCCGCCAGCGAGCGCGCGGCCGAACTGACGAAAGCGAACGAAGCGCTTCGCGGTTGTCTCGATGCGCTTGCGTCGGTACCCGAGTTGGATGAGTTCCTTGGGCAAGTGATGGGTGCTATGACACGCCAACTGGGTGCGGCGTCGTCCGTTTTGCGATTGCGCAACTTCGAGCAGAACGTTTTGACCCTGGACCTTGTTTTTCAAAACGGTCGCGTTATGACTCCTGCCGAAGCCAAATATCCGACCAGGTTGCAAACTATACCCCTTGATGAGCGACAGCTTAACCTTTTGAAGAAACCCGCAACGGTTATTCATGTTCTCAACGATATTCCCCCGATTCCGGAAGCGTTTAAGTCCTACCTGCTTGGGCTCGGCGTGAAGACATCGCTAGTCATTCCCTTAGTGTTAGCCAGGCAGCTGTTTGGCAGCGTGACGTTCCGGTTTACCGAGGACCGGGGATTTCGTCCCGAAGAGCTCGAAATCGCCCGGGCCCTTGCAAGCCAGGCAAGCCTTGCGATTCAACTAACTCGACTGGCCAAGGGAGCGAGACAATCCGCCGTTCTGGAGGAGCGAAATCAGCTGGCAGGCGAGATCCATGACTCGCTTGCCCAATTTTTCACCGGTATTTCGATGCAGCTGGGCGCGGCTAGAAAGGTTATAAAAAGGGGTGGTGAAAACGGCTTGAGTTACGTCGAAAGAGCGATCGAGCTGGCAGAATTCGGATTGGCGGAGGCGCGTCGTTCTGCGTTCAGCCTTCAACCCGCTATCATTGGGGAGCTTGGATTGATCCATGCCCTGCGGAAGTTGGTCGAGCGTTCAAATATTGCCGGAAGGCTGCGCTGCAGTTTTCACTCTACCGGCGCACCCGAAGAGACCTTGCAACCATCGGTCCAGGAAGATCTCCTGAGAATTGCGCAGGAAGCCATCAGCAACGCCGTTCGCCATGCCAAGCCGACGGCCATCAGTGTGAGCATTTCCTACAACCCACCAAATCTTGTACTGGAGGTCACAGACGATGGAACCGGCATCGCTGATCCGCAAGAGGCGAGCAGGGAAGGGTTTGGATTATCCAATATGCAGGCGAGAGCCGAAAAACTGGGTGCGCAATTTGAGCTTCGAACTGCCGCAGATCGCGGCACCAGCATTATTGTTCGGCTGCCGACTAAGTGATGAAACTGTCTCGCAACTCCGCCTGCGAGGGAGAGACTGTCTCGCAACATCGATTCCTGCAAGGTGGAAGAAAGGAAGATTGGAAGGATGGAAGATTGAAATACATAAGCCCTCCACGTCAGGAACGACCTGATCTCCGCGCAGCAAGCGGGGATTCTCCCTTGTAGAAGATCGCTTGTACCTTCTCTAAAGTAATCAAGCTCGCTCCAACCAAATCTTCGATCTCTGTCAAGAACGCTCGAATCTTCTGCTCGGTGTCCACCATTTCGATTACGATCGGCAAATCTTCCGAAAGATGAAACATGCTACTGGCATGCAGTCGGTTCGACCTTCCAAAACCGAGTGGACCACGCAATACGGTCGCGCCGGCAAGTTTGCTTTCGCGAGCTTTGAGCACAATCTTTCTGAACAGAGGCTCCCCATCGTGTTCGTCTGCTTCTTCGACAAATATCCTCAACAACAACGCATCTCTAGGGAGTTCCATATGAAAAGTCTCCTGAGCGCCTCGGAACCTTAGACTTTGTGTGATTTGCCAGCCGATCGCAACACCTATAACGTACAGTCTATTGAGTTGACAAACCTAGAACACGGCTCAGGGCATTGAAGAACGAACCTTGCTGTGCGTACCGTTGGCGCCTGGCGGCAATCGACTGTTCGCGCTGGTACTCCTTCCAGGCTTTCAACTGCCTCTTAGCCTTCTGGGAAGCCGAGTCGGTTTTTGGGCCGACC
>Ga0306920_100013573_pt1 | contig 11107 bp, 10 predicted proteins | sample flu12Cox44000170_FD_204666 | JGI IMG/M metagenome (GOLD analysis project Ga0306920, IMG submission 204666) | Lab enrichment of tropical soil microbial communities from Luquillo Experimental Forest, Puerto Rico - flux4day.12C.oxic.44.000.170 (v2)... | ecosystem: Environmental > Terrestrial >...
AAATGATCACCAACGATGTCGCAGTGGTCGTAACCCAGCATTGGCAATCGAATACGTCTCAAAATCGCGAACCCGACTGCGCCGCATGCTTTGCCGAAAATCAACTACTTGAACCACGGACTGCTAACCAGTCATCGAACTGTAATCCATCGGAGGTATTGGGTCCAGGCAGCTTCGCCCCAGAAGATGGCAAGGAGCGAGGACGTTCCGAGGAAGACACCAAATGGCACTTGCGCATTGCGCAGCAACTCTCGGGCACTCCGGTAGCCTTCACTGTGATTGGCAGCAGCCTTGACCGGTCTTAGCGTTTTCAGGACCAAAAGGACGGCGAAGGCGGAGCCGAGTACTGGGGCTGTGAACAACACGAAGAGTGTCAGCTTCAGGCCCAGGAAGGCACCGCACATGGCGATCAGTGCGATGTCTCCGAAGCCTATACCGTGGCGTTTGCGAACCAGGTAGTAAATTGCCCAGATGAAGTAGAAAAAAGCGGCTCCCAACAACACGGCAACCGCCGAGTCCAGTAGAGAGAACTGTCGCGCATCAAGTTGGTGGTTGAAGCCGGTCCATTGCAAAAGAAACATCGTTCCGCCGCTGTCGCCTGGCGCCAGCCAGGCGAAAAGCAAGCCCAGGACCAATCCGGGATAGGTGAATTCATGAGGTAGGAAGCCCGTTTCGGCGTCCATGAAAATCAGCCCCAGAAGCAGAAACGAGAAAATACAGAACTTCAAAAAGCTCCATGTCAGACCAAATTTCAGAAAGCATGCAAGAAAGAGGAGCGCCGTCAGGCCCTCCACAATGGGATAACGAATCGAGATCGTCCCAGCGCAAGCTGCGCATTGGCCTCGCAGCACCACGTAGCTAACGAGTGGAATGTTGTGATACCACCGGATGGGAGCGCCACATCGAGGACAATGCGATCCGGGATGAATGATCGATTGGTCACGCGGAATTCTGCTGATACAGACATTCAGGAAGCTTCCGAAGACCAGTCCTGCGATCGCCAGCATGCATGCGAGTACGAAGTCCACGGAATCCTTGCGGAGCCTGCGTTACGGATGTTGGAAGCGCAGCAAATCTCCCGACAAGGTTATATCGCAGTACTGCTCCGGCGGAAGCTCTCCCACCCAATTCAGCAGCTTGCGATTGATGAGCCGGACCTCGGGATCCAGTTCTTTCCAACCGCTTTCGCTCTGCTCGCGAACCCGGACCTTGCAGCAGGCGAGCGTCTCGTCAGGCTCCCGCGATTTCCACTCCAGCAGCGAAGCGTCCAGTTCCTCGGAGACGGCTTCGTTCGGCAACAGGCAGAAGATCCAGTCATTGCTGGCATCCATGGCGTATGCGCCCTGTGTGACACCTGGTATAGAGGTCTTCAGGTGAGCGCCGTTCTCATGCGCGATTCGCACCGTGTTGTCTTCGGAATTGTCGTCGATGATGAGTACCTCATCGCACGCGCGCAAAGAATCCAAAGCACGGCCTAGCCGGAGAGCGTCATTATGGGTGTGCAATAGAGCCGTGATCTTAGGCATGAGGATGTGGGGCCAAACTGGGGATCCTTATAGAGTAGAAGTAGAGTAGACGCAAAAAGGGCGCAGCCAGGTTGTAGCTGCGCCCCGGGATCTTGGGCGAATCAGCCGAGAGGCGTGCGCCCGGAGTTGCGCTCATCTGTGCCCTGCGGTGTGACCGTCAGAGGATTAATCAGTTGGAAGTTGAGCGTCGATTCTGGTCCCAGCTTGATCTGTTCGCCTTTTTTGGTTGCTGCCACTCCGGTTCCGGTAGCTCCGCCGGCGGCAGCCCCGATAGCTGCTCCTTTGCCACCACCTGCCAAGCCACCAATCAAGGCCCCTATTGCTGCACCGCCACCCGCTTTCACCGCTGTGTTTTTACCCTCGCCTTTTCCGGCCCGCGACCACTGATTGCTCTGAACGTTATACGTCTTCCCATTCACCGAGAGGCTGATCAGCTCCAGCGTCAGCACGGAATTCCCGGCAAAGCGACCAGCACTCTTCACATCGGCAACGCGACCAACAACATCCGCGCCCATGGGAATTACGGTCTGATCATCAACGACAATGGGAGCTCCGAGGTTGCCGTGGAACGTATCTCCCACCTGGTTGCGTTCCGAATCCAGTGGATCGTTGAGCCGAACCGTGATCTGGGTGCCAGCGGGAATAGTTACCTTTTTGGGAGCGGGTGGTGGCGGAGGAGGAGTAATGGCGTGTACAGGCGGCTGGGCGATCCCTGCGTCCGCTGGCGAATTGTTGTGCGCCAGCACAGGTTCGTCAGCGACGCTCCGATGGGCGCTCGTCCTGACAGGCCGATCCATTGATGCAGTCTTCGTGGGTCGCTTGCTATCGCGCTTCGGTTGGAGGGTGGCCATCGTTGACTGCTCAGGTATGCTGGGCATAGGGCTGGTCTGGGCCTGTTCGATTTGCAGGTTGTTAACAACTGTCCGAACCCCGTCGACCGCAGCAGCATCGTTGGCGGCGGCGCCACGCTCGCCATCGTTGCTCACATTTCCCGTAAGGGTGACCACTCCGTTTGCCGCCTGCACTCTTATGTCGCGGCTCTGGACAGCGGCATCGGCATAAATTTTGCCCTGCACATCGCTGGCCACCTGCGCGTCACTGTGCAAAGTCTTCTGGTTACAGCCCACACAGCCGACAAGGCCGAACGCCAGCACCAAGGTTGCAACCTGGGGGAACTTCATAGGCATACACAATTCCTCTCGACGCAAGAGAGCAAACCCCCAAAATCTGGAATTGTTGCTCTTTGTAAGTACTAGACGCCAGCAGCGCTACGACCTTGACGCCGAACCGTTAGCAACGGCTCGCGAGCCGGAAATCGGATCACCGATGGAGTAGATGCTGCCGGCGAATTTAGTTCGGAGCATCAGTCAAGCGATTGTTGATAGCGAAGAGGGCGAGTTCCAGGCGGCTGTTGACCCCCACCTTATCGAAGATGTTGGTCAGATGATGTTTTACCGTGTCCTCACTTAATGCAAAGCGGCGTGCAATATCTTTATTACTGAGTCCAGCGACAATGGTTGTGAGAATGTCCATCTCTCGCTTGGTCAGGCCGTAGTTCTTTTGGGGCTTCTCGCCGGAAGCACTGTTCCGCATGAAGTCCACAATGTCGCCGACCGCCTCACGGCCGACCCAGTACTCTCCCGACATGACAGTGCGGATGGCTTTCATGAGGAGCTGTGTGGCTGCTTCTTTCATGACCACACCGCGGGCCCCAAACTGAAGAGCTTGCACGATCTGAATGCGCTCCACGGCAGCGGTCAGCACTATGATCTTGGTGTGAGAACCATCGCCATTGGATGCCAATTCGCGCATGGCGTCCATTCCCGGCACGCGAGGCATTGCCAGATCCAATAGCAAGATGTCAGGTTTCAGCTCGCGCGTCTGCGTGACCGCTTCGGCGCCGTCGGCGGCTTCGCCGACGACCTGCAGTTCGGGTTCAGCCTCCAGCAAGCGACGTAGTCCGTCGCGGAAAATGGTGTGATCGTCGGCTACGACGATGCGGACCGAGGGTCGATCATCCATACAATTCGTATCCTTTCTGAGGAACTGTGATCTCCAGCCGCGAACCGTGTCCTGGTGTCGATTCCAGAACCAGGTCGCCTCCGATGGCGCGAACCCGTTCTTTAATGACGGCCGGTCCTCGGCGGAATTCATCGAGCTCGCGCAGCGTCTGACGGCCCATAAAGGAGAATCCATGGCCATCATCGTCAATTACGAGCCGCCAGGAATTGTTCAAAACCCCGAAGCGGACGCATACAGAGTGCGCTCCACTGTGCTTCCTGACGTTGACCAGCCCTTCCTGCACTACGCGCGCAAGTTCACGGCAGACAGGAACGGGCAGGCTCACTTCCGGCAGCTCAGAGACAAATCGCGCGTCCAATCCCGTATCTCTGCGAAAACGTTCCACGAGTTCTGCCATAAAGTCAAGAAATTGATGAGGCTCAAAGTCGGTAGCCCGAAGTGACTGCATCAGTTCCCGCAGGTTGAGAACTTCGCCACGGAGCAGGTCCTGGATACGTCCCAACTCGGCCGCCATTGTTCCATCGCCATTGGAGCAGCGGCGCAGGACGTCCATCTGCATTTCAATACCAATCAAAGACTGGATTGATGTGTCGTGCAGTTCGCGCGCGACGCGTGCCCGCTCAATGGCACCTGCGCGGGCGCGCAAGCGCCGGAACAGATATATGGAATAGAGGGCAGGTGCGACCTGTCGAAGAGTGTTGAGGGCAAAGCGAAGCTCTCGCTCGCGGTTGCGACCCATTGTGGCGTTGCGCAGGACGAACCGGCCCTGCCATTCGCGGCCCATCTCCAGCGTGACACAAAGTATCGAATCAGCGTCGATCGGCAGGGGAAGCCCCTGATACGGTTGAGTATCAATGCGACGGCCTTCCTCGTCCAGGGCGTCTATGCTGATGCCTCGAGCAGTCCGCTTCATGTAAAAGGCATATGGGTAAGCGCGCATCAATTCCGCATCGGCGCCGGAAGGGAGAAGCTCCCGCAAATGCGAGGTCGAAACGCTCGGAGTTAACTCCCACTTGTACACTTGGTCAGTGTTCAGCTGGTATGCGACGTGATAGATGTCGTTGGTGCCAAATACTCGGCCGAACTCCGTCGATATTTCTCGCAACGCATCGGCAAAGCGATTGCCGATGCGTGACAGGGCGAGGAGGCGATTGGTCAGTGCGATCTCGGCGCGCAACTCCTTTTCCATTTCGGCGAGATAGCCCAGCAGAAAGCCGGTTAACAGCAGATAGCCGCAGCGCAGCACAACCCGATGCCAGTCCACGGTGGTGAAGAGCAGGTGTTGAAATGCCCGCGTACCTTTGCTGACCAGAAACGCCTGTATAACACACAAGACAGCGCTAAAAAGGGCCGTCAGCATCGTTTCCGGGAACCCCCACCGGAATGCGGCGGCAGTCAGCGCGAAGGCAAAGAAGATGACAAATACGGGGTTGGGCACGTCACTGTAAACCGAGAGCAAGAGCGGCCAGATGATATCTCCCAATTGCGACCAGGCAACGAACCTCCGCGAAGGAACGGTGTAATTCAGCCAGAGGAGCTGCGCCAGGCTGTAGATGGCATAGGCGAGCAGCACCAACTGGGCCAGATCGTTGTAATGAAGAGGCGCGATTGGTTGAATGCGCGCAGCTAGCATTGCTGTTACCGCGAGGAAGAGGCGCGAATACACCAACACTCGTTCAATGCGGGGATTGGCACCCTGCGACCCGGCTGTTTGCAGTCGTGTCAAAAACCGATGGTCATGTAATAGAGACGGCAAGGCGCATCCCCGAAGAGCAAGGAACTCTGGGTTCGTGCCATGATTATGCACACGAAAGTGGATTCCGCCAAGCACTGTCGTACAAGGTGGCCTAGGTAATTGGTCACTTTGGGGGGTGACGGCGCTCACTGCCTGAGGTATGCAGAGGCAGTAAGGTTAATTGTTGCAGTAGTTTCGGTGTTTTGTCCGGGTCGACACCCGAGCCGGCATTTCGACAAGCCACCGCGAAAAAAAAAGCCAAGACGAGCCTCGCGGTGGCCGGACTGCAACATTTCAGGCCCGGTGGGAGGTACCGCCTATGAGTTTCCGGTTAAAGTTGGAGGTCCTGGCTTTCTCAATATTTATTGCTATTGCATCGAGCATTTGCGCGCAGACAGCGAATAAGAGCGGGCCGAAGTACGATCCCACAAAGGAAATCAAGATCAAGGGCACGGTTACAGAAGTGAAGGAGTTCGTGGGAGGAACGGAGCCCACACTCTTGATCGTGAAAGCTGGTGACAAGACGACGACTGTGCGCTTGGCTCCGGCAGAGTTCCTGAAGGAAATCGATTGCTGGATTAAGGCAGGTGATCAGGTAGAGGTGGTGGGCGCTAAAGCGCCGGATAGTGCGCAGGACGAGATCCTCGCTCGTGAGGTGATATTCGGCAATAACACAATGGTGCTGCGCGACTCCAAGGGTGTTCCCGTTTGGGAAGTATGGAAGCCCACCAAAAGCGGCGGGTAATGTGCGCGTGCGCCCGTTACGCCAGCTTCATTGAAACGGCACCAATCTCCCACGCGAGGTGATGCCTAGGCGAGTTCAGGGCAAGGCGGAGACGATAGGTTTCCGCCTGTTGCTTTGAGCCTGAGTTATTTTTCGATCCTCTCAAACTGGCCGCTCGTGGCATTTACCGCGACGCGCAAGGTTGCGTTATCCATACTCGTTCCGTAAATGACATGCCATAGCAAAGTGTTCTTGCGCGCGTCCCAATCCAGTATCAAGAACACAGGCTGTTTGGGATCTTTCTTCGTGAGTTTCTCGCCCCCGTGTTTCTGCGCAACTTCGTACACTTGATCGCTATCAACCTTCAGGAACGCCAGGTCGAAGACCTGCGTCGAGCTATTAGTTGGATTCCAGGAGTCTTCAGCGGAAAAGGTCACACCCTGCTCCGGAACATCGGGACCGACAAGGCCGGACCAGACAAACATCTTCATAGCGCGTTTGGCAGGGGAAGCGAACGACGCTCGCCATAGGCCTGCCTTGCCCTCATTGAGGAGCGCATCGGGCGTGTACTGTGATTGGAGGCGGAAGGGCTTCGTGTCGGGCGCCCACATTCGGGCGGATAGATACATTTTCTGAAATGCGGTTCGTCCGGTTTCATACTGCGGCTGCGGCTCTGACTTGCCAGCCGGCTTGGACTCTCTCGGTAGTTCGGGACTGGATTTGCTGGAGGAACACGCCGTGAGCAGAATGACAGCCAGGAACGCTACCAAGTTCTTTTTCATTCCGTCGTCCTTCCGGGTGCGGTCGTGCGTTGCGCTGCTGATCGAAATCAGCCGCGCACGGCAACTTTCCTTCGTCCTTCCTGATAGAAGCACGGGGAGATCAGGAGGATGTTCAGACAATGAAATCGACAATTATCGCGCGAGGATGCCGACGCCGCCTGCCACGAAGAGCAGCGATCGATAGCTCGCGAAGAAAAGAATGAGCAGCGCTATGCCGGCGATGATCCAAGGATTGAGAAGGCCCAGCCGCAGGCGTGAGGCGTTGGCTACGCTCACCGCGCCGAAGCCGCGCATGCCGCTGCCCAGACAAACGTTTCGCGCAGCGGCAAAAACCGCCACTGCAAACAGCACCAGGATGCTCGCCTGTTCTCAGGCACCCACCGGCCTGGCTTCCTTGCTGGGCGGCGTGGCGACCGGAGGAGATGGCGGCGTCTGCTGTTTGAGCCTGGCCTCCTTGACCCCACGGTTTCGGGCTGCCCGGAGTTTCAGGAAGGACTTCGCTTCTTTGTACAGGCGCTTGCGCTCAGAAGAATCGAATGCGGCTTTCTTCACGATCCGGAAAACCGCCTTGGGACGGAAGTAGTACTCGTCATAGAACCGGTGCACCATCTCCATAACGTAGTCTCGTGCCAGGCCAGGATACTCGATCATCGCCAACTGGTGGCCGCCATCGTCCACCATCTGCGCGCCTTCGGTCACGATGAAGCCATTTGACTTCGCGAAATCGTAAAACTCAGTTCCGGGATACGCGTGGGCCACGGAAACCTGGATGGTTTCAACATCCAGCTCTTTAGCGAAGTCGATGGTGCGACGGATGGTCTCCTTCGTTTCACCCGGCAAGCCAAGGATGAAGTCACCGTGTACTTTCAGGCCGAGCTTGTGGCAGTCCTTGGTAAACTGCCGTGCCCGTTCCACGGTCGCGCCCTTCTTAATGTTCTTCAGGATCTGTGGATCGCCTGACTCGTAGCCGACGATAAGCAAACGGCAGCCCGCATCCTTCATCGCCTTCAGTGTGTCGTAGCTGGTGGTGACACGCGAGGTGCAGGACCAAGTCAGTTTCAGCGGCTTCAGCTTCTCGCATAACTCTACGGTACGCGGACCCTGGATGTTGAAGGTGTCGTCGTCAAAGAAGAACTCCTTCACTTGGGGCCAGTATTCCTTCGCCTTCGCCATCTCGCGCGCGACTGCGTCGCTGGAGCGCTTGCGCCACGGATGGCCGCTCAGGGTCTGCGGCCAAAGGCAGAAGGTACACTGCGCCGGACACCCGCGCGTGGTGTAAAGCGCCACATAGGGATGGAGCAGGAAAGGAACGTTGTACCGGCTGACATCGAGGTCGCGCTTGTAGACGTCAACCACATCAGGCAAGGCATCCAGATCGGCGACTGCCGGGCGATCAGCGTTGTGGACGATCTGACCGTTTGGTCCGCGATAAGAAATCCCGAGGATTTCATTCACTGGCGTGCCGTTGGCGAATTCGACCGTGGCGTAGTCAAACTCGCGGCGCACGATGAAGTCGATCGCCTCTCCTTCGCGCAATGAGTTTTCCGGCGCAGTTGTGACCGGCGGGCCCACAAAAGCGATCTTCAGCTTCGGATTGGCTTCCTTCATAGCGGCAGCCAGGCGGATGTCGCCCTGCCAACCCGGGGTACTGGTGAACAGCACCAGGAATTCGTAGTCCTTGCCGATGCGGATGGTCTCTTCCCCGCTTACATGGTGAGGTGGAGCGTCCAGCAGCCGAGAACCCTCCAGCATTCCGGCAGGGTAGGCAAGCCACACTGGATACCAATACGACTCGATCTCACGTGTAGCCGGCCAGCGCGAACTGGCGCCGCCGTCATAGTTCTCAAACGAGGGAGGATTCAGGAAGAGCGTCTTCAAAGGCATTGTCGTAATTGTACAGTACAGAGTGTTCGATGCAGATCAATCGTCTTGCGAATCACTATCTTACAAAGACTCACCGTACTCAGCGAATGGCAACTTACAGGACGGGAATGGCCCAATTCTCCAGCTCACCGGTAATTCGCAGAAGCTGAAGCTCGGCGCGCGCGAGTTGGAATTCGGAGTCAAGATAAGCGGCATGCTTGTCGTTCACCTCGAGCTCGGCATTTTGCTGATCCCGTGAATTGGCGGCCCCGGTTTGCAGCCGTGCAGCTGCTGCGTCCAGCTCTCCGCGCGAAACCTGCCAGTCGAGCTTTGCTACATCCCGCGCTGCCTCAAGCTCGCGGACAGCGCGTTGCAGCTTGAGAGCGTTCTCCGCGACCTGGTTCTTCGTCAGGTCGGCCTGCTTGTGGGCAACAATGGCCTCGCCGTCGGCTTGTTCCGCCCTGGCCTTCTGCACGTAATCCAGGAACGGGAATCGCACGTTCAGTCCGACACTGAGGTTATTTGCGGAGTATTTCAGGTAGTACAGGTCGTAGTTGTTGAATCGCGCAAGGTATGCATATTGACTGGCGAAGTCCGCCGTCGGCATGCTTGCTTTGTGCTCTGCCTTGGCGCGAGCGTCAGCGGCCGATGCTTTTTGCTCGGCGAGCCGAACCACAGGGCTGCTGACTACTGCGCGCGCCGAGTAGTCATCCTCTTGTGAAATGAAAGGCAGGGCAGGGACCGTTTCAGGATCGACGGCAATTTCTGCGGGTTGTAAGCCGACGAGATTGGCCAGGTGCTCGCGCAACACGTCCTGCTGGCCTTCAGCTTCTGCGATGCGAAGGCGAATGCGAGCGCCGACAAGTTGGCTTCGCGTAAGCTCCAGCTCGCTGTCCACGCCTTCCTTCAGGCGCTGCTGGGTGATGAACTGCGCTTTCTCCGCGGCGGTCTGGGCCTGTCGTAAGCTCGCGACCTTGGTGCTCACATTGGCCAATTGCGCGTAGGTCAGCGCGGCATCGAGGATGACCTCATTTCTTTTATCCTGGACATCGAACGACTGCGCTTTCCATTCGATCTTTGCGGCCTTGAGAAACTGCCTGAGAGAAAGGCTGAAGATCGCTTGCGATGAGGTGAAGTTCACCACCGACGGCGCGGAGCCCTCAATGGTCAACGGGAAACCATACGAGTAGCCCAGGCCCGAACCTATGGCGAGCTGAGGCAGATAGTGGCTTCGTACTTCCTGATAAGCCTTGAAGGAACGCCACTGATTCACCTTGGCGATGCCCATTACCCCGCTGTGCTGTAGCGCCCGCTCGACAGCCTCGCGAAAAGCGATCGGCGCTGCCTGACTCGAAGCTTGCGCCTGACCCGCAGCCTGGGCGAATGAGAGAACTGAAACCAGCATGCAGCTCGCGTACATCAGCGCGCGAGCGCAGAGAAATACCAATTTCAGCCTGCAATGAGAGGAGTTAGGGGACATCCCTTCCTAAGTCTCACGAACCAGTGAAGGATCTGTTTACTGCAACTGGTCGAGGGCCTTCCTGGCGCGGCCGAAACCGGAGGCAAGCGCAAGCGAAGCCTGGTATTCGGCAACCGCTTGCGTCTTGTTTCCGCTCTTTTCGTAAATCTGGCCGAGCAGGTAATGAGCGCGGAACGCGGGCGCATCCTCCACCAGTTGACCCGACGCAAGATATTGCTGGACGTACTGCGCCGCCAGCGGAAAATTGCGACCGGCCTGAAATAACTCGCCAGCGGCATCGAAATACGTCATTGCCGGTTTATTCGGTTGGCGAAGCGCTGACTGGATAGCATTTTCCATGTCATCGGTGCGGCCACGCTGACGGTAGAACGACGCCAGATTCATCCAGTGTGGCGCCGGATTTTTTGCGCTGGCAATTGCCGATTCATAACTTGCCTCGGCATCCCCGTAACGCTTCTCCTTTGCGGCGACGATGGCCCGAATCCAACTAGCGGTGGCTGGGTCGAGACGCTCCACCTGAGAAGCCTGGGTGCGCGCCTTATCGGTCCCGCCGCCCATAAACCCCGGGGCTTCCGTGTAGTACTCCGAAAGGTCGGCGCGCGCGGAAACATTCGCAGGATTCAACTGGACCGCTCGCTCAAACTCGTTCTTCGTCTTGCGCGCAAGATTAGCGGCAGAGAGCGGATTTCCGATTTCGGCCGCTTTCTGTCCATAAGCGCGGCCAAGCCAGAGATGATAGTCAGAGTCGCCGGATCTCAGGCTTACAGCCTGCTCTGCGTTTTTGATGGCTGCATCCCATTGCTCCGTCGCATAGTAGGCGCGTGACAGCAGGTTGTAGGACTCGGCATCATTGCGGTTAATCAACGCGCCAATCAATTCGTTCATCCGCCCCGCGGAGAGCAACTGAATCGAATCCAGGGGGGACGGATCAGCAAAGAGCAAGGCCGATCCCATCAGCAACGTCCAAACAATTAA
>Ga0306920_100013575_pt1 | contig 11106 bp, 9 predicted proteins | sample flu12Cox44000170_FD_204666 | JGI IMG/M metagenome (GOLD analysis project Ga0306920, IMG submission 204666) | Lab enrichment of tropical soil microbial communities from Luquillo Experimental Forest, Puerto Rico - flux4day.12C.oxic.44.000.170 (v2)... | ecosystem: Environmental > Terrestrial >...
AGAAATCCACCTCACCAGCACTTACCGCAAGCTGAGAATCGACTCCCGGCACCAGCTGAAGGAAACGCTCACCGCTGCGGAATCGTAGAGCCGCACGGCCGGTCTGGCCAGTGGCTGGTCCTGGGCGAGCGCGGCGGGGTACACCGCGGTCGCACGAGCACGAACTCCGCGATCGCTGTGACCCGGCCGAAGCTCGCGTCCGGCGTGACAGATCCAGGAAAAGGGCGGCGTGATGGCCAGCCTGGGCGAGTCGGCGGGAACCCGGGCGGCCATTCAGCGCCGGAGTTCGGCAGGCCACAGCAATACTTCCTACGGTGCAGAACAACTTCTACGCAAGGTGCGGGATGCGGGTGTGATGTGCCGCTTTCGGCCGTTAACCTTCTTGGCGCCGGATCCCCGAGGGTTGTAGTCAAACACGCCGCCCACACGAACCCGGGCCAAAGCAGTGACCCCGGGCGGCTCAGCCGGAGTGACCAGGGCACCAGGACCGGCGCGGAATGGGAAATATGCGCGGCGCGGATCATTAATGCCTATTGAACCAGTCGGCATCCATACTCGGCAGGGAGGGTGTGGATAAGTGCTCCGGCTCTGCTTCCGGCGTTTTGCGGTGATGCGGGCGTAGGGTCGGGCCTGGGTCCGGTCTGACCTGCGAATCGGCCGACGCCGTTCGGGTTGTCCTGCGAGCGAGCTGTCGGCCGGGCCCAGTTTTAAGGCACCCACCGGCGCTGCCGGTCTGATCTGCCTGGCCTGGGTCAGAGGCCGGGGGTCACAGGTCCGGGCGGCCAGCGGGTGCGTGCCATCCCTTAACCCTTCAGCGTGAGAAAGGGATGACAGTGACCATCGTAGAGACATGCGCGCAGGCACGCGCGATCACCGGCGGCGTGGATACCCACGCCGGCATGCACGTCGCCGCCGCGCTCGATCCCCTCGGCGGGCTGCTCGGCGTCCGGGAGTTCCCGGCGGACCTGGCTGGCTATGCCCGCCTGGTGCAGTGGCTGGGCGGCTTCGGAACCGTGTGCTTGATCGGCATCGAAGGGACCGGCAGTTACGGCGCTGGGCTCGCCCGGCACATCGCCGCGGCCGGCATCCGGGTCGTGGAAGTGGACCGTGCGGACCGGCAGGACCGGCGCCGGAAGGGCAAGTCCGACCCGCTGGATGCGGTCAGCGCCGCCCGCGCCGCTCAGTCCGGCCGGGCTGCCGGCGCGCCGAAGGGCCGGGACCGGGCAGGTGGAGGCGATCCGGGCGCTGATGGCCGACGGGCGCACCGCCCGCTCCGAGCCGATCCAGACCACCGGCCAGGCCCGGTCCCTGATCGTGACCGGTCCCGATGACCTGCGGGCACGGTTCGCCGGGCACTGCGCCGGTGACCTGGCCGTCCGGGCTGGCCTGGCTGCGGCCGCGCCCCGGCAGCATGATCCGCTACCACACTCTGCTGTCCCTGCGCGAGCTGGGGCGGCGCGCGGAGTTCCCCAGGCGGCCAGCTGCAGCGCCTCGATGCGCTGATCGTCCCGCTGGTGACCGCCCGCGCCCCCGGCCTGCTCTCCCTGCATGGCGTCGGCCACGACACCGCCGCCAGGCTCCTGATCACCGCCGGGGACCACCCCGGGCGGCTTCGCTCCGAGGCCGCCTGGGCGCACCTATGCGCCACCGCCCCCATCCCCGCCTCCTCGGGGAAAGTCACCCGCCACCGGCTCAACCCCGGTGGTGACCGCCAGGCCAACCACGCCCTGTACCGGATCGTGATCACCCGGATGAGCTCCCACCCGGCCACCCGCGCCTACGTCGCCCGGCGCAGCAAAGAGGGCCTGTCCAAGAAAGAGATCATCCGCTGCCTCAAGCGGTACGTCGCCCGCGAGGTCTACCCCCACCTCCGCCCGGAGCCCCGCTGACGCCCAGACTCCGGGGGCGGCCTGGCCCCCTAATCGGCTGCCGCACCCCATGCTGGCCTGCGAACGATTCGCCGGCCGCCCCCGGGCGCTCATCCTGACTTGCTGGGCGTGACCTAATAAGAGCCTGCCCTCCACCCGGAGCGGCCCCTCCCTGTCTCGTCCGCAACCAGCTCCAGCCCGAAACCCATTCCCCGACAGATCCCCGAAAGGAACTCAAGAAATGTCATCCAGACGCTTGACAGCCCATAGGAGCATCGTTCTGCGCGGATTGCAACGAGCTGATCACGGATTGTTCGTGACAGTCTGTCGCCATCACCGTCAGCGCCCCGATCGCGAACTGAATCCCCGATCGGGTCCACGGACCGGCATCGCGAGCATGGCAGCTGCCGGGATGCCGGATGAGTCGCCGGCCTTGGCCGTCGCTCTAGCGGGAGGCCGCATTCTCGCTTGCGATTCGGCGCGAGACGCGCTCAGAATCGGTGCGCCGCTTCGTCTGCATTGACATGAAGCTCACCGTTCAGACGTTCCTGACCCTCGACGGCGTGATGCAGGCCCCCGGCGGACCTGAGGAAGATCCCAGCGACGCCTTCACCCACGGCGGCTGGCAGGCCCCGTTCCCCGACCCGGCCGGCGGCGAGTTCGTCACCGAGCTCACCAGCCACGCCAGCGCGTTCTTGTTCGGCCGCCGGACGTTCGACATCTTCCGCGGTTACTGGCCTGATCAGACCGACCCGGCCAACCCCATTGCCACGGCGATCAACTCGCTGCCCAAGTACGTCGTGTCCAACTCGCTCAGCAAGACGGACGCCACGTGGCGCGGTGAGCACCCGGACACCGCTCGCCTGGTGACCGGCGACGTCGTCGCGGCGGTGCAGGCGCTGAAGGACGAACCCGGCGACGAGCTGCAGATCTGGGGGAGCGGCAAACTGCTCCAGACCCTGTTGCGGCACGAGCTCGTCGACCGCTTCCGGCTGATGACGTTTCCGCTGGTGCTCGGCTCGGGTCGCCGGTTGTTCAACGACGGCATCCTCCCGGCGACGATGCGCCCTGCCGGCCTTACTGTGACCGAACTCGGCGTCGTCATCGGCACCTACGAACCAGCCGGTCCTGTCCGCCACGGCCAGATGTAACCGGCGGCTTCACCCAGTCCCCGGCAACAGGGTCGAGGGACGGCCGGGGAGCCTCACCAGCGCGGGCAGTCAGCCGCGCCGAGCCAGCAGGGAGGAGAGCCTGCGCGGAGATGCGCGCTGGCCCACCGACGATACACAGCTCACGGCAGGATCAGAGGACAGGAATCATGAAAATCATCAGGAAACTCCTGGTGGGAGCCGCCATCTTCGGGATGGCATTCTCTGTGGCAGCGGCCGGAGAGGGAGCGGCTAGCGCCAGCGCCGTCCCGGTTGTGTACGCCGCGCACAATGACGGGTGGCACGGCTACGTGAAGCCCGGTACCGTCGTATTCGGGAACGGGGGAGCCCCGTTCATCACCCAGCTGAAGTGGAAGTCGTGGGGCTCCCGCAGCGCCTGGGGCACGGGGAGGCTGTGGATCGAGAACTCGGGCTGTTCTCCCAGTTACAAGTGCGGCTACAGCTCGCGCTGGGTCGGTCTGTATCTGAGCACGATCAGGACGCAAGGCAGCGTCAAGTACTACGCACGGATGGCCGCCGAGCTCTTTGTCTCGGGCAAGGCGCGCTGGGAAGTCGGGTGGCTCAAGATCTACCCCAGGGCCAAGGTACCCATGTGGCAGTTCCCGCTGGTGTACCCGTACCTCTAACCCGGCCAGGCCACCGGGTAACAGGGGTTTCCGGGGGTGCCGTTCGGTATCGCCTCCGATCCCGCCACACCAGCGGCCCTGGACAGCGGAACCCGGCCGCCTGGTCACCGGGAAGCCGCGCGATATGCGGCGAGGCTTCCAGGTATGCCTCGTTGAAGTGCGGCAGCGGGACGTTGTCACTATCAGAGTTTCTGATGTTAAGTTGGCCAGCGCCGCGTGCCCGGCGTCGTCCTGGCCGTGCACGTCGGTCCGCAAGTTAGCCGCGCTCCGGTTCGCTCCCCGGTTCAGGATGCCGCGCGGTGAGCGTGGCCGTTGAACTGGCAGGCGGGCGGGTACGCGCAGGAACTGCAATTGAGGGGTCTCTCCGCCTCCACGTCCCCGCCCGCTCACCCCACCCGTTCTGACTCCAGCTAGTCGTCCTGCTCCGAACCGGAAACGCCACGTCGGTGCGCGGCCGGTCCTGGGTCTGCGACGGCAAGGTCCGCGCGGCCCGAGCCTCCGCGCGCTGATGATTGCCCGGCTCATCGATTGCATAAAGGGATCACTGTGTCCGACATCACCACCATCTCCGAAAGCGCCTAGGCCCCCGAGACTGGCACCCGCCGCGCCCGCCGTGGTGGCGGCCCAAGCTGATCCTCATCCCCAAGCGCATGCCTGGCCCTGCTCGCCGGCGGGGCGGTCGGCGCAGCGGCAGCGGCCATCCGGCCGCTCAGCCTAGCGTGTCGCGGACCCTGCCGAGCGGCGCTCTCGCGTCCCCGAGCACCGCACCTGCGTCCGCGAGCTGCACCACGCAGTTTGATACGTGGCGGTCCTCTCCCGGGGCACAGGCCATCGGTGCAGTCGGCACCGACCTGGGCAATATGCAGCCCGCAGCCGAAGCTCTGGCCCCAGCGATCGGGGGCAGCGGCGACCTGTCCTCGGCCGAGGCGGGCCTATCCATGGCGGCGGCGAAGCTCCAGGCGGACGTGACCACCGCACAGAGCAACCTCGCCCTGTCGTGCGTCCCGACCATGGGCACCCGATGAGAGCTCGGGCCTGACCGACCGGGACCAGTCCGCGATCGACGCGAACAATGCAGTCGGCGCGGTGCAGTCCGGCGACCACTCCAGCGCGGACGACGACATCACTGCGGCGAACCAGGCCACGGTGAACAGCGGGAACAAGCTGGGTACCGCCACTAATGACCTGAAGGCGTGGGAGGGGACTAGCTAACATCAAGACCCATCCCTGGCACGATCCCCGCTCCCCAAGGCCCGGGGTGCTGGTTGCTGCGGGACAGACATAAGCGATGCCGGACGGAACTGAGGAATTTGCGGTTTTGCCCTGAGCCGCCGGGACATGGGTGGCTACCGTGGAAGGCGCGGGCTTGGTATGAGCGAGCCGCCCACCATGAACGGGCTTGGTATGAGCGGGCTTGCCTGTCCACGTCACCAGCGGCCGTGCCGGGCTTCGTCGAGATGACCCGGGGGCCTGGTGACCCGTGTCTCGCGTGGAGGAATCATGTCCCCGCATGCCTCATCAGTTACGCCCCTGTCCCGGGAAACGGGACCCGGGCAGCGTCCGGCTGGTCCTCGGCTGGTGCTGGCCGAATCACCGGCGGCCGCGCAACGCGACCGGCTCCGGCCGCTGGAGGTGGCCCAGTGCGCCATGTGCGGCATCGCGCTCCCGCTCGGCCTGCTGGTGCCTGATGGCGGTCAGGCCTGCGCCGACATCCGCTGGTACTGCAAGGACGCCAAGTCGTGCACCGAACGCTGGACCGCGGCCCGCCCGCGCGGACGCGCCCTCACCCAGGCGGTTCTCGGCACCGCGTCGGCAGACGCCGGGGAAGAGGCGCCTGATGGAGCGCCGGCCGAGCAGCTGGAATGCGAGCACGAGATGCCGCCCCTGGAGGGCCACGCCCGGACTGTTGCACGACTGTGATTTACTCCACATAGCCGTTCACAGACTGTGGATAACTGCCCCACGCTTTGCACAGGACGTCTGCAGTCACCGTCACGTGCACCCCACGCGTCATTGCCGGCCGGCGCGCACAGCCAGGTCGGTGCGACCATACCGACCGCATCGCGGGCGCGGAAGCAACGTCCCACAGTCCCTGACTTCGGCCCGGCACCGCCCGCCAGCATGCCTCCGACCGCTGCAGTAATACAGTAGGTACTGTAATACGGCGATACTGCGTTACTGCAGCCCTTGCTGGCATGCTGCAACTACCTGCGGTAATGCCTCGGTTGCTGGCATAATGCCTGGATGACGGCGCTGAGCATTGCCCTGGCTAACCTGAAGCCGGGCACGGGCAAGACCACCTCAGCGGTCTGGCTGGCACACGTGTTCGCCCAGGCCGGCAACAGCGTGCTCCTGGTCGACGCGGACCCGTCCGGCAGCGCGCTGGAATGGTCCGACCTGGCGGCCATGGACCCGCGGGTCGCGCCGCGCGAGGCATTCCCCTTCCGGGTCGTGGCCCTGCCGTCCCGCGAACTGCACCGCCGCCTGCCCGGCATCGCCCGCGACAACGACGTCGTGATCATCGACACCCCCCAGCTGGAGGACCATGCTGGCATTGCCCGCTCGGCGCTGCGCTACGCCGACGAGATCGTGATCCCGTGCGCGCCGACCCCGATCGAGATCAACCGCACCACCCCGGTGCGGGACGAGATCGCCGAGATCGCGCCGGTCCGGCACCGGCCCGCCCGCTCGGCCATCCTGCTGAACCGGTGCATCACCCGGGCGCACTCCATCGCCGATGCCCGGCAGGCGCTGCAGGACCTGGGCTATGACGTGCTGGCCACCGCGGTGCCGCGGCTGGAGGTGTACGCCCAGAGTTTCGGCCTGCCGGTCCCGGACGTCGGCGGCGAGGTGTGGCGCCAGGTGGTCCGTGATCTCACGGCCCGGTGCCCTCAGCCGTGCGCGGTGCGGTCATGACCGCCAGCTGGTCCAAGCCGAGCCTTGGTCGATGACGTTGTCTCAATCGCACGCACGCAATAAGCCCGCCCATCAGATCCATAGCCTTGCAGGCCTTCCGACCTGCGCTGGTTTCCGTGATATCGCGTCGTCCGGCTCCCGCATCCCGGATTTCCCGGGTTTCCCATTGGCAGATCCATTGGCAGCTTGCAGGCTCACGCTGTGACCTGCCTGAGCCGGGCAGCCGGCTCAGCGACGTGAACGGGCAGCGGGCCGAACACGTACAGTTACGTGCTGTGCCTGTGGCTAGCGATGGCCGCGCAGGTCGTCCATGAAGCTCCGGGCGGCGGAGACGGCGCCGGCCGTGCGGTTTGAAACTGCCTACACTCGCCTCCATGATGAGCTCCGCGATCGGCCCTGAGCGTGCCCTTCCTGCCGTGCTGACCGCTCCCCGGGTTCAGCTTGGCGTGGGCCTGGCTGCCCTGCTGGCCACCGCCGTCGTGGTGCACCACGACCGGGTGGGCCCGCGGGAAGCCAGGGCGTTCCGGGTGGTCAATGGCCTGCCCGATTCGGTGTACCTGCCCGCCTGGATCGTCATGCAGCTGGGCGCGTTCGGCGCCATCCCGGCGTCGGCCGCCGCGGCCCGGCTGGCCGGAGACAGGGAGCTGGCTGGTCGGCTCCTGGTCGGCGGGACCGCCACCTGGGCGCTGGCCAAGGCGGTCAAGCAGATAGTGCGCCGGCCCCGGCCGGCGGCCCTGCTTACGGGCATCCGGAGCCGTGGCCGCGACGCCAGCGGGCTCGGCTACCTGTCCGGGCATGCCGGCGTGGCCGTCGCGCTCGGCGCGGCCGCCCTGCCCCGCCTGGGCCCGGCCGGTCGCGCGCTCGCCCTGGCCGCCATCCCCCTGGTGGGAGTGACCCGTGTCTACGTCGGCGCCCACCTTCCGCTCGACGTCGCCGGCGGGGCGGCGCTGGGACTCACTGTTAACGCCGCGGCAGGCACCGCGGTCAGAAGCTGGTCCCGGCATCACGGCTAACTCGTAGACCGGCCCGTAGCCGCGGTACCAGGGTCGCAGGGTGACGGTCGCGCTCATGCAAGTCACCCACGACCCGATGGCCGGGGCATACGCCGACCGGATCGTGCTCCTGGCCGACGGCCGGGTCGTCGACGAGATACGCGAGCCCACCGCCGAGCGGCGGCCGGAGCGCATGAGACGCTTCGAGGTGATCGTCGTAACCTGACCGGACCGACGGTCTGTCGCAGGAAGGCCTTCCGGATCTCGGTGACCGCGATGATCGACAGTGCCACGGCTGCGCACAGGAGCCACTGATCTGCGTCGAGCGCGGTGGTCTTCAAGATCGCCTGGCACAGCGGCAGGACGGTTGCCATGACGAGCAGGAAGAGGGACGCCCCGGTCGTCACGAGGCACGTCCGGTCGGCGAACGTGCTGAGGGAGAACACCGACTCCCGCCGGTCCCTGGACTCGAGCGAGAAGAACAGGTTAAACAGTGAGAACACGACCACGCCCATGGTCCGCGCGATGGCCAGCGTGTGCGCCTGTTCCGCCCAGCTGACCACGCTCAGCGTGCCGATCGCCATCACCAGCCCGACCGAGACGAGCCAGCTGAGGACCCCCCCGGTCAGGATCGGCTGGCTGGGCGGCCGGGGCCGGCGTTCCATCAGTCCCTCGACAGGCCTGCTGTACCCGAGCCCGATGGACTGGATCGTCACGGTGGTGAACGCCACCCACAAGACCTGCAGCGGAAGCAGCGGCTCGCCGTGGGCGATGTCGAAGATGCTGGCGCCAAGGAAGGTGATGATGAAGCCGAACATGCATCCCATCTCGAACCGGATGTACCGGAGGAGGTTGTCATACAGCCCGCGGCCAATCTCCACCGCTTTGGTGATCGTGGAGAAGTTGTCGTCGGTCAGAACCATCACCGCGGCTTGCTTGGCCACCTCGGTCCCGGTCTGGCCCATCGCGATCCCGATGTCGGCCTTCTTCAGCGCGGGCGCGTCGTTGACGCCGTCGCCGGTCATGGCGACGATCTGGCCGTGGCGCTTGAGCAGGTCCACCAGGCGGACCTTGTGTTCTGGAGTGACGCGGGCGATCACGCCGACCTCGGCGATCGCCGCCATCGCCTCGTCATCGGTCATCGCGCCGAACTCCGTCCCGCTGATGACCTTGCCATCGATGCCAAGCTGGCGGGCGATCGCGGCCGCGGTAACCGCGTGATCACCGGTGATCATGCGGACCTCGATCCCGGCGGACTTCGCCAGCCCGACCGATGCTTTGGCGCCGGGCCGCGGCGGATCGACGATTCCGACAAGAGCCAGCAGTTCCAGATCGGTCACGAGCGGGAGCAGGTCAGCGCCCGGATCGAAGGCCGCCGGGTCGAAATCCCTGCGTGCGGTGGCCATGACCCGCAAGCCCTCTTCCGCGAACCGGTGGTTATCGGCCAGGTACCGCTCGCGCAGACGGCCGTCGAGCGGAACCGGGCCGGCATCCGGATCCAGCACCGTGACAGCCCGGGCCAGGAGCTGATCGGGCGCCCCCTTCACGAAGCAACCGATCACCGCCTTCCCCGATTCGCCGGTCATCTGGTGGAACGTCGCCATGAGCTTGTACTCGGCGTCGAAAGGGAGCTCAGCGATTCTCGGGTGTACCTGCCTGGTCAAGACGGCGTCGATGCCGCCTTTCGCGGCCAGCACGACCAGGGCTCCCTCGGTCGGGTCGCCGATCAGCTCGCCGTCGCTGAGCACCGCGTCGGAGGCCAGGACCATCGGCATCAGGAACTGGTCCAGCGGGATCTCGGCCTGCCCGGCGGCGCGGTTGATGCGCCCGTGGGTCGAGTAGCCCTTTCCCTCGACGGCATAGCGGTGCCCGGCGATGACCATCTGGACCGCGGTCATCTGGTTCAGCGTGAGCGTCCCGGTCTTGTCCGTGTTGATCGCGGACACAGATCCCAGGGTCTCGGTCGAAGGGAGCTGCTTCATGATGGCGCCGACCTTGACCAGAGCCCGGGTGCCCCACGCCAGGATCGTCGTCACCACCATGGGCAACTGCACCGGGACCGCCGCGATGGCGAAGGCGACCGCGGCGGGCAACACCGCGTTGAACGTATAGCCGCGAGACAGGTTCACGGCCATCGACGCGATCAGCGCGACACCCGCGACCAGCAGGAGCTGCCTTGAGAGGCGGTCGAGCTGACGGGTGAGCGGGGTCTTGACCGCCGGCTGCGCCTGGAGCATTCCCGAGATGTGGCCGACTTCGGTCGCCATCCCGGTCCCGGTGACCACGAACTCGCCCGCCCCGCGGGTGACAGAGGTGTTCATGTACACCATGTCAGTCCGGTCGCCCAGCGGCATGTCGGCTTCCCCGACCGGGGCCGTGCCCTTCGAGACCGGCAGGCTCTCCCCGGTCAGCTCGGACTCGGCGACCTCCAGCGTGGCCGCCCGGAGCAGCCTGCCGTCAGCCGGAACGACGTCACCCGCCTCGATCAAGACGACATCGCCGGGGACCAGCTGTTCAGCGGGGATCTCCGCCTCCCGGCCATCGCGCCACACCCGGGCGGTCACGATCAACCTCCGCTGCAGCGCGGCGACGGCGCTCTCCGCCTCGCCCTCCTGCTGCAGGCCGAGAACCGCGTTAGCCAGTGTCAGCAAAATCAGCAAAAGGCCGGTTCCCAGCTGACGGAGGGGAAAGAGGCTGAGCAGGCCGGCCACTAGCAACACGATCTGCATGGGGTCGGAGTACTGGCGGATGAACGCGCGCCAGCGCGGCTCGGCCCTGCCTGCAGGGAGCGTGTTGGGGCCAAATCGGCCGGCCCGCGACGCCGCTTCCGCCGAGCTCAGGCCGTGCCGCCGGTCTGCCCCCTCGGCTCGCAGCACCTCCTCGGCGCTAAGCGTGTGCCACGCGGCCCCTACGGCCAGCGCCTGGCGCTCCGCCCCGGGCCCATCGACCAGTCTGGCCTGCACGGGACACCCCCTCCCCGGCGAGCTACGACCGAGACGACCCGACCCCCGCCGCCTGCCAGCAGCTCCTGGTAAGCGACGGGTACGGGTAGCGGCGCCACCGATCCTCAAAGAAGCCGGCCGAATACACCCGTCCATTCTGCCGCTCGGGCCCCCGGCCCGGCCAGGTTCCGATACTTGCAATTCGGCGATACGTAGAGGAAGTCCGTAGACGCTTGCTGACAGCTAGCTAGCCCACCGAGATGGCCGCGGAAGACGCATGACGCGCTCCGCCTGCACAATCCCCGACCTGCACCTATGCCCAGCAGCGGCCTCATCCCCGGCGCACATAACGGGAATATCTGCAAGCAGACAACCGAGGTATCTATGCGGCAGCCACCAGGCAAGAAATTCGGCGTTAGGTGCGCTTGCCATCAACCGGCGGCAGGCTGCTCGTGACGCAGTGTCATCCCGAGTTGCGTGCCTTGCCGCGCACAGTGAGCAGGACGGCGTGACGCAACGGCCGCGGGCGTGGAACGGGTCGTGGAACGGGTCGCCTGATAATCCCAGCACGGCGAGTGCTGTCAGTGCTACTT
>Ga0306920_100013576_pt1 | contig 11106 bp, 7 predicted proteins | sample flu12Cox44000170_FD_204666 | JGI IMG/M metagenome (GOLD analysis project Ga0306920, IMG submission 204666) | Lab enrichment of tropical soil microbial communities from Luquillo Experimental Forest, Puerto Rico - flux4day.12C.oxic.44.000.170 (v2)... | ecosystem: Environmental > Terrestrial >...
GAATGGATGGCGATTCATTGGACTTGGGTTCTTGATGGCCAATATCGAAAGACTGCTGCCGGGAGGATTTGCGTGGCCAGCTGGACTCGGGGACATCTTCATGGCCGTAACGGCCCCCTGGGTTGCTGCGCGAGTGGCCGTAGATGATCGATTCCGCTACGGAACCATGTTTCTCCTATGGAACCTGTTTGGCATCGCCGATTTCCTGGACGCAGTCTTGCTTGGCACGGTTTACAACACGGGGCTAATGCAACGTCTCCCACTCGTACTGATCCCGTGCTTCTTCGTGCCGTTGCTCTTCATGGTGCACATCACACTGTTGGAGCAACGGAGAAAGTAGTGTAGCGACTGTGCCCGAGTGACCGGCAAACCGGAAACTGCGCCAGCCGCTCCGGTAACTTCCGGTTTGGCGACAAACCGCGGCAGTGTCAATGAGCGACCCTTCCTGATGCAGCAATTGGCGAACAAGATCGGTCTCGCCATTTTCAGAGGCGGTTTCGGCGCGTTAAGGTGAATGTACATCGCCGACAGTAACATGCTCGGGCAGCATTGACGACCTTGCACCGGCGTTGGCAATCCGCTGCAGGTTTCCAGGATTGAAGAACTCCTCATGCGAGATCCATCCTTCCAGCATCATGATGAAGCGGTTCGTATCCTTCTGATTGCCTCGCAGTGCGCTTCGGATCTGAAGGAGTTCAGGTGAGATGGGGGTGAACTTGGCCGCAGCAATATTCTCACGATATTCGGCCATGGTAGCTTCGTTTCTTCGGCGCTCATACCTCATCAGAGCTTCATCCAAAGGGCACTGTCCGGCCAAGCCTTCGTGAATCGCTGTAGTCAGGAAATCGGCATCCCGAAAGGCATCGCAAATCCCGTGCGCCATCATGGGGTCCTTGTGGCAGCCTGCATCGCCTACGAGTGCCCAGCCAGGTCCGAATGGACGCCGCAAATAGTTGGGCATGTCGGCAGCGCCATAGAAGCGCTCTTCGCGCCGTCCGGAGCGCACCCGCTCCGCAAATTCTGGAATCATATCCACAACGCGCATGAACTGGCCTTCGATATCGGCTCTCACTAAGCCAAATTCGTTGATGGGCCAACCGATGAATATCGCGGTCAGATCGTCGTTGGTTCGGAAGGCGAAGATCACCCGATTTTTTCGAAGGTACCACTCAAATCCTTCCGTGGGCATTCCGCTCCAGTAAGAGAAATAGCAGCAGGTCAACGTGGGAGTCTCCTCGTAGGCGGAAGCGCCAACGACGCGGGCGAGCGTCGAATTCCTACCATCCGCGCCAACGGTGATAAGCGCTTCCTCTGTGCTGCTGATGCGTTTACGGTGATCGCGGCCGCGAATCCCTTTAACCCGATCACCCTCCCAGAGACAGCTCTCCACCAAGAAGTTCGGGCGAAATTCCACCCCGGCTTCAACGGCCGCTTCCACCAGCACTTGATCGAGTTGGCGACGTCGCGGAGCATATCCCCACGCCACGTTTCCCACCCGAATGTCTCTTCCGATCAGCGGAAAATCGCCGAAGTCGGAGAGGTGCGTGGTCAGTGGAGGGCAGTTTGTATTAACAACTCTTTCCAAAAGACCCCAGTCGGCGAGCCGCTTTGGACCATGCCGGTGGATGAAGTGCCCCTTGTGCACATCGCTGGGAAAAGCGCCTCGTTCAAGAAGCAGCACCCGATGGCCTTGGCGGGCCAGCAGCATTGCTGTTACCGCACCCGCGCATCGAGCACCAATCACAATCGCGTCGTACATATCACCCTCCGGTAGTCTGCGAATTCTCGCGACAGCAAGATGGTGGCAGAGTGACAGAAGTTTGAATTGTAAGAATGGGAAATGCTACTTGAGGACGAGGCTCCGCCCGAACTCATTGGAGACATCAGTCATGAATTCCCGGGGAGAATGCCCGGTCATTCTCTTGAATTCCTTTGAAAAGTGGGCTTGGTCATAGTACTGATCGTAGAGGCGTTCCTTGAGAGCGTCATACGACAAGCCTCGCGCCCATTCTCGATAGAACACCTGGAATCGAAAGATTCCCGCCAGAACCTTAGGAGAGAGGCCGACGTGCTGTTTAAATAAGCCATCTAAATATCGTCGCGTGTATCCGGTCATGCGCTCCAATTCTTTTATTGACATTCGGCCGTGGGCCAGCTTTAGAGTCCTGACACAAAAGTCAACGACGCGATTGTTCCCCCGACTCCTGCGCGAAAGCCTGACTAGCTCATCCTGAATAAAATTCACCTTCCGGTCCACCCCCTCCAGGTTGCCGAGGGATTCCCTTGTCTCCCTGCCCCATCGGCCGAAGACCACCTCCGAGTCAAAGATTTTTTCGACCACAGTTTCGTGCATCGGTATCCCGAATAGGGGAAAGGCAGCGTGGGGAGAAAACTCGACCCCGATGAACCCGGTTTTTCGCGCTGTGGAGTGAATGAGGGTCGACTTAATTCGATTCCCGACGAAGTAGAAGCCGTGTTCGTGGCTCACTCCCCTACGGTCCTCGCTTATCCCGATTAACGAGTTTTCGTACGGAATAATGAGCTTGGAGCAGCCATTGGGCACCGCCAGACTCTGGTTGGTCAGCGGTATCCCAGTTGCACTTTCGAATACCCAGAAGGCCTCGATGTAGGGCTGCAATTCCTTCCGGGGTTGAACAAATGAAAGTCTCATTTTTAAATCCAAGCAAGGCAAGCCGCTGTCGAGGAAGAACTTCACAGCGGCATCCCCTACTGTTCAGGTCGTGCTGCCGAGTGCATGCGTGACGCGATCCTTTTGGGCAAGTTGATCAATAACCGCTCGCTACGCCCATCCGCTATGCCACGATCCGTGAATCAGAACAACTGTTCTAGACATTCTCTATTCCTTCTGCTCGATACTGGGAGAGCGGACTCAACCTCGCTTGCTGGCAAACTCCATCGGGATTTGGCCCCAAGCGGTCCACAACATCGGTGACGGCATGAGGAAGTCCTGTTCATCAATTCGCTTGATCTCAGCGTCAAACTCAGATTGAGATATCAAGCCCGAGCCAATAATTTGTTCGCGAAGTTGCTGACAGGCGAGTTTCATAAACCTTGTACCCGCGGAACGTCCTTTCCACATAGAGACACTGGCCTCTGCTCCAACGTTCACCAACCCCTGCGCTTGCAACTTCTGTGGAAGAAGGCGACCATAGCGCAGCTCGGCGCCGCGGCTGGCAAGGACATGCTGGAAGGCGCGCCTCACCTGCAATTCTTCCTCGGCCGGATTGACGGAGCAGTCCGGCATTATGGACAGGTCATCCATCTCCTCGATGACGATCCACCCGCCTGGTTTCAGCGACTTAAGCATTCGCTCGAGTGCCAATTCCCGTTCAGGCAGATGCATCAGTACGAGACGGGCGTGTGCGAGATCGAATTGACGTTCCGGCAAGCCCTCGGTCTGAATGTCGTGGCGACGCACCGCGAGATTTGGGTAGCGGAGGGCACTGAGGAAGCGCAGGTCAATGTCGGTGGCCAAAACGCCCCCGAATTCCCCCACGCGATCACATAGCCACGATGCGATCGAACCGCCGCCGCCGCCAACTTCCAGGCAAGTCCAGCCTTCACCGACGCCTAGCTGTGTAAGGTGACGTTTGGATTGCGCATCAAAGAGTGCTGACAATTCCTGATGACGCGGCTGCGCAAATTCGTCTGCGCTGCCAAAGACATAGCTTGGCGAAGGTGACTCTTGGATCTGACGGTTGAACGCTGTGCTCATATTGATCCTCACGTTGAAAGTTGTTTTCGGCAGACTCGTCTTTTGGGCCCCCCGGTTGCATCTTCTGGATCTGCAATCACTGTTCCGCCGCCTGGCTCAGTGCCAATTTGCGTCTCGAAATGCTCGAGGTGGGCACAGGCAACAACATTCCAGTCCAGAACGCTGTTGCACAGCGAACTGCGTGGCTTTTAGCCCATCCGGGCTCAATGATTAGTCGTACGCTGGGTAGGCGCTCGTTACGCCCGAGAGCTAGCGCATATGCACGATTGCCCTTACCGACGAAAATCGGATTCCGCAGGAGAAAAGCGACAGTCTGTGCGCAGGATTGCAACCATAAAGAGCACTCGGTAACGGTTGGATCGCACCGTACAAGACATATATGGATCCATGAGATCGCGCACGAGCAAGGTCTCAAAATCAATCGTTGACGGTTACCGGCTAACCGGAAGTTACGGCGAAGATTCATCAAACTTCCGGTTTGTCGACATACCGGAGAGAGCTGGACAAGCTAACGTTTTCTACGATGCGGGTGTCACTGTGCATATGTTTGTCTGCAGAACTCTTCCGGCAACGTTGTTCATTCTGCTATCCGCTTTAGTCCAGGCCCGAGCGCAAGCTGACTGGGCAAGTTATGGCAACGATCCTGGAGGGATGCGCTATTCATCGCTCTCTCAAATCAACCGCGGCAACGTCATGCGTCTCAAAATGGCTTGGGTGTTTCACACCGGCGACATTTCCGATGGAAGCGGGGGACGAAGACGAAGTGGATTCGAGAACACGCCTATCCTGGTTGACGGCACGTTATACGTGACGACGCCTTTTAATCGCGTCATCGCGCTCGATCCTGAGACCGGTACCCAGCGTTGGTCGTATGATCCCAAGATCGACCAGACCTGGCAGGCCGGCGATGGCTTGATCAACCGCGGCGTCGCCACATGGGTTGATCCAAAACGGGCAGCAGGTCAGACCTGCCATCGCCGCATCTTTGAAGCCACCATTGATGCGCGCCTGATCGCACTTGACGGAGCAGACGGACACCCTTGCTCCGACTTTGGAAAGCAAGGTGAGGTCAGCTTGCGCGACGTGGCGGGCTTCCGTCCAGGCTGGTATCACATGACGTCACCACCAGCCGTCATTGACGACGTTGTGGTTGTTGGTTCATCGATCGATGACAATGGACGCGTGGATATGCCGAGTGGCGTCGTGCGCGCGTTTGACGCCCGATCCGGCACGCTGCGCTGGAGTTGGGATCCGATCCAGCCCAACCAGCCGGATGATGTTATTCAGGCGAAAGCTGCGACGTGGACGAGCGGCGCCGCCAATGCCTGGTCGATTATGTCGGTGGACCAGAACCGCCACCTTGTGTTCGTTCCTACTGGCAGCGCCAGTCCCGACTACTTTGGCGGTCTGCGTCCCGGCGACGATAAGTGGGCCGATTCAGTCGTGGCCCTTGATGCCCGAACCGGCAAGCTTGTCTGGGGATTCCAACTCGTCCATCACAATCTCTGGGATTACGACACGGCTGCTCCTCCATTGCTGGCGACTCTTCCTCACGACGGCAAGAATGTCCCGGTTGTAATCCAGGGCAATAAAACCGGCTTCCTGTATGTACTGCATCGCGATACCGGCAAACCAGTCTTTCCCGTGGAAGAGCGGCCGGTGCCACAGAGTGACGTACCTGGTGAGGTTGTCTCGCCCACCCAGCCGTTTCCACTGACTCTTCCGCCCCTCTCCCCGCAGAGCGTTTCCGCTGATCAGGCCTGGGGACTGACCCCCGATGAGCGCGAAGCTTGTCGCAAGGAGCTGATGGGCCTTCGCAACGAAGGTATTTTCACTCCACCCAGCCTGCAAGGCTCATTGGCTATTCCGGGCAACATTGGCGGAATAACCTGGAGTGGATATGCCTTTGATCCACGGCGCAATCTTCTCCTGGTCAATACCAACAATTTCCCAACCAAGGTGATGCTCATTCCGCGAGACCAGTTTGAAGAAGTCCGCCGTCAAGGCGAAAAAGGCGAGTACACGGCACAGGTTGGCGCTCCTTATGGCATGTTTCGTAGCCCCTTATTGTCGCCCTCATTTCACCTTCCTTGTGTCCCAGCCCCGTGGGGGATGTTGTCTGCGGTCGATATGGTTGGCGGCAAGATTCGTTGGCAAGTCCCCCTCGGCTCCTTCAAACCTGGCAAAGTTCCCGACGGGGCGATTAGCCTCGGAGGACCCATCGCAACCGCGGGCGGTCTTGTCTTTATTGCCGGCACTGTCGACCCGTTTCTCCGTGCTTTTGATGTAGAGACGGGGAAGGAACTTTGGAAGGCCCAGCTTCCTACCAGCGCTCATGCCACGCCGATGACCTATCAGTTGTCGCCCCAGGGCAAACAGTACCTGGTAATCGCGGCGGGCGCTCACCCGCACATTGACCAGGAGCCTCAAGGCGACTCGATTGTGGCCTTCACTCTGCCATAGCGAGCCTGACGGCCAACCCGGCGTCGTAGCAGGCGAAAATGCGGTTGACGATGGCGCGTAACTTCCGGTTTGCCGACAATGCGTCCGGAACTCACGCCTGCCACAGAAACGTCACCCCAAGAATTGACCAGAGCTGCCAAGAATAGACATAGAACACTTTATCCGTGCGCCTCTAATCGCGTGAAAGGTATTACGAAGGAGCACATATATGGCACAGCAAATCATCGATCTCGATGTCATTTCTTCCGGGGAATCCACCACCGCAGTTGACATCTTTGCAGAATCCATCGGGTTTAGCCACGGACGTTATTCCCTGGATCGTTCGGTCTGGTACAACGGTTCGCTGATGACCTTTCTGGCTACCGGCGAAGAGACGCAAGGGAAGTTTGCGTTGATCGAAGCAGTCAGCAGAAAAGGCAATGATCCGCCTCCGCATATCCATCGTCGAGAAGATGAGATCTTCTACGTATTGGAGGGCGAGGTCGTCGTTTTAGTCGGTGATCGCACAATCCAGGGAGGGCCCGGAACAATGATTTTCCTACCGCGCGATGTGCGCCACTCGTTCACGATTGAATCGGAACACGCCCGGATGCTCATTCTGGTTACTCCCACCGGGCTTGAAGGATGGTTCAAGGAATTCAGCGTGCCGGCGACGGCGATCACGTTGCCGCCGGCAAATGAACCCGGGTACCAGGACGTACAAAGAATGCTCGAGGCGGCTCCGCGGTATGGCCTGGAATTTGTGTCCCAGAAACAAGGTGAATCATCACGGTAAGCAGGCTTAAACACAAGGAATCCGATATGCCGCAGTCATCCATCGACCTCCTTGTCAATCCTTCCAGCGCGAATGACCGGCAAGCCAGAGGTTACAGCTCGAAACTTCTGGTTTGACAACAAACCAGAGGGATTCATCGTTCGCCACTGCAAAATCCGGCGCACTAATCCCTGGCTCCAGCTACTCGGACGCCAGACTCGATGCAAGCGTGCTCCAGTCGAGCGTGATCACGGTGATGTCGTCCTGTTGGCCAAACTGATGTGCTTTAGCGGCAATCTCCGCGGCCGACAGACGGCTGACCCGCGATGTGCGGTCGAAGCCAAAGAGTTCACCAGTGCTCGAACGCGCCTCCACAACACCATCGGAGAGCAAGGTAATGCGGGATACGGCTGGAAGCTCAAGAGTGGATTGGCTGTAAGTTATGCCCGCAAGGATGCCTAGGGGCAGATTGGCTTCGACCAGGAGTTCGGCCCCATTGAGATAAGGGGCAAGATGACCTGCGTTGGCTAGAACGATCTCGCCCCCCGTGGTGAGAACCATGCTGAGGCAAGTGATGATGGCCCGGCTTTCCGAACGCAGGAGAACCTGGTTGAGGCGTTCCAGGGCAGCAGCGGGCGCAACCTGTTCGTCGGCAATGGAGCGGAGGGCGCCCACGACAACAGCGCCGAGCATGGCCGCTTGCAGTCCCTTGCCGCTCACGTCCCCGATTGCAACAAAGATGGAGCCGTCGGGCCGCGGCAGAATCTGGCAAAAATCGCCGCCCACTTCCTCTGCGGCGCGATAAGCGATCTCCACATGAAGGCCTCCGAAGCTCGGAATATCCACGGGAACGAGCCGCTGTTGAATGTCGCGAGCGGCCTGCAGCGCCGAGGTGAGCCGCTGCTTCTCTCGACTGGTGTGCGCGAATCGATAAACAAGCACAGCGAGAAAACCAAAGAGAATGAGGAGGGTGCCAACTTGCTCAAGGTCGAAGCTGAAGGGGTAATCAAACAGGACGTAGTCAGCGGGAATGAGTTTGCGGCCGAAGCGGAAGTTGAAATCGAGGAGAATGTCACCGGCGTTGTTGCTGACGGTACTGAGACTATAGAGAGCGAGAGGGAGGAAGAGGATCCGCGCGTAGTAGCTTCCGGATCGCCAGCTGCGAACGAGGTACCACATGAGAAACAGACTGGAAGCCGCTTGGCACATGCAATAAGTGATATCGGCCAACATCTTCGGCATACGGGCCGCGAGCACCAGAACAATGGCGGTTTCGGCAATGACGAGGAGAACGACTGGAGCGATGGCGGGTTTCCATTTGCGTGGATACAGTGCATCGACAATGAAGAGGACGAAAAAGGCGGAGGCGAACAGGTCGATGAGGATACTCGCATAGGTATACAGGTTGAAGCTCCAAGCCTGACGTGCGGCCAACAGATCGCTCAGGAAGAAGCAGGTATCCAGGATCAGGCAAATGGCGTACCACAGATAGAAGCGCTCACGTGTGAGCCAAAACAGGATGGCCGCGGAGACCCCGACGATGAGCTTGACAAGATCGATGGTGTACGTCGAACCATCGGAGAGGAGATCGGCCGATTTGGTGGCAACAAAGTGCTCGAGGACCGTCGCCGGACTGCCGGCGTAGACCTCTCCCTTGACGACGCTGCGGCGCGTGCCGGCGGTCGTTGGGTTCTGCCAGATGCGGAGCGCGATCGCGAGGTCTTTGGGACCGCCATCCGAGTTGACCGGAAGAGTAAAGACGCGGCCGGCGCCGATGACGTTATAGGGGCAGGCGGGAGGCAAAGCGCCAACCTGTCCCACGAGCTGGCCATCTGCGAAGAGCTGGTAGCTCTTAGAAATCGTTGGCAGCTCGAGCAGGAGCGACTGGGTATGCGCTGGTGCGCGCAGATGAAAGCGGAACCATGCAAGTTCGGTCTTCTCCGGAAAGCCCTGTTCTGTCCAGTCTTCCGTTGGCTTCAGGACCTTCCAGCCTGAGTCATTGAAGTCAGGTCGAGACCAGGCCGGGTCGTCTCCGAGGTTGAAGCGCCAGGCGGAGTCGACTCGGGCAATGGGAAGGCGAGAAGCCTCCAGGTCGAAGGTCTGGCAGGGCGCGGTGAGCGGCAGCGCGAGCCACGCGGTAAGTGCAGCGGCATGGAGCAGACTTTCTGTTTGGCGAAGTAAGTGCGCAAGGTCCATGAAAGCCCCCGCCAGGTCACCGCGTGGCATTCGACCCAGCCGAAGTATTGGTGGGTCAGCAGGTGATGTTGCGCTGTTGGATCACTTCGAGCGTGATCTGAGCGATCGCGTTCCATTCTGACGCGTGGTGTTCGTTAGACCCGATCAGCTGCTTCACCTGTTTGTAGTAACAGCACAATCTCTCGGGCGTCTCCGCGAGCATCTTCTCCCGCCATTTTGACCGATCAGGAAGAGACTCGCGCGACAGGTACATGCGTCGGATTGTAGCAACTTCCACACAAAAAAGTGACTCCCCAATGCTCTTTCGACCAGGAGGCAGATGGGACTCAAGTTGTGCTGGTCACACGGTGGCACGGCTTTTTGCGAGGGCGGTGTAGGCTTTAATGCCAAGAACTGACCTAGGGCGTCAAGAACTGACAAAAGCTTCTTCACTCCTGCACCTCCAATCGCGTGAAAGGCAAATCGCGGAGGTTGCGAATGAAGATCACCAAGGAAATTGAAACCGTTATCGTCGGAGGCGGCCAGGCCGGACTCGCTGTCAGCTACTATCTCAAGCTTCGCTTTCGGGACCACGTCGTACTGGAGCAGGCCGAGAAAGCAGCGAATGCGTGGAGAAATCATCGCTGGGACTCGTTCACGTTGAATACGCCGAACTGGCAGTCTCAGCTTCAAGGCGGTGGCATGCCGGGAAATGACCCTGATGGGTATCTCACGCGGGACGAGGTCGTTACCTATTTTGAGCACTACGTCGAACAGAACCAGCTGCCCGTGCAATACGGGGTGCGCGCTACTGCGATCAAGCCGTCCGTATTCGGGTTTAGTGTGGAAACAAACGCAGGATGCTTCCGCGCGAAGAATGTGGTGGTTGCAACGGGCGTCTACCAGCAGCCGCGGATTCCCCGATTCACCGGTGCCTTGTCGCCAAATATTCTGCAACTCCATTCCGACTCGTATCGGAATTCAGATTCGTTACCACCGGGAGCTGTATTCGTGGTCGGAAGTGCGCAGTCGGGCGCACAGATTGCAGAGGAACTGTACCAGAGCGGCAGGCAGGTCTACCTGAGTGTCAGCCGTGCGGGTCGAGTGCCGCGCCGCTATCGCGGAAAAGACGTGAACTGGTGGAGTAATGCTCTTGGCCTATACGACCGCACTGTTGGCGAGCTAAAGAGCCCGCGCGAGAGATTTGACTCCAAGCCGCATATCAGCGGCACCAAAGGTGGACACACGATCAACCTCCATCAGTTCGCCAGGGATGGCGTCATCCTGGTCGGCCGTGTGATGGAATTGGACAATACCAAAGTGCGGCTCGCGCGTGACCTCCATAAGAACCTGGCTGCAGGCGATCAATTTGAAGCGAATGTCGCAGCGAAAATTGATCGCTACGTCGAGGAGCACGGAGTGGTTATTCCGGAAGAAGTCCTGCCCAAGTTTACGGCGGGCTTTGAACAGCCGGAGAGAGACGAGCTTGACTTGAAGCAGGCCAAAATCAACAGCGTAATTTGGGCGACGGGATATTCTTTCGACTTCAGTCTGGTGCGCCTTCCCATTCTTGATGCAGAAGGATATCCGATCCAGCGGCGTGGCGTGACCAGCTACCCCGGTCTGTACTTTGTAGGCATGCCATGGCTGCACAACGCGCGGTCGGGCTTGATCTTTGGAGTATCTGAGGACGCAGGGTATGTGGCTTCGCATATCTCCATGCGCCAACTGTCTGAGACCTTCTGCTGCCCCGAGTTCTCGGAATCGCATCCGGCATATGAGATTTGAAGTCTAAGCGTCCGCGCGGTACCTACTCGGTGCAACGCCAACGATGCGGCGGAAGACTTTGCTGAAGTGACTCTGGTCTACGAAGCCAGTGCGAGCGCTGGCTTCCAGCACAGAAAGACGCGGGTCACGAAGGAACTCCTTTGCGCGCTCAATTCGTCTGCGGAGCACTTGCTGATGAGGAGAAAGGCCC
>Ga0306920_100013580_pt1 | contig 11102 bp, 7 predicted proteins | sample flu12Cox44000170_FD_204666 | JGI IMG/M metagenome (GOLD analysis project Ga0306920, IMG submission 204666) | Lab enrichment of tropical soil microbial communities from Luquillo Experimental Forest, Puerto Rico - flux4day.12C.oxic.44.000.170 (v2)... | ecosystem: Environmental > Terrestrial >...
CGCCTCGCGCATCTGCTCGTTGGTCAGCCATTTCCGCTCTGCGACAAGCTCGCGCTCCATTTGACCGACAAGCGCCACCGGTCCGCCGAACCCGAGCAGGCCGAGACGCAAAAAATAAACGACGACCTCGCGGATTCGGCCGTGCGCAGGTGTCGCAGCAACGGTCATCCCAATCTCCTTCGCAGTCCTATTAATCCCAATGCGTCTCTACCCGGCGGCAATTCTTGCGCCCGAACGGAATGTGTTGTGGGCGCTTCCAAATGATGTTGTTCGCGCAACATGCAAATGCACCACTCGGTTCGGGACTAGTTGCGTCCGCTCGACGGCTCGAGGGTGCCCTGCAACGGCACTAGACCTTCGCGCCGCAGCTCGACCTGTTTTCCAGAGAGCCACACGTCGTAACATGTCGGTATCGGCTCTTTCTCGAACTCGATGCAGAGCTGGTTCTCTTCGACCCGCCATTTCCCAGTTCTTTTCCGACCCATTGAAGTGCTCATCACGGTCCCATTTCGCTGGTAGAGGTCGCGCCAGTGCACGTTATCCGTCAATTCCATGCCACCTAGCTTGGCGCGGATTTGCCCGCCCGTAAGTTTTTGGAATCTCTCTTCGGTGCCGGCACTTGATCCTGAGATTGCGACAGCGAGAAGTGCGAGCCCCATGATGCGCAACCTTCTCTTCATTGATTTCTTCCTTGCATGCATCGAAGCAATCTGGGCCGGCTACCTAGCTGGGTTAGGCTTTTGAAGCACAACCTCCAAGGGCACACTCGAGGCCTGGTTTCTCAGCTCCACGTTTCTTCCGTACAGCCACACCTCGTAACAACCGCCACCCGGTTCTTTCCCGGTGTCGAGGCAAAGCTGGTCCTTCTGGACCCGCCATTTGCCCATGCTTTTGTGGCCCATAGAAGTGATCGTAAGAGTTCCGTTTCGTTCTAAGACCTCACCCCAATGCGCTTCATCGGTCAGCTCCATGCCAGCGAACTTCGCTTGAATTTGTGCTCCGGTGAGCTTCTGAAATTTCTGCTCGGCCGCTGCACACGACCCAAATGCAACCGCACAAAGCAGCCCGATCATTGCTGCAGCCATGTGTTTCTGTTTCTTCGTCGTCGTCATATCTCCACCGCGTTTCTACCGACGACCAATGCTGTCGCAGCAGGCCCGAAGTCCCCCCTTTCTCGCCTCGAAGGCCGTCGGGTCGCCATATGGCGCCCCCGACGTTGCACCGATAACTGATCGTTCGGAGCGTCAGCTCTTCGCGCTTGCCGTCTTGTCCAGCGCGGAGCGCAGTCCCCTAGCGAGCTTTACGGCATCGTCGTTCGCCCAGAAATGGAGGAAAAACAGCCGCGGCTGCTCGTTGAGCATGTGGCTGTGCACCGCCGTCACCTCGATGCCGTTGGACCGCAAAGTGTTGATGACTGGGTTCGGTGGCCCACATGAGCGCTCGATTCATGATTATTCTCCTCCTGTTTCATCTTGCGACTTGGTGCCAGCCCCAAGACATTAGCCTCCAATAAATCTCAAGCGGCCCGACGCAACGCTCGGGTCATTACGGTGTATCGGACTATTGGACCATCCTCGGGATCATCACCCCGAAAGTGGACGATCGCTCCTCGCGGAACGTTGCGGCCCTCTCCAAATTCCTTTACGGCGGAAGCTTCAACAACCTGCAGTCCTCGACTCTCCACAAATGCCGCCAAGGCCGCTAGCTCTGCGGTGCTGGCACCGCCAGAGCGCCATGACGCCTCCAAAACGCCGGACCGCCATTGACCCTCATTGTCGACGCCTTGAGCGACATCGTAGTTTCGCCGCGAGGCTAAGAAACCAGGGTACTCGCTCACTGCCTGGTCATACGATCTCGCCTGAACAACTGCGATCCGGGTTTCGGAAGTCATCGGTAGTTCATCGAGCGCCTCCCAACCACCACGCACGCAGACGAGATACGAACCGCCGTAAACTGATTTCCCTTCGTTATTCGTCGCTGTCCTTTGCGTCCCATGGTACGTGATCGTAAAGCCATCGATCGTGACCTGGCCGACACTCAGCGTCGTGACTCGGCGCAAGTTCGTTTCGAGCACCAACCCATACGCAGAGATCTTGTCCGGTTGAGATCTCTCAAGGAGCTTATCCAGCTCGCCAGCCGTCGTGATAAGGGTCTGTCCTTTACCGCCATCGCCAAGTGGTTCCTTTACGCGGATCGCACCACGGCTGAGCATACGTGCCGCCGCAATGCGGGCATCGCGGGCGCTGAACACGCTGTAGCCGGGCAACACCACCTCGCGGACTCTTTGCGCGAACACGGGGGACCACCCTTGGGGCCGATCGGCGCCACTGGTGATAAGCCCGTGTGTAATCGACTTCGTCTTCACGAAAGGGTGAGGGACGACACCACCAAAGAGGTCATGCAGAGAGCGAATGCCGAGGCAGAATGCCTCGCCCAGCATTAGCGTATCGTCGGGGACGAAGAACACATCGCCGGAATAATTGTGAGAGCTGTCATAGTATCCCGCAAATTCGTAGTGCTTGACCTGAGCAATGGTGTTGGCCACGGCTGCAAGCGTAGTCCTCTCATGGGCATACATAGTGCACCCAGTTGTGAGAGGTAAATAACGACTACTGCTGCCACCATGGCAATCGCTCTGGTTTACGACGCAGCTCCCACGTCAATCTTCGGGGCGCATCGAGGTGTTCCACCATCTTGAAGCCTGTTCAGAATGGTTCTTGGGCTGAATAACGAATGGCATTGCGCTATTGCTGCACAATTTCCACCATATGATTCAGGTCAGCAAAGACCCGATTTCAAACGATTTGTATTCGGACCTAAATGAAGGAAATTGATGATGTGCGACTTGGGTTCCACCATCGCTGATCGCCTTGCGAGCGCTCTAGCGTGCGTACCAGCAGGATCCCCATAAAACTGCCTTAAACGAACGCTGGTAAGCTGTAGAGGGGAATATCGAACCCAGATGCAGCTCAAAACTGGTAGAAATTTCAACTTCTTGCCGACTTGGGTCCCACCATCGCTGGCCGCCTTGCGAGCCTTTGAGACTGCCGCCCGGACCTTGAGCTTCACCGGAGCGGCCGAAGAACTCAATCAAACGCAGGGCGCGATCAGCCATCAGGTGAACATGCTGGAGGCCCGCCTCGGCCTGAAGCTGTTCGTGCGCGACGCGCGCGGACTCAGGCTCACCGACGCTGGCCAGAAATACCTCCCACTCGTTAGAGATGCACTCGATCGGTTGAGAACGGCGGAGGACCTGATTCGTCCCACTCGACCCTCCGTCCTCACCGTCACCGTGTCGCCCAACTTCGCCAGCAAGTGGCTGGTTCCTCGCCTTGGTGGATTTTCGGTAACACACCCGAATCTCGATTTACGGATCAGTGCATCGTTACAACATGTGGACTTCAGTCGGGAAGACATTGACCTTGCCGTGAGGCACGGCACTGGAGAGTGGCCTGAGCTTCACGTCACGCGTTTGTGTGCCGAAGAGCTGTTTCCAGCCTGCAGTCCCACTCTCTTGCGGAACGGCCCGCCGATTCGCGCGCCTGCAGATCTGGCCGGACACGTCCTCGTTCACGATCGCAGCCGCAAGCACTGGCGGGACTGGCTCGCCTCATTCGGGATCGAGTGCTCAGATACCGAAAGAGGGCCTGTCTTCGATCAGACAGCCCTGGCGATCGACGCCGCAGTTGCTGGTCAAGGCATCGCGCTGGCTCGAACTGCTCTTGCATCGCTCGACCTGATCGCAGGACGTTTGGTTCGTCCATTGGAAGAAGCAAGGCCAGCCGAATTTTCCTATTGGGTCCTCTGTCGCAAGTCGGTCGCCGATGAGCCGAAGATCAGTCAATTTCGCTCATGGCTGATCGAGCAGGTCCAAGACGACAGGGCCGCGCTGCTTCGAAAGATGCAAGGTTAATCGGAAGCGGATCGCTCATGGCCATTATAGCAAGTGAACCGCTGCTACGCCGCGGCCGGATTCGGATATGAACGGAAGCGGTGGCCGAGACGGCCGCCGCTTCACTTCATCAGGCGAGCGAGATGTTGTGGTTCTTCAGCGGGAACGATCGGATCCGCTTGCCGGTCGCCGCGAAGATTGCGTTGAGCACTGCGGGTGCGGCGACGCAGATCGTCGGCTCGCCGACGCCACCCCAGAATCCGCCGGATGGCATGATGATCGTTTCGACCTTCGGCATCTCCGCGATGCGCATCGAGTTGTAATTATCGAAGTTGGTCTGCTCGATGCGACCGTCCTTGACCGTGCATTCTTGGTAGAACAAGGCGGAGAGGCCAAAGACGAAGGACCCGGCGATCTGCCGTTCGATCTGTGCCGGGTTGACCGCATGGCCTGGATCGGTAGCGCCGATGATGCGGTGAATTCTGACCGCACCATCGCCGCTGACCGAAACCTCGGCGCATGCCGCCACGTAGCTACCGTACCCCATATGCTGGGCTAGCCCACGGAAGACGCCTTGCGGCGCTGGCTTGCCCCACTCCGCCTTTTCGGCGACCGCATTGAGGACGGCGAGATGCTTGGGATGGTTTGCCATCAGCTTGCGCCGGAACTCGAGCGGGTCCTGGCCGACCGAATGCGCAAGCTCGTCCATGAAGCATTCGAGATAGATGGCGTTGTGGTTGATGTTCACGCCGCGCCAGAAGCCCGGCGGGACGTGTGGATTACGCATGGCATGGTCGATCAGAAGGTTCGGGATGGTGTAGCCCAGCGTCGCCTCGCCCCTTGGATTGAGGCCCGAGAACGTGGCTGGGTCCTTTCCGTTCTCGAGGCGGGCCGGAAATAGTGCGGTGAGGATCGACTGACCCGAGATGCGCATGTGCAGCCCGCTCAGGTTGTTGCTCGCATCGAACGCTCCGACCAACTTGCACTGAGTGATCGGATGATAGGAGCAGTGGGCCATGTCCTCTTCGCGCGACCAGATCAGCTTCACCGGAGTGCCCGGCATCTGTTTGGCGATCAGCACGGCCTGGACCACGTAGTCGGATCTGCCTCGCCGGCCAAAACCACCGCCGAGGTGGACTTTGTGGACCTCGCACTTTGAGGCCGGCAGACCGGACGCCTCCAGCACCGCGGCAAACGCGGCTTCGCCGTTTTGAGTCGGGCCCCAGATCTCGCATTTGTCGTCCGTGTACAGCGCCGTTGCATTCATCGGCTCCATACACGCGTGGTTCTGGTAGGGATAGGCGTAAACGGCTTCCACCGTCTTCGCCGCGCCGGCAATTGCGGCTTTTATGTCGCCGTTCTGGTTGCCGACGAAGACGAAGTCGGCATCGAGGCCGGTCTTGAGAAAGTCAGCGATCGTGGCGCTGGAGACCTTTGCATTCGGCCCTTCGTCCCAGACGATCGGAAGGACGTCCAGCGCGCTCTCGGCTTGCCACCAGGTGTCCGCCACCACCGCGACCCCGGAGTCGCCGACCTGCACCACCTTTTTCACGCCGGGCATCGACGTGACCTTGGCGGCGTCGAAGCTCTTGATCTTGCCGCCGAAGACCGGGCAGTCCTTGATCGCGGCGCTGAGCATGCCTGGCAGCTTGAGATCGATTCCGTAGACCAACTTGCCGGTGAGCTTGTCGGCGGTATCGAGCCGCTTGACGCCCTTGCCGGCGATCTTCCAATCCTTCGGGTCCTTGAGTTTCACGTCCTTTGGCGGCTCGACCTTGGCGGCGGCTTCCGCCACCCTGCCGTAGGTCGTGGTGCGGCCGGACGGCGTGTGCGTGATCACGCCGTTCGATGCGCTCACCTCGGACACCGGGACTTTCCACTCGTTGGCGGCGGCTTGTTTGAGCATCTCGCGCGCGGCCGCGCCGCCCTTGCGCACGTAATCCTGCGAGTCGCGGATGCCGCGGCTGCCGCCGGTCGACATATCTCCCCACACGCGCTTGCGGGCGACGTTCTGGCCGGGCGTGGGCCATTCGGTCGTGACCTTCGACCAGTCGCATTCGAGCTCCTCGGCGACGAGTTGGGCAAGCCCGGTGAGCGTGCCTTGACCCATCTCGGAGCGGGCAATGCGAATGACCACCGTGTCGTCCGGGCGGATCACCACCCAGGCGTTGACCTCAGGCGAACCGTCCTGCGCGCGGATGACCTGCGGGCCGCCGAACGGAAGGTCGAGGCCGAGCGCCAACCCGCCGCCCACGGCGGCCGCGCTCACTACGAAGCTGCGGCGATCGATCTTCGGTACGTAATTCATGGCTGCCTCCCTCTTCACGCGCTCGCCGCAGCGGCGTGGATCGCCGCGCGCACCTGCTGGAAGGTGCCGCAACGACAGATATTGGTGATGTTGGCGTCGATGTCGGCATCGCTCGGTTTCGGCTTGTCCTTGAGCAGCGCCGCCACCGCCATGATCATCCCGCACTGGCAATAGCCGCATTGCGGCACGTCGTGATCGAGCCAGGCCTTCTGCACCTTGTGCAGCGCGCCGTTCTGCGCCAGTCCCTCGATCGTGGTGATCTGCCGGCCGGCGACCGCGCTCAACGGCACTGAGCACGAGCGCATCGCAATGCCGTCGACATGCACGGTGCAGGCGCCGCACTGGGCGATGCCGCAGCCATACTTGGTGCCGGTCAGCCCGATCGTGTCGCGCAACACCCACAGCAGCGGGGTGTTGGGATCGACATCGACCTGATGGGTCTTTCCATTGACAGAGAGAGCGGCCATTAGCTTCTTCCCTCGTTAGGATGACATGGCGTTTGGTTGAATGACGATGCTCTGACGACGACGGTCTCATGAACGGCAGACCCACCAACGTCGCCGGAATGAAATCAGCATCGGCCTCGGGTCTGGTGGCGCCGAGTTCCGGTCAGCATATGATCGAATCAAGCTAGACCGTTTCAAATCATTTCTGCTCGGCTGCATATGAAAGAAATTAATGACGCCAATCACGATTTTCTGATCTGCAGCCACAGATAATTCTGCCTTCGGGCTTTTAGGTTTCGCCCCATTGTGTCAGTCTCACATGCGGGTCTCATGGACCCAACTATCGTGCTTACTAGCCCCGCTTCCGGCGGGGCTTTTTGTCAGCAGTTTGGATTTTTTCCCCTTCAGCAGTGCTCCGGCTACTACAAACCAGCCGAGAGAGTGCGGCGGATGTCTAAGCGATGCATCTTCGCTAGGCTGTGCTACTCGTGACGCACGCCTTACATCACGGGCACGCAGTTAACGCGCCAGCCAGCCCCTCGAATGTTACTTGGACGGCTCGGAGTGCTGGGAGCCGTCCATACCTCGCACTGGGCTTACGACCAGTTCAAAAAATCACTATCATCTTCGTTCGTTCATTCAGGTCTCCTCCGGGGAATTCCGGTTGGTATAAGATCCGCCGGACAACGGCCCCGAGACGGAAATTCGCAGGGAGGACGAAATGAGCCCCAGACAGATGCTGTATTCGACCGCGGCCGCGATCGGACTCGCGGCCTTCGTGGCGGCTGGGGCGTCTCCGGCCGACGCACAGCAGGCGGCTGCCGTCGCCATCGACAATGATGACATCGGCGGCGTGGTCACCGGCGCCAACGGGCCGGAGGCCGGCGTCTGGGTGATCGCGGAGACCACGGATCTGCCGACGCGCTACATCAAGAGCGTCGTCACCGACGATCAGGGCCGCTACGTCATCCCCGATCTTCCGAAGGCCAAGTACAAGGTGTGGGTGCGCGGCTACGGCCTCGTCGATTCGCCCAAGATCGACGGCGAGCCGGGGCAGCAGCTCAATCTGCGCGCGGTGCCGGCGCCGAACGAGGCGGCGGCGGCGCAGTACTATCCGGCGATCTACTGGTACACGATGATGAAGCTTCCGCCGGCGAGCGATTTCGGCGGCACGAGCGATATCCCGAAGAATATCACGCAGGAAACTTGGCGCCAGCGCATGAACAACGTGGACTGCGTCGGCTGTCATCAGCTCGGGCAGGAATCGACTCGTACGATCCCGGCGCAGCTCGGCCATTTCAAGTCGGGCCAAGAAGCGTGGATGCGCCGCACCCAATCCGGTCAGGCTGGCGAGATGATGACGAACCGCCTTGCGGGCCAACTCGGCGGCGTACCCTACAAATACTTTGGCGACTGGACTGACCGCGTCGCCAAGGGCGAATTGCCCAAGCACAAGCCGCCGCGGCCGCAGGGTATCGAGCGCAACGTCGTGGTCACGGCGTGGGAATGGTCGACCCCGGACAAGTACCTGCACGACCTAATCTCGTCGGATCGACGCAAACCAACGGTTAACGCCAATGGGCCGCTCTACGGCTCGCCCGAATACTCGACCGACAACATGCCGATCCTCGATCCGAAGACCAGCAAGGTGACGTTCTTCAAGATGCCGGTCGAGGATCCGAACATGCCGGAGTCGCTCGGACCCGGCCATGCCGCCGCGGTCAAGCCGCTGCAGGCCTCGGCCTACTGGGGTGAGGAGAAGCTCTGGGACACCAAGGCCAACAACCACAACGCCATGTTCGACGACAAGGGCCGCGTGTGGATCGCGGCGGCGGTGCGCCGCATGGACAATCCAGCCTTCTGCAAGAAAGGCTCGGACCACCCCTCCGCCAAGGCGTTCCCGCTGGACAGCTCCCCGCGCCAAGTGGCGATGCTCGACCCCAAGACCATGAAGTACACGTTTGTCGACACCTGCTTCGGCTCCCATCATCTCCAGTTCGGCTACGATGCCGACAACACGCTGTGGGTCAGCGGCAGTGGGCCGGTCGCCGGCTGGATTAACACCCGCATATTCGAGGAGACTGGCGACGGGGCGAAGGCGCAGGGCTGGGCGCCGTTCGTGCTTGACACCAACGGTAACGGCAAGGTCGACGAATATACCGAACCGGGCAAGCCGGGGGAGCCGGGCAAGGACATGCGCATCGCGGGCTCGGGTCCTTACGCCGTGATGCCGCACACGACCGATGGCTGGGTCTGGTATACGGTCAATGTGTTCGCCGGCCCGCCGGGCTTCCTGCGCTTCGATCCCAAGACCAAGCTCAGCGAGTTCTATGCCCTTCCGAAGGAGGGCATCGGCTTGCGCGGCGGCGACATCGACAAGAACGGGGTGCTGTGGGGGTCGGGCTCGAATGGCACTCTGATCAGCTTCGACCGGCGCAAGTGCAAGGGTCCGCTCAACGGGCCGAATGCGACCGGCAATCACTGCCCCGAAGGCTTCGCGTACCACAAATATCCGGGGCCGGGCTTCGAAGGTCTTGAGAACACCAGCGCCGAGGCGAGCTACTACACCTGGGTCGACCAGCACAATACGGTGGGGCTCGGCGAGAACGTTCCGATCTCGACCGCCAACCTCCAGGACGGGTTCGTCGGCTTCAAGGACGGGCAAATGATCCTGATGCGGGTGCCATACCCGATGGGTTTCTACGCTAAGGGCCTGGACGGGCGCATCGACGATCCGAGTGTCGGCTGGAAAGGCAGGGGCCTGTGGAGCTCCAGCGGCGACCGCACGCCCTGGCTCAACGAGCTTGGCAAGGGTGCGCGCCCGCTCGCAGTGCACATCCAGGTTCGCCCCGATCCGCTGGCGCACTGAAGTGCGGCCAAACCGACAAACCCTCCCAATGGGGTGCGGCCCTGCGCCCATCGCGCTTCGGGGACGGCGGTCGCCCTTCGATCGGTGTTCGATGATGGCTTTATTGCACCGTCATGGCCGCGGCCATCCGGCTCAGGACGGCACTTTGCCAGAGGTATCGGAATTACCGGGTTACGGCGCTTAGCGCCGGGCGGCGTTGCTGTTTTAAGCTCTGCGCAACACTCGACTTGTCGAGGAGATTGCGCATGTACGGAGATTGGATTGACTTATTTGTGGGGCGCCGAAAATGCGTCGCAGCAGAGTCCTGGACCTGAGAAAGCGAAAGTCCTTAAGGTTGAAAGGTACTGTGGCCTTGTTCTTGGCAGGCACGGCCGCATTCATGATCGCAAACGACGTGTCGGCAGAGGAGGCCCAGGATGCGGTGAGTGTGCAGGGCGGCTGGGCGTATACCGCAAGGGGCGACGGCGGCGCGGTGGAGCACGTCGCTGCGACCCGCGCGGCGGAGGATTCTGCTTGGCTTCTCCTTGCATGTAGCGCCGACGAGCGGCTGATCGTCTCACTGATACATACTGAACAGTTTCCCTTCCCGCTGATGCCTTCCTCGGCGGTGCAGCTGCGATCAAACAACGTCCCGACTGTTTCGATTGAGGGAAAAAGTGTTCAAAATAATCAGATTTTTGTTGATCCGAGAACAATGCGGCACATCATGCCGCTGCTCATGCAAGATGACCAGCTTGTTGTTTCCATCCCCGGACAGGACAGAGCAATGCATAATTATACGTTTTCGATGCAGCCAAATGCCGTTGCACTCAGACCAATTCGATCGCGTTGCCTCGATTTTTGAGAGCGCCAACCCAGCATCTAGATTCCAGCACTGGCGCGAATACAACCGCCTCGGGGGCGCGGAGCGTTGTGTCGCCGGATTCGCCCTCGCCATTCCGCCATCACCCCCATTTCGGAATGAGGCCGCCCCAACTCCTAGCTGTGTGACGTGGATTTACGGCCGCTCCTGCCCGAGCAGCCCCTTAAATCCGCTCTGGGGCTGATCGGAAGACACGCCATTCGCTTGCCCGTCGCGTGGCGAACGTATTGGCGATTCGCACAGGACGGACGCCTCCGTCAGAGTGAGTGGCCTTAATTAACGGTCTTCAAAAGCGCGCTACCACTCCATCAGGTTCATCGACTCGCCGAGCATCTGATAGCTGACGAGTGATCTTCGGCACCCGCTGTTCTGTGATGCGTCGATCATCATAAAAATGATTCACATGGTCATGAAAGCAATTCGTATCAAGGAGAGTTTCGAAATCCATGGAAGCAGACTATCCTCGCAAATTCAAACAAATCCGACCAATGCGGTTTGCCAGGATCAATGAAAGTTTGTGAAGCTCTGAACGAATCCGTCCCGCTGCCGCTCTAAGCGGGTCCCAAGCCACTCCCCGGGGGAACCTTGCGCAACATCGTCCAAGGCGACAATTGGGTGAGCTGGAAGATATGGCTGCGGCGCTTCCTGCTCGATCTCGACGCGCGCATCGACTTCGGGATGTACCAGGCCAAGACCTGGGGGCGCGAGCTTTACGAGCGCTTCAC
>Ga0306920_100013581_pt1 | contig 11102 bp, 8 predicted proteins | sample flu12Cox44000170_FD_204666 | JGI IMG/M metagenome (GOLD analysis project Ga0306920, IMG submission 204666) | Lab enrichment of tropical soil microbial communities from Luquillo Experimental Forest, Puerto Rico - flux4day.12C.oxic.44.000.170 (v2)... | ecosystem: Environmental > Terrestrial >...
TCGTTCATCGGCCGCACCCGGGAGCTGGCGCAGACCGCGGCCGCGCTGGGCCAGGCGCGGGTGGTGACGCTGACCGGGCCGGGCGGGGTGGGCAAGACCCGGCTGGCGCTGCAGGCCGCCGGGCAGGCCGCGCCGCGGTTCGGAGACGGCGCGTGGCTGTGTGAGCTGGCCCCGGTCCGCGACCCCTCCGGGGTAGACGACGCCGTCGCCGCGGTGTTCTCGGTCACGGCCCGGGCCGACCAGGGCACGCGCGAGGCGCTGGTGGAGTTCTTGCGCGTCAAGCAGCTGCTGCTGGTGCTCGATAACTGCGAGCATGTCCTCGCCGAAGCCGCTGTGCTGGCCGGGGTCCTGCAGCGCTCGTGCGAGCGGCTCGTGATCCTGGCGACCAGCCGCGAGGGCCTGGGCATCGAGGGAGAACATCTGGTGCCGGTGCCGCCGCTGGCGCTGCCCGGCGCCGACGCGGACCTGGCGGCGATCACGCAGACGGAGGCGGTGCGGCTGTTCGCCGACCGGTCGGCCGCGGTCAAGCCTGGCTTCGCGGTGACCGCCGGGAACGCGGCGGCCGTCGCTGAGGTGGTGCGGCGGCTGGATGGGATCGCGCTGGCGATCGAGCTCGCGGCGGCGCGGGTGCCGGCGATGACGGTAGCCGAGCTGGCCCGGCGGCTGGAGCGCAGCTTCGCGGTGCTCGCGGCGGGCCGGCGCGGCGCGGCGGAACGGCACCAGACGCTGCGGGCCACGATCGACTGGTCCTTCCGGCTCCTCGCCGGGGGTGAGCAGGCCCTGCTGGCCCGGCTGGCGGTGTTCGCCGGCGGTGCCACCCTGGAGGCCGCCGAGGCTGTCTGCGGCGGGGAGGGCATCGACCCCGATGCGGTTTTCGAGCTGCTGGCGGGCCTGGTGGCGCGGTCGCTGGTGGTGGCCGAGGAAAAAGGGCCCGGGACCCGCTACCGGCTGCTGGAGACCATTCGCCAGTACGGCGAGCAACGTCTCGAGGACGCCGGTGAGGCCGAGCGGTGGCTGGCCTGCCATGCCAGCTACTACGCGCAGCTCCCCCGGCGGGTCCGCGACCATGCCCACGACCCTAGCCAGGAGGTGTTTTGGGCGGTCCGGCTCAGCGCCGAGCAGGACAACCTGCTCGCGGCGTGGTCGTGGGCGCTCGGCACTGGCAACGTCAGCACCGCGTTTTCGATCCTGGCCGGCTTCGCGCCGGTTGAGGTCTGGAACACTTACCCGCTGCAGCTGGCCGGCGAAGCGGCTCTGGAGCTGCCCGGCGCAGCCGAGCACCCGGGCTACCCACTCGCCCTCGCGGTCAGCGCACTGTTCGCCTCCGCCCGCGGAGATGTGACCGGCGCGGAGGAGCTGTGCGGCCGGGCGGCCGAAGCTAACGCGCGCCGGGATACCCCGGACTGGCGGGTCGAGGAGACCATCTGTGCCGCCCGCCAGAACATCGCGACCACCCGCGGCGCGTTCGCCGACGCCGCGCGCCTCGCCGAACAGGCGGCTGGCATCGCGCGGGCCGGCGGCGACCTCGCCGACGCCTCCGTCGAGCTCGCCGCCGCCGTGGCCGATCACGTGCTCGCCGACGACGCGCCCAGCGGGGTCCCGCTGGCACACGAAGCGCTCGCGCTCGCCCGCCAGATCGGCGCTCCGGCCCTCATCGCGACCGCCTTGCTCGTGGTAGGCGCAGCCGTCGCCTGGACCGACCCCGGCCAGGCCCGCGCCTGCCTGCGCGAAAGCCGCGAGCTCAGCACGGCGGTGGGCTATCAGAGCGCCCGCGACCTCGTCTGGGCGACCGGGCTCGCGGGAGTCCTCAACGACCGGACTACCACCCTCGAACTGGGCCGCAGTGCCATCCGCGCCCTCCAGCGGAGCGGTGACCGCCTCCGGATGGGCATCACCCTCCACATGATCGCAGGCACTCTGGCCGCCACCCGGCCCGATGCTGCCGCGATCATCCTGGGCGCCGCCGAAGAAGCACACGTGATCGAAGCGGCGACGAACGCTCAGCTGATCACCTCGACCGTGGCGACAGCGCTGGGCGAAGAGCGCGCCCGGGAACTGCGCGCCCGCGGCGCGGACATGGACTGGGACCAAGCCGTCGCCTACACCCTCACCCAGACCAGCCAGGCCCTCAGCGAACTCCAATCCGCGACCCCGCCCTGAGCCAACTGCCGCTTCGAGCTGCCCATACTGCCTGCGGCAGCGTCCGGCCGCGTGTGCAAGTGACCGTGGCGGTCATGAATTGGGGACTCACCCGTCCAAGCCGGCTGACCGAGCCCTGAAGATTGCCGCTCTCCCGGATCCGGCAGCGCCCCTAACTGGCTGTTCTGCGATGGTGAGCCACGGTGAACTGCGAATTCACGGGCAGCTCATACTCGGCGATCTGGCCCTCCTCGGAGTTGGCTCAATCGCTCAGCCGGATGTTGACGAGGGAATTAGTCGAAGCGAATGATCATTCCAGTCTGCGCATAAGCGTGTACTAACGCAACGCGCTCAATTCGGCTACGAGCGGGCGCGGGTCGCCTTACCGCATTCGGTTGACTGGCCGTCAGGGCTAAGTGGCCATCTGTGTGGGATTGGTTCGGGCCGGCCGTGTTTCAGGCTTGCGTCATCGTGTTGCCGTGGCGGCTTGGTATTGCTCAACCACGCGCGCCGGGATGCGCCCGCGCTGGCTGACCGCGATGCCCTGGTCTTTGGCCCATGCCCGGATACTGGCACTGCGTTCCCGGCTCGCAGAGCTATGCCCCGCCCGGCGGCGTTGTCCTCGTCCAGCCTTGCGGGCATGGTCGATGAACGGTGCGAGCTTGCGGCGGAACGCCGCGGCGTTCTTGTTGCTGAGGTCGATCTCGTACTCGGCGCCGCCCAGCCCGAACCGCACCGTCTCATCCGCCGGGCTCCCATCAAGATCGTCTTCGAGCGCGACGGTTACCTTGTGTGCCATCCCCGCCTCCCTGACTGCGAACGGCTATCTGCACCGTACAAGATCAACTGTCATGCCGCGATAACCGCACCACCGCGGGCCGCCTCACCCGATGCACTCGCCCGGCAGAGCGCGGTCAGCTCGGGCGCCGCGCGGGCCCGCGCCGCGCGCCAGGTGTGCCCATTGCCGACGAGGCTCGTCTTGTCGTACCTGACGCTTTGGGTACGTCCTGTCCAGATCACAACGAGGCCCGCCCGGAGATGCTGCTCATGTGGCGTCGGCGGGGTATCGGCGCAGCGGCCGCCGAATGGATGCGTTCGCGGCCGGTGCGAACAAGGGCCTGGCCGGCCGCCTGTCCAGGAAACGGTGGCATCGTGTTATGACTGGGTAAACAGACTCGGTGGCGTCGCGGCAATCCGGCCTGGCGCGCCGCGCGTGTTGCCTGCGGTGCGGGAGCCTGGGCCCGCTTGCCTGAGGCTGGAGGCGGTGCCATGCCTGGTCACCGCCCGGGCGCCGGCCGGGACGGGTGTCCGGCGGCGCACCGGCTGGGGGGCGCGATGGGGCGGTTGAGCCCGAAGATGAGCTGGCGGGTGGCCTGGCGATGAGCGCGCGGGCCAACGCCACCGTGGTGCGGATGCTGGCCGGCCATCAGCTGCGCCGGCTGCGTGAGGCAGCAGGCGTCACGCCCGACCAGGCAGCGGAGGAGATGCGCGCCTCCCGCGCCAAGATCAGCCGGATGGAGAACGGGCGGGTGGGATTCAAGGCCCGCGACATCGCCGACCTGCTCACCTTGTACGGCGTCACCGCCGAGCAGACGCGGGCGCAGCTGCTGGAGCTGGCCCGGCGGGCCAACACCCCGGGCTGGTGGGCGGCCCACAGCGACATCCTGCCCGGCTGGTTCGAGGCCTACCTGGGGCTGGAGGCGGCCGCGTCGGTCATCCGCACCTTCGAGCTCCAGTTCGTGCACGGCCTGTTCCAGACCGAGGACTACGCCCGCGCCGTCACCATGCTCGGCCACCAGGCCGCGCCCGCCTGGCAGATCGACAGTCGGGTCAGCCTGCGCATCAAACGCCAGGACCTGCTCACCGCCGCCGATCCCCCCCGGGTGTGGTCGGTCATGGATGAAACAGCGCTGCGCCGGCCCGTCGGCGGCCGCCAGGTGATGCGCGCCCAGCTCCACCGCCTGCTCGAGGCCGCCGCCCTGCCTCGGGTCAGCCTGCAAGTCGTGCCGTTCGGCCACGGCGGCCACGCCGCCGCGGGCGGCTCCTTCACCATCTTGCGCTTCGCCGAACCCGCCCTGCCCGACGTGGTCTACGTCGAGCACCTCACCAGCGCCCTCTACCTCGAAGCACGCACCGACCTCGACCACTACCTGCAGGTCATGGAACACATCAGCGCCGAAGCCCTCACCCCCACCGCCACCACCCGCTTCATCAAAACGATCATCTCCCAGACCTAGCCAGCCGCCAGCACAGCCGCGTCACCAATCTGTCCGGAGAGAACACCTAGCCTGCGCGGGCCCGAGCGGTCCGAAAAGACATCAGTAGCCGCCCTGCGTGCGGTTGAAGACGCACGCTTTGCCGTGATGGGCGTCCAGCCGGCACCGACTCGGGCCGGGCACGGCCGCGCCCCGCCCGGCCGGGGGCAGTAGGTCAGCCCCCAGTGTGCCGGGTCCGCGCGAGTCGTAGCTTCGGATCGCGCGTGGCCGGTTCGGGTCGCGTCAGCTCGGGGCGTGCAGCCACGGATCCCTGAGGTCGAAGAAGACGGGTGCGCCGATGGTGAGCGCGTCCATCTCCTTCATCATCTCCTGCGTCTGCGGCGGTGGTTGTTTTTGTTCACCTTCGCGGGCCGCCTCCTCGGAGGTGAAGTAGATCGCCATCGTCCAGGCGTCGCCGTCGTGACCCACCCAGACGGTGCCGAGGATGTCGGGCCGGAACTCCGGCCAGTCGGTGGGATCATTGGCCATCAGCTCACGCGCGCGGTCCGGATCGCTCGAACGACCCTGCATGACCTGCACGAAGCCGGCCTGTGAGGGGTCACCGGGAGTGTCGACCTCCACCGACGTGCTGTTGTGGAACACCGGCTCGCCGGTGAACAGCGCCGCCGTCTGCTCCCACCACGCCGTCTGCTCCGGCCGGTCACTGTTCCGCCGCGCCGCCTCGGCCGACTCAAAACGTGCCAGGGCAATCAGTGTCCCGTCGACAGTAACCCCCGATGTACTGCCCAGCCATCCCACCGCTCCCGGGGCCACCTCCTCGGCCCATCGGTCAAGCTGCGCGCGCACCTGCGCGGCGTCGGCCACATGGCCCTGGATCACCTGCACAAACATGTTGACCTCCCCTTTGCCCATCCCCGGTCGGGTGCCGAGTGGCCGCTTCGACGCTACTCCCGTCCGCGTGCACCGGGAAACTCCGCCAGCCGAGGTTCCCCGTTCGCGTGAAACGAGGATTCCCCGGCTACCCGACACGCGCGAGGGCATCTCCAGCGAACGCCCGGATCTGCCGCTTGTCGCGCGGTGCCCACACAGCCAGTACCAGCCATCGGCGGCGAGGTAGATACTGGCGATGTGGCACACCTGAGCGTGTCCTCCTACGCACGGGTAGCGCGGAACGCAGGTAAGGGAAGTGGGCGGATGCAGGCAGCCGTCGGGGACCGGTTCCACGTGCGTGGCACCATCGTGGGCCAACCGGAGCGGACGGGCGAGATCATCGAGGTCCGCGGAGCGGGCGGGGAACCGCCCTACCTGGTGCGGTTCGACGACGGTCACACCAGCCTGGTGTTCCCCGGCCCGGACGCGATCATTGAGCATCCGCGCAGAAAGGGTAAGAAGAGGCCACCGAAAGCTCGCTAGCTTCTGTGGAGCGCCCGCCCAACCCACTCAGAACAATGCGCGCTTCTGCCGCCGGGCCGGGCGGGTATTCCTGGGCGTTTGACGACGCATGGTATGGGCCGCCCAGGCATGGGAGGGCAGGGTTGGTTTGGAACGGCGCACCGGACCCGGTCAGCCGGGAGGAAGCGGACCAGGGCTCAGTGCTCGCGTTCGTATTTGAAGGAGAGCTGAAGCTTGGTGCGGTAGGTGATCGCTCCGCCTTCGTCCAGGTGAATGTCCTGCTTAACGACCTCGGCCACGCGAAGATCGCGGATGGTCCCGGCGGCAGTCCTGATCGCCTCCGCCGCCGCGTCTTCCCATGACGTGCCGCTTGTCCCGATGACCTCGGTCACCCTGTACACGCTCATGACGCTCTCCTTGATTGGCTTGCCTGCCTGGCGCCGCGACGCTCAGCTGGCCCGCATCCGGCTAACCCCGGCCCGGGGCTGGCCCGGATCGGTCAGTGCGGCGTTCGCCGCCGGACCTGAGCCTGGCACCTGGCCTGGGCGACGTCCAGGACCGTTGCCCTGCAGATGACGGCGGACACCGAACGCGGCGGCCAGCGCGTCGGCAGGCACTGCTCAAGCGGGACGCCACAACCGGCCACAACCGGCCGCGATGAGGCATGTCGGGATGACCACGACCGGGCACCTTCCGGAGGTTCGGCTCCGAGGAGCGGGTTCCGGTCTTCAGCGCGAGACACCCGGTCGCGGACGCTCGCGGTGCCGATGCGCCCACGCATCCGGCCCCTGGCGCTCATCGCACAGCGTGGTGGACCAGTCCGTGACAGCCGCGCGCGTAGCCGCCGTTCGGAGCGGCTGGCGACTTCTCGGGCTGACCTACTGGGAGCGGGCCTATCGGGCATTCTGTGCTCGCTGCTCAAGCTGACGCCGCCCGGGCGGCGCGATTGGCCGGACGCCATTCTTGCGGCGTTTGGTCGACCGCCTGTGGCCGCACCGGGCGGAAACCGGGCAGCGGCAAGCAGGGCACGTTCGGCAAGTTCGCTGATCCTGGCCGTTGGCCTCGCCTGCTGGGCGCTGGCTTTGGAAACCGACACGAGTGGCGGGCCAGCCTCATCGCCGGTGAATTGCTTAGAGATCACCGGTGAGTCGCTCATCGTCCCGCAAGTTCTCCTGGGCGCGGATCTTGCGCTCCCAGCGCCTTTGGCGTCTCTGTGACTACCGCGGGTTCTCCGGGGTGGCAAGGGTCTGCGCGGAGGGCCGATCAAAGTGAGTCGTTGCCGCCCCCGGAGGTTCTGGGGTAGGGCTCTGCCTGCCCCGGGCGAGGAGATGACCCCGTTTGCATCCCCATCTCCGAGGGAGGGCCCGGGGGTCCGGGGGCAGCGCCCCCGTGGCAGGGCCGACGGCTCGCAGCCAGGTGCCGAATCCCGCTGGACTGGTCTGTTGACAGATGATTTCGAATTTGCCAGGCTCATTCGAATGTTGTCGTGGAGACACTTCCAAGCCCGGCAACCAGAACTGGCCTTGGCAGGCTGTCCGTCATGACGGTCCGCTATATCGGTTCCGGCCCGTACTGCTACGCCAACAGTCTGGCGATGGCCTTGGGTGATGGGACCGATCCCGGGCTGGTGGAGGTGCTGACCGGATCACCGTTTGGGATGCAGCTGCTCGGCGGGCACCGGCCGTTGTTTGACCCGCTGGGCTGGGACCCGGAAACCGGCATCGACGCCGCGCTTTCGCTGCTGGGCTGGACCTGCCAACGCAGCCACGGCACCGAACCGACCATGGCGCTCCAGAACCTGGGTGCCGCCCTCGCTGGCGGGCCAGTCTTGGTGGGGCCGGTGGAGATGGGGCTGCTGCGGTACCACCCCGATGCGGCGGGCGCCATAGGCGCTGATCATTACGTGCTAGTGACCGGCCTTGACGGTGACCGGGTCTGCTTTCACGACCCGGACGGTTATCCTCACGCGACCTTGGCCGCCGAGCCTTTCGCCGCCGCCTGGCGTGGTGAGTCGATCGAGTACGCCAGGGCCGAGTACACGATGCGCACCGGTTTCCGCCGCATCCGCCAAGTGGTTGCCGAGGATGCCCTGCGTGCGTGTGTGCCTGCTGCCATCGGCTGGCTGAACGGCCGTCCCGCGCTGGCACCGCCAGGTTCACTCGGCGGCGGGGAGGCGGCCCTGGCTCTGGCTGGGCTGGTTGGGAGGGGCCTGACCGACGACCAGCGGGAGGAGCTGGTGTGGTTCGCCGTCCGCGCCGGCGCCCGGCGCTTGTCCGATGCCCAGTACTGGCTTGCCCGCGCTGGGCTCACGCAGGCAGCCGGGATCGCTGGGCAGCAGGCCCGGCTGGTCGGCAGCCTCCAATACCCGCTCGTCGCCAACGACCAAACCGCCGCTGCAAAGATACTGCGCGTGCTGGCGCCGACTTATGGCCACCTGGCCGAGGCGTTGAGCGCTTAGCCCAGTCGGCAGCCGCCCCCTGTCCGTCTTGCCCGTCACTGCCGTCCCCTTGGGCGGTGGCCATGAGTCAGGCCCGCGAATCACGCGCGGGGCGGACCGGCGTCGACGATCTCCAGGGACAGCTTCAGCGGGTCGAAGTGGATCAGCGACTCCATCCACCACGTCATGCCCGCCTGCGCGAGCCCCGCGACGTCCACCTCGACCGGTTCTTGCCAGGCTGGACTGGCGTTACCCGCGACGGCGACGTCGAAAGCCCGGCCGTCGGGAAGCCCGGCGCGGTGCAGCGCGGTGAGCATCCCGGCAATGTCGTCCGGGGATGGGGTGCGGTCTTCTGGGTTGGGGAAGATGCCATCGCAGGCGGCGGCCCGGCGGATGACCCGTGGATGGCCGATGGTGCTGGCCACCCATACTGGAATCGGGTGCGGATCCGCGACACCCTCGGCAAGAGTGACTCGGTAATGCTGGCCGTCGTGGTGGAACGCCTGGCCGGACCATATCGCCTTGATCACCTCAAGCCCCTCGTCGTACATGGCCGACCGGGTTCGCAGATCGGCGGGCTCGCCGAAGCGGCTGAAGTCACCGGATTCGTCCGAGCCGAGGCCGGTACCCAGGATGAGCCGCCCACCAGACAGTCGGCTGAGCGTGGATGCGTGCCGCGCAAGCACCCATGGGCGGCGCCGGGCCAGCGGTGTCACCATCGGCCCTAGCCGCAGATCGTGGGTGGCCTGGGCGATGGCCCCCAGGGCGGTCCAGGGATCGACCACGGGCAAGGCATCACGGACAAGGTGGTCCCACAGGAACACCCCATCCCACCCGCTGGCCTCAGCGCGCACCGCCAGGTCAACCAGGACCGCAGGATCACCGAATGGCCCGAACGGCGGTAGGTAGACACCGAAGCGAAGAGCATTTTCGGTCAAGGGATTTCTCCACGCTCGAACCTGCCCAATAGAAGACTCACTGTACTTGTCCGCTTTCTCGCAGGGCACCAAGATCCGCGGGCGCAGCCGGCGGGCCAACGGCCCGCCGCGGCCGAATCGCGATAACGACGCCCAGCGCGCACCCAGGAGGCTGTGGCGCGAGCTGGACAGCCGGGCGAGGCCGTCGAGGTGACGGCTGTGTGCTGTACCAGTACTACGTGACGTGTGAGCCTGTTAGATCTGCGCGCTCTGCGAGGTGCGGCCCGGCGCTGACACCGGGCCAGCCGCGCCGCAGCGCCGCCTTGATTCTCCTATACGGGCAGATTCGGCAACGCAGCACCTACGCGGCCCGGCCGGCCGACGTCGCGGTGAACGTCATTGGCCGCTCAGCGTCGCGCCCGCGCAAAACCGGACGATCTGCATACGCTCACCGCGGTGATTGATGCGTCAGCCCGGCGCGCCGACTCGACTCGGCGGCGAGGAGCCACCATTCCCTCCGTCACGCGCCGTAATTTGCACTGCGTGTCGCTTGACGTGCGATATCCGCCGTTAGGCGCTGCGATCAGAGGGGAGCTGTCTAGCGTCGTGGACGCGCATATCCGGTTGTTTTGCCGGGTTGGCGGCGTGGCGAAGGCGCCGGTGCCGGCGGTCGTTCAGTCGGTGATGAAGCGCGAGCGCCGGGGAGGGGCGGCAGGTCGGGCCCGCACGCGGGATTGTGGTTGGGTGCACGTCTGGAGATTGAACAGCTGGCAGCGGGCCATGCGGGCTGGTGTGGTGCGATGATCGGAATCATGGGGCCTGCCGTCGGAGCGGGCGCCGTGGCCGGCGGCGCCGCTGGTAGTGGCGCGGGGGGCGTGGTGGCCCGTCCCCGGCTGGTCGGGCTGCTGGGGGCGCAGGCCCGGGTGAGCGTGGTGTCGGCGCCGCCGGGCAGCGGCAAGACGGTGCTGCTGCGGTCGTGGATCAGCTGGGCCGGGCTGGCCGATTGTGCCGCGTGGGTGCCGGCCGGGCGCGGCGAGCGGGATCCGCAGCAGTTCTGGCTGTCGCTGCTGGCCGCGCTGCGGCAAACGGGCCCGGGGTCGGCGCTGGTCCGCGAGCTGACGGCGGCGCCGGACCTGGACGGGTGGGAGCTGGTGGAGCGGCTGCTGGCGGATCTGGCGCCTTTGGAGGACCGGGTGTGGCTGGTGGTCGACGACGCGCAGGAGCTGGGCCCGGACGCGCTGGCGCAGCTGGAGCTGCTGATCCTGCGGGCACCAGAGGGGCTGCGGTTCGTGCTGGCCACCCGGCATGACGTGCGGCTGGGGCTGCACCGGCTGCGGCTGGAGGGCGAGCTGGCCGAGATCCGCGAACCAGACCTGCGGTTCACCGTGGCCGAGGCGCGGGAGCTGTTCGACGCTGCTGGGGTGGACCTCCCAGACCCGGCGCCGCTGGTGGAGCGCACCGAGGGGTGGGCGGCCGGGCTGCGGCTGGCCGCGCTGTGGCTGGCCGGGCACCCCGACCCGGGGCGGCTGGCGGCCGAGTTCTCCGGGACCGAGCGGACGGTGGCGGAGTACTTGCTGGCCGAGGTGCTGGACCGGCAACCCGAACCGGTGCGGCGGCTGCTGCTGCGCACCTCCATCCTGGACCGGATCAACGGGGAGCTGGCCGACCTGCTGACCGGCGGCAGCGGCGGGGAGCGGGTGCTGCAGGACCTGGAAGAGGCGAACGCGTTCGTGGTGGCGCTGGACCCGGGCCGGTCGTGGTTCCGCTACCACCACCTATTCGCCGACCTGCTACAGCTGGAGTTGCGCCGCACCGAGCCGGACCAGGTCGCCGCGCTGCACCGGGCCGCCGCCGGGTGGTTCGCCGGGCACGGGTACCCGGTGGAGGCGGTCCGGCACGCCCAGGCCGCCCGGGACTGGGCCCTGGCGGCCCGGGTGCTCGCCGATCACTGGCCGGGGCTGTACCTGGACGGGCAGGCCGCCGTCATCCACGACCTGCTCG
>Ga0306920_100013582_pt1 | contig 11102 bp, 7 predicted proteins | sample flu12Cox44000170_FD_204666 | JGI IMG/M metagenome (GOLD analysis project Ga0306920, IMG submission 204666) | Lab enrichment of tropical soil microbial communities from Luquillo Experimental Forest, Puerto Rico - flux4day.12C.oxic.44.000.170 (v2)... | ecosystem: Environmental > Terrestrial >...
TAGCCGCGCCGAAGTTAAGCAGAGCATTTTGACCTCTGAAGATGTGGTCGTGAGCAAGGTCGGGCGAGAACTGTATGAGAAGTTCTTTCGAGGCTACTCACGCAAGCAATGGGGCCTGGATCCATCGGAGCTGGATGCACAAGTAACGGCTCGCGTTCCCACCCGCACCAATCGCGACGACCGGTATTTCACCGATGTGTACCAGGCCATGCCCAAGCATGGTTTCACACGCATGTTCGCCAACATGTTGGATCACCCGAACATCAGGATTTTGCTCAACACTGACTACCGCGAAGTCAAAGATATCATCCCGTACCGTGAAATGATTTATACCGGTCCAGTGGATGAGTTCTTCGAGTTCGAATTCGGGAAACTTCCGTACCGTTGTTTGGAGTTCAAACATGAGACCCTCAACCGGCCACAATTCCAGCCAGTGGCGGTAGTCAATTATCCAAACGACTATGAATTTACGCGAATCACCGAATTCAAGCATTTGACTGCGCAGGAACACCCCAAAACGAGCATTGTCTATGAATTCCCGCAAGCCGAAGGAGATCCGTACTATCCAATTCCCCGGCGCGAAAACGCTGAAATTTACCAAAAATATCATGTGTTAGCCGAGCAGTCGGGGGTCCAGTTCGTCGGCCGTTTAGCTACCTATAAGTACTACAATATGGACCAAGTGGTGGCCCAGGCGCTGACTCTTTATGCGCGCATCTGCAACGTGAGCCGAGCCGAGGCGGCAAAACTCTACTATGCGTCACAGATTCCAACTGTCAGCTTTCCGTCGGTGGTTAAACGCAAGCGGCAACGGTCTTTGTCGAGCCAGCGCCGTCCTGTCCTCGCAGATTCCTAACCGATTCAGGGTCTCATGCGTCGCCGCGCCAGCAGCCTACGCTCTACCGACGTCGTTGTCCGAACCCGACCGGGCCGTGAAGTCATCCTCTTTGGAAAGACATCCAACGGTTCTTGCTGGGTGGATTCGCAACGGAACGAGTTACGCCGTGGCGGGACGCAACCAAACAACCGCTCTCACGGCCAACTGTTCAGAAGTTTTTTCGCCGGTGGCTTCGAATGTTCTACCCACCTGCTACACCCTGGTTTGCGTCTTGACCTGGTCAGGTCCACCGACCATGACAAATTCGCTTACCAGGATTATTTGCGGCTTACACAACAGAGCATGCGGGTCGCTCGGGAAGGGGTTCGTTGGCACCTGGTTGAAAAGAGTTGTTATCAGTACGACTTCAGTACTCTTCTTCCCATTGTTCTTGCCGCTCGTGCGACGGGGATGCAAGTAGTTTGGGACCTTTGTCATTTTGGCTGGCCAGACCACCTGGACTTGTTCAGCCCCCAGTTTGTTACAAGCCTGGCCCGATACGGAGTCGCAGTCGCGCGATGGCTGGCGGAGCAAATGGGTGAAGCCCCTTTTTTCGTGCCGGTAAATGAAATCTCCTTTTTTTCCTGGGCCTCCGGTGACGAAGGCTCAATGTTTCCTTTCGCCAGCGGACGGGGTTTCGAACTGAAGAAACATTTGGTCCGGGCAACGTTGGAAACGATGAACGCCATTTGGGCCGTACTCCCGGGCGCGCGCTTTGTGCATGTCGACCCGATTATTCATGTTGTGGCCAGCCCGAAACACTCCGACGAAATTCCACAAGCCGAGGCGTATGGCTTATCCCAGTTTCAGGCCTGGGACATGTTATGCGGGCGGCTTTGTCCTGAATTGGGCGGACATCAGCGTTTCCTTGATATCGTGGGCGTCAATTTCTACCCACAGAACCAATGGGTTTATGACATTAAGGATTTTCGGCGCGTGCGTAAATTCACGCCGTTAAGTCGCAAGCACCCGCAGTACCGGCCTTTTCGTCACCTGCTTCAGGATGTATATGCGCGTTACCATCGCCCCCTTTGGGTCGCTGAGACGGGTGCGGAGGATCGGCGCCGCGCGTCTTGGTTGCGCTATGTTTGTGAGGAATCGATACAGGCAATGCGCGACGGCGTCCCGCTGGAGGGCATATGCCTTTACCCTATCCTGAACCATCCGGGGTGGGTTGATGATCGTCATTGCCACAACGGTTTGTGGGATTACCCCGACGAGAGTGGGAATCGAGAAGCATACAAGCCACTGGCACACGAGTTGGACCGTTGGCGAGGAGTATTCGACAGAGAACCTGCGTTTAAGCAATCGCCAGTTAGAAACGGAGCGTTGACCGAGAATTCTATCAGCTAAGAGGTGAGCGTATGCTTACCCGTTTTCTTTATCCACGGCCAGAATACCCCAGACCTGATTTTCAGCGAGGAACGCTCGAGGGCTACGATTGGCTGAATCTTAATGGTCCCTGGCGGTTTCGCTTCGACTGGGACCGTTGCGGGGTCAAGGAAGGCTGGTTCGAGCCGGACGAGCGCGAGTGGCGCGAGCAAATCATTGTGCCGTTCTGTTGGGAATCATTGGCGGCGTGGGGTGAGGGTGATACAGCAGGCAATGATAACTATTACTCGACACGCGTCTTCCGCCGTCCGTTGGAGGTCACCCGCGCCAACCATCGTTCCGCGCCCCGCTATGAAATCGGGTGGTACCGGCGCTGGATATCCATTCCGTCAAACGAAGCCTGGCAGGGGAAGCGCGTCATTTTGCACATTGGCGCGGCTGATTTTTTTACCGACTGCTGGTGCAATGGCAAGCATCTGGGCGCGCACGAAGGTGGATACACGCCATTTGAATTTGACCTGACGGACGCTCTGGACGGGACCGGCAAACCTGTTCTGATTGTTCTGCGAGTCGAGGACCCGATGGATAACTCGGAACAGCCGGTAGGTAAACAATGGCGATGGTACACCCCCACAAGCGGCATTTGGCAGACCGTTTATCTTGAGCCTCGCAGTCAAACCCACATCGCCGGGTTCAGAATCGTGAGCGATCTGAACGCCTGCGCCGCCGGCTTCACCATTCGTTGTGCCAATACTCCTGTAAACTCAAGAGTCGAACTGGACATTGTTGCACCCGATTCGACCGTGCAAACAGCGCGATTTGAGGTCCTGGACGGAACAGCCTCCGGCCAAATCAAACCTGCTCGGATCGTCTTGTGGGACCCTAACTCGCCAAACCTTTACACCTCCACTCTTCGGCTGCTGCTCAATAACTATGTCGTTGATACGGTCCGCATTTATTTTGGGATGAGGAAAATCGATTTCGAACTCGCCAGGGAATCGGGGGTTCCGGCCGCTCTGCGTATCAATGGGAGCGCGCGATATTTACGCGGCGCTCTTTATCAATCCTTTTTCCCTGAAGGGGTTTATACCGCGGCTTCTGTTGAAACGCTCAAACAGGACATCGTTTACGCAAAGAAGTTCGGATTTAATTTCCTGCGCATTCATATAAAAGTCGATGATCCGCTGCTGCTCTATTGGGCCGACAAAATGGGAATTCTGCTGATGGCAGACTTCCCGAATTTTGGAGAGGGCGGCGATACGCCTCTCGGGCGCAAACGCTTCGAAACCATGATGCGCGAAACTATCGAGCGCGATTTTAACCACCCTTCCATTTTTGCCTGGTGTCTTTTCAATGAAACGTGGGGGTTCGGCGGTCAGTCGGAGTTTATGGAGGGATTGGTTACAGCCGGCGCCTTGCCGGTCACCCCGGCTCCCCCTAACGCTTCCACGGTTCCCGTTAAAAGGAGACCGGCGGCTGGAGCTCGGCCGGGCATGACGCAGCCGCAGATTTGGGTGCAAAAAATGTGGGAACTGGCAAAGCAACTCGACCCCACACGCCTCGTCGAGGACATGAGTGTATGCCATTGGGAGCACCTGGAGTACTACCAGCACTGTGACACCGACATCAACTCATGGCACTTTTACATCAAAGACTATCACAAGGCAAAAGCCCATATTGATAAGGTGGTTTCGTCTACTTTTCTGGGCTCAACTTTCAACTATGTGCCCGGGTTCCTGCATAAAGGGCAGCCCCTTATCAATAGCGAGTACGGAGGCATTGGCGCGCTGGATGGTGACCGGGATGTCAGCTGGAGTTTTAAATTTCTAACCAACGAACTGCGACGGCATCAGCAGGTCGCGGCCTATATTTATACCGAGCTGCATGACGTGGAGTGGGAATACAATGGATTTCTCAATTACGATCGCACACCCAAAGAGTTTGGGTACGACCCACGAATCATCAATGAAAGCAACACTCTGCCAATAGACTCTCCGCCAGCGCAGAGAGTCCCTCCTGGAGAGATTGTTCGCCTGGAAGTAGCTTCCTCGCATTTTTCCACACGCCACTTTAATGACGTCTCGCTAATCTGGCGTATGGGAGGCATCGATGCTTACGGCCGTCTTCACCAGGACCTGGCTCGGGGGCGCGCGCAAATTCCGTTTCCACATCGGAAAGTGGCGCATGCCTACACCCTCGAGCTCCCTATGCCGAAGGAGATCATGCTTTGTCATTTGCTTCTTACGGCAGTGACCTCCGATGGAGTGACAGTTGCCCAGAACTTTGTTCACTATTTCGTCTCGTCGGGCTACCCGCCTGATCGGGAAGAAATTCCCCGGGCGCTGGTTCTGCGTGGCGCACCGGCGAATTGGGCCCAGGCTGAGTGGAGTGGAGGAAGCGGCAAACGCGAAAAGGAACGAGCGGAGGATTGTTGCTTCGGATTTGGCCATGGTTTCTTTGAATGGGTGCTTCCGCTGAATGGCGCCGATTTAGCCAGGGCTCATCGCGTTCGAATCCTGTGCGAGGCGTCCTCACACCGTGTGGATGCGCCTCAAACGGATGAGGACATCTTTCCAACCACCTTGCGCATTTTGCTAAACGGAGTGCGGGTCTACGAGGCCACCATTCGCAATCATCCTCACGATTCGCGCGGTGTGCTAAGTTACCTTCGAGGAGGTGTTGGTGGCTATGGCTATCCAGCCTACGTCACAGCCGAGGGCGAACTGCTTCAGGAGGTTAGCCGCTCAAGTCAGGTGGTTCCCTGCGATTGCGCTGCAGCGTGCCCGATGAAGCCATAGCCCGCGGTGGCCTGACCATCTACGGAGCCGAATGCGGCCGGTTCCCCGTTTGCCCTACCCTCCTCATCGAATATTGATTCTTAATTGTGACAGAAAATAACCGATAACCATTTCCGATTTTCAATTTTCAATCCATCCCAGTGCCTTAGCTTTCTCGTAATCCTCCGGTCGATCCATATCCAAATCCAATCCCGGATCGTCACATTCAACCCCGGCTACTTCCCGCCCGAGAAGGAACTCCTTCAGATTGGTCGCTGTAGAATTGGATAACTGCAGGAAAACAGATTTCGGAAGGGCAACCGGGTGACGGTGCCGGCCGGCATGCATGGGCTGGCAAATCTTCTCCTGATGTCTGGCAGCAAATTCAACTAGCCTTGTCAGTGTGCTTTGTTTCAAATGCGGCTGGTCACCCAACACAATCGCCCAGTGAGTCAGTGAGGGGTGCCAACCAGACCATTGGGCCGCGGAGATAACGGAGCTGAACATACCACGATCAGTATTAGGATTTTCAATTCGTTCGGTTGGATAAACCGCAAGTCGATCAAGCTCCGCCAGAATGGGCCCGTCCGCGGCAGCGTGAACGACACCAATTTGATTAGCCCCCGCCGCCGACCATCGGCTCAGCAAATGCCCCAAAACGGACGTTTGCCCCCAGGGCAGCAACAGCTTGGGTCTACCCATGCGCACAGAGCGGCCGGCGGCCAGGATCACCGCGCCTAGAGAAAAGTTCGCTTTAATCATTTGCACGTTGATTGGCTTTTCCTTTGGATCCAGAGTCTGCTCGGGCTTGCGGCTCCATCTTGAATCAAGCCGGTTTTAAGATCGATATCCCCGGACGCCCCGTCCGAGCTAGAAGCCATCCGAACAAAGCTAAGAGGAACCCCGTAGAAAGCAACGCCAGCGCCCGAGGTCGGTTTGGGGTCACCGCCTGAGTTGGAGCTAGCGCTTCCTCAACTATTTCCACGTTTTCTTGTGTCAACTGCAGATCGGTTCGTTCGATGGCGATCTTGGTTTGGAGAACTTGACGAAACTGAACAAGGTCCTCCAGCTCCCGCTTAGCCTCGAAATATGTCCGGCTTTTTCTGGATTCGTCGGCTTCTGATTCCCTGGCTCGAGCCACCGCATTACTGAGCGCGGCAAGCCCTTCACCGGTCGACTCCACTTTCGCTTGCAACCCCACCAGAATGCCCCTGGTCCTTGCTTCGATCTTCCGCTTCAGTTCTTGCTGTTGTGCCACGGCTTTGACCACCTCAATGTGCTCCGGCCCCAACTCTTTCTGAAGCGTTACCAGCTTTTGGTCAACCAAAGCCAGGGATTCCGAAAGTGAAGCAAGTTGATTGTCCTGAACACCGACCGCCAGGATAGTGGCCGGAAGGTCACCACGGTCGACGTGGTCCAGCCTATCCACAAGCGTTTTTTGTTTCACATATTCAGCCTGGCTTTCGATTTGCAGTGCCTCGATGTGACGAAGCGTTTCGGGGGAGAGGGTGACCGCAGGCATGTTTTCGTTTTCCGAAAAGACGGCGTCAGGGACGTTAAGCGTGGACCGCAACTTATCAACAGCCTGCTGCGCCTCTTGAATCTTCTGACTCTGGTCTGCGAAGCGAGTTTGGAGGGCATCCAGAGCAGTGTTCAGAGATTTGCGACTGTGTTCTTCCCGATGGTCTCTGTAGGCCACCGCAACCGCGTTGGCGATGCGCGCCGCCTCGGCGGGCTGTGAATCCGATACTTGAATCTCGATTACAGAAGTGCTCGGAAGTGGCCTAAGGCTTAGGCTGGTTTTAAGGTGAGTGAGCGCATTTATTTTTGCTCCCGGAGCAGAATTTCCAGTCAGTTTTAGGGAATTGATGACACGTTCGAGCACGACAGGAGATCGGATCACCAAACACTCCGTTTGGAGCAAATACGGATTGTACACACCGCCGGCAGGTCCTTCTGTTCCGGTTGCAACCGGTTGCTGAGCTACTGTTGGGTTCAACCTAATCAGTGTTGCGGCCTGGTAAACGGCAGGACAACTCAGCAGGTAACCTGCCGCAATGATTAGCACAAATCCTACGGCCACGAGCGTGATTCCACTGAATTCTGCCGCCGAGGGCGGGCAACCTTCATTCGAGATTCCGAGCAAGCGGCGCACCCGATGAATGAGCGAGCCTCCATTGGCGGCAAAGGCCAGGCGCGTGAACCCACGGGCTTCCTCCAGAATCAGCAACGCCCGCGCGTAAGTCACCCGGTCGCCGCAAGCTTGCACCACCAAATCGTCGCAACACTGTTCGCGTTCCTCACGAATGCATCGCGAAATCCACCAAACGGCCGGGTGATAAAACAACACTGTTTCGACCAGGTTTTGAAAGGCGTTGACGAGGTAATCGCACCGCTTCACATGGGCCAGTTCGTGTGCCAGGATAGCCTCCAATTGGTCAGGGGTGAGTCCGGAAAGAGCACTGGCTGGTAAAAGAATGACAGGCTGCAGCCAGCCAATAACCAACGGCACTTCAACCAGCGCCGACTTAAACAGTCGAACCGGTCGCAGGATATCGAGCCTTTGGCATAACATCCTTAATCGCAACATCCACTCTTGATCAAGCTGTTCGGTATCGTTCCTCTGGATATGCCTGATCCAGCGACTGCCGTGGACCCAACGGCAGGAAAAGGTTAAAACCCCAAAGGCCCAGAACTGCAGCACCCAGGGAAGTGCCTGATCGAGGAACTCCGCGCTACGACCTAGATATTGGGGACCAACCATGGCAATTCCAAGAGGCCGCGTTGGTGTGGTAAGCCTGACACCTGATTCCCTGTTGAAGGTGTGGCTAATGAGAGGCGCTGGCTGTGGAACTGACGACAAGGCAATGGGCCCGCAGAAAAAAGTAACGACTGGCGCAGTGACAAGAATGAACAACGCAACGCAGGCTGTCAGATATCGCGCGTTAGCAGACCAGTGACGCAAGGCAAGTCGTAAGACCGCGAATACAGCGGCGACAGCGACCCCTTGCCATATTGAATGCACCAATGCCCACCCCAGGCGGTGCCCGATGGGATGGTCCAATATCCCAAAGATCCCATTCATTTTTTCCCTCCCTCGAATTCATCCAACATTTTCCGAATTTCTGCCAGGTCGGCCGATGAGGCCTTCTTTACTGAGAGCGCCTGCATCACCAGCTTGCCAGCAGACCCGGCAAAGACTCGCTCCAGGAGATAGCTGACTAACTGTCGTTGAGTTTGCTCCTGACCAACTGCGGGCCGGTACACATGAGACCGGTCCGCTTCGTCTCGCTCGACCAGGGACTTTGCCAGCATGATTTGCAGCGTTTTCAGAACAGTCGTGTATCCCGTCTGCTGCGTGGCGCTGAGTTGCTCCCACACCTCCCGAACGGTGCTCGGTCCCCGTTGCCAAAGAACACGCAGCACAGCCAGTTCGGCATCGGTCGGTTTGGGAGGATGTGGTTTTTTCATGAGAACAATCGCATAATACGAAATCATTCGTAGTTGTCAACGAAAAGTTTCGTAGATCTGTTCTTGATCGGCAACCGGTCAATCCTCTCTTGCGAACCGGACCAATTCCAACTTATATGACCGGAACTGAACCCTAAATCTAGAGCAAGCTTATGACCCGAAGTTGTAGTCAATTCTGGCTCATCCGGTTCCCAAAAGTGTGGAACTGCTCTTTTTACATCTTGTCGGTTATGTTGGGTTTGAGCTCCCCGGCATGGGCAGCCAATCTTTCAGGCTATAAGCTGCTCGTTACGTCGGTGCGAACAGGGGATACCGAGGTCTTTGTGGCCGATCCGGGTACCGGCGACATGCTAAATGCCTCGCGCTCGCCCCTTTCTGAGGATCGCTACCCGTGCTGGTCACCGGACGGATGCAAGATCTGTTTCATGTCGGACCGCGAACACTCAACTAATCTTTGGATTATGAACGCGGACGGCTCGGATGTGCATCGACTCAACCGCACTCCTGCGGTTTGTTACATGCCGAGTTGGCGACGAACACCCAGAGGCCAACGAATCGTTTTTGGCAAACACGGCGACCGGCCGCAAATGGCCAGCATTTCGCCTGACGGCTCCAACGAAGAGATCCTGGGTGAAGGCCATGACCCAACACTTTCGCCGGACGGCATGCGAATCGTGTACACCGGCGAGGTGGATGGTGGTGTAACCGTTTTCGTCATGAACCACGATGGTTCAGGCAAAACGCGCCTGGTCAAAGAAACCAGCAAAGTGGGAGCGACTTTCCCGAACTGGTCTCCTGACTCGAGCCAAATTGTTTACTCGTTTCCCTCTGACGAGGCGTTGGAGCTTTTCCTCATTAAACTTGATGGGAGTGACAATCACCAACTCACCAAGTTCGGCGGCGTCAGCGTTTGCACGCCAAGCGATTGGTCACCGGACGGACGCTGGATTTCATTCCGCAAGACAGACGAGCGTTACTGGAGCAACAAAGAACGCATGACAAAAATGTATACGGAGAAGCCTCCGGATAAGCGGCCGGTGTGGGTTATCCGTCCTGACGGCAGTGATTCAAGCGTTGTGGAATCGCTGCGGTTCCAAATGGCCATTGACGGAAGCCGTGCTGCCTGGAAACCGAACGCCGTGCCGTAGGCCTTACACCTTCAGGTTTCTGGCATCAAGTCATCGTGCAATCCAACCGCCACCCAGCACGAGATCGTCGTGGTAAAAAACAGCAGCCTGACCCGGCGTAACCGCTCGCTGACCAGCGTGCAGTTTCACCTTTACCTTGCCGGGACCGGAAGGAGAGACAATGGCCGGCGTGCCTGGGTGATTGTATCGAATTTTCACTGTCGCCTCCAGGGGCTCCGACGGTTGATCAAATGGAATCCAGTTGCAGCGCTCAGCGACGAATTCGTCCCGCTCAAGATCTGAATCGTCGCCCACAATAACGCGGTTGGAAGCGGGATCCAGTTCGACGACGTAAAGCGGTTTGGAAGAGGAGATCCCAAGCCCTTTACGCTGGCCAACTGTGTAAAACTCGATCCCGTCGTGGTGGCCCAGCACTTTCCCACCCAGGTCAACTATTTCGCCGCAATGTTTTTCCACCAATCGGGCCTGTTGCAGGAACCGGCCGTAGTCATTGTCCGGAACAAAGCAGATTTCCATGCTTTCTTCCTTTTCGGCCGTCTTCAATTGGCAATGCCTGGCCACCTCTCGAGTGTCGGACTTGGTCTTTTCTCCTAGAGGAAACATCGCGCGCGCCAACTGATCCTGCCGCAGTGAAAAAAGGAAATAGCTCTGGTCTTTGCGCAAATCACGTCCGCGTCTTAGGAGCGTGCGCGAACCATCCGGGCTCTTCTGGACGCGCGCGAAGTGTCCGGTGGCAATAAACTGCGCCCCGAGCTGGTCGGCTCGGCCGAGCAGTCGGCCGAACTTAAGATTTTGGTTGCACATGACACACGGGTTAGGCGTGCGCCCCGACTTGTATTCATCAGCGAAATATTGAATGACGTGCTTTTGAAACTCTCCCGCCTCATCAATGAGGTAATAGGGAATCCCCAATTTATGGCAGACCGCTCGGGCGTCCATTACGGCTTGAGGTCCGCAGCATTTGTCCTCTGCGCGCGAAACACAGTCCTGCGGCCAGAGCTTCAGTGTGATCCCGACAACGTCGTAACCTTGAGCGAGCAAAAGTGCAGCCGTAGCCGACGAATCGACCCCGCCACTCATGCCTACTACCACACGTGTTTTCTTCTCAGTTGTCACAAAGAAGAACAAGATACGATGGGGCAAAGGGCGTGTAAACTGTACTGCGCTTAGGTGAGTTGAGGCAGTTCTAAATCCGAAGGCCGACGCCCGAAGACCGAAAGAAGGCCGAAATCCGAAACCCGAAGTCCTGGCTTAACCAAGCTCTGTATCACCGATGGCACAAAAACGGAGGCAGAAAAATCATCCTTTGATCTGAAGCATGTTTCTCACTCCCTCTCTTTTGCAAACCCTCGACTGTTTCGAATTTCGGAGGACAAGTCCTAATTTAAATTTGTCACTTCCGCGGCAGCGGAAGTGACCACTTATAACTCTCCGCGAAGCGGCTCGATTGGCTGGTCGGCGACTGGGGTAACGCCGACAGGAGCCGGTCTTCCGAAC
>Ga0306920_100013583_pt1 | contig 11101 bp, 9 predicted proteins | sample flu12Cox44000170_FD_204666 | JGI IMG/M metagenome (GOLD analysis project Ga0306920, IMG submission 204666) | Lab enrichment of tropical soil microbial communities from Luquillo Experimental Forest, Puerto Rico - flux4day.12C.oxic.44.000.170 (v2)... | ecosystem: Environmental > Terrestrial >...
TCCTCGGTGTATAGCGGGGTGCCGGGCGTGAAGTAGCCGGGCAGCGGCTTCCACAGCTTGTCGTCGTCGCCGACGATCGCGCGCATATAGTCTTCCTGGCTCATCGCCATGAGCACCGCGCGCCGCGCGCGTACGTCGTTAAACGGCGGGTAGAGGTGGTTCATGCGGAAGGAGCCGATGTTGCCGAGCGGATCGGCGATATCGACGGCGACGTTGCGGTTCGCCTTGAGCACCGGCACGAGGTCGGAGATCGGATTCTCCCACCAGTCGACCTCGCCGTTTTGCAGCGCCGCCGAGGCGGTGCCGGGATCGGGCATAATCACCCATTCGACTCGGTCGAGCAGCATGACCTTGCCGCCGGCGAGCCAAGACGCGGGCTCCTGACGCGGCACGTAACCGGCGAATTTTTCGAACGCCGCCTTGGCGCCGGGCACCCATTCGTTTTGCACGAACTTCATCGGCCCGCTGCCGACGTATTCGGTGATTTGTTTGAACGGGTCGGTCTTGGCGATGCGTTCCGGCATGATGAACGCTGACGGCGTGGCGCTCTTGGCGAGCGCAAACAGCATCTTCGGGTAAGGCTTTTTGAGCACCCAGCGGAAGGTGCGGTCGTCGACCGCCGTGAGTTCGTTCTGGATCGCAGCGATCATCTGGCCCATGGAGTCGCGCACGCACCAGCGCGCGAGGCTCGCCGTCACGTCCTTGGCGAGCACCGGTTGGCCATCGTGCCACTTGAGGCCAGCGCGCAAACGGAAGGTCCAGGTGAGGCCGTCGCTCGAGACCTCCTCGGCCTCGACCATCTGGCGCTGCGGCGTGAGCTTTTCGTCGACGCCGTAGAGCATGTCCCACACAAGCGCCGAGGCGTTGCGCACGACATATTGCGTGGTCCAGATAGGATCGAAATTGGCAAGGTTTGCCTGCGGAACGAACCGCAGCGTGCGTCCGGGCCCTTGCGCCAGCGCCGGCGCGGTAAGCCGCGCGGAGGCCGCCACGGCGCCCGCCGCCGATTTGAGCGCAGTCCTGCGAGTGACCGTCTTCATCTGACCGTTCTCCCTCTTGTCGTTGGGCCGCCTAGACGCACGGCATTGTGCCGAAGTTTTGAGCCATCTCCGGTAATCGGGGCGCACCAAAATGCCGCGGCTGCTACCATCTCCCGTCGTGCCGAGCGGAGCAAGTGCCATGCCAGCGGATTTCGAGCCCGGGAATTACCGCTACATCCCGGGGGTGTTCCAATATTCGGCCGGCGTTGCCGCGGCGCCCGGTTACGAGATCCGTCACGTCCGCTTTCGCGAACCCGTGCCGCTCGCGCGCGGGTTCGAGCGCTCGGCTCATTACATCTCGGCGGCGCGGCGCCCCCTGACTGCGTTCTGCGCCTGCGAATTGCGCTCGCCGGCCCCGTTCACCGAGGAGGGCTTCCGCGCGTTCAATGAGGTCTACGTAACGACGCTCGAACGTTGGGGGTTGTTCGACGGCCGCATTAATCCGGTCGCGCGCAGCAACGTCTGCCCCGAGATCGATCCGCCGGCGGAGCCGTCATTTCACGCCTTCGCCTTTACGGTCCCGGCGCCGCATCCGGCACCGACCTTCGTCATCGCCGGGAGCGGGGAGGCGCCGGAAGGGCGCAACAGCTACGCCGCGCACATCGTGCGGCGCGGGGAGAGCAGTGCCGAGGCTATGCGCGAGAAGGCGCGATTCGTGCTCGCCGAGATGGAGCGGCGCCTCGACCTGCTTGGTTTTGCCTGGAGCGACACCACGGCGACGCAGGTCTACACCGTGCGCGACCTTTATCCGTTTCTTGCCGATGAAATCGTGCGCCGCGGCGCCGCGCGCACGGGGCTCACCTGGCACTTCTGCCGGCCTCCGGTGCGCGAACTTGAGTTCGAGATGGACTGCCGCGCGATCGCGGCGGAACAGATACTCTAAATTACGGCGCGGATTGAAACGCGGCCGGCGGCAACTTGGCCGGCGTCGGCGCAGTTGCAGGAGTGACCGCCTCGGGCGCAGCCACTGGCGTGACCGCCGGCGCGGGCGCGGACGAGAGGCTGAAGTTCGCCGGCGTCGCCGTCACCTTGGTATCGCTGTCCTCGCGTTCGACGATCGCGGGCGCGGTGTGCTGGGTCGCCGCCTGCACTATGCATTGTTCGATGAGGTTGCGCATGTGCACGTCCCGCGCGCCGTTCGATCGTTCGCCCAGGATGACGCCCACGATCCGCCGCCCCGCCCGCCCAGTCGAGGAGATGAGATTGTAGCCCGAGGCCTCGGTATAGCCGGTTTTGATGCCGTCCACGCCGTCGACGGTGCGCAGCAGCGAGTTATGATTGCTCATGAAACGGCCGCGATAGGCGAACGCCGGCAGCGAGAAATATTTGTAGTATTGTGGAAAGCGGTGCATGATGGCGCGACCGAGCAGCGCCTGGTCGCGTGCGGTGGTGATCTGCTCGTCCGCCGGCAGGCCCGAGGCGTTGACATAAACCGTGTTGCTCATGCCGAGCGCGCGTGCCTTGCGCGTCATTATCTGGGCGAAGTCTTCTTCGCTGCCGCCCAGCGCCTCCGCCACCACCACCGCCGCGTCGTTCGCCGATTTGGTGACGAGGCCCTTGATCGCGTCCTCGACCTTGATGGTCTGGCCGGCGCGCAGGCCGAGTTTGGTCGGATTTTGCGAAGACGCGCGCGCGGAGACCGCGAGGTCGTAGTCGAGCTTGACGCGGCCGGCCTCGAGTTCGCCGAACAGCAAATAAAGCGTCATCACTTTGGTGAGCGAGGCGGGATGGCGCGGCGAGTCCGGATCGGTCTCGTGCAGCACCTGCCCGGAATTGTCGTCGATCATGATGTCCGCGTAAAGCGGACGGTAACCCGCCCCGTGAACTGCGTGGCTGACGCGCGTTTTCTTGGCGCGCGGCTTGGCATCGGTGGCGCGCGGCTTGGCATCGGTGGCGCGCGGCTTGGCATCGGTGGCGCGTGGCTTGGCATCGGTGGCGCGTGGTTTGGCGTCCGTGGCGCGCGGCTTGGCTTCGGTGGCGTGCGGCTTGGCGTCGGCGATGCCGCTGCCAAGCGCGGTCACCGCCAAAGGCAGGACGAGCACCATGAGCGCCGCGACCGTGCGCGCGCGACGCGAATGCTTCGTCGCGGCGGGTCCGGATTGATCGACGTGTGCCATCACTGTGCCCAAGCCGACTTATCTCCCGCCCCTACGTGCCGGCGAATCTATCGGCCTCGACTGTCATTGCAATGGCGCCGGGTAGGGCGCGCGACATTTTGCTGGCGGGTGTTGCGCCCGCGCCTCAGTAGTTATCCGGCCGCGTGCGAAACGACGATTTCTTCGAGCACCGCCGCGTAATGCGCGCCCGCCGCGGCCAGCACGAACGCGTGCCAGATGGCGTTCTGGAACGGCAGCCGCTCCCACACATGGAACACGACTCCCGCGCTATAGAGCAGGCCGCCGGCGCCGAGCAGGATCAGCGTCGACACGTGCACCATGGGCACGAGCGGAGCGATGGCGGCGAGGCCAGCCCATCCGAGCGCGAGATAGAAGCCGAGCGAGACGCGGTCAAAGGCGTGTGGGCGTAACAGGCGCAGCGCAATGCCGGCGCCCGCAATCGACCACACCGTAGCGGTGAGCACCACGTCCCAGAACGGCCGGATGCGCAGCAAGGTGAACGGCGTGTAAGTGCCGGCGATCATCAGGAAGATGGCCGTATGGTCGAAGCAGCGTAGCAGTTCGCGCCGCCTGCTCGAGCGCAGGATCTGGTAAGCGGCCGAGCAGCCGAGCATCGCCAGCAGGCCGCCCGAGTAGGTGGCGACGGCGGCAAGCTCGAGCGGGCTGCCGCGGGTGGCGGCGGAGATCACCAGGATTGCGGCGCCGATCAGCCCGGCGGTGATCCCGACGACGTGAATAACGCTGTCGGCGACCAGCTCTCCGCGCGTGAGCGCCCGCAGGGTTGCCATGGGAGCGGGCGAATTTGCTATCATGGACGCCATGTGGTCCACCCGTCAGCAATTTCAACACTCAAACTGGCGGAATGGTCGCATGGCTTTCGGAAAATTAATATTACTTGCTTCACGTTTTGGCCATTTTGTGAGCAAAAGCCGTGCTTAGCGTGAACGGACCGTTGCGGGTGGGCGTGGGCGGTCCGGTCGGCTCGGGCAAGACCGCGCTGATGGATTGGCTGTGCAAGCGGCTGCGCGACCGGTTCGAGATCGCCGCCATCACCAACGATATCTATACCAAGTGGGACGCGGAATATCTGGTGCGCTCCGGCGCGCTCGCGCCCGAGCGCATCGCCGGGGTTGAGACCGGCGGCTGTCCGCACACCGCGATCCGCGAGGATGCCTCGATCAATCTCGCGGCGGTCGCCGAAATGCGCGCGCGCTTCCCCGCGCTCGATCTCGTGCTGATCGAATCCGGCGGCGACAATCTCGCGGCGACCTTCTCGCCCGAGCTTGCCGACCTGACGGTTTATGTCATCGACGTCGCAGCGGGCGACAAAATCCCCTCGAAGGGCGGCCCCGGCATCACGCGGTCCGACCTTCTCGTGATCAACAAAATCGATCTCGCGCCTTACGTAGGCGCCTCGCTCGAGGTGATGGAGCGCGACGCCAAGCGCATGCGCGGCCAGCGGCCATTCGTGTTTGCCAACCTGCGCAACGGCCAGGGTGTCGACGAGATCACGCGCTTCATCGAGGAGAAGGGCGGTCTCGGCGCGTAACCTACCTCTGACCTTACGCGTCATGGCTGCCCGGCCATCCACGTCTTTTGGATTTGTTTATGTTTCAAAACGTGGATACCCGGCGCAAGACCGGGCATGACTGGTGAGAGTCATAGATCCATCGTCAAGCGCTTTTTTCAAACCCGTAGAGTGCGGCCGGGCACGCGCTTGCACGCGGCTTCGTGCGGTGCCCAGGTCCCGCGATCGGGCCCTTGTCACTGACCCACCTACCCCGTATCGAAATCGTGTCTCACCTGCCGACGAGCACCGCCATGCCCGCACGTCTCATCCGCGACCGTCTCGAGGAATCTCTCGCCCGCATCGCCGACCCCAAGGGGGAGGGGGCGCGTGCCTGCCTCACCGTCTACGAGACGACGGCGCGGCTCGAAGCGGACACGGCCGATGCGCGCGCGCGCGCCGGCCTGAGCCTCGGTGCGCTCGACGGCGCTATCGTCAGCATCAAGGATTTGTTCGACGTGGCCGGCGAGCCGACCCGCGCCGGCGCGAAAATCCTCGTCAACGCGCCGCCCGCGACGGCCGACGCGCCGGTGGTGCGCCGCTTGCGCGCGGCCGGCGCTGTGATCGTCGCCAAGACCAACATGACCGAGTTCGCCTTCTCCGGCATCGGGCTCAACCCGCATTTCGGCACGCCCGGCAATCCGGCCGACCGCGCGCGCGTCCCCGGCGGCTCGTCCTCGGGCGCGGCGGTCACGGCCGCCGACAACATGTGCGAAATCGCGATCGGCACCGACACCGGCGGCTCGACCCGCATTCCCGCCGCCGTCTGCGGCATCGTCGGCTACAAGCCGAGCCGGCAGCGCATCCCGACCGACGGCGCCTTCCCGCTCTCGTTCACGCTCGACTCGATCGGGCCGCTTGCGCGCAGCGTCGCCGACTGCGCCCGCGCGGACGCGGTGATGGCGGAGGAAGAACCGACCCCGGTCGAACCGGCGCCGCTGGCCGGGCTCCGCCTCGGCATTCCGCAGGGGCTACCGCTCGGTGACCTCGACGCCACCGTGACGGCGCGATTTGCGACGGCCCGCGCAGCGCTCGGCCGCGCCGGCGTCCGCCTCAGCGAGGAGCGGCTCGACGATTTCTTCGACGCCATGGGGCGCATCAACGCCAAGAGCGGTTTCGCGCCCGCTGAAGCCTACTCGATCCACCGCGAGCGGCTCGCCGCCAACGGCGCCGACTACGATCCCAACGTGCGCTACCGCATCGAGCGCGGGGCCGCGCTTTCCGCCGCCGATTACGTGGCGATGGCGCGCGAGCGCGCTGCGCTGGTGCGCACCATGGATGCGCGGCTTTCCGACCTCGACGCGCTGGTGCTGCCGACATGCCCGATCGTCGCGCCGCGCATGGTCGAAGTCGCGACGCGCGAGACTTTCGCGGCCATGAACATGCTGCTGCTGCGCAACACCTCGATCATCAATTTCTTCGATCAGTGCGCCATTTCGCTGCCGCTGCCGCGCGAGGGCGGCCTGCCGGTCGGCCTCATGCTGGTCGCGCGCAATGGCCACGACCGTCGCCTGTTCCGCATGGCCGCCGCGGTCGAGCGTTTGTTGGCCGGCTGATTCGGAACCAAATACCGCACAAATCGTTACCCGTCGGGGTGGGCGCCCGCTCGACCCAACAACAACCCGATGAGGCTCGCCATGTCTCGCGTGAGACACCTGCAACCGCGTCACGCGGCCGCCGCACTGGCCACGCCGACGGATCTCAAAGACGACGCCGTGACCGCCGTCGCGGCGGCAATCAATCCCTTGCTGGCCGACGTGTTCGCGCTTTACCTCAAGACCAAGAACTTCCATTGGCACGTCAGCGGCCCGCACTTCCGCGACTATCATCTGCTGCTCGACGAGCAGGCGGAGCAGATTTTCGCGGCGACCGACGAGCTTGCCGAGCGCGTGCGCAAGATCGGCGGCCACACGCTGCGCTCGATCGGGCACATCGCCAAGCTTCAGCGGGTCAAAGACAACGACGCGGCGTTTGTGGCGCCGCAGGCGATGCTGCGCGAGCTGATGGACGACAACGAGACGCTCGCGGCCAATATGCGCGCCGCCCACGAGGTCGCCGAAAAGCACGACGACGTCGCCACCACGAGCCTGCTCGAGAATTTCATCGACCAGGCGGAGCGCCGCGCGTGGTTCCTGTTCGAGGCCTCGCAGGGCGGCGAATAGAAAAGCTACTTCGTTGCGCAGTTCCGCATCGTTGATGTAGTCCGCGCGCGCTCCGCCGAGATCCTGCTGCGTGATGAAGTGGGCGGTTTTCAGCGGCGTCGCGTGGTGCGGATTGCTGGTCGGAAACAGTTTGCCGGCCATGGCGAGCGAGCGCATGCGGCCGCGCCGGGTCTCGTCGCAGCAGGTGGAATAGCCAATCAGCAGGGCCCGGCTGCCCTGCCGGAAGTACCGGAGTAATTCGTAGCTCCCGTGATGTGCCAAGACTGCTTCTCGCTTCATGATAAGCCTCCCATCAGAGAGTGTGTGTCGCTTCGCTCATGTTCGCAGCAAAGACCCGCGCAACGCGCGTCATTGGTTCGGCGCGTGCCGAACTGTCGTCGCTTGCCGGCCACAGGGCTGCGGCCTAGAGTTTGGGAATGGTCGCGGCTGCAAATTTGGTCGAGGTTGCGGCGCTCGTCGGCGATACGGCACGCGCGACGATGCTTGCCGCCCTGATGGGAGGCCAGGCGTTGACCGCGAGCGAGCTCGCGTTTCTTGCCCGCATTTCCCGGCCAACCGCGAGCGAACACCTCGCCAAGCTCGTTGACGCGAGACTGATCGCGATCAGAAAAGAGGGGCGCTACAACTACTACCGGATCGCGTCTGCGCTCGTCGCCAGAATGCTCGAAAGTATCATTACCGTGGCGGCGATCGAGGTTCCGTCGCGTTATCAGCCCCGTTCGATTCAGGATGACGAGCTGCGCTTCGCGCGCACCTGTTACGATCACCTCGCCGGCCATGTCGGCGTCTCGGTCAGCGATGCGCTTATTGCCAACGGACACCTGATTCTCAACGAGGAGGGTGGCGAGCTGACCGAATCCGGCATGGCCTTCCTCAATGGATTCGGCGTGAATTTGACCGCATCGCGCAGCAGGCGCGTATTCTGCCGGCCGTGTCTCGATTGGAGCGAGCGGCGATATCACCTCGCGGGCCTCGTTGGCGCGGAGATCTGGCGCCGGTGCCTGGAGTTGGGGTGGCTGATGCGGCAGCGGGACACGCGGGCGTTGCGCGTCACCTCGGCGGGCCTGGATCATCTCAACGAAGCATTTGGTTGCCGGCTCGACTCTGCCGGTCAGACGCGCGCGGTGAAAGCGGCCTTGCCAAAGAGCGCATAAATCGTCGTCTGCGCTGCGGCGGCGGCATCATTGGCTTCCGTTCCCCGGGCCGACGCCATTGCATCGCCCCGTCCACGGGAGGAATTGCCATGCCGATCGTCGCCCGCACCGGGCTCACCCGCCGCCGCCTTCTGGCCGGCGGCGCCTCGGCCGCCACGCTTCTCGCCGCGCCGGCGGTGGTGCGCGGCGAGCCCGCGACGCTCAAAATCGCCGTGCTGCTGCCGCGCTCGGGGCTCTATGCCCAGGCCGGGCAGAGCTGTCATCGCGGCGCGCTGATCGCTCCGCAGGTGCTCGCGCAATACGGCTATAAGGTCGACCTCGTTCACGTCGATTTCGAATCGAACGTCGATCTTGCGCGCACCCAGGCCGAGCGCGTGATCAACGACGGCGTAAACTGCGTTGTCGGGGCGTTCGAATCCGGCGCCACCACCGCGATCGCGCAGGTCTGCGAGTCGCGTCAGGTGCCGCTGGTGATCCACATCGGCTCGGCCCCGCAGCTCACCGAGCTCGGCTACAAATTCCTGGTGCGCAATTTTCCGACCGGCCCGATGCTGGTCGCAAACGGCCTAGCGTTGGTCAGGGACCTGCTGGCGGCCACCAACGCGACGCCGAAGACCGCGGTGTTCCTGCACGCCAACGACACTTTCGGCACCGCCCAGCGCCAGGGCATGGACCGCATGTTCCCGTCCGCCGGGATGCCGTTCCAGCTCGTCGAGTCGATCCCTTACGATCCGAAGGCGCAAGACCTCTCGGTCGAAGTCACAAAGATCCGCGCCATCAATCCCGACCTGATGCTGGTGGTGACGCGCGCGGCCGACGCGATCAAGCTCGTCCGCGACATGGTGCGCCAGCGATTCCAGCCGATGGGCATGATCTCGCCGGGTTCGCCCGGGCTCTACGACGAGGAGTTCTTTCAGGCGCTCGGGCCGCTCGCCGACTTTGCCGTCTACAACGTGCCGTGGGCGAACCCGAAGACTCAGATGGCGCAGGCGCTCGAGGTGGCGTTCAAACCGGCCTATCCGAACTACCGTTTCGCGGTGGAATGTTTCAACGTCGGCTTTACCTTCGAGGGCCTGCTGATCGCGGCCGACGCGCACAAGCGCGCCGGCACCGCCAATGGACCCGAGCTGATGAAGGCGATGCGTGAGACCAACATCGCCGAGCACGTGATGATCGGCGGCCCGATCAAGTTCGACGACAAGGGCCAGAACGTCGGCATTCCCTCGGCGGTGATGCAGAACCGTAACCGCACCCCCACGGTGGTGCTGCCCGCTTCGGTCGCCACCACGGCGCCGGTGTTCCCGATGCCGCCCTGGCAGGGTCGGACGTGATCAGATATCAGTGATCAATAACCAGCAGCCTCCGAACTCGTCATGCCCCGCGAAAGCGGGGCATCTTGTAATCGCCGGTCTCGCGTTTGTTTGATGTACGGTGATTACTGGATCGCCCGCTTTCGCGGGCGATGACGATCGATGTATATTCGATTGCCTTCCGATCACTGATCACTGACATGTACTGGTCCCTCATCCCCAACGTCGTCGTGCAGGGCGTGCTCACCGGCCTCGTTTACGGGCTGATGGCGCTCGGCCTCTCGGTGATCTTCGGCGTGGTGCGGGTCGTCAACTTTGCCCACGGCGAGTTCACGGTCGTCGCCATGTACGCGGCGGTCGTGCTATTTTCCGCGCTCGGCCTCGATCCGCTCGTCGCCATGCTGCCGATCGCGGCAGGCTTCTTCGTCATCGGCTACGCGCTGCAGGCCGCGCTGATCAATCCGTTCGTCGGCCGTGCCGAGCACGAGCAGTTCATCCTCCTGGTGGGCGTCGCCATCATCGTCGTCAACGCGCTGCTGATGATCTTCGGGCCGGACTCGCGGCCGGCCAACCTGTCCTATGCGTTCGACAGTTATCTGCTGGGCCCGCTCATCGTCGACAAGGTTCGCCTCTACGCCGCCGGCGCCGCGCTTGCGGCCGCGAGCCTGCTGTTCGCCTTCTTCCGCTACACGCGCACCGGCACAGCGATCCGCGCCTGCGCCGACAATCTCGAAGGCGCCGCGGTGGTCGGGCTCAACGTCAAGCGGCTCTACGCGCTCACCTTCGGGCTCGGGCTCGCCTGCGTCGGCGCCTCGGGCGCCCTCATGGTGACGATTGCGGACGCGGCGCCGAGCCTCGCCCCGGCCTACACGCTGCTCGCCTTCACTATCGTGATCGTCGGTGGGCTCGGCTCCATGGCCGGCGCGCTGATCGGCGGCGTGCTCATCGGCGTGTCGGAAGCGCTCGCCGGATTTCTCGCGGCGCCGTCGATGAAGAGCATGTTCTCCTTCGCGATGCTTATCGTCGTGCTGGTGTTCCGCCCGCAGGGACTCATGGGCCGGCGCGCATGAAGCGGCTGTGGGAGGAAACGCCGCCACACGGACGCGTGCTGATCGCCGTGCTGCTTGCGGTGCTCGCCGCCGCTCCGGCGTTTGCCGACCGGTACGTTCTCACCGTGCTCGTCCTCGTGCTCTATTTCGCCTACCTCGGGCAGGCGTGGAATTTGTTGATGGGCTTTGCCGGGCAATTGTCGCTCGGCCACGCGCTTTATCTCGGCCTCGGCGCCTATATCTCCGCGGCGCTGTGGCTGCATCTCGGCATCGGGCCGCTCGTGAGCCTCGTTCCTGCGGTGGCGGCGGCGACCATCTGCGGGCTTGCCGTCGGCTGGCTCGGCTGGCGCTTCGGTATCGAGGGCGTCTACTTCGCGCTGCTGACCATTGCGTTTGCCGAGTTCACCCGCATCGCCTTCGACAACATCGATTTCGTCGGCGGCTCGGGCGGATTGTTCCTGCCGGTCGAGCCGGAACGCGCGGGCGAGTGGTGGAACCTGCGCGGCGGACCGGCGCTGTTCTATTACATCGCTTTCGCGCTCGCGGTCGGTGCCGCGTTGCTTGCGGCGTGGCTGCGCTACTCGCCGCTCGGCTATCGCTGGCTTGCCGTGCGCGAGGACCCCGAGGCGGCGCGTGCGCTCGGGATAAACGTATTCCGCGCGCGCATGATCGCGATGGCGATCTCCTCCGGCATGACCGCGA
>Ga0306920_100013589_pt1 | contig 11097 bp, 10 predicted proteins | sample flu12Cox44000170_FD_204666 | JGI IMG/M metagenome (GOLD analysis project Ga0306920, IMG submission 204666) | Lab enrichment of tropical soil microbial communities from Luquillo Experimental Forest, Puerto Rico - flux4day.12C.oxic.44.000.170 (v2)... | ecosystem: Environmental > Terrestrial >...
CGTCTCGACGTCGCGGACCTGCCCCCCCTCGACCACCCATTCGAGCCCGTGTGAGTAGCTGTAGGCGCCTACCGGGTAGGCCGGCGACAGCCAGGTCAGGAGGCGGGCGAGCGTCGGTGCGCTACCCGCGTCTGCGCCGTCATTTCCGTGGCGGCGAGGCGCCACGCAAGTCCCCGAACTCGGATCGCCAGCTGCCGAGGGGTCCAGCTTTGGCAACGATGACGTCAACTTCGGATCGGTGGACATCGCAGCTAGTGATGGTGGTCGCCATCGTGCGCGTGCAGGTGATGCCCATGCCCGTGGCTGTGCCCGGCAACAGCCGTTGGACCGTAGGCGCCGCCCTCCGGGTTGAACGGCCGCGACACAACGCGCACCTCGGCGCCCAGGCCCCGCACCATGTCGGCGATGACATGGTCATCGCGGATGTGGATGACGTGTGCGGCGATCTCGGTCGCCAAATGCCGGTTGCCCAAATGCCAGGCTATGCGCGCCAGCAGCCGCGGGTCGCGGCAGGAGATCTCCAACAGTTGCTCCAAGGCCGCCGCGACGGCAACGATGCGTCCATCCTCCAAGCGTAGGCCATCGCCTGCGTGCAGCACCGGCGCAGTGGGTAGGTCGAGCAAAAAGGCTAGGCCGCCCGCACCGGTGAGGCTGATGCGCCGGCGCGTGCGCCGGTCGTAATCCAATTGCACGACATCGGCGGGCTTGTCCTTCCAGTCTCCCGCCGGAAGCACCTCGGTGGCTCTCAGCATCTGCGACCCTTCCCATTGCTGCCGATTCAGACCTTCGGTCGCGTCGCCTCGAAGGCCGGCACCTCCTTGGCGAACCGATCGAGCCAAGCCACCAGCTGCGGATGGCCGGCCCGCCATTTGCCCTCGTGGCGGAAATCAAGATAGCCGAGCGCCGCGGCGAGCGTCAGGTGCCCATAGTCAGGGCTCGCGCCCCAGGCTGGCGGGCTTTTCTCGAGCGCATCGATGGCGCGATCGATCTTGGCTTGCTGGCGCTGTTGCCAGGGGGCGTGCCACTTCTCCTCCGGTCGGAAGCGCTTCTCGTAGACGAGCAGCAGCGCTGCATCGAGGATACCGTCCGCCAGGGAGGCAAGCACCAGGGTTTTCCAGCGCTCCGGACCGCTCTTGGGGAAGAGGACCGGCGCGGCGGAAAGACTGTCGAGATACTCGCAGATCACATGGCTGTCGAAAATCGGCGCTTTGCCGTCCACCATCAGTGCCGGGATCTTGCCCAGCGGGTTGGTGCTGTTGATCTCGACGTTGTCGCCCGGGTTGGTGTCGACGGCGACGATCTCGATCTCCTTCGCAAGCCCCTTCATCAGCAAGGCCATCTTCACCTTGCGGCCATAGGGCGAGAGCGGATTGGATAGGAGCTTCAGCATGGCGGCGCGTCTCCGGCACGAGGAATGCGCTTCACCGGCGCGTTTGTCTCTGGGATCGTGCAGGCGGCCGGGACAATCGGCAACAAAAAAAGCCGACGCCCGTCAATCGGCCCGTTGGGGACGGGGGTGCCGACCCGCAGGTCCAGCGATCAGCAGGGCTGCCGACCGCTGGACCTGTTCCCCGCTGACCGTTTGCGGGTCGGCCCCCTAGCGGCAACACTAGCGCTGCCGCGTGCGCCATGCTCGCGTAAACTTGCGTCTGCCGCGCGAGGCTGGGGAAAATCCGGCGCAAGCCACGCCAGAAAGCAGGGGCAACAGCGTCGGCCTCGGCGCCACTGCCTCGTGCGCAGCTCAACGCCGGTTACCCAAAACATTGGCCCGCTCATCTTTTTGAAGGGGCGTGCGCTGGAAGGGGTGTGTTGTCGAAGGGGGGCCTATGGGTCGCGTGCGAGGGGCGCACCACGGCCTCAGCCCGCGACAATCGGCTTTAAGGAATCCACCAGCAGCCGCAACTGCATGTCGGGGTCCTTGAGCGCCAGCTGCGCTGCGAACCAGTCGCGCACCATCTGGCACACCTTGTCCGGTTCCGCGTGCGCGAGCGCGCGCTCATCGGAGAAGAGCTGCAAATCGGCCTGGCTCCAGCCGCGCCTGGTAAGATCCGCGGCCAGCGCATCGTAGTCGGTCTTGCGCGGCTGGGGATAGGCACGCGGCAATTTGCGCCCGTCGGCGATCGCCTCGAATACCGCGAGCACCTGCGCCTGCAGGTGCGGCGTAAAGGCCGGGTTCTGCATCAGCGAAACCACAAGGGGGCCCGCCTCGCCCTTGGAGATGAACTCAAAGCACGCCTCGCTGCTGTACCCTCCGAGCTGTACGAGGTTCTCGTAAAACGTGGCGGCGACGGCTTTCAGTTGCGGAAAGCCTGCGGCCAAGGCGACGCCCGCGTTCTGGCGGCGCAGCGTCACGAGGGCGCGGGCCAACTGCTGGCCGATGGCGAGGTCGTCCTTTTTCTCGGCGGCGAGCGCGGTGATCTCCTTGACGCGATCAGCGTACCACTCGGGATAGTCGCGCTTGAGGACGCGCCAGAGGGGTGTTGCCTGCAGGGTCGGCTCGAGCGCACCGGGTGGCCCCGCCAAGCCCTTGAACGGCGAGGTATCGAGGTTCTTGGGCGCCGCGCTGAGCTTGCCAGTCGTCATGTCGAGGAGCCCGAGGGGTATCCAAGAGGCGTACTTTTGCATCAATTTGATGAGGCCCTCCCGGTGCGTGCTGCCGTACCAGCCACCTGCCGAAAGGAGGGCGATCAACACGATGGCAATCAGCGTCCGCCGCAAGCCTCTGCGGCGCGGGGCGTACTCGGGCTGAGAATAGCTGCCGCGCGGCCCCTGGCGCGAACGGCCGGCGCGCGATTGCGGCGCAGGGCGCGCGGCGCCGAACCGGGCGGCCGCCGGACCGGTGGGGCGAGCGGGAGATGCCGGCCGGCCCATGGTCGGCGCGTGAGGAGGAAACACCACCATGGCCGGACGCCAATCGGGGAAGCCCTCGCGCCAAAGCAGGTCGGTCGGCTGCAGGTGACCGAGCTCGACGAAGCGGCCGAGTTCTGCCTCCGACAGCGGCCCGTATTGCTGGCCGTCGCGGGCGAGGTACCATTGCGTCTGTGCCGCGGGCGATGACATTGGGTCCATTGAGGCAAGATCGAGGCCCTGTCGGGCGGCGGCTCAACCGGCCATCTCCGCATTTTGCCTATTTTCACACCACATTCAGATAAATGTTGGCCTGCCGTCAATTATTCCGACGGCCGCGAGAAGCGGGGTCCCCGCAGCCGCCAAGCGGCCTTCTCGTCCGATGCTCGTCGCAAACTTCTGGTTCGTTCTCCTCACAAATAGGTCAATTGGCGCGAAAAATGGGCGCCAAGTCCGATCAATCCCGCTTCGCCGGTCGATAGACGCCGCTCGCCGGATCGTATTCCAGGGCACCCAGGTCCTTTTCGATAGGGCCCCGGGATGGCCACCGCGGCTCGTCCTGCGGGTGTTGCAGCCTGGCGCTCAGGTCGCTTGCGGCGCGCGCGAGCCATCGATAGCCCGCGTAAAGACCGGCTCCAAGAAGCGCCAAGGCGATCACGTGTGGCACCGCACACCTCCGGGGGCCCCGCGCGAGGCGCGGAGCCCTCACCCACTATACACCTCTAGAGGCCGAAACGCGACCAGAGGGCCCGCGCCTCGAGCGCCGAGACGAGATCATCGGCCAACGCGTGCGGGAGCGCAAATCCATGGTCGTCGCCATTGCCGAATGGCAGCCGTCGGAAGCGCGCGAGGAGGCCCGTGGGGGTCAGCGGGATCGCACGCAAGCGCACCTTGTCGCCGTGCAGGGCGCGCATCTTGCTGCGCAGGTCTAGGAGCCCATCGATCAGCCCATATTCCAGCGCCTTGAAGGCCGACCAGAAGGTGCCAGAGAAGAGCTCCTCCTCCGGACCCTTGAGCTTGCCGGCGCGCCGTTCCTTGACGATGCCGATGAACACATCGTGCACGTTGCGCTGCAGCTCTTTCAGCCGCTCCACATCCTCCGGGCGCTCCGGCTGGAACGGGTCGAGCGCGCCCTTGTCCTTGCCCGAGGCATGCACGCGCCGCTGGATGCCGAACCGGTCGATGAACTTATCGAGGCCGAAGCCCGCCGAAATGACGCCGATGGAGCCGACGATCGAGGAGGGGTCGGCGTAGATTTCGTCACCCGCCAGCGCCAAAAAATAGCCGCCCGAGGCGGCCACGTCCTCGCAAAACACATAGACCCGCTTGCTCTTTTCCGCGGCGAGTTGGCGGATGCGGCTGAAGATGAGGTGCGATTGAACCGGTGAGCCACCGGGCGAGTTCACCATCACTGCCACCGTCGGCAGCTTCGAGTAGTTGAAGGCCTTCTCGATCTGGCCGGCAACGGACGCCAGCGCAAGGCCCGGCCGCAGGGGCGTCACCATGCCGATCGGGCCGGTGAAGCGCAGCACCGGCACGACGGGACCGCGGTTGAAGAAGCGCATGCGAACCTCGGGGGCCTCGAGCGAGTCGGGCTGAGCGACGATAGGGCTGGCGCGACGGCAAACTCAAGGCCTCGCCGGCCGGTTCCTTTCTGGTTTCTTGGCTGGTTTCTTGGCTGGTTTCTTGGCTGGTTTCTGGGCTGGTTTCTGGGCTGGTTTCTGGGCCGGTTTCTGGGCCGGTCTCGGGGCCGCTTCCCCGAGCAACAGGGGGGCGCCATGGCGCAGCACCGCTTCCACCTCCGGCCGGAAGCGGTTGCCCCGATCGTGCAGCACCAGCCCGGGCCGCAGCTCGACGGGCGCATGGCTTCCCTTCCGTCCCTGCACCAGCACCCGGGTGGCCGATTGCCCCGCACGCGGATAGAGCGGAAAGACGCGCAATCCGCCGAACCGCCCGGCGAGGGCCGACAGCACCCCGGCGAGGGCATCGGCACGATGGATCATGGTCACCGACCCGCCCGGGCGCGCCATGGCCGCCATGAAGCGCGCCCAGTCTGCTAGCGCGCCGCCGGGCATGACGTTGGCTGCGGCCTTCAGCGCCGCAGCGGATACCGTGCCGGTGCCTTCCGGATGGTAGGGCGGATTGGCAAGCACATGATCGAAGCCTTCGACCTCGGGCTGCAGCTGCGCCAGCTCGTCCAGCCGGCGCGCGACATCGGCTGCGATCACGCGCATGCGCGCCTCAAGGCCGTTGCGCACGATATTGCGGCGCGCCAGCTCGACAAGGAACGCCTCGCGCTCGACCAACGTCACTTCGGCGCGCGGCGCGCGATGCGCGACCAAAAGCCCCACCACACCGACCCCGGCGCCGACATCGAGCACGCGCTCCCTGCGCCCCGGCCGCAGCGGAACAGCCGCCGCCAACAGCACCGCGTCGATCCCGGCGCGATAGCCCGCCTTGGGCTGTAGCACGCGCAGAGCCCCGCCGAGGAAGGCGTCGTCCGTCAGGTGAGCCGGGTCGGCGGCGGGCTCGGTCAAACCTTTCTCTCTCCCTCGTCGATGAGCCAGGCGCCGAGGCCGGCGTCGGTGAGCGCCCGATGGGCCGCCGGCCAATCTTTGTCCGCGACGAGCAGGCGGCGCGGAAAGGCGCCGATGGAGCCCTCCACCATGGAGATGTGCTGGTCGGCCAGCAGGCTGTCGATGCCCGCCCGCTGCAACACGGTCTGGGCGAAGCCGAGCATCACGAAATCGTTGCTGCGCAGGATCTCGCGCATGTGATTACAGGAGGTGACACAAAGCCATGACCAAGCCGGCAATGTCTCGGGGCTTGACTGCCCCTTGTCCCTCCCGGCTATACCGACTTGCCGAACTTGAAGTGGGGATAGCACATCTTGGGCGTTGTCGTCCCATTCGAAGAGGCGCGGGATCCCGCGGAAAGCCTGCAGCCGCTGCTCGACATCGTTGCGGTGGATATGCAGGCGGTCAACCGCATCATCCTCGACAAGGCCGTGTCCGACGTCGAGCTCATCCCCAAGCTCGCCCACCATCTGATCTCTTCGGGCGGCAAGCGGCTGCGCCCCATGCTGACCATCGCCGCCGCCAAGCTGTGCGCCTACCGCGGCGACGGCCATATCCGCCTCGCCGCAGCCGTCGAGTTCATGCATACCGCCACGCTGCTGCACGACGATGTGGTCGACGAGAGCGACTACCGCCGCGGCAAGGCGTCGGCGCGGCGCGTGTGGGGCAATCAGGCGAGCGTGCTGGTCGGCGATTTCCTGCTGGGCCAAGCCTTCCGCATGATGGTGGAGGTGGGCTCGCTCGCCGCCCTCAAGATCCTGTCCGCCGCCGCCGCGGTGATTGCCGAAGGCGAGGTCATGCAGCTCGCCGCCGCCAAGGATACGGCCACCACCGAGGACGCCTACCTTGCGATCATCGACGCCAAGACGGCAGCGCTGTTCTCGGCCGCCGCCGAGGTGGGCAGCGCCATCGCCGACCGCCCGGCCGAGGAGCAGGCGGCGCTCAGGTCCTACGGCCGCAATCTCGGCATCGCCTTTCAGCTGGTCGACGACGCGCTCGACTACTCCGGCAACAGCACCCGCCTCGGCAAATCGGTCGGCGACGACTTTCGCGAGGGCAAGATCACGCTGCCCGTGATCTTGTGCTTCCGCCGCGGGAGCGACCGCGAGCGCGCCTTCTGGAGGCGCACGCTGGGCGGCGGCAAAATCGCGGACGGCGACCTTGACCACGCGATCGCACTGATGAAGAAGCACAACGCCATCGACGCAACGCTCGAGCGCGCCCGGCACTATGGCGCCATCGCCCGCGATGCGCTCGCGATTGTTCCGGAGGGCCCCATCGCCCGCGCCCTGGCCGACGTCATCGGCTTCTGCATCAGGCGCGCCAACTAGCGCTTGGCGCCGCTCGCCCGCTGCTTGCGACCAAATAGGTCGATGAGGAGGTGCCGCGCCGCAGCACTATTAAATCCGCCGTCCCATGGCCTGCCAGTATGGATCGCGCAACCTGCGCTTGAAGATTTTGCCGCTATCCTCCCGCGGCAGATCGCGGGCGACCTCGATGATGCGCGGCACCTTGTAGTCGGCAAGGTGGCGGCGCAGGTGGGCGCGCAGCGCCTCCGTCGACAGAGCGCTCCCCTCCAGGGGCTCCACCACGGCCATCAGCTTCTCACCGAATTCGGCGTCTGGGATGCCGAACACCGCGCAGTCCTTCACTCCGGAAGCTGCGTGCAGCACCGCCTCGATCTCGGCCGGATAGATGTTGACGCCGCCCGAGATCACCATGTCGCGCTTGCGGTCGCACAAGAACAGGTAGCCCTCCCGATCGAGGTAGCCGACATCGCCCGACGTGATGAACCCGTCCCGATCGATCCTGGCGCGCTCGTCCGGCCTGTTGTGGTAGGTGAAGTCGGGCATCTCGGCGAAGCGGGTGAAGATCTCGCCCACCTCGCCGGGCGGCAAGATGCGGCCCGCGTCATCGACGATGCACAGCTCGGCGCCTGCGACGGCCCGCCCCACGGTCCCGGGCTTGGCCAGCGTGTCGCCGCTCGTGGCCAGCGTCACCGCGCCGGATTCGGTGGAACCATAGAACTCGTTGATCACCGGCCCCCACCAGTCGATCATCGCGCACTTGACATCGTGCGGGCAGGGCGCCGCAGCGTGGATGACAAACCGCAGCGAGGAAAGATCGTAGCGGCGCCGCACCCGATCAGGCAGCTTGAGCAAGCGGATGAACATGGTCGGCACCATAAACATGGTGTCGAGGCGCTCGCGCTCGATGAGCTCAAGCAGCGCCACCGGATCGAAGCGCGCCAGCAGCACCATCACCTCGCCCACGCGGGCAGCGCGCATGGCGAAGGCGTTGGGCGCGGAGTGGTAGAGCGGCCCCGGCACCAGCGAGCGAATGCCAGGCGCGATGCCCAAAACGTCGCGCCGCATGCGCTCGATGGCCAGCATCTGCCGCGGCGTCGGGGCCGGCCGGCGCACGCCCTTGGGATGGCCCGTGGTACCGGAGGTGTAGAACATCGTGAGCGGCGGCATCAGCATCTCGCCCGCGTAAGGCGCCTGGCGCCCGAGCCAGGCCTCGTAGTCCTCAGCGCGGGGGACCGCGTCCGCGGACGCCGGCGCCAGGCCATAGGCTTGCGCAACCTCCGGCGGCGTAGCGACGGCGACGCGCGTGATGTGCGGGGGAATGTGCGCCGCAATGGGCGCCAGCAGGTCGGCGTGGCCCACGAGCACGCTCGTGCCGCAGTCGGCCAGGATGAAGGCCACTTCCTCGGCCTTGAAATGCCAGTTGATCGGCACCGCATAGGCGCCCAGCGTCTGCGCCGCGAACGCCGCCTCCACAAAGGCGATGTCGTTGCGCATGAGGACTGCGACGCACTCTCCCGGGACCACGCCCAACGCCGCAAGCCCCGCCGCTACCCGCCGGACGCGCGCCTCCAGCGCCGCGTGGCTCAGCCGCCGCGCCCCGCTGACGAGCCCCCTCGATAGGTCCGCCATGGCCGAACTACCCGTCGTTCCCACCCGCGCGTCAGCTTAGCATCGCCAGGGACCCCGCCCTAGCGCGCAACGAGCCCGCCGGGCGCGCTTGGGCCAAGTCCCGATCGGGATCAGCGGATCCAGAGCAAGGGGACCAGGGCAAAGGGACCAGATGGACCCAAGGCGCCGCCCCATCCCGCTGCGAGGAGCTCGGGGCGCGCGCGCGCGTGGCTTGCGGTCGGCTGTGGACCATTGCCCCGCTGCCTCCTTGGGTGCGAGCCTTGGTTGCAATCGGCGCGAGAAGGGTAGCTCGATGGCGTTGGTCGTTCGCGAAGCCAGGCCTGAGGACATGGAGGCGATCCTGGGCCTCATGCAGGAGGCGTTCGCCCACCACCAAACCGCGCGCCCCGATCTGTTCGTGGCCGCTCTCGATCTCGCCGCCGCGCGGCAGCGCATCGAGGCGGCATTTAAGCGCGCCGATGCCTTCAACTTCTTGGCCGAGGCCAATCGAGCAGTGGTCGGCCAAGCGCGCGGCGCGCTCAGTGTCGTCCCCGCGGGGCTCTTCAATCGCGAGCGCAAGTTGGCATGGGTCGAAGAGATCGTCGTCGCCCGGCAGGCGCGAATGGGAAACGTCGGACGGAAGCTCATGGAGAGGGTGGCCGGCTGGGCCCGCGACCGGGGCGCGCAAGCCGTGGCGCTGGAAGTCTATGCCTTGAATGCGAGCGCGCGCGCCTTCTACCAGGCCTTGGGCTTCGAACCCGTGAGGCTGCGCCTGGAGTATGCGCTCTGACCTCGAGGTCCACCGGCGAGCCCGCGCCGGCGCCAGCCATGCAAACAAAGATGGCGCTACGCCCGGCAGTCGTGCTGAAATCGGCGCATTCTCGGGACAAGCTCAGGGACGGCAATGAAGAAGGGCATTCTCGCGTTCGGCGCCTACATCCCCTGGCGCCGCCTGCCGCGCAAGGCGATCGCCGACACGCACGGCTGGTTCAATCCGGCGCTCAAAGGTCAGGCCAAGGGCGAGCGCGCCTTTTGCAACTGGGACGAGGATCCGGTCACCATGGCAGTGGAGGCCGCCCGTGACGCGCTCACCGGGCGCGATCGGGGCACGATCGGCGCCCTGCGCTTGGCCTCCACCACCTATCCCTTCCTTGACCGGCTGCACTCCGGGATCGTTGCGGGCGCCCTCAACCTCAGCGAGGACGTCTCGGCCATCGACGTCGCCGCGAGCCAGCGCGCTGCCACGTCGGCGCTGATCGAGGCGCTCGGCAGCGACAGCGAGACCCTGGTGGTGGCCTCCGAGAAGCGCGGCGCCAAGGCGGCAAGCCCCGTCGAGATGGCGAGCGGCGACGGCGCGGCCGCCGTCCTGGTCGGCGCGGGCACGCCGGTTGCGAGCCTGATCGGCAAGGCCTCGCGCACCAGCGATTTCGTCGATCACTTCCGCTCGGTGGACAACCAGTTCGACTACCAGTGGGAGGAGCGCTGGATCCGCGACGCCGGCTACCTGACGACGGTGCCGCCGGTCATCAAGCGCTGCCTCGAACAGGCCAAGGTAGCGGCGAGCGACGTGGCGCACTTCTGCATGCCGGCAACGTTGGCGCGGGTTGCCAGTGCGGTGGCGAAGGCCGCCGGCATCGACGACAAGGCCGTGTGCGATCCGCTGCACGCCAACTGCGGCGACACCGGTGCCGCCCACAGCCTGCTGCTGTTGGTCGCGACGCTGGAAAGGGCCAAGCCCGGCGCCAAGATCCTGCTGGTCGGCTTCGGCCAGGGCGCCGATGCACTGCTCCTGGAGGTGACGCCCCAGATCGCCAAGCGCCCCAAGAACCTTGGCGTCGCCGGCCACTTGGCGCGCCGCAAGGAGGAGCCGAGCTATGGCCGCTTTCTCGCCTTCAATGACCTGATCGAGCTTGAGCGGGGCATGCGCTCGGAGACCGACAAGGCCACGGCGCTGTCCTCGCTCTGGCGCAATCGCGAGACGGTGACGAGCTTCATCGGCGGCAAGTGCGCGAAATGCGGGACGCTGCAGATGCCGCGCACGGACATCTGCGTCAACCCCAACTGCAACGCCGTCGGCACGCAGGAGCCGCACCCGTTCGCCGACATGGCCGGCCGCATCAAGTCCTACACCGCCGACCGCCTCACCTACGCGCCCGACCCGCCCGCGTGCTATGGCATGATCGAGTTCGAGGAAGGCGGCCGGGTGATGATCGACTTTACCGACATCGACGCCGACGCCCTCAAGGTCGGCCAGCCGATGCAGATGATGTTCCGCATCAAGGACATCGATACCGCGCGCGGCTTCCGCCGCTATTACTGGAAAGCTGCCCCGAAGGCGGGCAATGCCTAGGAGGATTCGAAACATGGCAAAGGGCATCAAGGACAAGGTCGTCATCATCGGCATGGGCTGCTCCAAGTTCGGCGAGCGCTGGGACAAAGAGGCGGACAACCTGATGGTGGAGGCTTACACCGAGGCCATCGCCGACGCCGGCATCGACACCAAGCAGATCGACGCCGCCTGGCTTGCCACCGCCATCGAGGAGCAGCACGTCGGCAAGTCGGCGACGCCGCTTGCGGTGGCGCTGCGCCTGCCGTTCATCCCCGTCACGCGCGTGGAGAACTACTGTGCCAGCGGCACCGAGGCCTTCCGCGGCGCCGTCTATGCCGTGGCTTCGGGTGCGGCCGACGTGGCGCTTGCCCTGGGCGTTGAGAAGCTGAAGGACACGGGCTACGGGGGCCTGCCGCAGCGCGGGCGC
>Ga0306920_100013590_pt1 | contig 11097 bp, 9 predicted proteins | sample flu12Cox44000170_FD_204666 | JGI IMG/M metagenome (GOLD analysis project Ga0306920, IMG submission 204666) | Lab enrichment of tropical soil microbial communities from Luquillo Experimental Forest, Puerto Rico - flux4day.12C.oxic.44.000.170 (v2)... | ecosystem: Environmental > Terrestrial >...
CGCTACGTTCGATCCGGACGGCGAGCTCCTGCAGGGTGTGCATGACCTGACGCTGCTCGCCCTGATCGGGATCGTCGACCCGCCGCGCAAGGAGGCCCGCGACGCGATCGCTCGTTGCAAGCAGGCGGGGATTCGCGTGCGCATGATCACCGGCGACCACGTCACGACCGCCGCCGCTATCGGCGCCCAACTCGGGATCGAAGGAGAGGCGCTGACAGGAGCGGAGTTCGCCGCGCTCAGCGACCCGGAGCTCGAGGACCGTCTGGAGCGAATCGGCGTCGTTGCCCGTGTCGCGCCGGAGGACAAGGTGCGTCTGGTCGAGCTCCTCAAGCGTGAAGGGAACGTTGTTGCGATGACCGGCGACGGCGTCAACGATGCCCCCGCGCTCAGGCGCGCCGACATTGGGGTCGCGATGGGCATCACCGGCACCGAGGTGACCAAGGAGGCCGGCGACATGATCCTCACCGACGACAACTTCGCGACGATCGTCGAGGCCGTCGACGGCGGCCGCGGCCTCTACGACAACCTCATGAAGTACGTCCGCGTCCAGCTCGTGATGCTCGGCGGCTTCATCCTGACGTTCCTCGGCGCCGCAATCTTCAACATCGCCAACGGCGCGCCGCTCACCCCACTTCAGATCCTGTGGGTCAACTTCGCGATCGACCTGTTCCTGGCCGTCGGACTCGGCTTCGACGCACCAGTCCCCGGCCTCATGCGGCGCCCGCCGCGAGACGCGGCCGCGCGGATCGTGTCCCCCGGCCTTGCCGCGCGGCTCACCGTGGCGAGCATCCTCATGGCCGGTCTCGCCCTCGGCGTCGTCGCGTGGGGACAGGCCCGCTACGACCTCACGATCGCCACGACCATGGGATTGACAACCCTGTCGCTAATGCACGTCGTCGCGGCGCTCGAGGCGCGAGAGCCAACGGGGACAGTCTTCGCCCGCTACACGATCGAGAACGGCCGATTCCTGCAGATGATCGGCGCCGCGGTCCTCCTGGCGTTCCTCGTCACCGCCCTCGGTCCGCTGCAGCGGATCTTCGTGACCACATCGCTCACCAGTCGCCAGTGGGGGATCTGCCTGCTCGGCCCGATCGCACTGCTCGCGCTCCTCGAGCTCGGAAAGCTGATCGACCGCCGGACGAGTCGCTCGCGCGGACCGCGCGCGGCAGCCGCAGCGTGAGCGCCCCGGCGGCAGCCGACGTGCAAGACGCTACGCCCCACGTCGACGCGGCCCGCGCGTATGCCGGGCGGCCGTTCGTCAGGGTGGACGTCCCGGGGCACGGCGGCGACGCCGTCGCCCAGCCTGAGCTGGCAGAGGTGCTCGGCGAGCACGTCCTCGCGCTGGACCTGCCGCCGCTGGTGGACGGGATCGACGAGGGCCCCCGGCCGCCGCCGCTTCAACGGTCCGCGCGCCTTGCCGCCGAGGCATGGGGCGCGCATCGCACGTGGCTGCTGACCAACGGCGGCTCCAAGGGCAATCTGGTCGCGTGCCACCGTCTGCTTCGACGGCCGACGTTGCTCGCGAACTGGGCCGCCCACAGCCGTCGGAACGTGGGGTGCCGCAGCGGCGCTCAGCCGCGGGTGCTGCTCACGCAGGCGCGATCGCGCTGGCGGCGGCGCGCGCCCACTCGGCGAACGGCGTCCACACCACCTCCGGGTAGCGGGCCCGGACCGCGCTGACCTCGATCCCGTAACCCGTGCCGGACAGGAATTCGTACATCGCCGCGAGATCCGCGCTGCGGCCGCGGATCTCCTCGAGCGAGACCGGCTCGTACCGGACCCCGAACGCCGCGGCCATCTCCGCCGGCGTGGGCGCATCGCCCGCGACCTCGACCCGCGCACCCACGTGCTCGACGCGGCGATCGAGGACCGCGGCGACAACCGCGCCGAGGTCGACCAGCGCGACCTGGTGCAGCGGCTTGTCCGGCGGAACCGCCATCGGCAGCTTCCCCGTCGCGATCGCGTCGCGGGCCCCGAGCACGTTCTCGTAAAAGTAGCTGGGCGCGATCACCGTCCACGCGAGATCGGTCTCGGCGAGCCGCGCCTCGATTCGCGCCTTACTCGCGAAATGCGGGACCGGCGCCCGCCCAGCCGACGCGACCGACGCGAGCAGCAGCCACGGCAGACCCGCCTGGCTTGCAGCCTCGATGATGTGCGATCCCTGCCGCTCCTCATCGCGCGCGCCGTGCTCGAACGGAGTCGTCACCGCGTATACCGCGCCGACCCCGGCAAACGCGCGCATCAGCGCAGCCGGATCCATCAGGTCGCCGGTGACGAGCTCCACGCCGCCCGCGCGAACCGCTTGCGCCCGCGGCGACTCAGGATCGCGTACGAGTCCACGGACCGAGCGCCCGGCAGCAACCAGCGCTCGCACGATCGCGCCGCCGTGGGTGCCAGTCGCGCCGAGGACGAGGATCGGGTCTGCCATCCCACGGCAGTCTGACAGTCGGCCGATGCCACATCGGCCAATGCCCGCCCGAGTAGCGTTGGACTCCTCTCCCGCTGGTGCAAACCGCCGCCCACGTCCGTCGCGAGCTAATACATCGTGACCCGGCCGGGGGGACGCAACGCGACCTGTGCCTGCTGCGACGCACCTCGACCGCGCTTGAGACGCTCGAGCGTCGAATTCTCGGTCAAGCACATGGGGATCGCGAACGTGCGCGGGAGGTTCACCGAATTTCAGGGAACCGGAGGTCGGCGAGGACGCGTGGAGCGCGACCGTGCGCGGCAGCGTGAAGGTAGCGTCGATCGACACCAGCGATGAAGGGCGTGACACGCACCTGCGCTCAGTTGATTTCTTCGATGCCGACAGTTTCCCCGAGATCACCTTCGAGTCCACCCGGGTCGAGTCGATCGATGAGGACTCCTCGCGCGTGTTCGGCAACCTCACGATGCGCGGCGTGACTCGCGAGGTCAGGCTGGAGCTGATCTTGCAGGGCACCGATACCGATCCGTGGGGCAATGACCGCGCGGGAGCCGAGGTTCAGGGGACCCTGAACCGCAAGGATTTCGACATGCAGTCAATCAGGCGCTCGGCAGGGGCAACGCGTTGGTCGGCGACAAGGTCAGGTTCTCGCTCGACTGCTCCGCCATACTGCAGAAAATGGCGAACGCGCGCGGCTGGCGGATCGCGGGTTCTCGCCTTGATGATCTGTCGCACTTGCAGAGTGAGCACGAACGAGCGGGGAGGCAGTATGAGCGATCGCTGGCCATCGTTGAACTACGCGGAGTGGAGCGAAACGTGCGACACGCTGCACGCCCACACTCAGGTCCTCGGCAAGCTCGCCGCCGCGCTTGCGCCGCCCGAACCGCAGCTACAGCACGCTGCGCTGGTGTTGACCGCGCGCGGCTTTGAGACGCTGCCGCTTCCGGCGCCGGGCGGCTCCGGAGCCGTGGTGGTCGCCCTCGATCTGCGCTCTCACGAGGCAGTCGTCGAGCACAGCGACGGCCGCGGCGCGCGCGTCGCATTGGCCCCCGACCGGGCGGTCGGGCAGGTCACGCGAGAGGTGCTGCGGTCCGTGAGCGCGCTCGCGGGGCCGGTCGAGATCGACCCCACCCCGCAAGAGGTCTGGTGGAGCGCGCCACTGGACGAGGACTCAGAGCATGCCACCTACGATCCGGCCGCGGTGAGGTCGTACTTCGCCGCGGCGACCCGCGCGGCGCTGGTACTGGCTGCCTTCCGAGCGCCGTATCGCGGTCGCTCGACGCCGGTCAACGCGTGGTGGGGCTCGTTCGATCTGGCCGTGAACCTGTTCTCGGGAGCCCCTGCCGATCCGCCGTCGGACGACTTCATCATGCGCAACGCGATGGACTCGCAAGAGGTCGCGGTCGGGTGGTGGCCCGGGGACCCGAGGTACGAGAAGGCGGCGTTCTACGCCTACGCGCACCCGGCCCCGGACGGGTGGGCGGGCGCATCGCTGGCGCCCGCGGCTGGGCGCTGGGAAGAAGCCCTGGCCCAGTACGTGCTGGACTGGGACGAGGCGATCGCGAGCGCTGATCCCCATCAGTCCGCGCTCGAATTCGCGCGGTCGGCGCTCGAGCACTCCTGCACCGCGTGCGCATGGGATCCCGCCCTCGCGGCCAGCGCGCAGGGAAATCCCCCGCCGATACGGTGAGCCAGGCGCCCGCGGCCCCCGAGGCGTGGGGCGCACCGGGCGGCTGGACTCGTCGCGCCCGGTGGCTCAGGGTGGGTTGCTGGCGAACAGGTTCGGGTTTGGTCGCGTGAGTTCGAGGACGCCGCGCCGGCGTGCGTCGGCGACGATCGACGCGTACCGGGCGAGACGTTTGCCCTGGTAGCGAGCGACCGCGAGGGCCTGTTCATCGGGGCCCGTGACGGTGTGGCCGGAGGTGAACGAGGTGCCGTACGGGTTACCGCCTGCGGCGAACACCTCGCGCACGGTATAGCCGAGCGGCACGATCACCATCCCCCAGTGGTAGAAGGTGTTGTTGAGCGCGAGAATCGTCGACTCCTGCCCGCCGTGCGGGTTCTGCGACGAGGTGAAAGCGGTCGCGACCTTGTCGGCGAGCTCGCCCCGCTGCCAGAGAACCCCCGCCTGATCGACGAACTGCTTCAACTGCGCTGCGACATTCCCGAAACGAGTCGGGGATCCGAAAGCGACCCCGTCCGCCCAGGCGAGGTCGTCGAGCGACGCGACGGGGGCGTCGGCGACCCGCGAGCGATGGCGTCCCCAGTGCTGGTTCTGCGAGATCATCAGCTCCGAGGCAAGCTCCTCGATATGACGCAACCGAACCTCGGCGCCGGCTTCCTCGGCGCCCTCGGCCACGGCGCGCGCGAGACCGTCGACGTTGCCGGTCGCGCTGTAGTAGATGACCGCAACGCGCACCGCGTCGCCATCCTGTCGCTCCATTCTGCTCCTCCTCTCATCGCTCTGCTCGGGACTCGATGTCCGATTTCATCGCTCGCCGCGGCATCCTCACGGCCCGGGTGAACGGACGGCCGAAGTCGAACGGTAAGCGATAGCCGCCGGCGGACAAGACGACGGCGCTGCAGTGTCCAGCGTCGGCGTCCGCTGGGGACGCACTCCGACGGCATCCAGCCAACGGCGCAGCGGTGCGCCGGGCCCTCTTCGCAGAGTGATCGGCTGAAGCCTCGCCTCCTCCCACACTCTGCGGGTCTGGGGATCTGGTCTTAGCCGAGGAGCTCACGCGTCCGCGGTGCGACCTCTTCCCCGAGTCGCCGCACGAATCCGACTGGATCTTCCTGCGGGACGCTCACCAGCAGTGTGTCGAAGCGCAGCTCGCTCGCGATTCGGGCGAGCTGGTCGGGCCAATGGGACGGTTGGTCGTCAAGCGGCACCATGATGTTGAGCACACGCTCGATCTCATTCGGGTCGCGGCCGGCTCTGCGGGCCGCCTCGTCGATCGCGGCGTGTCCCTTCGGCGCGTCCTCGGGGCTCAGGTAGTGGCCGCCGAGACTCGGCACCCAGCCGTCGGCCAGCCGGCCCGTCAGCCTCAGCATTCGCGGCCCGTAGGCGCCAAGCCAGATTCCAACCCGGTGGGCGGGCTGCGGACCAGGGTGCGCGCCCGTGACCTGGTAGTGCTGCCCCTCGAACCGCACCGATCGCTCGCCGGACCAGAAGCCGCGCAGGATCATCAGCGCCTCCTCGAGCGCATCGACGGATTCCCTGGGGGTACGCCGAGGCCCGCCCATCGCCTCCACCGCGTCCCAAAACGCGCCGGCGCCGATCCCCACCTCGACCCGACCTCCGCTCAGCACGTCGAGCGACGCCACCGATTTCGCGATCACGCTCGGCAGCCGCAACGCGAGGTTGAGCACATCGGGAACCAGCCGCACGCGCTCGGTCCGTCCCGCCGCGTACGCCAGCAGCGTCCACGTGTCAAAGAACCGCCATTGGTACGGGTGGTCCTGCACGCCGACGATGTCCAAGCCGCTCCGGTCGGCCGCGATGATCTGCTCGATCGTCGAGGCGGCATCGATCGCGTCCGGAACCGCGAAGATGCCTATCCTGACGTCCATCGCCACGCCACCCCGTCAGGCCCCGCCGGCCGCGCGCGGATCGGGAACCTCCGGATTGGATGCAAACGCCGCCGGTGTCTCGGCCTCGATCCGTTCCCGCAGCGCTTGCGCGGGCCGGCTGCGGAACTCGGCGCGTTCGTGGCTGCCATCGCAGAACGGCTTGTTCGCGCTCTGGCCGCAGCGACACAGCAGCACCCGGCCGGCCTCGAGCATCACCCGTTCGTCGGAGAGGTAGATGCGCAGGTCGCCGCGCACCTCGAGCGATGCGTCGCGGCGAGCGATGACAGTCGTCGGCTCCTCCGCAGCACCCTCCCGCAGCGGGGGCGGCGGCTCGTGTGGCGCCGCCGTTGGTCCCGATTGCCAGTTCCGGCGCCGGTGTGAGTTGTCGCAGAACGGTTGGTTGTGGCTCAGACCGCATCGGCACAGCGTCAGCCGCGCCTCATTGGTGATCGGATCTCGGTCGGGCCCCCTCACGTCCAGATCGCCAGCCATCAACAATGGGCCGTTCCTGATCGGCCGGATCAGGGTAGGTCGCCGCGGGCGCTCGCCTTCCGCGCCGTCAAGCCGCTCGTAACGAAGCGCGCCCGTCGGGCAGTGCTCGACCGCGTCCGCCACGGCGCTCGCCTGAGTGTCGCTTAGATCGACCCACGGGCGCCGGCCGGTGTCGAAGACCGACGGCAGCGTGCGCAGGCAGATTCCCGTGTGGATGCACCGCGACGAATCCCAGTCGACGCGAAGGTCGTCGGTCTCATACGTTCTTCGCTTTCCGAGGCTCATCGGCCAACCCTATCTCGCACGCCGTGAGGCAGGCGCTCGGCGGCGAGGGCGGTCACGCGGAGCGGAGCAACTGCGGCGCTCTCCGCGAGGACCCTGATCGAACAGCGCGTGACCTCAACCGGAGCCCCCGTCAGGCGGATCCTCGTACACCGATCTCGCCGACAGGCGCCCCGGGGGCCGGCGCAAGCCGGTACGTGTCGCCATCCGCGTCGGCGTCGGCGCCCGACGCCCCAGGCCTTGACGACGTACCGGCGCGCGTCGGCCTGGAAGTCAGCCCCCAGCGCCGACGTCGCGCGGGGGATGGGCAACGCGGGGAATGACGGCGTGGGCAAACGTTTCGACCTGCTCCGGCGAGGGATCGACCGGCCAAAAGACGATCGCGTCGAAGCCGTCGTCGACGAAGCCTGACAGCGTCTCGACCCACCAGTCCGGAGGCCCGGCCAGCGGCTCGCCCGCGAGGTATCCCACCGGCAACGCTGAGCGAGGCGGCGCGGGCGCGTCACCGATGACACCCTGCAGGTTGAGGATGCGGCGGATCGACGCGGGATCGCGACCGGCCTTCGTAGCCGCGCCGTCGATCACCTCGTGCGCTACGCGCAGCTCCTCGCGCGAGAGCACGCCGAGCGACGGCGCCCACCCGTCGGCCTTGCGCCCGACCAGGCGCAACATCCGCGGCTTGTAGGCGCCGAGCCAGATCCCGATCTCGTGCGCCGGCCGCGGCCCCGGACGTGCGTCCTCGAGGGTGTAATGCCGGCCGTGGTAGGACACGGAGCGAGCGTCGGACCAGAGCGCCCGGATCACGTCGATCGCTTCCTCGAGCGCCTCCACCGCTTCGCCGGGCGTGCGCCGCGGGCCACCGAAGCTCACGATCGGGTCCGGGAAGGCGCCGGCGCCGAGCCCGAGCTCGAGTGAGCGCGCCGACGCTGCGCAGCGAGCGGCTGCTGCTGCGGCCGTGGCGGGACTCCGACCGCGAACCGTTCGCCGCCATGAACGCCCACGCACGCACCATGGAGCATTTCCCCGCGCTGTGGACCCGGCAGCAGAGCGACGAGTTCGTCGACAAGGCGCAGGCGACCCTGGAGCGCGAGGGATTCGGACCATGGGCGGTCGAGGTGGTCGGCGTGGCCCCCTTCATCGGCTTCGTCTCACTGGAGCGTGTTCGGGCCGACCTCCCGTTCGCGCCCGCAATCGAGGTGATGTGGCGCTTCTCCGCCGACTACTGGGGCAGGGGATACGCCTCAGAGGCCGCCGTGACCGCGATGAAATACGGCTTCGAGCAATGCGGCTTCGAGGAGATCGTGGGGTTCGCATCGGCGCCCAACATCGCCTCGCGGCGGATGAATCGGCGGTTGCAGATGCTGCCCGACCCGACCGGAGACTTCGAGTACCCGGGTCTGCCAGGCGAGCACCGACTCCTGCGCCACGTGCTCTATCGCGCCCGCCGGCACTCCTGGCCAGGGCTGGCCTTGACCAGCCGGGAGTGGAACCAGACGATCATCGATGAATTCCGCGCCCATGGCAGTCAGGTCGGGGACACCTTCGAGGGAAGCCGACTACTCATCCTCACCTCCACAGGGGCCCGCACCGGCCGGTCGCGGACCAACCCCACGGTGTACCTGCCGGACGGCGACCGTTTCATCATCTTCGGCACCAGCGGCGGTCGCCCCGAGAACCCCGCCTGGTACCACAACCTCAAAGCCAACCCCCGCGCCCGGGTCGAAGTCGGCGCGGAGACCTTCGAGGTGACGGCCGAGGAAGTCACCGGCCCAGAGCGGGACCGGCTGGACCGTCGGCAAACCGCGGCCGACCCCAGCTTCGCCGAATACGAGAGCAAAACGGCCCGAAGGATCCCCGTCATCGCGCTGCGCCGCGTGAGAGCGCCTGGCGACCAAGCGCCCCACGAGTCGCTGCCCCGAAAGGCCAGTCCCGGCGGTAGCCGATGACGCTAGCGGTGTAGACGCCATGCACCGTGAGCGTCACGCCCCCGTCGTTCGCGTGCGCTCAATCACGATGGACGGCGAGCCCGAGTTCGGGGCGCCGTCCGGGATCCACTGGAGAAGCGGCCGGTCAGGCTCGCGCTATGACGCCTGCGGCGATGTCAGACCGATCACATTGCCCTCGGGGTCGCTGAAGAGCCCGATCACGATCCCGACGCCGGGCACCTCGTCGGGACCCATCATCCTGGTGCCGCCGAGGCTCTCTGCCTTCTCGAGCGCCGCTCCCACGTCAGCCACCTGGACGTAGAACGTGACCTGACCCGGATAGCCCTCCGGCCCGGCGCCGACGCCGCCACCGACGCCCTCCTGCTCCTCGAGAACGCTGTAGTCGGTCGGGCCCATCGGCTCGCTGAACTTCCACCCGAACATCTCGCCGAAGAACGCGCGCAGCGCGTCCGCGTCCTTACCCACTACCTCGACATGCGCAACCGGCTGTCCCATGATCCGCTCCCCTCCAGCGCCCGCAGGGCGCCCGTTTAACCCACAAGTCTATGACGCCGCCGGCGGCCGCAGCCGCCGTGGCGAACCCTCTGCACAGGGAGCAAGACGCGGCGGGCGACCCCGTGCAGCACGGACGCGGAACGGCGCGCGATCTGCGAGCGAGGCTTCAGGCCTCAACCCAGCTGCTCCTCACCATGGAGGCTGTTTCGTAAAGCCCGTTCAGCGCTCGAGCGCGAGGGGGTCGGCGTGATCGCGGGTCTGCGGATCGGCGGTTTTCGCGCGGTTTTCGATCCCGCCGGTTAACCGGTGGCGATCTCTAGGTTGTGCTGCCAGAGCTTGAGGAGGTTGTGGGTCGCTGTGATCAGCCGCCATTCGGCCCTGCAGGCCCACAAGCCTCTTCGTTGGAACCGATCGATCCGCCGGTTGTATTTCATCTGCGCGAACACCGGCTCGATGATCGCTTGGCGCTGCCGGTAGAGCTGTTTGCCCTCGTCGGTAGCTAACTGCTCGCGCATCTCGAGATAATGCTTTCGTCTTTGGCGAGTCAGCCCGGGTGTCTTTCGTTTCCCGGCGTCAGGGCTGACCAGCGTTCTGATTCCGCGTTCGGTCAGTCTGGCGATGTGGTCGGTGTTCCAGAACCCGGCATCGGCCAGCGCCGAGCTAACCGTGTCAGAGACTCCAGCCAGTGAGAGTTCCTGGTGGGCCTTGTCGATCAGCGGCTCGAGCGTTTGCCGTTCGTTCCCGCCCGCGATCACCTCGGCGGTAATCACGATCTGCTCCTTGGTCGCGACCGCTTGTGCGGTGTAGCCCTGCATGAACCCTCGGCGGCTCTGCACGATCCGCGAATCTGGATCGGTCAAGTTGACCGTCCCGGCGGGCAGCTCCGGCGGCGTATACGGCGTGGGTGGCGTCCCGAGCCCGCGGCCCAACGTGTCCTTGGCCGTCGCCCGCCACGCCTCGTAAGCAGCGTTCGCGCGCTGCTCTGTCCATAACTCCTCTTGCAACCGGCGCTTGGCCTCCTTCAGCCGCGGCGGGCGAGCGCGCGGCACCGGCTTCGGGTTCGCGGCCCGCTCGGCCTCGAGCCGGCGTTTGGCCTCGCGTAGCCACTCCTGCCGGCCCGGCCCGGTCCGCAACTGTTCGGGCAGCTCGTCACCACGCTTATCCCCGTAGAGCTCATCCTCGGCCGCATCGATCTCGGCTGCCTCCTCAAGGATCTTCCGCGCGAGCTGCTCAAAGTCCACCGTCTGATCCTTCGACGCGTTCGCCGCCATCCGGGTGCCATCAACCGCGACCGTCCCGACCCGCACCATCCCCGCCCTCGCGCACAACATCAACACATCACCGAACAACCCAGCCAGCGCGTCCTGGTGCTCGAACCGAAACCGATTGATCGTCACATGATCCGGAACAAGGTTCGACGCGATCACCCGATACGCCACATCCTCGACACACCGACGCTCGATCCCCCGCGACGACCGCTCACCCCTCGCATACGAATACAGAAGCAACGCCACCATCATCGCCGGCTCGTACGCCGGCCGACCCCACCCATCCTCGCGATAACGGACATAGAACGCCGACAAATCCATCTCCGCCACTACGTCCAACACATACCACGCCAGATGACCCTCCGGCAGCCACTCCCGCAACGACGGCGGCAACAAGAACACCTGATCCCGATCCACAGCAATGAAGTTCTGAGCCATCCCGAAATGGTCTTCGGCAGCCCGGACAGACCCCGGATTACGAAACAGCCTCCGGGGAAAGGAGTCGCCGGCGTCGGCCGGCGCAGACGAGCGCGTTCGTGGCGTTGCAATCACGCCGATCCCGGCGCTCTCACTATCGCATTCGTCGAGCGCGCCGTCCGGTGCTTGCGGGGATCGA
>Ga0306920_100013591_pt1 | contig 11097 bp, 8 predicted proteins | sample flu12Cox44000170_FD_204666 | JGI IMG/M metagenome (GOLD analysis project Ga0306920, IMG submission 204666) | Lab enrichment of tropical soil microbial communities from Luquillo Experimental Forest, Puerto Rico - flux4day.12C.oxic.44.000.170 (v2)... | ecosystem: Environmental > Terrestrial >...
CAGGGATTCCTAAGCCGCATCCTCAGCATTATGCCCGAATTGGCTGCCGGGTCGCGGCCGTTTCGCAAACCCACACCGGTGGAAATTAGCAGGATTAGCAACTTTAGCAATGGTCTTCTCGTATTGCTGAAGAAAAAGTCGGCGCCGAAGACAGTCAAAGACCGCGAGATTAAGTCTAAGGTATTAACGCTTTCAAAAGACGCGTATAAAGCGTGGACAGACTACTACGACCGTATTGAAGCACAGGTGGGTGCTGGCGGCAGACTGGCGCCAGTTCGGGGTCTGGCGAATAAGGCGCCAGAGCATGCAAGCAGGTTGGCTGCGACACTCGAAGGCTTCAAGGACCCGAATGCTAACAAGGTTGGTAAACCGTTATTCGATACAGCAACTGAATTAGTCGATTTCTATTTGAATGAAGCCTTGCGGATTTATGCGACGATACAAGACTCAGCCGACCTGAAGCTAGCCGAGCTTACTCTCGAATGGCTCACCAAGCAGTGGAAGGAGCCCGCGTTCTCGCTGCGGGATATCTATCAGTTTGGCCCTTACGCCATCCGCGACGCCGAACCTGCGAAACGGGTCGTGGCCATCCTTGTTGAGCACGGACACATCGCACCTATCGAAGGCATTGTCGTTATTAAGGACATCAAGCGGCGCCAAGCCTACGAGTTGGTGCAATCTAATACACACGGAATGGTGTCTGCTAATCCTGCTAATGCTGCTAATTTTCCAGGTAATAACGATTTCGTTACTGGCTCGAAATTAGCAGGTTTAGCAGGATTAGCAGACACCGTTCCCCCTGAAAAAAAACTAGCGCACACCCCCCGGACGCCGATGACGAGGGCGATATCCCTGGCTCGGGCGAGAATAACGAGGGTGATGTTCTATGACCACCGACGACGTTCTGTTCGAAGCCGAGCGCCTCGGTATTACCTATGGTTGCGTAATGGCAAAGTTGCCGCCAAGCCGTTCAGTGCCGTCCCCGACGCCCTAGCCGCTGCAATACGAGCCAATAAACGGGAATTGCGCGTACGGCTTCTCGAACGGGAACTGGAGCTGTTATTCGATGCGGAGCTCGTTGAAGTCAGGGGCTCCGCTCCCGAACCACCACTACCTCAACCTGAATTTCAACCGAACGAACCTACTGAAGGACGATTGCGAAGTCGCTGGGACCGCCCAGCGCTAAATGAATTCGGCCGCTGCGATATTTGTTGGGATACCGCTGCCATCATCAATCAGTACGGCCGCTTCTGCGGATTGAAATGCTTCAGCATCTGGAAGGGCGAGTCCGCAGACGAAGTGCTGGCGGATGCTGTTACGCTCAACCCCGTCATCGAAGCCGAACTCGCCCGCATCTGGCCGCTAGCCGAAGCTTTGGGCTGGAGCCATGAGCGTCTCTGGAATGCTCACTTCTGGCCCAATACGCCAGAGCATCCACGTGGCCTAGCCGCCGTGCTCCATCCTGGCGACGAACCAGAACCGCCCGACAGCGTAGTCGAAGTCGCTCGCGACTATCTCGTTATCGAACGCACCGAAGTCTCGTTCGTCAAAACCGACGGCGTAATCACCCGCCACGAGCGCAAGACCTGGATGCGATTCCCCAAGGACCCGACGCTGGCACTCGACCCAAAGGGGGAGCGCCCGCCGTCGATTGAATAACCGGCGCCGCCAGCCCCACCACGGACAAGCGGCGCACTAAACCCCAGGAGAACAACCACAACGAGCTGTTCGCCCACGCCCTCGAAATTATCCGCCAGTTACTGCGCGATGATACCGACGGCTGCCTGGACCACGAACGTCAACGCTGGCAGAGCTGCGGCTTTCATCTGACGCTCGCCCGCAGTCATTTGGACACCTTGCGGACCATCGATAAACCACCGCCGGGTGAACGCGACCTGCTCACCGATGCCGCCTTCACCTGCTCATGGCACTGACCCTTAGGGAGGCGAACTAGATGCCCTACATCATCATCGACCCGGAATTCAGCGCTCTCATCCCGCCGTTGAAACAGCAAGAGCGCAGCGATCTGGAGGCGAGCCTCAAGGCTGAAGGGTGCCGTGATGCCCTGGTGGTTTGGGCCGGGCACAATATCCTGCTCGACGGCCATCATCGCTTGGAGCTTTGCCGCGAGCACGGCATCAGCTATCGCACCGTCGAATATGAATTTGAAAGCCGCGAAGCTGCGGGTATTTGGATGTGCGAGAACCAGCGGGCGCGGCGCAACTTGGAAGCCTACGCCATCATCCTGCTCGAAGAGAAGCGAGCTGAATTCGACAAGCGCAAGGCGCGGGCAAAGCAGGCAACCAGCACGGGCGGGGATCATCCCCAGCTTTCGGCAATGTTGCCGAAAGGTGCGGAACCAATCAATGTTCGCAAAATTGTCGCCGAGCGCTCCGGCTACAGCGAACGTACCGTCGCCAAGGTGCGCGTGATTGAAGAGCACATCCGCAATACCGGCGATGACCAAATAAAGGTTCGTCTGCTTAAGGGTGAAAAGACTTCGATTAACAAAGAGTACAAGCGCATCGTCGAAGCTAAGCACATGGCCGAAGCGCTGGCCAAAGTCGAGCGGGCAGTCCTACAACCGTCGGGACTGTACCACGCTCAAATCGCCGACCCCCCGTGGCCTTACGAAAAACGTATTGGCGACCCAGAAAACTCTGCGAAAGCGCCCTACCCATCCATGAGCTTGGACGAAATTCTGGCTTATCTCAAAGAGAAAGTCGTGCCGTTCTTCCATCCTGACGCCATTCTGTGGCTGTGGACCACCAATGCTTTCCTACACGAAGCGTTCCATCTGCTCGAAGCGGCTGGACTCAAATATATAACCACAATGACTTGGTTCAAAAACCGCATGAGCACTGGCGACTGGTTGCGGGGGCAAACTGAACACTGCCTATTCGCAACACTTGGCCACCCAGTGGTTACGCTGACTAATCAAACCACCGCACTACTCGCGCCCATCGCCCATAGCAGGCATAGCCGCAAGCCCGACGAATTCTATGAATTGGTACGTGCGCTCTGCCCTGGTCGTATAGCCGAGCATTTCGCCCGTGAACGCCGCGAAGGTTTCGACTGCATCGGCGCCGAACTTGATGCCTTTGACTATGCCGCTGGCGAGTCCGCTGCCGCGTCACGTGTCGCCGGTGACAACTCCGCCGTGACGATTGTTGATTGAAAAACAACCGCGCCGCCAGCCCTAGTCGGCCAGCGGCGCCTTAACCAAAAAGGAAAAAACAACAATGGCATTCGAAAAACGCCCGAATTCCGGGCAACTATTCAAAAACGACAAGAAAGGCGACAACTCAAGGGCGCCGAACCTTAAGGGCAGCGCGCTACTCCAACTCGAAAACGGTGAGCTGCTCGAATTAGATCTTGCGGCTTGGACGAGGGAAAGCGAAAAAGCCGGCCGCTGGCTCAGCCTGTCGATCAAACTCAAGGGCGACCGGCAATCCACTCAATCCCGCTCCGACGGCGGCCGCCAGCAGTTCAACAATCACGTCAATCAGCACGGCACGGCGCTCGACGGCCAGGGCGTGCCGCCGGACGACAAAGATATTCCCTTTCTCGTCAACATCGATGTCTCCCCCGAGCGCCATTTACCGCGCGCCTAACCCCAAGTGGAGGAGCACGAACACAATGCCTGATTCCAGCACTCCACGTCGCTGCGGAATCTGCCACCGTCCGCTGCCCGCACACCGCCACGAGCTTTGCGCGCGTTGCGTGGCAAATCTGCCCTCAGCGCTGAATGACCGTGAGTACGGATGCGATCCGTGATGGACCGACAACATGCAGGACAACGTCGAGAAGATGAACGCACAAGCCCGCGCCGCCGCTGCGATTAGGAAAAGGGAAACCCGATGGAGATAACCAAAAATGGCTAAGGCATTAAACTAGTCCCGCGTTACGCATACAAATGCAGCATTGACACCTGGTAGTGGGTCGTTTTGAGTTTTGCCTTCTGGTTAGCGAGGTCTTGAGGGCCTCGCTCAGCGGCCGTACCGTTTAAATATGGGGGCCATATATATCTGATTTTATGAGGCAAAGGATGCGGCTTTCTTGGGCGCGGTCTTTTTCGATGCGGTCAGGACTGCGGGCCTGCATGATTACAGCCAAGCGCAGGTGGAAGCATGGGCTGCCGCAATGCCGGACCTGGCTATGTTTGATGCGTGCGCCAAAGACGGTCGTCTGATTTTGGTTGCGGTCAACGAAGTCGATGAGCCAATCGCGTATGGAGACCTTGAGGCAAACGGGCACATAGATCACTTGTATTGTCGCCCAGAGGTCATTGGCACCGGGGTGGCATCCGCACTGTACGACCGGCTGGAGCAACAAGCCCGCGAGCGGGGGATGACCAGGCTTTTTGTGGAGGCCAGTGAAGCTGCGCGCAGACTATTCCTCAGGAAGGGGTTTGCCGAGGTGAAACGCCGCGAATTTCTTCTCCGGGGCGCGGCCATTCACAATTATCTGATGGAGAAGATGCTTTTCCACGGCAGGGCACCCGCTTCCCACGAAACACGGGAATTCAAACTAATCCATTACCCAAACGAGCTACACCCCGCCCCTTATCGCGATATCTCGCATACACCGCTCAGTAGTGATTGCCCAGGTCATGCGCAAGGGCGTCGCTACCCATCCCGATAACGAATGGGTCCACCGCAGCGTCGACTATCATCTCGCCCGCGCCGAGCAACACCTGCGACGGTTACATGATGGTAGCCAGGCCGAGGACCATCTCTCACACGCCGCGCCGCGACGCGGTTGCTCATGGCATTGACGTTACGCGAGCTCAGGTAGTCCCGCCCCAACCTCATCCCAAATGCGGCATGCGGACGCTACGCATCAAGAAGGCTTTCGGCGCCAACCTCAGATTGAATCGAACGGCAGTGAAATTCGCCTCTCGAAATTGCAAGCATTTTCAGACTAGGCTCTGCAATTATCCACGACCAGTCTTTCACTCGTTGACACTGCCAGGATGATGGTGACGGTAAAGCATGGCGGACCACACATTCGCCTGGAGAGGACGCTCGAATGAAACATACGCTTCGGATAATGGGACCTCGTTGACGGACGCAGGACCTCCGTACCACTGACCTCGACCAGGACAATCGAGCCGCTGCGCTGTAGCAACGGCTCATAAACGAGGAGAAATCCGTCAGAGAGATCGCCGATACCTTTAACGTCCACACCGCAACCATCTATCGGCTCTCAGCGCCCGGGCCCGGGTGAGTCGGTGATTACCGTCGATGACCACGTTGGCCACGTGCACACCGTGCTCGGAGTACTCTCGGGTAAGTACCTGCACCAGCGTCCCCATTATGATTCTTGGGGTAATAAAGCGACCGTCCGGTCATTATGCTTGCGCCCGCGCAACGAGCTGGAATTGTTGGAGATGAAGAACGACTCTTGGCCTTTCCTCGGCATCGCCGGCCACACTACCTTGGCAACGAGAAAAGGTGCTTCACGCGAGTTTTGTGCATCAGCGACTACGAAGTATAGGTGACTGCTAACGTCAGCGCTCACAAGTGGCGCTGTGAACTCCGAGGGTAACAATGTCGGAGACATCAACGCGTTGGCTAATAGTGACCGGATGCTTTACGAGTGAGCTGACAGGACCGGTCCTCTTCGCCGCGACCTTCTCAGTGTTTTTCGCAACGCTGCTTAACTCGGAACCGTGGAGCAGAACTGCTATTGCATTCGCTTACTCGCTCTACGTGGTCGTCTATGGCCTGAGCGGGCCGCTCGTCGGGCGTTGGTGCGAGAGGTTCGGACCGAAGAGGGTGATGATGGCGGGAGGAATCTCAATTGCCGGCGGGTTCGCTCTTTTGGGAATCACGCGTCAAGCTTGGCAGTTCTGCCTCGTATATGGCCTCCTGGGTGTAACCGCCGGCATGACCGGAATCGTCCCGCTGACAACCCTGGTGTTCCGCTGGTTCGTGGCGAATCCCGGCTTAGGGATCGGCGTAGCGTCGAGCGGTACTCTGGGAGGCCTCTTCCTGGCCCCGCTTGCCCACGTTTTGATTGAACAGTTGGGATGGCGCGGGGCTTATCCGGTGCTGGGAGGCGGAGCAGGATTACTGCTGTTCGGTGTCATTCTTGCCACGGTCGAAGATGCACCCCTATCGGCTGTGCAGGTCAATGAACTGGAGGGCAGTGCGAGCGGCTCACTGCAACCATTCGCTCAAGGAACGTCGGACCAGTCAATCTCAGACGATTTAAGCTTACGCCAAGCCCTCGCTACTCAACGGTTTTGGTTGTTAGCGGCTTCTGGATTTCTCTTCCTGGGCGCGCTTGCCGCTTTGCTTGCGCACGCCGTTCCGCTGGCACAAGACCGCGGAATGGCGGGAGGTACGGCGGCACTTGCGCTCGGTTTGATAGTCGGGCTTGGCCCAATTGGAAGAGTAGGATTGGGTCATTTGGCCGACCGCTATCAGGCCAAGGCAATTCTGGTGGTGAGTTTCCTCATACAGGCAGCGGCCCTTTTCCTCCTGCTATCCAATCAGGGTGTGAGGTTTTTCTGGGCATTTGTGGTGATTTTTGCCATCGGCCATGGAGGGGCGCTAGCAGTCGCGCCAGTTGTCATCGGCGACCTCTTTGGTCGCACTTCCCTAGCCTCGCTAGTGGGCGCTTACTGGCTGGTTGCCACTGCCGGTTCTGTGGTTGGTCCTCCGCTGGCTGCGGCGGTGAGACAGGATGTAGGTAGCTACTATCCGGTGCTCACGGTGTTTGCAGTATCGATGCTTTGCGCCGCCGGGCTGACTGGTATGATTCGTGAGCAGACCTCCCCTGTCGGGCGGCCATTATTTGTGTCTACCCATCGAACGACTTGATTCCCAATTAGGGATAATAGCATCAGCCGTGCATTCGCGGCTGCACGTTGCGTTGTCCGCAATGCTGCCTACCGAAGCGGGGAGTAGTATTCGTCCATCTCTATTGTCGAGCAGGTATTGCTGTGTGCGGAGCTTGGTCAGCTTCTGATGCGTTCACTATGCCGTCGATGCGACAGCCCAAGGCGTATAATTGCCGGTAAGGCTGCCAGACAGATTCATGGTCGGGTCGCCACAGAGGATTGCTCCTCCGAGGACCGGGTGACTGCCACCCGGTGGGTCGTGGGTAACTATGATCCCTGCTCCGACAACACCGTCACCGGCGAACTTTGCAAACTGCAAAGCCAAGTGGTCCAATTCATCTGCTCAAGCGCGTATTAGACGGCCTGCGAACATACATTTCTGAATTCTGCCAGCTGGCATGGCGTCCGCACCATAAGAAGGAGAAACGGCAAAATGAGCTTCGATGAGGTTCTATCGCAAGTGCTCGATCTGCTCCGGCGCGAAGGGCGAGTGTCCTATCGCGCGCTCAAGCGCCGCTTCTCGCTCGACGATGAATATCTCGAGGATTTGAAGACCGAGATTATCCGCGCCAAGCAGCTCGCGATTGATGAAGACGGTGCAGTGCTGGTCTGGACCGGAACACCTTCACAAACAACAACATCACCAGGGCAGCCCGCGCCGGAAGCAAGAGAATCTCAGGCGGCGCCGGCGACTATTTCCGATGACGGTGAGCGGCGGCAGCTGACTGTAATGTTCTGCGATCTGGTCGGTTCCACGGCGCTGTCGGAGCAACTCGATCCCGAGGAATTGCGCGATCTGATTCGCTCGTACCAGCACGCCTGCAGCGCGGTGATCACGCGGTTCAATGGCCGCATTGCCAAATATCTCGGAGATGGACTGCTCGCGTACTTCGGCTATCCGCACGCCCATGAAGATGACGCGCAACGAGCTGTGCGCGCCGCGCTCGGCATTGTCGCCGCGATGCGAATGCGCAACGCCGAGCATGGCCGAACGGCTAAAATACCGGTCTCGCTCAAGGTTCGTCTCGGGATCCATACCGGCCTCGTGGTAGTAGGCGAGATGGGTGGCGGCGAGTTCCGCGAGCATGCGGCGATCGTCGGCGATACTCCCAACACTGCCTCGCGGCTCCAGGAGCAGGCTGATCCTGATACGGTGGTGATCAGCGAAGCAACCTTTCAATTGGTGCGGGGCCTGTTTGACTGTGATTCGCTCGGCCCACGGTTGTTAAAGGGCATTTCTGCTCCAGTTCTGGTGCATCAAGTGCTGCGCGAGAGCGAAGCCCAAACCCGCTTCGACGCGGCGATACAGGCCGGACTCACGCCGCTGGTCGGGCGGGAGAACGAAACCGCAATCCTGAACGAACGCTGGGAGCGCGCTCGGAATGGCGAAGGCCAGGTGGTGCTGCTCAATGGCGAACCAGGTATCGGTAAATCGCGCCTGGTCCAGGCCTTTAAAGAGCAAATCGCGATGGAGCCGAATAGGTGGCTCGAATGTCACTGCTCCCCTTATCACCAGAACAGCGCGCTGAGCCCGATTATCGATTTGCTCCAGCGGACGCTGGCTTTTCAAAACGATGATAAACCCTCTCAAAAACTGGAGAGGCTGGGAAGCGAGCTTAAGCAATGCGATCTGCTTTTGCCTGATTATGTCTCGCTCCTTGCTCCTTTGCTTTCCTTGCCGGTACCCGACAAATATCCACGACTAACGCTGACGCCCGAGGCGCAAAAAGAAAGAACTCACCTCGCGATTCAGTCTTGGCTCTTGTCGATTGCCGAGCGCCAGACGCTGGTCCTAACATTTGAGGACCTGCACTGGGCCGACCCGTCGACACTCGAATTGTTGGGACACGTGTTTGATCAAGTGCCCACCGCCGCGTTGCTAGCAGTGCTTACGTATCGCCCCGAGTTCGTGCCACCTTGGTCCGGTCGCTCACATTTCGCGAGCATCACGCTCAGCCGCCTGCCGCGCTCCCAGTCAGAGGGGCTGGTACAAAACGTTATCGCCGGAAAGCTGCTGCCGGCCCAGGTGCTCGAGCAGATTGTCTCCAAGACAGATGGTGTCCCGCTGTTTATCGAGGAGCTGACCAAGATGGTGATCGAGTCGGATCTGCTCCAAGAGCGCGATGGTCGCTACGAATTAACCGGCCCGCTGCCGCCCCTCGCCATCCCATCTACGCTCAGGGCGGAGCTCCATAAGCGTATAGAAGACCGGAATTGGCTCAGGCGGGCGGCGTTCAACACCTGCCGGTTGTCTCGATTGCGGTCCGCACCTCAGTGCCGCAGCTCAGCGGATAACGTTTAATGGACTCCTCGACGGCCGAAGCGCGCGCGCTGCTCGACAGTATCGACGTCACCACGTCGGTGGGCCTGCGCGACAGTGCGTTGCTCGCCCTGATGGTCTATAGCTTCGCGCGCATCGGCGCCGCGCTCGGCATGAAAGTCGAAGACGTCTACCACGAGCGCCGGCGGCTCTGGGTGCGGCTGCGAGAAAAAGGCGGCAAGCGCCACGAAATGCCCTGCCACCATAATCTGGAGGCGTACCTGGAGGCATATATCGAGCGCAGCGGAATTGTGGCCGACCCGAAGGGGCCGCTGTTCCGCACTGTCGGGCGCGGTACCGGCCAGCTCACCCGCACGCCGCTACCACGCGCCAACGCCTACGCCATGATTCAGCGCCGCGCTGCCGCGGCCGGGATTAAAGCCAGGATCGGCAATCACAGCTTCCGTGCGACCGGGATCACAGCCTATCTGAAAAACGGCGGTACCCTAGAAAAGGCCGCCTCGATGGCTAACCACGCCAGCACCCGCACCACCCAGCTCTACGACCGGCGCTCTGATCAGGTCACGCTCGATGAAGTGGAGCGGGTGGGGATTTAGGCCACGAGAGCGCGAAACAATGTTCACGGATACGGCAGATCCGCCCGCATGACGTAGGACAAAGTTCCCACGCGATTTGTAATCGAAGCCACCGCGACAAAACCAAGGCGTTCGTACAGTCGCCTAGCTGGATTAGAGGCTCGGACACTCAGCACGACCGCGCGATGAACCTCGCGCGCCACGAGCAGCAGTTGGCGTAACAGGAGCGTTCCCACCCCACCCCCAAGAAATTCCGGCATTACCGCTATCGCTAGCTCCGGAGTGCCCGGCTCGACAAACTGGTAGAGAGGATTATTCGGAATCACTCGCAACCAAGCCGCCCCCACTGCTCGACCGTCCGCAGTGACCGCAACAAAACCGCTATCGCCAGGACGATCCTTCCACTCTTCGACGTAACCACGCAGCGCTGGATTGGTATAGGCCGAAACAGGATCGGCCCCCTCTTCGTCCATATGTGCCGCATAGTAAAGCATCTTCCACAGAAATTCCGTGTCGGTATCGCTGGCTGGTCTTATCGTATAGTCGATGGCCCAACCCTCTTTTTCTCAGACGCTCGTTGTCTTAATTGTTCTGACAATGTGCGGCGGACAGGATAATCGCTTTTATCATGTTTAAAGAGGGGCCGCGCCCGACCTTAATTATGGTACTGTTTATGTTACCATAACCGACGGATAAAAAGAGCAGCTGCCATGCCCCTGCCCCGCGACTTTAGGGAAACCATCCGCGACCGCAAGTTTCGCAAGGAACTTCTGCAGTCAGATGAGAGTGCTTGGCTTCGATATGCTCCCACTCGGAAATCAAACGGCGCAGGGCAGCGGACCGTATCCTTAATGCGCAATGCAAAGGAACCCCGATAGCAGACTGGTGCGCGTTCACTGGTTTTGCTGAATTCCGCGAACTCGAACGCAAGTACCTTCCGGCAGAAGAATTTCAGCGCCGTTATGGGAAAGAGCAAAAGTAGTGAGCGTCGCACCGAGCCGGCGCAGCCTCTATCATTCCCCCACGCGTAACGATGTTTGAAGCTTAGGAAATCTCCAGCCTGCCATGCCGTGAAGAACGGCAGATGACAGGCTGGAGAATCTATCCCGCTTAATGCAGAACAGCCTCGCAGGCAATTAGCCGACGGTGGGTAGTTGCGACCCGTGCACCGCGACCTCGCGCCACTGGCCGTCGGTCTTGGCAAAAATAAAGGTAAAGCGCACAAACATCGTAGTCTGTGGACCGTCTTTGGGTTTCCTGGTCAGGGCGGTATGTCCCCACACAATCCCGGTGTTGCCGATCACGCGGCATTGCGGATTGATCGGCGCGAAGTTCAAGCTTTCGGTCTGCGGGAGATTCGCCTCCGCCATTTGCCGCAAGGTGGCTTTGCC
>Ga0306920_100013592_pt1 | contig 11096 bp, 10 predicted proteins | sample flu12Cox44000170_FD_204666 | JGI IMG/M metagenome (GOLD analysis project Ga0306920, IMG submission 204666) | Lab enrichment of tropical soil microbial communities from Luquillo Experimental Forest, Puerto Rico - flux4day.12C.oxic.44.000.170 (v2)... | ecosystem: Environmental > Terrestrial >...
TGGGAAGATCGTTCTGCGGATTCCGGTAACAAGTGATCGGCTGGGGTTGTCGGACGTCGGCGTGGCCTTCTATGAGGACCACTTCGGGGTCTTCTGGATCATCTACACTACTATCGGGCATGGAAGCGCCCTCGCCGTTCTGGATCGAGCCACCGACACGCTCACTCGATATTCGATCTATGATCGCAACTCACGCCGGGAACTAGCGGGAGGCGTGCAAGCAGTTGTCGAGGAGAAAAATAAGGAGCTCTGGTTTGCCACCAGCGAGGGACTGCTGCGTTTCAACCGGGAACAGCGGATGTTCTACCGTTACCGGCATCATCCTGGTGATCCCGATAGTCTGCCTGAAGACCGGGTGATTTCACTGTGCGCGGATCGTGAGGGAAATGTCTGGGCGGGGCTGCATGCGCTGGCTCCGGCATTTTTCCGTAGCGGGACGCCGTCGTTTACACCGCTGTTGCGCCGGCCAAGCAATCCCAACAGTCTCGGCGAAACCTTTGTGAACGCCATCTATGAAGACCAGCAGGGACTATTGTGGATCGGCACGACCGGCGCGCTTATTCGCATTGATCGCGAGTCTGGACAATACACCTCTTACCCGCCCCCCGGGCTCGCACTGAGCGATGACATAATCGCTATCACGGAAGACCGCTCGGGCGGCTTTTGGATTGGCTCATTCGGTGGAGGGCTGTCCCGCTTCGACCGCAGCAGCGGCCGATACAAGACGTACCGTCATCATGCCTCGGATCCGTCCAGCTTGAGCGACGATGTGGTCAGCCGAGTGCTGGTTGACTCGAGCGGCGCGATGTGGCTCACCACCTGGAACGGCCTAGATCGTTTCGATCCGGTGACCGAGCGGTTCGTCGTCTACAGGTTCGACACGCGAAGCCAATATTTCAATGTCACGGAGGATCACGACGGATCCTTGTGGATAGGCGGGAGCACGGGCCTGACTCGATTTGAGCCAAACACCGGTCGAGTCGTGCGATTCAGCCACAAGCCGAACGACCCCGGATCTCTGAGTGACAATTTGGTCGCGAATGTTCACATCGACCAACCGGGGACTGTCTGGGTTGGGACGCAAAACGGGCTCAATAAGCTGAATCGCAGCACGGGCACCTTTGCCCACTACTACGCGTCTGATGGCTTACCCGTCAACGATATAAGCTGCATTCTCGAAGATCAGGCCGGCAAGCTCTGGATCAGCACCGCCAGAGGTATGTCCAAGTTCGATCCTCTGACAAAGACCTTCGAGAACTTCTCCACCGCGGAGGGCCTTCCTGCCACCGACCTGACCGGATGGGACGCGTGCTTCAAGGCCGCCAGTGGGGAGATGTTCTTCGGCGGGTTTAGTGGAGGCATCGCATTCTATCCGGAGAAGGTTGGACACACGGCGTACATTCCGCCGATCGTCCTGACCGACTTTCGGTTGTCTGGAAACTCGGTGGAGATTGGGCCGCAATCCATCCTCAAGAAATCGATAAGCTACGAGAGCGATATCACGCTGCCGTATCGACAGCGCGTCTTCTCGATCACTTTCGCTGCTCTCAATTATCTCAATCCGGCCGGCGCCCGTTATCGATATAAGCTCGAAGGACTAGATGGCCAATGGAATGAAGCCGGCAGCGACCGCAGGCTCGCTACTTACACGACGCTCCCCGCCGGCAGATACACCTTTCGCGTCCAGGGCGCGATAAGCGGCGGGGCATGGGGCGAGCCCGGCGTGAAACTAGGCATCACCATTCTGCCGCCCTGGTGGGCCACGTGGTGGTTCAGAACCCTGTGCGCCGTCACCGCCGTGAGCCTCCTTTCGACGCTCTACCTCTTGCGCGTTAGATATATGACACGGCAATACAATCTGCGGCTGGATGCGCGCGTCAATGAGCGGACGCGCATCGCGCGGGAACTGCACGATACTCTGCTACAGAGCTTTCATGGTCTTCTGCTGCGTTTTCAGACCGTGGCGGATCTGCTCCCCGCACGAGCGGTCGAGGCCAAGCAGATCGTACTGAGCGCTGTCGATCAGACCGCTCAAGCGATCACAGAGGGTCGGGATGCTGTACAGGGATTACGCGCCTCTGCGATCGAGACCACCGATTTTGCGGAGGAATTGCGCACTCTTGCCGAGAGCGCGGCAGCGGAAAGCGGGAATGATTCTGTACTGCTCTGTGTGCAAGCGCAGGGTGCGCCACGCGCGCTCCATCCGATCGTCCGCGATGAGATATACAGGATCGGCGGCGAGGCATTGCGCAACGCATTCCGACACGCCGGAGCGACACGGATCCAAGTGGAGCTTCGCTATGAGGCGCGGCGCCTCCAGCTCGCCATTCGGGATGATGGCAAGGGGATCGACGCGCAGCTGGTGAACGAAGAAAGGTACGGCGGTCGCTTCGGGTTGCGCGGTATGCGGGAGCGCGCGAAGCTGATCGGCGGTAGACTTGAAATCTGGAGCGCGCCGAAGTCAGGCACAGAGCTCGAGCTTACCGTTCCGGCCTCACGTGCCTACGCCACCGCTCCTTCTCGCCGGCTGTCATTGATCGGCGAGAGGTTGTGAGGAAGAAGTCGCGCGGCATGTCATGAGTAGCGATATCGCTCCCATTCGGATCCTGTCAGTCGACGATCACCCGCTGGTCCGGCAGGGGATCGTCGGACTCGTCGCCGTTCAACCCGATATGGGCGTGGTCGCGGAAGCCTCAAACGGCCGGGAGGCGATCCAGCAGTTTCGTGCGCACCGCCCGGACATCACGCTCATGGATTTACAGATGCCCGAGATGAGCGGGCTCGATGCGCTCATCGCCATTCGCGGCGAATTCCCCGAGGCACGAATCATCGTGTTGACGACCTATCGCGGCGATGTCCAGGTGCAGCGCGCGCTCAAGGCCGGCGCCCGGGGATACCTGCTCAAAGACACGTTGCACAGGGAGCTACTGGAAACCATTCGCGCGGTGCACGCCGGCAAGAAATCCGTCTCGGCGGAAGTCTCCTTCCAGCTCGCCGAGCATGCGACCGACGAAGCGCTGACCCCTGCTGAGATCCGAGTCCTGCGCCTCATTGCCGCAGGCCATGCCAACAAGGAAATTGCCGCCCAGCTAACTCTTAGCGAAGAGACCGTCAAAGGACAGGTGCGCAACATTTTGTCGAAGCTGGACGCCAAGGACCGGACCCACGCCGTTACGATCGGGCTGAAGCGCGGCATCATCGATCTCGAGTAGCCTCGAAAGGGATGGGAAAGGTCCCCTTTTGAGGCTCCCGCGCGGGCGCGGTGCATCCTACTCTGTGCGCATCGTGCGTCGAGCATCGTTCACCTTCGCCCACGGTGCCCCTGGCGTCGGGCTGCTGCTTTTCCGTCTAGTCCTCGGCATTGGGCTGATTGCTCGTGCGGCGAAGACCCTCGTCTCTGGACTACCGGTGGCAATTGTTGCAGTCGATGCTTTCTCGGCCGCGCTCGGAATTCTTCTGCTCGCAGGTCTTTGGACGCCGATTGCGGCATGGCTCGTCGCCCTGTATGCCTTGGGGCATGCTCTCGCGCTGTCGGCAGATCGAAGCTACTGCATCATGGTGGGGATTCTCGGTGTGGTACTTGCGCTCCTTGGGCCTGGCGTCTGGTCGATCGACGCTCGCCTCGTCGGCTGGAGGCGTCTCGATATGCGCGATCGCAAGCCGGCAGACCGGCCTCCCCCTTAGGCCAATCTTCACACCCCTTTGAGGGTGTCAGCTGCCTCAAGAGGGTGGCCGCTTCTCCCGAGATAGTCCAAAGACGACACGATCCGGGGCTGTCCGTTCTCGACGCATGGCTTCCACAATACACACCAGTACAAGAAGCGCGAAGTACCTGCACTATTCTTACCCCGCGCTTCAGATGGGGAACTAAAAATGCGAGCGACCTCCGAGAAGAGCGACGAACAGCCCTTGGAGAACATACCGTTCGAGAGCCTGATCGCCGAATTCCGACCGTTCTTGCTTCGGTTGGCAAGGAGCCAGCTCCCTGGTACTTCGGCAGAGGACGCTGTTCAGGAGACGCTGCTGGCCGCATGGCGCGGCGGCGATAAGTTTCGGGGTGCCTCTGCAATCCGCACCTGGCTGGTCGGGATCCTGCGGTTCAAGATCATCGACCAGATCCGCGCGAATCGGCGGTATTGCGAGCGTATAGAGGCTACAGATATCGAGCAGGAGGTCGACGAGGCGCACTTCGACCCGCTGTTCGACGATCGCGGTCGGTGGGCCGTTCGACCTGCAGAGTGGTATCCGGATGTGAGCGTTGAGGTCGCGCAGCGGCAGTTGCTGCGGCTGGCTCAAGCCTGTCTGGAACGCCTGCCGCGCAACACCTCGCGCGTATTTCTAATGCGGGAGTACCTCGGATTCGACACGCAGGAGATCTGCCGTGAGACAGGCTTCACGTCCGTGAACGTGCGTGCCTTGTTGTACCGAGCGCGGATGGGCCTTCGAACCTGCCTTGATGTCAAAATACAGGCCGCGAAGGAAGAAGGCGTTGGATGACTCGCGCTGCTTTGCGGGGCGCCAGCGGTGACAGCGGCCATCCGGCAGATGCTCGAAACCGCGGCCTCCATCAAAACCAAAAGTTGAAATGTTGAGCGTGCGGAGCCGTCTCGCCACGACAACCGCGTTCAGGCACCTCCGGAGTGATCGGTTCTGCGTGCCAATAACTCGTCTAGCGCCTCGAACATCCGCGTGAACTGTTGCTTGGCCAGCTGACAGCGCTCGCAGTCCTGCAGGTGCGCCGCAAGCGCTCGCAATCCGGCCTCGTCGATTTCGCCGTCGCGTGCAGCACTTACGAGACGGGTTGTATCGCGGCACTGAACATCGGGAAACTCTTGCCCATCTGCTTTATCCATCGCCTTCATCCTTTTCGCCCTGTGAGCGCCGCGCCTTGGCAACGAGCCTGTGTCCATCGCTGCGGAGATTAGCAGAGTGTCGAGTGTCACGCCTGTTGTGCTCGCGGCGACTAATCAGAGGAAGGCCAATCGATCTGTGAGTGACGGTGGTGGGCGCCAGCACCCGCACGATCCCTCGCGCTCAGCAGATGCCGGACAAACGAACTTTCAGGAGAATGACATGCCTACTGCAAAGCTTCTTCAGCGATTCCCGACAGTCATCGCGACAGTAGTCATGGCTTCGGCTGCTGGCGGCGGCGCTACCGCGCAGGCAAACACACCAAGTGCCACGCGTCACAGACAGTTTCTGCCGCTGATCGCACTGCTCGTTACGTTCGTCTTCGCTGATTCAGGTGCGAGCTGGGCGCAAGGCGCCGGACCCACCGACCCCCAGATTGCTGCGATCGTTGTCACGGCGAACCAGGTCGACATTGATGCCGCTAAGCTCGCGAAATCTACGTCGAAAACAAAAGACGTGCGGGATTTCGCGCAGCTGATGATTACAGACCACGGCGGTGTTAACAAAGCCGCCGCCGCACTGGTGCAGAAGCTCCACGTGACTCCTGAGCCCAACCCGACCAGCGAGAGCCTGCAGAAGGCTGGCGATGACAACGTCGCTGCGCTGAAGAAGCTCCAGGGTCACGACTTTGACAAAGCCTATGTCGATCATGAAGTCGCGTATCACCAAGCGGTGATCGACGCAATCGACAAAACGCTGATCCCGAGCGCGCACAATGCGGAGCTCAAGGCTCTACTGACCAAAGCGCGACCTGCATTCGTCGCGCATCTCGACCACGCCAAGCAACTCCAGACGGAGCTGAGCAAAGGTGGCGTGTAAGCAAGACGTGAGAATCCGCATGCGCTTCCTGGCCGGCGCTTTGGTGGCAGCGATCCTGACGGCGTCCGCGGCGGCTGGGCCAGGGAAAGAGTTCATCGTCACGATTGAGGGTATGCAGTTCCATCCCGAGCAGCTGACCGTGCACCGCGGCGATCACATTGTCTGGGTAAACAAGGATCTGTTTCCCCACACCGCGACGGCTGCGAGGGTCTTCGACTCTGGCAGCATCGCAGCCGACGGCTCCTGGAGCTACACAGCCGCCAAAAGCGGCGAGTATGCGTATAGCTGCACCTTTCACCCAACCATGAAGGGCAAGATCACGGTGCAATGAGAGCGGCCTGAGCTTCGTCGTTTTGTCGGACTGATCCATGGCTAGCGCGTGAGCGCGCCGCTCGTCGGGAACCCGTGCTGAGCTCCTCCCGCTAGCGGCAGCACGTGACGCCTGCCGGCAATCTCTGATTGTCGGCCATATTTTTGTCCTTCCCGTTCGGCGACCCGTGTGCGGCTGAATGCACCTGGCGTCCATTGTGGAATGAACGAAGCAACGGCCAGATGCGGCTCTCGGCATCACGGACCGACGGGGACGCTTGGCGCTCAGGCTCTCGAGAGTGCCCGACTCTGGGTGACGGGACTGTGCGTCCACCACGCCAAATCAATAGCGTGTCGAGTGTCACGTCCGTCGTATTCCCTGCGACTAATTAAAAGGAAGGCCAGTGGATATGTGGGCTTTGGGTGGCGCTGTTGAGTACCAGCGCCCGCACGATCCCTTGCGCTCAGCAGATGCCGGACAACGTACTTTCAGGAGAATGATATGCCTACTGTAAAGCGACTTCAGCGATTCCATCTCAAGCTCACAGTTTCCGTCGCCGCTCTGACGCTCGCCAGCGCGGCCTTGGTTCAGGCTTCCGCCGACACTGCGGCCATGGCAGACGCGCCCAAGGAGACTCCACTTTCCACGGTCGAGTCGCTCCACACCGCATTCGGCGACCACCACGCCGAAGGTGGCCGTGCGATACACGCCAAGGGTGTCATCTTCGAGGGCACATTCACGCCTGCGCCGGAAGCCTCCTCGATCGTCAAGACGCCGATCTTCACGGGCGGCCCCCTGCCGATCATCGCCCGTTTCTCGCTGTTCGCCGGCGTTCCGAACGTGCCGGACAATGCCGACGCCGCGTCGCCGGCGGGCTTCAGCATCAAGGTCAAGGCCGTGGACGGTGATGACTTCGACGTCCAGTGCATCAACGCTCGCGACTTCGCCGTCGCAACCAGCGACGATTTCGCGGCGCTCATGCGAGCGCTAGGCACGACAAAGCCGGATTCGCCACACCCGAATCCAGTGGAGCAGTTCCTCGCCACGCACCCCCACACCAAGGAGTTCCTGGCCCGCCGCACCTACCCGGTCTCCTATGCCGAGGCAAAATACTTTGGCCTCAACTCCATGAAGTTCACCAATGCAAACGGAAAGTCCGTCTACGTCCGCTATCAGTTCGTGCCGCGAGCGGGCGAACACTATCTCACCCCGGAAGAGCGCAAGGCGAAGAGCGGGAGCTATCTGCAGGATGAGATCGTGCAGCGCGCGGGAGAGGGGCCGATCGTGTTCGACTGGTATGCGCAGATCGCGGAGAAGGGCGACAAGATCGAAGATCCCTCGATCGCCTGGCCCGATACGCGCAAGCTCGTAAAGCTCGGCACGTTTTCAATCGAACGCCAACCGAGCGATCTCAAGACTGTTAACCGGACGCTGGTGTTTCTGGTGGGACAGTACCATGTCGGCGCCGAGCCCGCCGACCCCATGCTGGTGCTGCGTAACACTGCTGATCCGATCTCGTTCGGCCAGCGGCAGTAGGAGGGAACACAGAGGCATCGCCGGAGCAAGACGGCGCCTACCGCGGGCATCTTGTCGTGGTGGAGAAGGATGCCGTCGTGTCCGTGATGTAGAGCGGAGGCGGGCGGTCGAATGGAAAGATCGCCCGCATCACCTTGGTAATCCTGATTGATGGAGTCCTTGCCATGAGCCAATCACCCACGCAACAGCCGAAGCCGTCCTCAGACGGACATGAAGGGCACGCCACTCCAATTGCCATCGTCGATGCTCTCAAGACCGTGGCTGGCGACCCGCCGAAAGCCCGTGCGAGCTTCGCAAAAGGACAATGCGTGCGCGGCCGTTTTGAACCCGCCGTTGAAGCCGCGAAGATCACCTGCTCTGCGAGTTTTACCCAGGCTTCGGTCGTGCGTGGGCGGTTTTCGATGGGCGGCGGCAACCCGCATGTCCCGGACACTAACAAACTGGTCTTGCGCGGGCTCGCGCTCCATCTTGGCGAGGGCGCGAATTCGTCCGACCTGCTCGTTGAGAACGCACCAGTCCTCTTCGCCAAAACGCTCGATCAGATGCTCGCCTTTTTGCGCGCGCGTTACCCGGGACCCAATGGGCAGCCGGATCCGGCAAAGGTCAAAGCGTTTTCCGAAGCGAATCCGGAGACGCTGAATCAGGCGAAATTCATCGCCGCGCGTCCTCTCCCAGGCAGTTTTGCCGGAACCACGTATTGGGGAGTTCATTCATTCAAGGCAATTAACGCGCGCGGTGAAACTTGCCTGATCAAGTTTAAAGTTGTACCGGCCGCGGGAGAAATCGTCGTAGCGAACGACGACTCCAATTCACTTTCCGCAGACTTTCTGTTTCAGGACCTCGCAGCGCGAATCAGGCAAGGCGGCGTCCGGTTCGACGTACTGGCCATTCTCGGCCGGCCCGGCGATCCGACGGAGGACGTGACAGCGAGGTGGCCGGACGAGGACAATCGCGCAACGGTCAAGCTGGGTACGATCGTAATTGATGCACTCTCGGACAACGAGACGTGTGACACGACGATCTTTAATCCTTCGAACCTCGCCGACGGCATCATCCATCCAACCGACGAGATCTTTACAGCTCGCGTCGAGGCCTACGCAGCTTCGCTCGCCAGGCGGCGTAACCAGTAACGCCAATGGACCAGTTGCTGAGGATGCTGCCCCAGCGACCAGGCGCGGGCTTTGGAGGCATCGCTCATGACTAACGCAAACAGTGTGGACAAACTGGAATTGAGCTTGTGCGTCTTGGCCACGCTGTGCATCGCGGCGTTGTTTGCCCTGGACGTCTATATGGGGATTGGGTAGCGGAGAAAGGGAACCGCGTGGCGGCGCGCTCCCTCAGGGCCGCCTAGACCCTCTCGCAATCACCAGGCGGTGCTCGGCGATCAGGCTCTCGAACGTTTCTCGTGAGAGTGCCGACCTTGGATAACACGCCTGTGTGTCCACCACGCCAAATTAGCAGAGTGTCGAGTGTCACGCCTGTCGTGCTCGCGGCGACTAATTAAAGGAAGGCCAGTGGATATGTGGGCCTTGAGTGGTGGCGGTGGTGAGTGCCAGCGCCCGCACGATCCCCTGCGCTCAGCAGATGCCGGATAAAGTACTTTCAGGAGAATGACATGCCTACTGTAAAGCTACTTCAGAGATTCCCCCTCAGGCTTACAGTTTCCGTCGCTGCGCTGATGCTCGCCAGCGCGGCCTTCGTTCAGGCTTCCGCCGGCACTCCGGTCATGGCAGATGCCGATGAGCCGCACCGCGTGACCGACAGGAACGCGCAGCGCACGCTGGACGAAGGCAAGCGAGTGTTCCGTTTCGATACGTTTGGTGATGAGGCCTTCTGGGGCGACACCTTGCAGCTGCATCGGGCCATCGAAGGCGCCGGCTTCGGCGGGGTGGGGCCCGGCGTCAGTCCTAAAACCGCGCTCGCGGTGGGCCTGAGAGTGGACGTCGACGCACTTCCTGATGCGTTGATCGACGCCCTGAAACAAGGAAAGGTCGATCTGGACGACCCGGCTACGACCCTCGCTCTGCTGAAACTGAGCGCCGTCGTCGGAGTGACGGGGTTCTTTGACGAGAATGGAACGGGGCTGCGTTCCGTGGGAATTCAGTGCGCAATATGCCATTCGACTGTGGACAACTCGCTCGCACCCGGCATCGGGCACCGCCTGGACGGTTGGGCCAACCGCGATCTCAACGTCGGAGCGATAATCAGCCTCGCGCCCGATCTCAGCGTCTTCGCCAGCTTGCTCCAGGTCGATGAGGCCACGGTGCGCAAAGTTCTCGCTGCCTGGGGTCCCGGGAAGTTCGATGCCGAACTGGTGCTCGATGGCAAGGGCTTCCGCCCGGACGGAAAGACTTCGGCGAACCTTCTGCCACCGGCATTCGGATTAATGGGCGTGAATCTTCATACCTGGACCGGTTGGGGGTCCGTACCCTACTGGAATGCTTTTGTCGCGAATCTCGAGATGCACGGCCAAGGCAACTTTTCCGACTCCCGTCTCGATGATGCCGCACAGTTTCCGGTTGCCGCACGCGCGGGGTTCGGCCACGTTCACCACGAGCCCGACCTCATCAGTGCGAAGCTGCCAGCACTGCAGTTCTATCAGCTGTCACTGCACGCGCCGAAGCCACCGCGAGGCAGCTTTGATGCGGAAGCGGCCGCCCGCGGCAAGCTTGTCTTTGAGAGCAAGCGCTGCGCCAGCTGTCACGTACCGCCGACCTTCACCGAGCCGGGCTGGAACATGCACACGCCCGAGGAGATTGGCATCGACGGTTTCCAGGCGAGCCGGGCGCCGGATCAACACTATCGCACCGCGCCGCTTAAGGGACTTTGGACGCACGTCAAAGGTGGTTTCTACCATGACGGAAGGTTCGCGACCCTCGCCGAGGTCATCGATCACTACGACGCACTGTTCCATTTGGGCCTGACAGCACAGGAGAAGAGCGATCTCATTCAGTACCTCATGTCGCTCTGACGCTGACGCCGGAGCAATGCCAGGCTTCTCGAAATTAGGGCCAGACGCGCTGCGGCGTGTAACGCCGGCGCAACGCAGTGTGCACAAAGTGTCGCCCTGGATCGCTCGAGAGCTTCGTTCCGGAAACCTCAAGCCGACCCTGGGAAAGGCGAGGCTCCTCGAGACTCATCGTGAGGTGATCGCGGGCTGGCACGCCGCAGCTGACGCGCTTCTGGAGGCTCGGCAGGGCGCGCTGGCAGAAAAGATCTGGGGTTTCATCGGCGCGATGTCCCCACCGCGGACCACCGACGAGCAGCTGGGAGCGAAGCTCGAGGAGCAGACCCGCATCCGGGAGCGTGAACGCCAGGAGGAACGTACGCGATGAACCCACGAACTCCAATCACGCCGAGGACGCACGATCCCCGCCCTTTTCAAACGGTGCTACCAATGACCGCTGCTCCGCCCTCCGTTCCCCCGATGACGGAGCTCGTCACAAAAGCCCAGCTCGTTGCCAAACACCCGCATCTGCTCAGCGTCAATCGTGTCGCCTGGGCGCTGCGGTGCCGCGCG
>Ga0306920_100013593_pt1 | contig 11095 bp, 10 predicted proteins | sample flu12Cox44000170_FD_204666 | JGI IMG/M metagenome (GOLD analysis project Ga0306920, IMG submission 204666) | Lab enrichment of tropical soil microbial communities from Luquillo Experimental Forest, Puerto Rico - flux4day.12C.oxic.44.000.170 (v2)... | ecosystem: Environmental > Terrestrial >...
GTGCAGGCGCAGCTCCAGCACCCGCTCGACAAACTGCCAAGCCATAGGTTGCTATCCCGGCAAGCCTAAAAAGTAGATCCCGCGGGAATCGTTTCCGAGCGCAACAGGCGCTCGTAGTCTTGCGGTGTATCAACGTTCCAGGCCAGCCGCTCGTCCGCGATCGGGACATACAGGATGTGCTCCCGGTGCCGGTGTTGGATATCGCGCGCAATGGCCTGGGCAGGCGCTCGCAGGAAATGTTCCATCAGGTCGCGGCCGACGAGGATGGGATGACCGTGCACCGTCGTGCCTTGCGTCGAAACCTCGGGCACCACCGCCCAGACCCGGGAACTCGCGTTGAGAAAGGCTGCGCGCAGAGACTGCAGGGTCGCGGGAAGCACCGGCGGACGGTCTACCGGGGCAAGGAAGGCGGCATCTCGTCCCCGGTTGAGGACCTCCTGCAACCCCACCTGGATCGAACTGAATTGTCCGCGTTCCGGTTCCGGATTCACCACCAGAAATGCCCCGTGTGCGTCGGCGATGGACTCCAGCGTACGAACGTTTTTTCCCGCCACCACCAGGACCAGATCGGAGCACTGCTGTAACAAATCAATGGTTGCACCAAGAAACGTGTTGGGGGCGGGCGCACCTTCCGGCACCGGCGGCCAGGGCAGCAGCGCCTTGTCACGGCCCATTCGTGTGGATGAGCCCGCGGCCAGTATTACGCCGCAGATACCAGCTGCCTGCGCCATGACTTGAAGATATCAGACGATCCGAGCCAGCCGCCAGCTGCCTGCGATCACCTAAAGCTGTTCGGCGCCTTCTTCCATCTTGTCTTGAGCCACGTCGGAAGACGGTTTTCGGGAGGCGTAGGCGTAGGCCTTGCTGGGCACGTTCGCCCGGGCACGGCGGCGCACGGAGATCATCTCGGCCACGATGGCGACCGCGATCTCCTCCGGCGTGACCGCCCCGATCTCGAGACCGACCGGTGCATGAACGCGGGCGAACTTTTCCGCCGCCACCCCCTGCTTCTCGAGCTCGTTGTATATGGAGACGGTCTTGCGCCGTGAGCCGATCATGCCCAAATAACGGGCATTGGCATCCACCGCCCAACGGAGCACATGCATGTCGTCGCGGTGTCCGCGCGTCACGATGACCAGATATGCCGATTCCGGTACCTGGAGGCGATGAGCATCTTTAAAGTCGGCAACGATCACTTCGCGCGCCTCGGGGAAGCGTTCCCGGTTGGCGTAACCGGCGCGATCGTCCACCACCGTGACATCGAAACCCGCGATCCTGGCCACCTTGTAGAGGTTATAAGCCACGTGCCCGGCGCCAAAAATGTAAAGCAAAGCCGGGGGCAGAACCGGCTCAACGAAGACTTCCAGGGTGCCCCCGCAGACCAGGCCGGTGTCGTACTTGGGATTATTGTTCAGGTTAAAAGTGAGGGACTGCGGCTTTTCTTCCTCCATCACCACCCGCGCTGCCTGCCACACCTCGGCCTCCACGCAGCCGCCGCCGATGGTTCCCACGATCGAGCCGTCGTCGCGTACCAGCATCTTCGCCGTCTGAAATGAGGGAATCGAGCCCCGCGCGGTGGTAATCGTCGCCACCGCCCCGCGCCGCCCCTGCCGCCGCAATTCCACGATTTCTTCGTAGATATCCATAGCCAGCCGCGTCCATTATTGGTCGGGCCCGGAATCGAAGTCAAAACGCCGCCTTGCCGCTCTTGCCCAGCCAGGCGCCTGGAAAGTAGATTCAGGTGTCTCGCATTTCGATTCTGCAGCGTCTCTGCCAGGAGCCAACCATGAAAGCCGTTCGCATTCATGAATTCGGAGGACCCGAGGTCCTTAAGTTCGAAGATGCTCCTGATCCGGAATTGCGCAAGGACCATGTCCTGGTACGGATTCGCGCCTGTGCCCTCAACCACCTCGACCTCTGGGTTCGCAAGGGTCTGCCCGGGGTTACGTTGCCGCACATCCTGGGTAGCGACATAGCAGGCGAGGTTGTGGAATGTGGAGAGTACATCAGCGATCTGCAGCCGGGTACACGGGTGCTGCTGGCACCCATGCTGTTCTGCGGGCACTGCGAGCAGTGCAACCAGGGACGCCAGAATTTCTGTCCGCAGTTCGCCGTGCTCGGCAATAACGCCGAAGGAGGAAACTGCGAACTGATCGCAGTGCCCCGCCTGAACGTGATCGCGATTCCCGATTGGCTTGGCTTTGTGCAGGCGGCGTCGGTTCCCCTGGTCTTCCTTACGGCGTGGCACATGCTGGTCGCAAACGCCAAGCTGCGCGCCGGCCAAACTGTGCTGGTCCTGGGCGCAGGTTCGGGAGTCGGAACGGCGGCCATCCAGATCTGCAAGCTGCTGGGGGCGGAGGTCATTGCCACCGCCGGCCAGGAAGGCAAGCTGGCCAGGGCTCGCGAACTCGGTGCCGATTACACCATCAACCACTACCAGCAGAAGATCTCCGAGGAGGTGAAGCGCATCACCGCCCGCCGCGGAGTCGACGTGGTTTTCGAACACGTCGGCGTTGCTACCTGGGCGGAGAGCATACGGTCGCTCAAGTACGGAGGCACGCTGGTAACCTGCGGCGCGACGACAGGAGCCGATGCCACGCTTGACCTGCGAGTCCTCTTTGCCCGTCAACTTTCCTTTCACGGCTCCTACATGGGAGCCATGGGCGAGCTCAATGAAGTCCTGAGGCATGTCTTCAATGGCAAACTGAAAGCCGTGGTCGACCGCACATTTCCCCTCCCTGAAACCAGGGCGGCTCATGAATACCTGGCCGGCAGTGAGCAGTTCGGAAAAATCGTCGTGACGCCGTAAATCGAGTGCAGCGTGATGTCCGTGACCACAGAATTTCCATTCCCGATCCGCCCGGCTACGCTCGACGATGTAGATATCCTTCAATCCCTGGTTGCCGAGTCGGTATGGATCCTGCAAGCGAAGGAATACAGCGAGGCCCAGCGCCAGGCCGCAATCAGGCTGGTGTATGGCGTTGATTCCCAGCTGATTCGCGATGGCACGTACTTCGCGGTCGAGGCAGGAAGCCGGATCGTCGCCTGTGGTGGCTGGAGCCGCCGTCGAACCCTGTTTGGGGGCGACCAGCATCGTCCCAGTCGCGAGCCGGAGTTGCTCGATCCTGCCCGCGAGCCGGCCAGGATTCGCGCCTTCTTCGTCAGGCCGGGATGGGAACGTCGTGGCATTGGCTCTGCCCTGCTTCGCGCTTGTGAAAACGCCGCCTTAGCGGAGGGCTTTCGCCAAATCGAAATGGCTGCCACGCTGACCGGGGTCGCCCTCTATTCCGCCCATGGCTACCGGGAAGCCGAACGCATCGAGGTCCCGCTGGAGGGGGGCTTGACCCTGCCCATCGTGCGCATGACTAAATCATTCGCTGCTTTCTGAGTGCGGCGCTGCATCCTTGGCGCGAGCCCCGTGCCCGCAGGCAAAGCGGATATAATAGGGTCGATGAGTTCCCCCCCCCGCATTCCTAAATTCGAGAATCCCGAGAGCGGCGCCGAACGCGCCAGCAACCTCGCCGGCTTGGTGGAAAGTCGCGCCCAGCTGCTGCGCGCGACCTTCGGCGAACAGCAGCACGAGGGCGTTTTACTCGCCTCGCTCGATAACGTGGTGAACTGGGTGCGGAAGAACTCCATCTGGCCCATGACCTTCGGCCTGGCCTGCTGCGCTATCGAGATGATGTCGATGGGGGCATCGCGTTTTGACATCGCCCGCTTCGGTGCCGAGGTGTTTCGTCCCTCCCCGCGGCAGTCGGACCTGATGATCATCGCCGGCCGCGTTTCACAAAAGATGGCTCCGGTTATTCGCGAACTCTATCTGCAGATGCCCGAACCGAAGTGGGTGATCTCCATGGGTGCGTGCGCGACGTCGGGAGGCGTATTCAATAATTATGCCCTGGTGCAGGGCGTAAACCAGTGGATTCCCGTCGATGTGTACGTTCCCGGCTGCCCGCCGCGCCCCGAACAGCTCATCTACGCCATCATGATTCTGCAGGAAAAAATCGCGAACGATAAAGGTTCGTTCAAACGCGCGCTCAATCTCGGCTGAGTCAGCGTCTTCCCTGACCCGGCTCCTTGCCTTGCCCTGCCCTGCAGGCCGGCAGGTCAACCCACGGTTACGATTTCGTTATAAACCGCACTCTGCGCCCTCCCCGGTGATGAATCCTCTTTACCCTCGATCCATCCAATGTCTTGGCCTTCGGTGCCATGCGGATCCATCCAGTCGAGTGGCGCTACTCCGCCTCGGGTAAAGAAGAACGGTTCACATGAAAATCGGAATCACCTGCTACCCAACCTACGGCGGCAGCGGTATCGTCGCCACCGAGCTGGGACTGGAGCTGGCGCAGCGCGGGCACGAAGTGCACTTCATTTCCTACTCGCAACCCATTCGTCTTACCGAGACCCAGCCCAACATCCACTATCACGAAGTCGAAGTTTCGCGATATCCGCTGTTCGAATATCCGCCCTACGACCTGGCACTTGCCACCCGCATGGCCGAAGTAGCTGCCATCTACGATCTCGACCTGCTCCACGTGCACTACGCGATTCCCCACTCCGTGAGTGCGATGCTCGCCCGCCAGATGCTGGCCGGCGATCACAAGCGAGCAAGCCGCAAGCTGCCCTACGTCACCACCCTCCATGGCACCGACATCACCCTGGTTGGTGCGGATCCTTCCTACCTGCCAATCACCCGCTTTTCGATTAACCAAAGCGACGGGGTCACCTCGATCTCTCACTATCTTGCCCGGCGCACCCTGGAAGTCTTCGAGGTTGAAACCCCGATCAAGGTCATTCCCAACTTCGTGAACTGTGATATGTACCACCGCACCCCGGAGATCATGCGCCATCGCACCGACTACGCCCAGCCCGAGGAACGGCTCCTGGTACATCTGTCCAACTTTCGCCCGGTCAAACGTATTCCCGACGTGATCGAAATCTTCGACCGGGTGCAAAAAAAGATGCCGTCGCGCCTCATCATGATCGGCGACGGCCCGGAGCGCTCACGTGCCGAATGGCTCGCGGTGGAAAAGGGGATTCACAACAAGATCGACTTCCTCGGCAAGCAGGACCGCATCCACGAAAAGCTACCCCTTGCCGATGTTTTGCTGATGCCCAGCCAGCTGGAATCATTCGGGCTTGCGGCGCTGGAAGCAATGGCTTGCCAGGTTGTGCCGATTGCCACCCAGGCCGGCGGCGTGCCCGAGGTCATCAACCACGGTAAGACCGGCTTTCTTGCTCCCGTCGGCGATGTCGACGGCATGGCGGCCTATGCGGTCGACATCCTGTCTGACCAGGAGAAGCTGGAGGACATGGGAGTGTCCGCCCGCGCCAATGCGCAGGCGCGCTTCTGCGCCAGCAAGATCGTCCCCCAGTATGAGGATTACTATCGCGAGGTGTTGGAACGCGCCTCGTAAAGCGCGCCTGCCACCGATCCACCCATCTCTTCGGCCAGCAATATGGGCAGCATCAGGCGCACGAGCGTTCCCCGCCCGGGCTGGCTCTCCACGGTGATTTCCGCCGCGTCTCCATACACGACCTGCAGCCGCTCGGAAACGTTGACCATGCCGATCCCGGTTCCCGACGAACTGCTGGGGCCCGACACCGGCATCCCGATTCCGTCGTCTTCCACTTCGATTACGATCCGGTTGTTCGCCGTCCGGCTGCGCAAAAAGATACTGCCTCCCTCCAACTTGTCCGCGAGCCCATGCTTGAGCGCATTCTCCACCAGGGGCTGCAAGATCATGCTGGGCACAAGGTGTTCCAGCGAGTTGGGTTCCAGTTCCTTGAAGACTTTGAGCTTTTCCCGTCCGAAGCGCACCACCTCGATGTCGAGGTAGTCGTCGAGGAACTCTATTTCTTCCTGCAGCGGCACGAACGAATCACCCTTGCGCAGCAGCCGCCGCAGGATATTGCTGAGCTTGACAATCATTACCCGCGCCGAATCAGGATCGCGGCGGACAAGCGAAGATACGGAGTTCAGCGTGTTGAACAGGAAGTGGGGATTGATCTGGCTTTGCAAAGCCTCCATGCGGGCCTGCAGCAACAACCGCTCCTGCTGCTCCAGCTTCATCTCGATGCGCACGTTGTTCAGCACCTTGAGGGCGATCGCCACCGCCATAACGGTGCCGGCGTAGATAGCCAGCTGCACCATCAGATTGCTGCTGTCGAGGGCGAAGATCCGCCGCGGAAATGCCCGATGCAGTTGAATACGCCCGAACTCAAGGGCAAGAATCAGCAGGAAAAATGAGGTCTGCCAATCGATCAGCGACTTGCGCACGCTGCGCCGGATCCAGTGATAGATGTTGAGATCGAACAGCGGCGAGAACGACCAGACCGCCTCACGCTCCGATGCCACGTGCCGCAGCACGCCCGCCAGAAAGCCGGCCAGGACATTCATCGGCAGAGCCAGCCATTCTCCGAACAGCAGCGCTGGCAGCGAAACCAGGATGCCCCCCGTAGTTCCCACCAGGCGTCCCCCGATTACTCCCATCAGGATGGCGCCCTCAAAGGAAATGTCGGCGGCATAGAAGTTCCGCACCGCATGCCGCACCACCACTCCCAGGGCTATGGGAATGCCAATAACCAGCGCGACTTCAATCTTCTCGCCCAGCGTGCGCTCTTCGCGAAACAGCAGTACCCGGAAGCGACGGGCGCGTACCAGCACGCTGCTGATCGCCGCCGCTACCCCCAGGCGAATCAGCACGGTTACGAGAATGAGACGAGAATCCAAATCGACCTGCAACTGCGGTGCCCTAGCTTTATCCTATCGTGCCCGCGGCTTCGCGAATGGCCTGCTCTGCGCTTCCTGCATCAGGGGCGCCACCTTGAGCCATGTCGCGATTGCCGCCGCCCCGCATGCCCAGCCTTTGCATAGTCTGTTTCATCAGCGCCCCCATGTCGTTGGGCAGGCCAGGCGTTTGCGCGAAAACCAGCGAGGGTTGGGCGCCGCCGCAGCCCAGGAAAACCGATACCGCACCGCGGCGGGTGAGCTTCTGAGCCAGCAATTTGATGAAGCTGAGGTCGCGATCACCGCAGAACTTCGCCACCAGCCTCCCCCCTCCCGGCCGCTCCTCGGCCACCCGCAGCAGATCCGCTGCATGGAGCTCTGCTACCTCCTCCAGCAGGCGCTGCTGGGCTTTCTGGGCGCTCTTGATCTCGTCGAGCAGCTTCTGTGCCTGTTGCGGTACCTCCCAGATGTGCGTCGAGTAGATTGCAGCCGCCTGCGCCAGGCTTTCAAAATCGCGGCGCGCGGTGCTCACCGCCCGCAGGCCACACACGAATTCAATCCGGGTACCCTGTTTGACCTTGTCCGTCTTGCGCAGCAAGATTCCGCCAATCCGGCCGGTGCTGCTCACATGAGTGCCGCCACATGGGTTCAGATCGAAGTCGCGGATGTTGATCAGGCGCAGCTTGTCGCGCACCGCCGGAGGGATCTTGCGCACACCCATCGTCCGCGCCTCTTCGATGGTGGCGTATCGAATTTCCACCGGGCGGTCTTCGCCCACGATCTCATTGGCCAGTCTCTCCACCGCCGCCAGCTGCCCGGCGCTGATTTTCTCGGTCGCAAGGTCAATTGAGCAGGAATCGTCGCCCATGTGAAATGACACCGTGGGGAACCCATAGAGTCGCTCAAAGGCCGCCGACACTACATGCTGGCCCGAATGTTGCTGCATGTGATCGCGCCGGCGCTCACCATCAACGATCCCGTAGACCAGCGCGCCGGCTTGCAGCCAGTCGGCCCGGGATTCGACGACATGCAGGACATCGCCGGTTTGCTCGTTCTCCCGAACATCGCTAACCAGCCGGCGCTCCCCGCCGCTCTCGCCAAGACTCCCGGTATCGAAGTTCTGCCCACCGCTGGTCGGATAAAAGGCGGAGCGATCCAGCGAAACCAGGACCGCCGAATCCCGATTTTCGATGCCCGTAACCGTTGCCTCGAACTCGAGCAGGGAAGGGTGGTCGTAGTACAGGCGTTCCGTCAATCGCGTCTCCCGGGTCGATGAACCTGGATAAGCCAAGGTCATGCAAAATAGAGAATACATCGGGCATGCCGCCGCCCTCCATTTCGCCACGCGGAGAGCCCGGCGGTGGCTGTGCGGTGAGTCATCGGCGGCTGCCTTGCTCCGGCACTTCCCAGCCGTGACATTATCCTTTCCCGGGCGTCGGACACCGCGGGACGTGCCAGCCGTGTCGGCCATCGGATGAGTGCACCCTCTGTCTTCTCTTATGGTTTTATTGCTTGATCTTCGCCATCGGGCTGCCTTCTTACTTCGCCGGGGCTGTTTCCATCACTATTTTCAAGTGGTCGCAAGAGTCTTTAGCGAGGCGGCTACCTGATACGAGTCATTCGGTAAGGTTCGAGTAGGGGACAACGTGACCTTCTCACCCGCAAGCTGGTGACGTTTGAAGCAGGATGCGATTGCCGGTTGGATCAGTCCGACGCTCGCCAGCTTTTGTCCGGGTTGTATTCCGACATTGAGGCCGCCAGCGCGGCAGTGTCCTGACCTAAGTCCTTTTCGTATACGATTCCATTTTGATTGACGATGAAGGTCATGACACCCGAGTTGCGGTACTCGGCGGGATAGGCGAGGAAAGCGAAGCCGCGAGTCAGTTGGCCGTTCACCAGGTAATCTTTCGCCCCGCCCTTCGCCGCCCCGCCCTGCTTGGTAAGAATGCGGTAGTAGTAGCCGTGGAATGGGGCCGGTTGACCCTGCCTGGCGGAATAGCCTTTGCTGGCAGCATCCGCGATCAGTGGACCGATGGGACTTGGGGTTTCATTGTCGCTGGTTTTCCAGTAGAGTCCGTCCTGTTTGCCCTCGTCGCTTAAGAACCTCGGGGCGTAATGCTTGGTGGTGTCGCCGTCGTGGGTCGTCGAGGCATATTCGCGCTGTGCCTCGACAAGGGTATATAGAACCTCGATGGCATCGTTCTCGTTGCGGCCAATGCGGCGGTAGAGGATTTCTTTCGCTCCCGCTTCGGTATCGAAGTACCAGGCACCGCTGCTGTTCTTCACCACAGGAATGGGCATCGGCCAGTTCTCCGCGCCAATGTAGAGGGTTGCGGACTGGTCAGGCTCGATGACGACCCGATGCATCTCATCGTAACGACGAATGAAATCTGCGGCCATGTTCTTGTCCGCTACTTCATCGCCGGAATGGAGGATCGGGCCGGCGTGGGAGCCGAAAATCGTGTTAAGAGCCTGTTGGTCATTCGCCTTTACCGCATTGTAGAGAGCCAGGGCAGCATCTCCCGGGTTGGCAAACGTCTTTTCTCCACCCTGTTGCGCAACTGCGCGCGATAAGCCCCACGCAAGCACCATCACTGTGCCGGCAACAGCCAGCACAACCGGCAAGCGTCTAACGCAACTCCTAGCCATTTCGGAATCCTGCCCATTCATGCGATTTGCAAGCTCCTTATCCCCGTCTGCGGGCTCCGCAGCCACCGTGGCCCCCGGCCGGGCTCTGCTGACCACGCGCACTATTGGTGCGGGCGTTATCACCCTCACCGTAGTTGCCGAACGCGCTGTTACCCGCTCTCGCATTCGTCGGGTGACCATAGCCGCGCTCCGCTGACCGCTGATTCTGGTTGAAATTGGCCGGACGAGCCTGGTTCTGACCGGCTGCCGGGCGGTTTTGCTGATCCAGGTTACCCGGGTTTGTGTTTCGGTATTGCGGCTGGTTGTAGCTCTGATTGAAGTGGGGGGTGGAGTAATTGCTGAAATTGTTGGCCCGATTGTTGGCGTTGATGTTGTTGCGGTTGACGTTGTTCACGTTGACGTTATTGCGATTGACGTTGTTCACGTTAACGTTATTGCGGTTGTAGTAGTTATTGCGGTTAACAAAGGTGTTCGAATTGGACACGTAAACGTTGCGGTTATAGACCACGGTTGAGTTATGCCAGCCGCATCCCCACGAATTCCATCCCCAGCCGCAGCATCCTCCGCCGCTGACGGCAGCCCCAACCGCCACACCGACGCCGAAGGAAATTAGGCCCGTCGCAACCATGGCGCCTGTTGAGTATCCGGGATAGACCGGCACGGGAGCTCCATAGACGGCGGTCGGGTTGTAGGTGGGAACGTACACCACCTGTGGTTGCGCCGGCTGAATCACGATCGTTTGCGGTGGCGGCTGCACCACCGTCACCTGCGGTTGGCCCGACGATGCCGGAGACGATGGCGCTGATCCCGGAGCCTGATTTTGAACGGTGACGCTTTGCTGCCGGTTGCTCTTGAGGTTGCCGGACTGGTAGGCACGCTGGCGCATGACCTGCACCGGGTTCATGACGCTCTGGGGAATGTTGTAGTACGCGTCTCCCAGGGCGGAGGTCCAGGAGAGGTTGGTGGCCATCTGCTGCAGCACATCGGGAAATTGTGTTAGGCCTTTGATGCTCGCGTCCCAAGGCTGCTGATTGACCGCCTCCATGAGTTGCTGGCCCTTGAGGCTGGAATTCTGCTGCAGCCATTGATAAGCAGCAGTTACCTGGTCAGGATAGGTTGAAGCCGCCAGCACCTGCGCCACCAGGTTATCCGGAAAAAGTGCGATCGGGGCGACAAGTTGATAGAGCTGGTCGGCAGTCGGTGTCGCATTGGTTGCCGCGGGCGCCTCATTCTCAGCTGCTTGTCCGGTCTGGGATTCACTCGAGGTGTTTTCAGCCAACGCTGCATCCGCACTCGCTGTGGAGGCGTCGGCAACAGTGATCATCAAGCCGATGCTAAGAAGCGGCGAGAGCAACCTTTTGTACGTTGGCATTTTGAATTCCTGCCTAGACAAAGGAAGAATCTTGAATGGCGCCGCATGTGGCGAATCGCGAACGACTATACACCCGCTTTGCCGGGTTGGCAATTTACCGCCATCGATGAAGTCGTGGCCATGTCATGGGAAAAATTGGACATGCTTCCCGTCTTCGGCCTGCGAGTAGCGACTCAACTTGGTGGCGTAATTCCTTGTTGTCGGCGCAGGCGCTGTTCAGAAAACGAACACGCTCCTCCGGGCGCTGCTCCAACGCTCGCAGGAAGAGGCTCTGGAGGCCTGCCCAGTTTCATCGAGCACAGCAGCCGACTCTTCCGCGGTCAGCCCACCGAAGAACCGCATCT
>Ga0306920_100013594_pt1 | contig 11095 bp, 9 predicted proteins | sample flu12Cox44000170_FD_204666 | JGI IMG/M metagenome (GOLD analysis project Ga0306920, IMG submission 204666) | Lab enrichment of tropical soil microbial communities from Luquillo Experimental Forest, Puerto Rico - flux4day.12C.oxic.44.000.170 (v2)... | ecosystem: Environmental > Terrestrial >...
TACAAACTCCTCGCGCCGATAGCCTTGCGCATACAGAAGTGCGGTAAGGTCGCCATGGTCGATGCGCGCCGCGGCGACCGCCGCGACCCTGGGTTTTGCGCGATAGGCGATCCCCAGTCCGGCCGCCTTTATCATTGCGATATCATTGGCGCCATCTCCCACCACGAGTGATTGCTCGCGGCTCAAGTGGAGGCGCGCGGTGAGGTCAAGCAGCGTCGTGAGCTTTGCCGCACTTCCGAAGATCGGCTCGGCCACTTCTCCCGTCAGCCTGCGGTTATAGTCGACGAGCAGGCGATTGGCCCTATTCTCGTCGAAACCGATCATGGCGGCGAGCCGATGCGTAAAAAGAGTAAAGCCGCCAGTGACGAGACAGGTATAGGCGCCGTTTCGGCGCATGGTCGCGACGAGCGTGCGCGCGCCGGGAGTAATATGAATACGATTATCGATCACTTCGTCCGCCGCGGTGATGGGCAACCCTCGAAGCAATGCCACGCGTTCGCGCACAGCCGGTTCGAATTCGATTTCGCCGCGCATTGCCCGTTCCGTGATGGCCGCGACCTCCTTCTTCATGCCCAGGTGGTCGGCAAGCTCGTCAATGCATTCCTGACCGATCATGGTGGAATCCATGTCGGCGAGAAGGAGCTTCTTGCGCCGGCCCTTTGCGTGCTGGACCACGACATCGATGGGGACGCCGTCGAGTGCGGCGCGGATCGCTTCGGTGTACGAACGAAGGTTGTCATCGGGCGCGGTAAAGGGGATATCGACTGCGATATCGGAGGCGAGCCAAATTGGCCTGGTGTCTGCTGACACGGCCTGCTGCGCGCGGTCGAGCGCCTGACGGTCGAGAGCCCGCGTCCCGCTGCCGGAGATCAGAGTCGCGACGAAGGACATGAGATGGCTGCTCGGGCAGCATCGATACGGGCGGTTCTTATCGCAGGGCCAACCGCGAGCGGCAAGTCGGCTCTCGCACTCGAGATCGCGCAGACGCTCGGCGGAACGGTCATCAATGCCGACTCAATGCAGGTCTACCGCGACCTGCGGATCATTACGGCGCGCCCGTCGCCGGAGGATGAAGCCCGCGTTCCCCATCGGCTTTATGGTCATGTCGATGCGGCGGAAAACTATTCCACCGGCCGCTGGTGCGTTGACGCAAGCTCCGCCTTGCGCGCCGTGGAAGAGGCAGGACGATTGCCCATCGTCTTGGGCGGGACTGGTCTCTATTTCAAGGCATTGACCCATGGGCTTGCCGAAATTCCGCCCGTCCCAATGGAATTGCGCCTGAGCCTGCGCCGTCGCTTGCAGGAGGAAGGCCCCGCGCCACTTTATGCCGAGCTCGGCGAGCGTGATCCCGACACGGCAGGTCGGCTCATGCCCCGTGACCGCACCCGGATCACGCGCGCCCTTGAAGTTGTGCTCGCAACCGGGCGGTCGCTCACCGAATGGCACCGCGATGGAATGAAACCTGCAATCGAGCCGCATCAGGCGGTGCGCATCTTTCTCGACGTGAACCGGGAGGAGCTCTACCGGCGCATCGCCGAACGTTTTGACCGTATGCTGGCTGCGGGCGCACTCGAGGAAGCTCGTGCACTCCACGGTCGAGGACTGGATCCCGCGCTTCCCGCCATGAAAGCGCATGGCGTGCCCTGGTTGATCAGGCATCTGGAAGGAGAAATCGACTTGCCCGCGGCTGCCGAAGGATCAAAGCGCGATACCCGGCGCTACACCAGGCGCCAGGCGACGTGGTTTCGGCATCAGCTGCCGGACTGGACCTGGGTTGCACCAGTGGCGGCTCTCGCCGAAATCCGGCGCCGGCTCTGCCGCTGACCGGCGGGCCGATAACGCCAGCAACCAACGGCAGCGACCGCAAGGCCGGCAGCAAGCACCCACCAAGCCGGTCTTATCTCCATATCGAGATCGAAATGGGCGAGCAGGATTCGCCGCGCGTCGACCCCGCTCGTCAATGCGTAGATGGTCGCTTCCCCCGCCGCGGTCGCAGTTGCTACGGCGCACGCAAGCAAAATGAGCGCAAAAGGAGTGACCTCGCCATTGCGCCAGAACAGGGCACGGAACGCCAGCAACCAGGCCAGGAACCCCGCCATCAGGACCGGCTGATAAATGTTGAGTTTGGATTGCATGAAGAAATGCACGGTGGCGAGCGGCGCAATGACATAGACCAGGCGATGCAGGCGTCGCCATCGTTCGCTACCGAGACGGCGGACGGCTGCGTCGGTCGAGGTCACCGCAAGGGCAATCAGTCCGGTCAACGCCAATGCTCCGATTGTGAGATAAATTCGCAGCACGATCTCGCTTGCGACCTTGAAGAGATCAAAATGCTGATCCAGTGTGTAGAGGAAAAGGTGCAGGGTCGCATAGATTGCCGCTGCCACGCCGAGCGTGCGCCGTGCCAAAATGATGCGAGGATAGTGTAAGAGACGCTGTGCCGGCGTGATTGCCAGCGTGATCAGCAGCAGCCGCAGTGTCCAGTCGCCGTTCTCGTGAATCGCCTCGGTGATGGGGCGTGGCCCGAGTTCGCCGGTTAACGCCTGGTAAGCAATCCAGAGCGCCGGCGCCACGGCGACGGCGAAGGCGATGATTTTGACCGGCGACCAGCGCCCGGACCGTTCGCGAAGAAATGGCATTGCATTCCACCGCGCCGACCTCGGCTGTGCCAAGATCGGCCAAGTTTGAAGGCCCAAGTTGGCAACACCGACTTGGGTGGCGCCGAGCATACCGCCGCGCGCATCAATGCCCAATCAAATGAGGATCACGACTTGAACACTCGTATCGAGCGCAACACGGATCGAACCCTGCGCTTGACGGACAGAGCCCCTGTCCTTATAAGTCCGGGATGCAGATGACCTGATAAGACGCCGATGAGCATGTTTACTGCACAACTTCTCGTGATTGTAGGAAGGCGCACCCCTCCCTGGGGCTGATGCCCTATTGGCGAGCGGTGCGCGACACAGGGCCCGAGTGGCCCTTTTTTATTCCGCTGAAACCATTTTCCACTGCATGGAGCAAACAATGGACAAGGAAATGACCGGGGCAGAGATGGTCATGGAAGCCCTCGCCGATCAGGGCATTGAGCACGTTTTTGGGTATCCCGGAGGGGCGGTGCTGCCCATCTATGACGCGCTGTTCCAGCAGGAGAAGGTCAAGCACATCCTTGTTCGGCACGAGCAGGGCGCGGTTCATGCTGCGGAGGGGTATGCGCGCTCGACCGGCAAGGTCGGCTGCGTGCTGGTGACTTCGGGGCCGGGGGCCACCAACGCAGTGACCGGATTGACGGACGCGCTCATGGACTCAACCCCCATTGTGTGCCTCACTGGACAGGTTCCCACCCATCTCATCGGCAATGACGCCTTCCAGGAATGCGATACGGTCGGCATCACGCGGCCGTGCACCAAGCACAACTATCTGGTCAAGAACGTCGCCGATCTTCCACGCGTGCTGCATGAAGCTTTCCACATCGCCAGAAGCGGCCGGCCGGGGCCGGTGGTGGTCGATATTCCCAAGGACATTCAGTTTGCGAAGGGACTTTATTCCCGGCCGAAGGATTTCCAGCACAAGGGCTACCGGCCCAAGGTCAAGGGCGATCTCGACCGTATCAAAGCGACGATCGAGTTGATGCAGCACGCCAAGCGCCCGTTGTTCTATACCGGGGGCGGAGTCGTCAATTCGGGCCGCGAGGCATCCCAACTGCTGCGCGAACTGGTGAAGCTCACCGGCTTTCCCATTACCTCGACGTTGATGGGACTTGGGGCCTATCCCGCCTCCGATCCGCAGTGGATTGGCATGCTGGGCATGCACGGCACGCTCGAGGCCAATCTTTCCATGCATGACTGTGATCTGATGATCTGCATCGGGGCACGCTTCGATGACCGCATTACGGGGCGGCTCGATGCCTTCTCCCCGGGGTCAAAGAAGGTCCACGTCGACATCGATCCCTCATCGATCAACAAGAATGTGAAGGTCGATATTCCCATCATCGGCGATTGCGGCCATGTGCTCGAGGACATGGTTCGGCTCTGGCGCTCGGGCGGACAGCAGCCCGACAAGCGGGCACTCGAAGAGTGGTGGAAGCAGATCGACAAATGGCGCGCGCGCAAATCGCTCGCCTACAGGAACTCGAACGAGCTGATCAAGCCACAATATGCCATCGAGCGCCTCTACGAGTTGACCAAGGACCGCGACGCCTACATCACCACCGAAGTGGGCCAGCACCAGATGTGGGCCGCGCAGTTTTATCGCTTCGAGGAGCCAAACCGCTGGATGACATCGGGCGGTCTCGGCACCATGGGATATGGCCTGCCCGCTTCGGTTGGCGTGCAACTCGCGCATCCCGATTCGTTGGTGATCGATATCGCGGGCGAGGCTTCGGTGCTCATGACCATGCAGGAAATGTCGACCGCGGCGCAGTACCGACTGCCCATCAAAATTTTCATTCTGAACAACAAGTATATGGGAATGGTGCGCCAGTGGCAGGAGCTGCTGCACGGGGGCCGTTACGCCGAAAGCTACATGGACGCGCTCCCCGACTTCGTGAAGCTTGCAGAAGCCTATCATGCAATCGGCATTCGCTGCGAGCGGCCGGGCGATCTCGACGCGGCAATCCGGGAAATGATCGACGTCAAAAAAGCGGTGATCTTCGACTGTGTCGTCGATCCCGCGGAAAACTGCTTCCCTATGATTCCGTCAGGCCGCGCTCACAACGAGATGCTGCTCGGCGATTCCGCACTCAGCCCCGAGGAAGCCGTTACGGAAGAGGGTAAGGTGATGGTCTGAGGAGGCAGGTTTGAACAGCAGCACCCATTATCCTGCCGCGACCGTATCGCAACAGGCCGAGACACACACGCTCTCGGTGCTTGTCGATAACGAGCCCGGTGTGCTGGCCCGTGTCATCGGGTTGTTTTCCGGCCGTGGGTATAACATCGAATCGCTCACGGTCTCGGAAACAGAGCACGAGCGGCATCTCTCGCGCATTACCATTGTGACCCGCGGCACCCCAATGGTGATCGAGCAGATCAAGAACCAGCTCGAGCGGCTGGTCCCGGTCCATCGGGTTGTGGACATGACGGTGACGGGCCCGCACATCGAGCGTGAGCTGGCCATGGTCAAGGTGCGCGGCAAGGGTGAGCACCGGATGGAGGCCTTGCGGCTGGCGGAGGCCTTTCGCGCCCGCGTCATTGATGCTTCGACGGAGAGCTTTGTGTTCGAGATCACTGGCGCGAGCGACAAGATCGAGAGCTTCGTGGCCCTGATGCTGCCGCTTGGTCTGGTGGAGGTCTCCCGCACCGGCATTGTCGCGATTGCGCGCGGGCCGGAGGGAATGTGAGCTAAATATACTTTGACATCCGTACGGTTATGCCGTACGGTCAGGATACATGCGAATCCGAAGCTTTCGCCATAAAGGATTAAAGCGCCTTTATGAGTTCGGTGATCGCCGGGGCATTCCCGCCCAACTCGTAGCCAAGCTTGAGGACATTATTCATGCAATAGAGCAAGCCCGAAACGTAGCGCAAGTAGGCTTATTTCCGGGATGGCGCTCGCATGGGCTCAAGGGGAAAAGACGCGGTGAATGGAGTGTCTGGGTAACTGGAAATTTTCGGCTGACCTTCCGAGTTATTGGGGAGGATGTGTGGGATATCGATTTGGAGGACTACCACGGGAAATGACCATGCCTATGAAGAATCCGCCCCATGTAGGCCGGGCAATCTGGAACGCGATTCTCGATCCTCTCGGACTTTCGATTACGAAGGCCGCACAAATTCTGGGGGTGCGGCGGGCCACGTTGTCGGATTTGCTAAACGGCAAGTCGGATTTGACTGCAGAAATGGCACTACGCATCCACAAGGCCTTCGGTCCCGATGTGGATCATCTTTTGCGGATGCAGGTTGCTTATGAAGTTGCCAAAATTCGAAAGCGTGAAAACGAGATTAAGGTCAAGCGCTACGTCACGAAGGCGGCGTGACGACGATAACAACAACTGCAACAGTAAAGGACTAGGGTCATGCGCGTCTATTACGATCGCGACGCCGATATCAATCTGATCAAGGGCAAGAAGGTCGCCATTATCGGCTATGGCAGCCAGGGCCACGCGCACGCGCTCAATCTGCGCGATTCCGGCGTCAAGGACGTGGCGGTGGCGCTGCGCAAGGGCTCGCAAGGCGTGAAGAAGGCCGAAGCGGAGAAATTCAAGGTGATGGAGGTTGCCGCGGCGGCCAAATGGGCGGATGTCATGATGATGCTTACGCCCGATGAACTGCAGGCCGACATCTATCGCGATCACCTCGCCAACAACATGAAGAACGGCGCTGCATTGATGTTCGCCCACGGGCTGAACATTCATTTCAATTTGATCGAGCCGCGCGCCGATCTCGACGTGATGATGATTGCCCCCAAAGGTCCGGGCCACACCGTGCGCGCCGAGTATGAGCGCGGTGCCGGCGTCCCTGTTCTCATGGCAGTCGATCGCGATGTCTCGGGCAATGCCCATGACCTCACGCTCTCGTACGGCGCGGCCATCGGCGGCGGCCGCGCCGGCATCATCGAGACCACGTTCCGCGAGGAATGCGAGACCGACCTGTTCGGCGAGCAGACCGTGCTCTGCGGCGGCCTGGTCGAGCTGATGAAGGCCGGATACGAGACGCTGGTCGAAGCCGGCTACGCGCCCGAGATGGCTTATTTCGAATGCGTGCACGAGATGAAGCTGATCGTCGACCTCATCTACGAGGGCGGCATTGCGACCATGAACTATTCCGTATCCAACACCGCCGAATATGGCGAATATGTCTGCGGTCCGCGGGTTGTGAATGAAAATACCCGCGCCGAGATGAAACGAATCCTGGCCGACATCCAGAGCGGCCGCTTCGCGCGTGACTGGATGCTCGAGAACCGGGTCAATCAGACCTCGTTCAAGGCGATGCGCGCCAAGATGGCGGCGCACCCGATCGAGGAGATCGGAGTCAAGCTGCGCGCCATGATGCCATGGATCAAGCAGCGCGCGCTGGTGGACCGCAGCCGGAACTAACACGCAAACCGATCATCCCGGCTTGGCACCCGAGAACTTGACGACCTTGCCCCATTTCTCGATTTCTGCTCCCACGAGCTTTCCGAAATCGGCGGGCGAACCAGGAATTACGGTGCTGGCCAATTCGGCAAACCGCGCCTTGATTCTCGGATCGGCGAGCCCCGCGTTGATCTCGTTGTTAAGCTTGTCGGCGATTTCTCTCGGCGTGTTCTTGGGTGCAGCGATGCCATACCAGGCGGTAGCCTCATAACCTGGCAGGAAATCGCCGACCGTTGGCAAATCCGGAAGTGCATCCGAGCGCGTCGCGCTGGTTACCGCCAGCGCGCGCAGCGCGCCGGATCGGATATGCTGAATCGAGCTGGTCAAAATATCGAACATGACGTGGACCTGACCACTGATCATATCGGTGAGCGCAGGTGCTGAGCCGCGATAGGGCACGTGGACGAGATTGACGCCCGCCATCATCTTGAAGAGCTCGCCGGCAATATGGACCGAGGTTCCTATGCCGCCGGACGCCATATTGATCTTGCCCGGATTAGCCTTGGCATAGGCGATAAACTCAGGAACGGTTTTGGCCGGGATCGACGGATTTATCTCCATGACGAACGGCACGCGGATGATGCCGGCGACCGGTGTGATGTCGTTCATGAAATCGAAACTGAGGTTCTCATAGAACGTTGCATTAACGGCGTTGCTCGAAGTGACCAGCAGAAGCGTGTAACCGTCAGGAGCCGCCCGCAAGGCCGCCTCGGTCCCGATATTGCTCGCCGCCCCAGGCCGGTTCTCGACCACGAATTCCTGCCCAAGGTGCTCCGTCAGCCATTGCGCGATCAGCCGTGCGGTAATGTCGGTCGGCCCCCCAGCGGGAAACCCGACAATGATGCGCACCGGACGGGTGGGGTAGGTTTGCGCCCGCGCGCTCCCGGGCATGGCTGCGAAAGCGATGCCACCTGTTGCCAATTCCAGAGCTCGACGGCGCGACAGTGTCATCGTCTCTCCCCTCCAACGCCGAAAGCGTGATTGGATCGCAATTTCTCCGGTCGATAGTTTAACCGTCCCGTCGCATGCCTGCGGTGCGACGTGTCATCGCAGTGTCGAAACGGCCTATTGATATTGCGAAGGCTGGCACGTGGGAGCATGCTTTCGGCGACGCGTGGGAACCCGCTACGTCCGGACAATTGCTTGCGGGCACATGTCGTAAGTCGGTCAGAACTTCGACCCATAAGCTTCCAGGGAGGAATGGATGCTACCATTCCGCATATTGTGTGGTGTCGCCGTAAGCGCCACTGCTCTCACGATCATTTCGGCGGGGGCGATACCCGCTGCCAGCCAAGCGTACGCCCAGGAATACCCTGCCAAACCGGTCACGATCATCTCGGACTCGGCGGCCGGCAGCACTCCAGATGCCGTGCTACGGGTGATCGCCGATCGGCTCAGCCAAATGTGGGGCCAACAAATTCTTGCAGTGAACCATCCCGGTGCGACCGGGAGCATCGCTACGAGAATTGCAGCAGATTCTCCGCCTGATGGTTACACGCTTTACATGCCGGTGCTATCCAGCTTCGTGGCCCTGCCGGGACCGGCGCCCAACGTGCCGATCCGGTTGCCGCGGGACTTTACTGCAATCGGCTTCGCGGCGGAAAATCCCATGTTCGTTGTAGCCAGTCACTCGCTCGGCATTAATAAAATTTCTGATCTAATTGCCCAGGCGAAAGCCAGTCCGGGAGCAATATCTTGCGCCGTTACCGGGGTCGGGCGGCTGACCCATCTAACGGCCGAGCTCTTGCAAAGTCAGGCGAATATCAAGCTGCTGACCGTCCCATACACCGGCGGCCCGGCGCACGCGATGAGCGATGTCGTGAGTGGCCGGGTGGGACTGATCATTGAAGGCTATTCCGGGATCGCTGGTGCAGTTCAATCAGGTTCCGTTAAAGCGATTGCGGTCGCATCGGAGGAGCCGCTGGCCGAGTTCCCCGGTCTGCCTACGGTGGCGGAAACCCTTCCCGGCTTTTCTGCGACCGGCTGGCAGGTCTTGGTGGCACCCGTCGGCACGCCCCAACAGATCATTGCTAAAATCAGCGAAGATCTGCGCAAGGTGGTCAGTGACCCGGAGTTCAAGAAGACGATCGCCACGCGCGGCAGCTATACGCGAGCGATGTCGCCGGCCCAAGCCATTGCGTTCGTGCAGGCAGAACAAGAAAAGTGGAAACCGGTGCTCGAGCTCATCGCGAATAAGGCAAAATGATCAGCGCCATTGGTGGAATCTGTCACGTGCCCCGGACCGGAAACGCCGGGTACCTCCAGGTGAAAAGTGCCATGATTATTGTACGCGCGCTCGCCGCTTCACTCCTCTGCGCATGCATTTGGGCAAGCGCCGCCTGCGCGCAAACCTATCCTGAGCGGCCCATTACCCTACTAGTGGCATTCCCGCCCGGCGGTGCCGATGACGCTACTGCGCGCATCATCCATGAGCCGATGGAGAAGGCGCTGGGCCAGCCGATCGTGATCGAAAATATCGGAGGCGCCGGCGGCATGATCGCCGCCGCCAAGGCGGCGCGTGCCGCGCCCGACGGCTACACCATCCTGCTGCATCAGGACGCGTTGGCGGCCGGCATGACGCTGTATCCAAATCGCACGTTCGATGCAGAAAAGGATTTCGTCCCCATCGGACTCATCAATATGGCGGCCACGACGCTGGCAGCGCGTCCGACGCTGCCGCCGACCAGTTTCGACGAATTCCTAAGCTGGATGAAGCAGCCGGAACAGGACATCAAGTTCGGGCATCCCGGCGTCGGCTCGTTCGGCCATCTGGCCGACGTGCTGATCGTACAGGAACTTGGCATGAAGGTGACGCAGGTGCCATATCGGGGCGCTGGTCCGGCGCTGGTCGATCTGCTGGCGGGCCAAGTGGATCTGGGCCCGATATCGGCTGTGGTTGCAGGACCTCTGGTCAGGACCGGTAAGCTCAAGGCCTACGCCATCATCGGCAGGAATCGGTTCGCCGGCTTGCCGGAGCTCAAGACCATGGGCGAGCACGGCTACAAAAAGCTCGACATCGATTTCTGGCACATGCTGCTAGCGCGGGCCGGCACGCCTCGCCCGATCATCGACAAACTCAACAACGCGTTGCGCGCTGCGCTCGCCGACGCCAAGGCGCAGCAGACCTTTGCAGAGGGCGGCATGGATCTGTACCGACCGGACGAGCTCACCCCTGAGGCCGCGGGTTCATTGCTCAAGCGCGAGATCAAGCTTTGGGGCGACGTGATCCGCGCCAACAATATCGCGGCACAGTAGGGCGAAACCTGCCCCAACGTTGCGCGGCTCTGCCTTTGCTGCGCGGCAAGGAGCGATCCAGGGGATGGTTGCGATGCGTCCCAATGACAAATGGAGTAAGGACATGATCAGGACATCGGGATTGGCGGCAGCCGGGGTCGGTGCTGTTCTTTGCGTCGTAACCACAGCCGCACTGCCCGCGGATGATACCCCGAAGCGCGGCGGGATACTCACCTACATGATCCCGGCGGATGCGCCGCCGAGCTTTGACGGTCACCGTGAGACCACCTTCGCCACGGTGCATGCGGCGGCGCCGTTCTATAGCGTGCTGATCCGCATCAATCCCGACAATCCGTCCTCGACCACCGACTTCGTCTGTGATCTGTGCACAACGATGCCAACGCCAACGGATGACGGTAAGACCTATACGTTCAAGATCCGCCAAGACGTGAAGTTCCACGACGGAACGCCGCTCACCGCGCACGACGTAGCCGCGACTTGGCAGAACATCATTCACCCGCCCGAAGGCGTTTTGAGCGCGCGCGAGAGCTTCTACATCATGATCGACAAGGTCGAGGCGCCGGACCCGACCACGGTCGTTTTCCGCCTCAAGTTCGCGACCGGCGCCTTCCTGCCGGCGCTCGCCGACCCGTTCAACTGGATCTACGAGAAGGCGGTCCTTGATAAGGATCCGCGCTGGTACGAAAAGAGCATCATGGGCTCAGGCCCATTTAAGTTCGCCGGATATGAGACCGGCCAGTCGGTCAAAGGCGTGCGCAATCCCGACTATTA
>Ga0306920_100013596_pt1 | contig 11094 bp, 8 predicted proteins | sample flu12Cox44000170_FD_204666 | JGI IMG/M metagenome (GOLD analysis project Ga0306920, IMG submission 204666) | Lab enrichment of tropical soil microbial communities from Luquillo Experimental Forest, Puerto Rico - flux4day.12C.oxic.44.000.170 (v2)... | ecosystem: Environmental > Terrestrial >...
TGCAAGGCGCATTTTTTTCCTGAAAAATGCCGGTCAAGCCACTTTCCCAACATCCTCCACCATTGTTCTGAAAATCTCGAATTTGGCTCGGCTCGTATTACCCATTCGGATGATATTTGGTTTTGGCAATTGCAAAGATAGACATTTGGTGTTTCGTGATAGACGAAAGTTCAAATTACTCTTGGCAAGAAAGGAGGTAACTACCTAATGCAATCAGTTGGTATCATATTACGTCGGATCTCTCAAGGTACGGACCACCTCCGCGCTTGGAAGAAATTCTGAGGAAAAACCAGCTTGCGGTCTCTCCCAGATCGGATGTGGATTGGGATCAGCGAACTCCCATCATAACCGGCTAAATCCACGTTTAGAAACGGGGGTTATATAATAACATATTTATAATAAGTTTTATAGTGTATAAAAGTAAGTTTTGAAGTGCGGTTGCCATAACCCATCGCCAATCAACGGGCTGCCCAAGCCTTATCGGTGCGAGCGCTCGTTTTGGCCTTCGAGTTAGCAATTCCCGAGGGACGCTATGGCCCTCGGTCAACGAGGAAGTCACCCCATGTCAAGAGGTCTGAAGCATCTGTCGGCCAGAGTCAGTTTAATAATGCTGGCCTTTGGATTTGCTTTGCTTGGATTCCTGTCCTTTTTCCTCCACGCGAACGAAGATTTTGTCATAGATCCCCACCTCGAGCAGCCATGTTGTTACCTTGGAGGCAGTGTCAGCATTTTAGTGGGAGCTGTCTTTTTCGCTGTTGCCTGTACGTATTGGAGGCGATAACTGGAACTATTCCCGCTGAAGCAATCCAACGGCCACCGCGCTCCAAACCGCGAAAGCGGATGCTTCGTATGCTGTTAGTGGTCCTACCGATTCGTCGATAAAACCTTTGGACACACGATGCCGCGAAAGAACAATGGGGCTCAGATGCTTTACGATCTCAGCTGTTTCAGGAAACGCCATCGCATCCACATAGCGGTTCAGAGGCGGTATCATGGCCGCCCCGAAAATCAGCATAGGCCGCGTCGCGTCGTAAAATCTTTGAAAACCTACCTTTGCATCGATGTAGAGGAAGAGATCGCTAGGGGCAGCTACGAGGCCTTCGGTCTCCCTGAACTGACGGTCACGTTCAAGCCCCTCAGCTCTCAAGTGCAATCGTCGAACCATCTTGGCAAAGACCGATTCATTGCAGGCAACCAGCAGCTTCTGTTTCACCAAAGCAAAGACCACGGACACATTCTCATTAGGCGAAAGAATATAGGCCGGCGTTCCTTCAATGGAGGTGGAGCGGCAACTGCCTGGAAGTTTTTCCCGCACGATTCGGTCCATAAGTTGCTGAAACTTTGTTCGGTCCGTAACCTCAAACAAGATAGCGATGGCAAGAGATTCCGAATCGGGATCCTGGTCCACAACAATTTCAGCACCCGTTACGAGCTCATCGAGATCTTGCGGGTTGATGCCAACTGATCGGGTCTCGCCGATATAATCTCGAACTGAAGCAGCAACCGGCCAGTCCCCTGAGAATCGGTCCGAGAGGCGCCACACCTCGGAAATCTTCAACCGCGAGGCCATATACCCGATCGTCTTTGGACTTGTCATCGCGAGTCCCTGGCGGCTGAGTGGTCCGTAGTTCTCTTTTGCGCTCGTGCAGGTAAATATGGTATCTCGCAAGCGGGCTCCCTCGATCGTAGTAGATGCCATGACGGCCTGAGGCCCGTCCGCCGTTTGCTCCTGAGCAAATTCCCACGCTACGCCGCTCGCCACATTGAGTGAAGGACTTCCTCGCGCGAAAAGAAGAATGTCATAGGCAGGTCGTATATTGGACCGGCACTCTTGAAATAATTTTGAAGAGAACAGGCTTCCGGTACCAGACCTTGCATTTTTAAGAGTCTCTTCCAGTAAATCGCTACTCCTGCTCAACACCGTCCATCCGCCAATCTCGGTGAAAAAGATTCCGGTTGCGTCCTCCGCGAGGCGAACCTGATTCGGCCGTGCAGGCGAAATGTGAAGGGCGCCGCATCCGAAGAGCCGCTTGGAGATGTTTTCGATCCCTCCGGTACGCAAGGTTGCATTTGCTGAGCTTTGAAAACCGACCATCCAGCGCTGGTGGCTTGGATCGGTTGCGCAAAAGAACAATGCCGTGCAACCAAGATTCAAAAACGAATCCCAGGAGCTTTGGTATTCCTTCCAAAGATTCGAGACAGGTTGCTTGAGAAAACGTCGGACTGAGGGTTCCCGAAAAATCTGGTAGAGCGCGGTATCGAGCAAGTTTCTTTGCGTCTGAACCAGATGCGGAATCTCAACGTAAAGAACCGTATTGTCTGGAGCGATCTGGTTGGACGCCATGGAGACTTGACTCTGCTTCCAGAGAAACACCGCGAGCACCGCAAAGAGCAAGGTCACTCCGACCCCAATTATTCGTCTCATGGCGAAGATCGAATCCTAAGGATCAAGCTGTCCTTCCTGAAGCAAAGATTTGGTCCCGGTGCATCGAGTCATACAGTAGGAAGCATACCGCTGGCCTCAAAAGCGTCTCGATGTCACCCGTGAATCTTGGCTGCTTAGGCAACTGCGGGCCGAACACCTGTGAGCTTGGCTTCGCTGATTTCAGGTTCATGCCGGCCGCCGCGCTTGGCGCTTCTATACTCAACAAGCCCCTTAGACCAGGTGGGATGCATCATCTCGGCGGGCGTCTTCCAAATCAACGTGTGCAGGAACGCCAGGTTATTCGCATCGGTGAGCAAAGCCCTTTTCTCCTGAGCCGTCAAGGCATCCGGCCCTTCCTTGAAGAGTTTCATGGCGAGCGATTTGCCGTACTCACTGGAGGGCGCCGATGATGATTCCCTTTTTCGCTGAAGTGCTACGTGCACAGCATTGTAAAACGGGTCGAGCACAGCGTGAACAAACTGATCGCCTTCGCGCAGTTGCAGCCGGAAATCGCCCGACAACTCCTTGGGCGGGTGGAGTTCTTCCGGTGTTTTAAAGAGCTCACCAAACAAGCTGGTGTGGCAACTGAAGTGCGCGACTGGAATGGCAAGTATCAACCCTAGCAACAGAGGAGAAAGCCAGAGCAGATAGTTGGGGGAAATCCACCAGGCCAGTACGGCAAGCACGATGCCAATAATCGGAAGAGGCCAATATTCGTTCACCACCTCATTCCAGCTAGGCCCGCCCCCGCTTTCACGTGTCTGAGTATTCCAAACCACGGTCTTACCGGCAAGATTTCGCAGAACGAATCTCGTGTGGAACCACACTAGAACGGGCGCCGTCAGCACAGAAAACAGGGTTTCAAGCACTGCGCCCATAATGACCCTCAACGGCCCCCCAAAAGCCTCAAGCTCCCGAGGTTTCGAAAAGAGGTGAAGCAAACTAAGCACTTTCGGCCCGAACAAGAGAGTGAGCGTCATGAGAAAGAGGACCCCTGCAGATGCCGACGGAAACATGCCGACTCTCCCATTCAAGTTATCCAATCCGGCTTGCAACGCTCCCATGAGCACGAACAAAACAAGAAGGGGCGCCGAAACATACGCCAGAATACCTTGAACCAGATGAATTCGACTGATCGGGCGGATGTGCTGCGCCAGCAAGAACCACATATGCTGAAGATTGCCCTGGCACCATCGACGATCCCGTTTCACATATTCCGTCAAATTGGGAGGCAATCCTTCGTAACTTCCTTCGAGATCATACGCAAACCAAACATGCCATCCAGCATTGCGCATCAAAGCCGCTTCGACGAAATCATGACTTAGGACCTTCCCTCCAAGCGGCTCTTTGCCGGGCAAACCAGGCAAGCCGCAACTGGCTAGAAACGGCGACACCCGAATAATAGCGTTGTGCCCCCAATAATTTCCTCCTTCCTGCTGCCAGAAATTCAAACCCGCAGCGAATATCGGGCTGTAAAGCCGAGAGGCAAATTGCTGGATTCTACCAAAAACCGTCTCAGCCTTGACGAGTCGCGGCATCGTCTGAATGATCCCGGCCCGAGGATTGACTTCCATCAACCGGACCAGCGACGAGACCGCGCGACCAGCCATAATGCTGTCTGCATCCAGGACAACCATATATCGATGCCGATGCCCCCAGCGCCGACAGAAATCTGCAATATTCCCGCTCTTGCGATTCACGGGAAGTTTGCGGCGGCGGTAATGTATTTTGCCAAAGCCGTTGGTCTGTCGGCAGATATCGGCCCATCCGAGCTCCTCTTCGACAGCCTTCGACGGATCTGTTGAATCGCTGAGAATGTAGAAATCGAAAGAATCCAGTTCACCTCGCTCTTGAAGAGAGTCATATAAGGAACGGATATTGCCAAAAACGGTCTCGGCATCCTCGTTGTAGACCGGCATGACAATGGCCGTCGAGGCTAAAGGAGTCTCTTGGTCGAGCGTATTCGTAATTTTGAGGGGTTCATTTCCTTCTGCCAGTACGAGAAAGCCGAGGAACGCTTGGCTGAAGCCAAATGAAAGGGACGTAAACAAGAGGCCGAACAACACCAATCCGACACCTTTCAGAGTCGTCCACCCCCCGGCACCCATAACGTCACACAACAGCCACAGACCGATGAGGGAAATGCCGAAGGTTACGAGAGCAACCGCCCAACGCCTATTCCGAACCTCTGCCTGAAAGGCTTCTTCAAACGCTGATGAACCAATCAGCTCGACAATTTTCCCCGACCTATTGCTTCCGCTCATAGTACCCGCGCTATAATCTGACGGTCAGCCATGCCATTTTGTTTAATCCAAATTCGTGGGCTTCCTGTTCGTATGCGGGAATAAACGGTCGCCGAATCTTGCCTACTTGTAAAGGCTGCTGAAAATAAGGAATCCGAGTATCGCGAGACCGATAAGCCAAACGATGATTCTGCTCGCGCCAATTGGGGACAATCTTTTTGCCAAGCCAATAACCCCCTTCCCTGCGGGGGTGAACTCCAAGGGGCGTTGCTTGATACTGGCCACCTGCAAGCTTGGCGCCGCTTGTAATTTCACTTCGCGGAGCGCCTGCAAAAGCTCGTCCGACAATTCATCCTCGCGGCCAAGAAGATTCCCATCGACGTCCTCCGTTAAATAGAGCCTCACCCGCTCCTCAACCGAACGCCGGGTACCTGGAACTTCGCCGTGGATCAAGTGGCCCAGTGAACTGTCAAGCGTCTTTTGGGTTTCTTCAAAAGCAAGCTCAGTGGCCGGCGTAAACGGTTCTCCGCGCTTTCTGGCGATGGCACGCTCGAAACTTGCCAGAAGGATCAGCTCCCGATCAGTATTATCGGGCGTCTTGAGTGCATCAAGGTAATCATTGATCCGATCCCACGCCTCCCTCCACTCAGGGGAAGATCGAATCCCGACACGAAGGAGTGCTATATATTCAGGAGATATTGCCATTTTTCGGAGCAAAACGTATCACGTCGCAGCAAGACACAGCTTATATCCATCAATTGAGTCGTATTCGGATTAAAGACCGTAAACCCAACCAGCCAGCCGCGATCTGTCGGCGTAAACTGCACATCCTTTACCTGTGGACCTTCTCCAGTCACGATATAAGGCCTGAGTTCGGCAACGGGGATCGTCTCGCCATTCTCCGGCTTTCCATATTCGATCGCGAAGCGTGTTTCATTTGAACCAGGACTTGGACGAACCGTCGTTGACAGCACTCTGAACTGATTCGTATCCGGCTCATCGCGCCGCCATTTTATCTGATAAGCATACTCGAAGCTTCCGCCCGGCCCTGGCGGGTTCTGCAATTCCCAACCGGCAACGACGTTATCGCTATACTCGTCGCTGCTGGGAATTTCGAGAAGCCGCACGAAGCCGGGACCGAAGTCACTCTTGGGCGTCACGGTAACGCTCGGGCGCAGATGATAATCCGCTTCGCGGTCTAAATAATCGCTCAGATTGCGATCGCGCTGAAGCAATGAGTACGAAACGACATTCGAAAACCGGCGAACGCTGACAGATTTCGGATTGTCCAAGGGCGTCCAAAGCTTTTCCCCTGAGACGGTTTCAAGCAACAGTCCATCTGAATCATGGACTTGCGGCCGAAATTCGCGCCGCTTAAAATCTGTCTTGTTCATCGAAAACTCTGTCTTCCCGGTAGGTTGATAGTCGGGTTTCAGAGTCGGCTTACTAACCGTATTATTGCCAAAATAAAACATGCTGGTCAAAGGAGCCAGTACCAGCACCTCAGGTTTTTTGCGGAAAAAGAGGGTCGCTTTGATATCGAAGGTCGTCACCGTACCGTAGCGCACAACGAACTCGTACCCTCCCGTCACGCTTTCACTGTCCAACAGCGCATAGAATTCAATGAAGTCATCCGCGGGGTCCGGTTCGCGCATCCAGAACTCCCGAAAATCTGGAAACTCTTCCGGCCCGTTAATTCCCGTGTTGACGCCAAGCCCGCGCGACGAAAGGCCCCAATGAAGACCTTTCGCGATTGCCCGGAAGTAGCTGGCACCCAGAAAAGACATAAACTCATCCTGAAGCCCTGGCTGCGCCGAAGGAACAAACGCCTTAAATCCAACAAAAGCCTCGTGGCCGGTAAAACGAATCGGCTTATCGTAGTAGAAATAGTCTGGAGAAAACGGAATATCTCGGAGGCGATCTTTCTCGATTGCGTGAAAAATCACGCGTCTCTTGTAATAGTATCCCGGGTGAAAAAAACCGAGCCGGTACGGTAAGTTCTTCCATACGGATTTCTCGGGAAGAAAGCGGATGCGACGGTAGAGGTCATAGTCAAGATTCTGCAAATCCGAAGAGATATCCTGCATCTGCACCGCAAAAGGTTGTTTTGAGAGAGCTTCGGCCTTCGCTACAACATCGCGATAACCGAAGACGTCCTGTTGTTCAGCAGCCACGCTGCCTGCCATGCTGATCACAAGCAGTGCCAGAAAAATTCTCATAGGGGTTTCGACGATGGCAATACGCCCTTAATCAAGTCAAATCGCAAACTGGTGCATCGAGTCATAAGTAGGAGGCATACCGCCGTCGGTCGGTTGGCTGATTTTCAAGGCGCGAACGACGAGCATATCTAAATCGATACGTGAGGAGTGAGCAACGTAGAAAATCAGCCAACTGGCCACGGCCCAGAGGGTTGGCTTGAAAAGGGTCCGTCTGCGTCGTTGTTCGTTCGTTACGTATCGCATCGGATATGCTCCTCACTCACGCCTCGCATCCAGACCCTTTTGAAGCCAACGATATGCCTCCTACTTATGACTCGATGCACAGGTTTCGATCCGACAGTTTGGTGTCCTGTCCCCGAAATAAGCATATCTTTCGTTGCGATCAAAAGGGGACAGGACACTAGGAAACTCGCCTCAAAAGCCCGATCATCACCCCTTGAACGGTGAGTTCTGTGGCAGGAATCAGGTTCGGGTACGCCGGGTTTTCGGCCTTCAGAAAAGGCTGACCCGCTTCGACGAGATAACGTTTCAGCGTTGTCTCACCATCGATAAGCGCCGCGACAATGTCTCCATTCTTTGGCAGGCGCTTCTGAAGAATGATGGTGTCGCCATCGGCAATTTGGGCACCGTTCATTGATTCACCCCGCACTTTCAATGCAAAGACCTCGGCCAAATTCGTGACGCCAAAAACCGCCAGGTCAATACCCAGACTGAATTCGTCCAGTTCGGCACTCTCAACCGGCAAACCGGCAGGAATTTCACCGAGCAGTCGGATGGGCTTGAACCCGCGGAGAAAGCGGAGACTCGGATCCACAGCGGAACGCGCTTTTCCGGGCGTTCTCCGGATGACCCCTTTCTTTTCGAGGGCCCGGAGATGATTCATCGCAGCGGTTTGACTATGGAAGCCAAAAAAGCTCTGGATTTCTCGGCTGGACGGCGGGTAACCGGTTTTCTGTTGTTGTTTTCGAATAAAATTGAGGACTTCCTCCTGTCGGGCAGTTAACTGGGGCATGGATGTTCACCCGAACACTTCCATGAATCGTTGGGTTTCGCAAGCATGCGATTACCCGCATCTTGCAAAAGGCCATCGAGATGTTTTTATCGGATCGCTTGTTATGTTCACAACGGTGCACTACACTCAGTATAAGTGCCTCCGCAGGTCCATTTTGAGGGCACTTTCTGAGGTTGTTTAAATTCAATTTGCTTTTCCTTGGAATTTGCCCACCATTTGGCGGTGCGAGGCCCCCGGCGCGCGCCTGAGGTTTGAAACATGAGCATAAAGTCCGGTGAAAATATGAGCAGTGGAAGAGGGTCATCTGACACCGTGCCCTCGGAACAGAAGGAACAGGGAGCAAAAGGCCAGGCTCCCGTAGAGCCCCCAGACAAGCTGAAATTCGAGGAGCTCGGTGAGTTGCCGTCTGGCTACGGCCAGATGTTCGCGATTGCGCGCGACCCTCACTGGCTATTCACCTATTGGGATTTCGACTACTCCAAGTTTCCCGCCACGCGAAAGCTTTATTTGGATGTCGATTGCAACGGCAATCACGAGGCGGAGGTCGAAATCAACGAGATTGCAAGAAACTGGTACATCCCTGTGCAGTCACCCGACGCCGAATATACCGTCGCGTTTGGCTACCGCGATGAGAAAGGTACTTGGACGACCGTCGGTACCGCAGGGCCGACGCGCACCCCCCCGGAGTCGATCAGTCCAAATTGGGACACCCAGTTTGCGACAGTGCCGTTTCATCTGAGTTTCAACTTCCTGCTAGACGTCATGGCGAGCGCGCACGCTGAGGGGAAAAACCTCACGGAAGCTCTTGCGCGACTGCAGGAGCACGCGGTGGCCGGGGCGTCCAGCGGATCAAGCTGGGGTTTCGAACAGATCAAGGTTCTGGAAACTCTGCTGGGTAAGGATCTTCTCGATCGGCTGGTTTCAATGAGTTCCAGCGAAATGCTGGAGTTTCTTCACTCGGAATTGCATGGAAAGCTGGACTCCGAATCAGCGAGTGAACTGCTAGCGAAGGGGCGTCTCGCTTCAGTCCTGGCGCCTGGGGAAACCAGCCTTTTCAGTGGCGCGCTTGGCGCCGTAGTCCGCCACGAGCTATCCAGTGGCGGTGTCAGCAGTTTTGGAAGCTCGGAACTCGGTGGGCTGTCGTCGCGTCTTGGGGGCCTCTCATCGGAACTAAGCGCGCTTTCTTCCCAATTTCTGGCAGGCGGGAGCGAAGCCTTTGCAAGCTGGCAACAGGGTATTCGTGAGATGATTTCAAAATGGGAACAGGCGGTAACCTCGCTTGGCCTGAGCAGCGAAGTGATGAGTAGCTGGCAGGCTGGTCTCCAGGAGATTACTTCAAGTTGGGAAACGACAGTCAGTTCCTACGGGCTGAGCAGTGAGACGCTTGCGAGCTGGCAGGCAGGTGTAACCGAGATTTTTGAAAAGTGGCAGGCGGAGCTGAGTTCTTATGGACTCAGCAGCGAGACCTACGCTTTGAGCAGTGAAACGCTGGCAAGCTGGCAGGCGGGCCTTGGCGAGATCACATCCAGTTGGGAGCAGGCGGTTTCTTCTCAATTTCTGGCCGGCGGAAGCGAGATTCTCGCGAGTTGGCAAATGGGGATCCGGGAGATCATTTCCAAATGGGAACAAGCAGTCACCTCACTCGGCTTGAGCAGCGAAGTGGTGAGCAGCTGGCAAGCTGGTCTCAGCGAAATTACTTCCAGCTGGGAAACGACAATCACTTCGTACGGGCTGAGCAGTGAAACTCTGGCAAGCTGGCAGGCAGGGGTAAGCGAGATTTTTGAAAAGTGGCAGGCAGAGCTGAGTTCTTATGGTCTCAGCAGTGAAATGTATGGTCTGGGGAGCGAGACGCTGGCGAGTTGGCAGGCGGGCCTTGGGGAAATCACCTCCAGTTGGGAGCAGGCGTTCGGTTCGCTGAGCTCCTATTCTCTCAGTTCGTACTCTCTGAGCTCAGAGCAGCTATCCAGCTGGAATCTCGCGAGCTGGAGTGGTCTGGAATTTGGTCCGTCGAGCTGGAATGAACTGGTCTCCGAGAGCAGCCTGTTCAGCGGGATTGGAGCGAGTTGGAGTGCCCAGCCCTTTGGTTATCCTGAAAGGGAATTTTTCATGCATGTGAATGCGGAGGTGATCTTTTACGGCGGCACGCATCCGCAAGCAAAGGTGACGATTGACGGCCGGCCAATCCAGCTTCAGCCCGATGGCACCTTCCGCTATCATTTCAAGCTACCCGATAATCAGTTCGAAATTCCGATCGTCGCTGTCTCCCCCGATTCCGTCGAAACGAGGTCGGCGACTCTCTATCTGCAGAGAGGGACGACTCGCTACGGAGATGTCGGATCGACACCGCAACCGGAATATTTGACTAATCCTATGGGAGCACGACGCTAACCTGCGTTTCACGAATTCCGGCCATTCGTGATGGACAAGGTGCGAGATGTTGTAAACGGATTGAAGAAATCCTATGCGATGGAGTTGGAGTCTGTTCAAAATTATTTGGCCAATTCCATCCACCTGGAAGGCCCCCCTGCTGACAAGGTCAAAAAGGTGCTGGAGAATGCCGCCTTCAGTGAACTCCAGCACGCTCGTCGCTTGGCGAGGCGCATCAAAATTCTCGGCGATCGCGTTCCAGGATCGCTAGAACTTCCTCGGGATCAAAATTATCTCCAGCCGCCCATCGACAACCGCGACTCAGTAACCGTCATCCGCGGAGCGCTAACGGCGACAGACGCAGCGATCGCTCACTACCAGGCCATGATTCAAATCACAGAAGACCTCGACTTCGTCACTCAGGATCTCTTGATCGAATTGCTGGCCGAAGAGCAGGAGCAGAAAGGCTCACTGAATCAACTGTTAGGGTGCATTTCTGGCGCTCCATGAGAAAATGGGACGGCACGGAGGCCGTTCCTCCCTGGAAATGAACGGCCGGCTCGGAGATCCGGCCCTACCTCCATTGGGCTCGCAATGGCTGCGAGATATTTTGCAAGCCGTGGACTTCCAAATCGTTTCCTGTACAGTCATCGCGAATGTCGCACCCAAGAAAGGATCAACTCCTTGAACGATTTATAGACTATCTTGAGATCGAGCGAAATGCTTCTCCCCGAACAGTCGTCGCTTATAAACACGCGTTAGACCAATTCAAGCTGTTCGCCGGACCAAATTTTTCTTGGGTGCGATGTACCGCGAAACAATTTCGTG
>Ga0306920_100013597_pt1 | contig 11094 bp, 9 predicted proteins | sample flu12Cox44000170_FD_204666 | JGI IMG/M metagenome (GOLD analysis project Ga0306920, IMG submission 204666) | Lab enrichment of tropical soil microbial communities from Luquillo Experimental Forest, Puerto Rico - flux4day.12C.oxic.44.000.170 (v2)... | ecosystem: Environmental > Terrestrial >...
TTCAATGAGGGTAAATGCTGCGGGGGGATTTCTTCGCATAGCGCGGAGATTATGGCGCTTATGCTGCTTTTGCACAAATCTTTTACATGCACCACCGCCGCTTCGCCAAGACTTCCGCGTCGCCGAAGCGGCTGAAGCGTTGATGCCTTAAAGCAAAAATGGCACTTTTGTCATTCTGAGCGAAGCGAAGAATCCCTGATTATTTTCTGATGCTGTGCTTGACGCACGTACATCCGAGATGTTTGAAAGGCTGGCCTCATGCTTTGCATTTCGTTGCAGCGCTTCGCTCAACATGACAGAGTGGAAACACGTTCCATGCCGCGAGCCGGATCGAGCTGTTGCTAGTCATTGCTTCACAAATACGTCTCCATTTATGGAGCATTTGCGCGGGAAGATTTGTTCATCCAACCACACGAATTTCAACGTGCGCGCCATACCGTCGTCGAGCGGAACGATTACGACATCGGAATTTTCACTTAAAGAATCGGACGGCGCCCAAATGAAGGTTGCGCTGGTTGAAGACGGGACTGAGTAACTTGATCCAAACGGCGATACGTACCCTTCGTATTTTTCAACTTTGTACTCACACATCAGATCGTCGGAAAACCGCCACGTTTCTGTTAGCGAAGTCAGCAGGGCCGCCGACATTCCTTCCTGTTTCATCCGTATCCACGTCCCAAATACCTTTATTGCCGCAGAGCCGACCCAGTCGGCTGAACCTTCGGCGTTTCGCGTCAATACCGTGGAAGCGTAGAGCGAGGCTTGGTCTTTCGTGAAATCGAGTTGTTGTTCGAGAAATTCGGCGAAAACTTCTCGGCGTCGTGCGGGATCGAGCGGGCCTTTCGCGTACAGTTCGTCCAGAACACTGCGCAAGGCTGAGAGGTCGTTGAAATTTTTCACTCTTTTTATCGCCGCTAACCTGCAATTTCCGCCATGCGCCCTACGGAATCACTTACAATTTGAGCCGTTAAGGGGCATTTTTCTGGGGAGCGCACGCGCCCTCGCGTGTTGCGATTGGCGCCCTCGCCAATCGCAACAAAGTCATGTTCTACCTCGAATCTAGCGCGATTTGTTTTCAAAAGAGTTCGGGGCGAGGGCGCCGCGAACAGCATGCGAGGCGCGTGCGCTCCCTAATCCATTTCACGACCAGTTCTCCATTTGTTCCGGGAACGGACATTGTGCGCAATCGGAATTGTCCTTCATGCAAAAATCTTCGTAGATCTGGAGCAGCCCTTGTTGCTGCGCGATAGTGCGCAGAAATTGTTGCCGGCGAGGATCGCTCCCAATAAGACGCGTCGCGGCGGTTTCGAGTCGCCGGTTCGATAACTGCGCCGGCAGCTTCGCGTATTCTGTCCAAAGCTGCGCGCTCGGCGAGGCGGGGGCCTTGAGCTCGTGTGCCGCCCAGAACGGAAACAGCACGTTTGCAAGGATGTCCGCGGCACGCGATTCACCGATCAACGCCATCTGCTTCGGTGAAGCTTTGGAGGTAAGTGTATAACGAAAATTCCAGAACGGGTGTTTCATCCTATGAAAAAAATCGGTCGCGGCAGCGACGCTGCTCTTTCCGGATGCTCTCTGAAGACGCGACCAGTCGCGCACGAGGACCGCAAGCGCAGCGAGGCGCCGTTGCGGATGATTTAACGGGCGGGTGCCGCTGATGTGCCAGGCTTTCGGATCCAGAATCAGTCGCTGCAGATCATCGCGATGCGGCCACCAACGGTCCCAAAGTTGCCGCACATATTCGCGCGCGGATTTTTTGTAGATATCGAGGTCGGGCATCTGCAGGAAGCCTGCTGTGCCAAAGAGCAACGCCTCGCAGTCTTCAACATTTTCACGCAGCGATCGCAGCGGCAAACGTTGTGTGAGAAGTGTGAACGGCAACTTGTTTTCCTTGTAACCGAGCGCGGTTGCGATCTCTTGGAAAAGCGTTTCGTCGCGTCCATGCAGGTCGATCTTGTTGCGAATCCGATTCGCTTTCTGTCGTAAACGGAATTGCGCGGCGGAATCGAGCACGCTGCGGATGCGTTCCTCCGGTAAATTTTTCAGCGGTGCCTGACACCGGCCGGGGTGTGCGAGCGGGATATTCGCGTCAAATGCTCCTGCCAAAGTCGTTGGGTCGATGCAGACCTGCGGCACGTTCCGATTGGAGAGTGTGCGCGTGAAAAACGCGCGGTCACTCCTCTCCACGAACACATTAAGCACGGTTGTTTCGAACGCTGGATTCGTCGCGTGGCCATGCGATTCCCAGCTGCGATCGAGCAGATCGATTTCGACGCAACCGTGAATTGGTTCGCCGCCGTTGATCCGAATTGCAGCATCGCGAAAATCCGGACCGGCCTCACGATTCCAAACGCCGAACTGAACGATATCGATTTGGTCGCCATTCGTGCTGGAAAATTCTCTTCCGAAATCTCCGGCGAACCAACGCGCTTGTAGTTCCAACTCTGATGGAATCCGCGGCACGACAAAGAGCGCATGCTCATGAACACGAGTTGTGTCCCGCATTTGCGCGTAGCGGCCGGCAACATCGGCACGCGAAGCGTTCAGGGCAGGCTGTGTCAACGTGCTCACGCGCTGATTATGAAAAGAGAGATAGCAAATGTCACGCTGACTTTGGAGCACCGTTGTGTTGGTCAAGACCGCAACGGTTTCAGCAAAACAGTTTTGCTCCGTGGTCCCGCAACAGCATTGTCAACATCGGCGGAACCGTAAAGAATCGCCGGCCACTCCGAGCGAGTGAACGAGGGGAACAATAATGATCAGCAAGGCGTTCAATCGAAATGATCGCTTCATTAACTCGTTAGGCCCGCAGTCTCTTCGACATTATGTCACCGGGCCGCCCGTGCCAAACGCAAGGTGCAAGTGCTGTCCAGCCCTGGCGCGAGTACCACTCTTGCTTGTCGAGTGTGAAAAGATAAAGAGTCTGCACTCCTCGCGACAGAGCTGCCTTCTCGACAGCGGCACACAGCGCTGCACCAATACCACGACGCCGAAATTGCGAGCCGACAAATACTCCGCCGAGCCACGGCGTCAGGTCTTCGCGCCCTTCAAGATCATGCAAGCGAAGCGCGGCCGTTCCGAGAAGTTGTCCATTCGCGTGCGCAACCCACGCGATCGGCAGCTGATCACGATTCATGTGAGCCTTCAGTTTCTTGATTCGAAGCTCGGCTGTTTTCTCGCCAAGAATGGCATCCCACTGTTCAAAGAGCCACTGAGCCAACTGCGGGACGTATTGTGGACACTCAACAAGGTAGCTAATCCGAACTCCACGCATGTCGATGCATGTTCGATGTACCTAAATCAAGCAAGTGCAAGCTCCGACGAGGAAAGGCCAGCAAGCGGCTCCCGGGATTTGATTCGCTCACTACCCGTTCGGCTCAACCTGCGGTCTTCCCGTCCATCTGGCGGCTTGTCCGGCCGCTCTATTCTCGACTTCGCTCGGGATGACAAAAAACAGAGACGAAATGCTCGCTCGACTTTGAAGCGCGGGATTTTAGTTTCAGTGGCGATAGGCATGTCGAACCAGGAATTTCCAAAGAAGGAAATGGAAACGCTTTGGGCTCCGTGGCGAGTCGAGTACTTCGAGAAGGAACCGCGCGACCGCGATTTTCTAACAACGGCGGGGCGAGCAAGCAATGACGCCGAGCATCTAGTAATCACGCGCCGAAAAAATGCGTTCCTGATGATGAACCGGTATCCTTACACGGTCGGACACCTGATGGCGGTGCCGTATCGGAAAGTCGCGGAGCTTTCAGCACTCGGCGAGAATGAGGTCGTTGAGCTATGGAATCTGGTGGTTCATGCGCAAGCGCTTTTGCGGGCCGCGGTAAAGGCGCAGGGATTTAACATCGGATTAAATCTCGGCGAATGCGCAGGCGCCGGTGTGCCCGATCACTTGCACATCCACATCGTGCCGCGCTGGACCGGCGACACCAACTTCATGCCAATCATCGGCGGCACGCGTGTGCTCTCGGATGGTTTGCGCGCCTTGTACCAGAAGTTGATCGAAGCGCAGGAAAAGATGGCTGCGCCCGGTTGATCGTTAAATCGTGAATCGTTGAATCGCGCATCCGATGTAACGATTCACTCTCCCTATGAACACCTGGGTTGAAGCGCCGCCGCGGAGAAAAGGGCTGGGCTGTTTCGCACGGGGCTGCCTGAGTCTGTTCATATTTGGGATCGTGCTGGCGATTGCTTGCTCCGCCGGAATGTATTGGGGTCTTCACCGCCACTCGGCGTTGTTCTATGGCAGTTACTGGCTGGCCAAAACTCGTTCGATCACTGAAGCGCCAACGCCCGTTCCTGAATTCAGCGGTTCCGACCAACAAATTCAACGTGTGCGCGAGCGATGGCAGGACTTTGAACAGAAAACGCGCGCTGGCCAATCGGCGGAAATTGAATTGAGCGCGGATGACATCAACGCGTTGATCACCACAACCGAGGGCGTCCGCGGGAAAGTGTTTGCCTCGATCGACGGAGATCAACTCCGTTTGCAGACGAGTGTTCCGATCGGGGAATTTCTCGGCAGACCCGGTTATTATTTTAATGGCGATGTCGTCATCGAACTCAATGGTGCGCAGCCACTGGATAGCCCGCTTTTCAGCCGCATTACGATCAATGGTGAGCAGGTGCCCACTGATTTCTTAGCTTGGAAGTATCGTTCCAGACAACTACGCGAGTATCTGGCTGATCAACGGAACGCGAGCGACATCGGCACGATTGAGATACACGACGGCAAAGTAATCCTGCGCTCGCGCACGAATTAGGTTTACGTAACGACATCGCGCCGCGATGTCCCTACTAATTCGGTTGCATGATCTCGCGCACGAAGACGTTCAATTGTCCGTCTTCCTGTTTGCGCACTTCGGTGATTTCATAGGGCCGCATTTCGTCCCGGTTTACGACAGCGCCCTGAGGCGGCGGAGTATAACCACGCGGAAATTCTACAATGATCCGCGTCGATGAACCACCGCCGAGGTGCAGCACTTTGCTGGTTAATGTTGTGCGCGGACGCAGCACCGCCTTGTTGGCGTCGGAAAAATTCACCACGAACTGGCCTTTTAAGTAAATGCGTTCGCCCGCGACACCGTGATCGGCGACATCGTTCAAGTCACCGGTCGCGATCAGCCTTCCAAGCGGCATCTTACCGGGAGCAAAGGTCCTCCAATTGCCGCCGCCGGCATTTGAAGCCAGAGCTACATTGGAACCACTTGGCGGAGCAGGTTGAGCAGGCAACACAGGTACCGGCGTCGCCATCGCAACTGGCGACGTCTGTGCTACCGGTCCAGTTCCAGTGTCTGGAGGTTTAGACGCTGGCGCCGGCGTAGCGACAGGAACGTTGGGCGCGGTCGGAGGAGCAAGCGCGGACGCAACTGTGATCGGTGTACCAGCAGCCGCAGGTTTGTTCTGAGCGATTACTGCCGGCGCGGGAGTCGCTGCCGGCGCCGGAGATTCGAGCTTTCCTTTTTTGCCTCTTTTACCTTTTGGCACTGGCGTCGGTTTCGCGAGCTTCTCGTTGCTCGCGACGACTGGTGGAGTCACGGCCAGCGGCGCAACAGGCCTGGCTTGTTCGATGCGCACCAGTTCATTCCTGGCCGGAGGCGGAGTGGCGCTTGCGCCAGGTACGGGGATCGGGCCCGCTTGGGCAGCTGCTGCCATCTTCTGTCGGTATTCGGCCAGGTGTTGTTCAATGGAAGCGCGTTCCTGCGATTTAAATAAAGGCCAGCCTGCGACGAGGTTCAGACTAGGTGGCGGTTCGAGACGAAACGTGCCAAGACCGCGGGTAACCGTATAACTTCCATAGAGCAAAGGGATCGCCGTCACCAGAATTCGGCCATCAATTAATCGCTCGGCATGAATCACCGCAGAAACGTCGTGTGTTCGCTCCAATTTTACTTCCAACCCCACACTAAGCGTCTGCTTCATCAGCGGCAGGGCCTCAGGTTTGGCAGGATACACGTGCTCCATCAGCACCTCGCCGCTGTCGACGGCGGCGGTCAGCGCTGCCATACCGGAGGGAAATACATCTCCCGGCCCGAGTTCGCGCACGGCAATGATGGTGTAACGGCCTACCACGTACGGAACCAAGCCGCGAACCTGCTGGTAATTTCGAATGTAATTGCGCAGCAGCTCAGCGTTAGTTTTCGCGAGCTCCGCGGCGCCCATTTCGATGTAGCGCTCGTAAAGCTCACTTGCGTTAAGAAATTCGCCCGCTGGCGCGGCCGTTAATTCGAATCGTTTCGGAGGTTCAATCTTGTGCAGCTTTTGCAGGATTCGATAGCTGTCAGGCCGCTCCGGTTGATTGAAGATGTAAATGCTTCCGAGCCACGCTGCGAGCGCCAACCCGATCAAAAGCAAAATCGCAACCGTCCATGCGAAATAATTGATCCGCTCGGGCGGACGCGAGTATGGCTCGTCGTACGGATTGTACGATTCAGTGCCGTAATCCATCAATTCAGCGTGCGACGATTCCCGGTTTTAAGCTGACTGCCCCACTTCGAACGACGAACCGCATCCGCATGTACGCGACGCGTTTGGATTGACGATTCGGAAACCGGTGCCGGTTAAACCGTCGGTGAAATCCAGGGTCGCGCCCCGCAAGTAGGAGACGCTCTCGTCGTCGATAAAAAATTGCACGCCATCGCGTTCAACTATTGCGTCGCCTTCTTCTCGTTCGCCAAGCGTCATCTCGTAATGCAGACCGGAACAGCCGCCTTTGGCCACTTCTACTCGCAAGCCTTTTCGCGAGGTTTCCGATCGTTGAGAAAGCAGACTTTGGAGCTGTCGAACAGCGTTGTCGGTGACGTTGATCATCGCGGCAAAAAAATACCGCTGCGAGGCATCCAAGTCAAAAGCTCACACTGGCCCGGGCAAAAGAGTAGCGCATGCGTCCCGCTTGCGAACGTTAAAAGCTTTGCAAGCGGGACGCATGCACTACCTTCCAAAAAGTGGGCCGGATCCGATTGCTTCCTGAGACCGTGGCCAGCCAGGTGGCGGCCGGCGAAGTGGTGGAACGCCCGGGTTCGGTGGTAAAGGAATTGGTTGAAAACAGTCTCGACGCAGGCGGTCGCAAGGTCGATATCGTCATTCGTCGCGGTGGAATTTCGCTGGTTCGCGTGATTGATGACGGCTGGGGCATGGACCGCGATGACGCGCTGCTTTCGCTGGAGCGGCATGCCACCAGCAAGATTCGTTCTGCTGCTGACCTTCAAGCGGTCGCTACGCTGGGCTTTCGCGGCGAAGCGTTGCCAAGTATCGCCAGTGTGTCGCGATTCCGCCTGACTTCGCGTGAACCGGACGCAGTCGCGGGTACAGAAATTCTTGTCAATGGCGGCAAAATCGACGTGGTGCGAGACGGTGGTGAAGCGCCAGGCACGCAAATCGAAGTGCGCTCGCTTTTTTACAACCTGCCAGCACGCCGAAAATTTCTTCGTTCGGAAAATACCGAAAGCCGCAACATCGAACATCAGATTCATTTGCAAGCGATCGGTCATCCCGAGATTGGCTTCTCGTTGATGCGCGACGATCGGATCTTGTTTCAGTTACCGGCTACCGCAACGCTCGGCGATCGGATCCGGGACTTATACGGCGTCGAATTGTTTCAACGCCTGGTTGAAGTGGACGGCGCTGCCTCCCCCAAAATTAGGATTAGTGGTTTTATCGGTCAGGCAGGACTGAGTCGACAAAACCGCAGCCAGCAACTCGTGTTCGTAAACGGCCGGGCGATCGAAAGCAGTCTTATTACCGGAGCCGTGCGCGAAGGCTATCGCACTGCTCTTATGAAAGGGCAATACCCGGTTACGTTCCTTTTTCTTGAGCTCGACCCCAGCGCTGTAGATGTAAATGTGCATCCAGCAAAACGCGAAGTACGGTTTCGCGATCCCAACGGCGTGCGCGAGGCGGTCGTTCGCTGCATTCAGCAAACACTCGAGCACGCTCGGTCTGACTGGCAGGAAAAATTTCGTGCACCGGTCCGCCCGACGCAGTCCACTCCGGTTTCAACTAAAGCAACTCCGGATTTACGCCTGCGCGCCGACTCAACCGTTCCTGAGACCACACATAGCGAATTACCGCATCTCGGCGCTGTAGCCGGGGTCGTTGACCCCGGCAGGGTACAAGGGTCACAATTCATAGAGCATGCGTCCCGCATGCCAGATCGCCGCTTCGATCCAACCGCGTTACAACCACAGCGCCGAGAGACAAAACCTGCTCAGCAGCAATTCGAGATCATTGGCGTACTCAGCAAACTGTATGTCCTGATGGAAAATTCGAACGGTCTTGTCCTCGTGGATCAACACGCGGCGCACGAACGCGTTCTGTTCGAAGAATTGCGGCGTAGAATGGAACAACAGGGCGTGCCCACGCAAAAGTTGCTTTTGCCGCAAACGTTCGACGTGCCACCGCGCGACGCCGATTGGATCGAGCACAATCTGTCGGTTTTGCAAAGGATGGGAATCGGAATTGAGAGTTTCGGTCCGAACACGTTCAAGATCGACAGTCTTCCCAGCTTTCTAGATGTGTCGGACCCTCCGCAATTCATGCGCAAAGTGATTGACGATTTGAAGAGCGCTAGCAACAACGCTTCAGCGATGCGGTTGGGGGAAGAAATGATCGCGAAAACCGTTTGCCGTCACGCCGTCAAGGCCAACGATCTGTTGCGTTATCCTGAGGTGGAAAAATTGATCCGCGATTTACTCGATTGCGATCTGCCCTACTGCTGTCCTCACGGGCGTCCAACCATGATCCAGATTTCGCTGGCCGAACTGGAAAAGAAATTCGGCCGCAAAGTCTGATGCCCGCTAAATCAAGGAGCGGCGGCCTCCAGTCCGCCGTTCTGAGTAGCGCTCGCGCTGCCGTTTGTGAAGTTTTCGAGGGGCGGACTAGGAGAACGCCCCTCGTTTGAAATCCGTGATCGACTGACCTATGGCAATTGAACTACCTGTGGTCCTGGTCTGCTCGTCTCGAGTTGGGCACGGACCTTGTCGATCTTTGCCTCTTCTTCTTTGAGCCGCTGGTTTACTGCATCCAAGACTGCCTCCAATCTCTGGACTTTGTGTTGCTCCTCCACAAACGCCTTGTGCTCCTTGAGGAACTCATTCAGCAACATCGCGTTCACCTGATCGTAGCGTACGCTGTACGGTTTGCCTTCCTTGTCACGCACCACCAGAGCAGGATTTACGTTTTGTACTTCCTCGGCCACAAGCCCGAACTGCGGGGTACCTTCGGGATCAAGATTTTTCTTGTAGCGAAAGCTGACCGGTCTCAGAGCGAAGATTGTTTCGCTTGCTTTGTCCATTGGTTTGATCTCGTCCTTAAAGCGCTTTGAGGATGTAGCGGTACCGAGTTTGTTGTTTGAATTAATGAGAACCGGCACCCCGTTCGCAGACGTTTGGCCAAAGATGCTTGCGATATAGCAGGCATTGCTCTCGCCAGCAACGCCGGACATTCCCGAACCGATATAAACGTTATTAGATCCCGTGGTCGCCAAGATCCCAGCTTGAAAACCCAGAGCGGTATTGTCGCTGCCAGTAGTGTCATTGAGCGAGCCACCTCCGCAGGCCGTATTGTCGTTGCCCGTCACGTTGCTAAGCAACGCGGCGCCTCCGATGCCCACGTTGAACATGCCCCCGGTGTTGTTTAGAAGAGCCTGGTCCCCCATCGCCGTGTTTTCGAGCCCGGCAGTGTTAGCAAAAAGCGCTTGATAACCGACGGCCGTGTTTGACCCCGTATTATTGGAATACAGCGCCTGATAGCCTACGGCGGTGTTTTGACTGGAGCCAGTGTTGCTAAACAGTGCGAACGCTCCGTTGGCTGTGTTGAAGTCGCCGCTGTCGTTGAACACCAGCGCGCCAGTTCCAGTTCCCGTGTTATTTGCTCCGCTCGTGTTAAGCAAAAGCGCTGCGGCGCCCACTGCCGTATTGGAATCTGCGTTGTTGAGGACCAGCGCTCCAGCGCCGACGCCAGTATTGAAGTTGCCGGTGCTATTGGAAAAGAGCGAACGCCAACCCAGTCCTGTATTTCCAGCGCCGGTGGTCAGTAAGTTAAGCGCACCGCACCCTTCCCCTGTCGTGAAATTGGGCTAGCACCCGTCTGGTGCCGGGACAACGGCTTGCGCTTTCTGTCCAACAGCCGCGAGAAAAAGGAAAATAAGTACCGTTGCGAGCATCTGATATGGAGACGTTTTCATGAACCGGAGGTTCGCCGGAATCCGCGGCGCATGTCGAGCAAAATTCGCCAAGCCTGACGTTTTGTCCCTACCCGAGGAGCGAAAGAAGGTTTGCTTGCGATTTGAAAGCCGCGTTTAATCTGGCGCGATGAAAAAAATCGAGGCTATCATCAAACCGTTCAAAGCCGAACCCGTGCGAGAAGCGTTAATGGCGGCGGGAGTCGAAGGAATGACTCTAAGCGAAGTAAAAGGATTTGGCCGGCAGAAAGGGCACAGCGAGATTTATCGTGGCACCGAGTACACGGTGGATTTTCTTCCAAAAATTAAATTCGAAATTGTGATCGGGGACGATCGTGCGCAGCGTGCAGTCGAGGCGATTCTGGAAAAGGCCAAGACCGGAAAAATCGGTGACGGCAAAATCTTTGTCACCGAAGTGGAAGAAGCAGTGCGTATCCGGACCGGTGAACGAGGAATGGAAGCACTGTGAGTGCAATTCTCGGACCGTTAAATGGTTAAAACGGTTACAAAATTACAAGGAAAACTCTCCTTTCTGAACTCATGACCACATATGCCGCGCCGTGGTAGCGATGTAACGATGTAACGTTCAACTATTCAAACGCATGTACGACTATTTACTGTCCGTGTTTCTGGGGATCGTCGAAGGACTGACCGAATTTCTTCCTGTGAGTTCAACCGCACATTTGCGCATCTGCGAAGCGCTACTCCGTATCGATCTGCATGATGGGTTCTGGAAAATGTACACAATCGTGATCCAGCTCGGAGCCATTCTCGCTTTGCCGGTCTATTTTTGGAGTCGCATTGTGAAGTTTGTTCACACCTTTCCGAAGGGCGAACGCGGCGACCGAACCATATTCACGCACCCGTTGAGCCTCACGCTTATCGCATTTGTCGTGACCGCGGTTCCCGCG
>Ga0306920_100013598_pt1 | contig 11094 bp, 11 predicted proteins | sample flu12Cox44000170_FD_204666 | JGI IMG/M metagenome (GOLD analysis project Ga0306920, IMG submission 204666) | Lab enrichment of tropical soil microbial communities from Luquillo Experimental Forest, Puerto Rico - flux4day.12C.oxic.44.000.170 (v2)... | ecosystem: Environmental > Terrestrial >...
TGTGGCTTGGGCTGGTTATTGTGGGTGCTTGCACTGGCCTTGGAGGTTTTCTTGCACAAAAGATCGCCAGCAAATAGAGATTGCTTTGCTCCAACCACTCGGTCGAGGCGAACCGCCGCCCCGCTTGAGCCACGAAAACCACCTTTGATACGCAAACGGACAATTGTACAATCAGACATGGCGAACCGATCCCGCCCCCGCCCACGGCATACCGGGGACGGGCTAGCCCGAAAAAAAGGAGTCCTCATTTGCATTCGTAATTGGCTGGTGAGTCTAGACTGTGAACGTAGCGGCACCTCGTAATGAATCAAAACGTTCCGGCCAGAACATCTCTCCACTGGAGCCGGAGCCGAATGGGTTTGGACTTGCCATGCGGCAACCGTTATCTCCAATCAGTTACAGGATGACAGTGAACAGATTTGTGGCTTGGCCTTGTTGGAGGAAACTGTTGTAGGAAGACCGACTCAAAGATTCGGTAACACGAAAAAGGCCTGATTTTACGAGTTGCTTTTGGGTTGGAGCGGGTGATGGGAATCGAACCCACGTGGCCAGCTTGGAAGGCTGGAGCTCTACCATTGAGCTACACCCGCGCTCTTGTAGAGCTTAGCGGTTGAATTGCCGCTGTCAATCTGGTGTTGGATCTTGTGCCAGACGCAGATGGCAAGCGGACTTTTTTCAACCACCAATGAACACGGATAAACACTGATAAGAAGGGGAGGGCACATTCACAAGCACCGCGGCGATTCACTGAATGGTTGATGGATTTTGCCGCAGCTTGGGAATTTGTTGCTAAAGTCCGTGTTCATCCGTGGTTTCCCATCGCGCCCCTACGGGTTTCGGACGTTGATGCAAGAAGAATGCCGCGCGCTTTTCGAGGAAAAGATCAGGGCTCGGCAGGGCCTCGCCCCACCGGCACAGGGTGGGATTGAAAGTTCTTTATTGAGAAATGGTTACCGGCTATTGCAACTAATGGCCGGAAACCTGGGGGAAAATCTGGTAGAGGAGAAGATAGATCAGGACGCCGGTCACGGAGACGTACATCCAGAGAGGCCAGGTCCAGCGGGCGATTTTGCGATGAAGATCGAAGCGCTTCTTGAGAGCCCTGCTTAGCGAGATCAGAACCATTGGAACGATCACGACGGCGAGAACAGTGTGGGTAAGGAGGATCGTCAGGTAAATCGGACGAAACCAGGCCGGGTCTTTGAACACGGTCGGTCCGCGGTGCAGATAATAAGCCAGGTAGCCGTGGTACGTGAGGTAGCAGATCAGGAATAGAGTTGAAGTGGTGAAAGCCGCAATCATGCAATTGCGGTGCGCGTTCTGGTTTTTTTTACGAATGAAATAATAGCCGATGCACAGGAACACAGCGCTGAGCCCGTTGAGGCATGCGTTGACGATCGGCAGGTCGGCCGGGCTCATGACTCGCGTTCCAATTGGTTCACTGCGGCCAGGATTTCGCTGCGCACTCGGGCAGGATCGATGTTCTCGCCGGTGGTTTGAAAGATTCCCCGTAGTTGAGCGTGTTTGTCGATGACGACAAAAATCGTAGCGTGGACGAAAAGATCAACGGGCGATTCACGCTCTTCCGGTTTTTTCTCAACCGCGGCGAGTTTGAGGGAATCGATAGCGAGGCTGGCAATTTGTTTCGGAGTTCCGGTCAGGAAAACCCAGCGTTTTGGATCGGCCTCGAAGCGCTGTGCGTAAGCTTTCAGCACGGCCGGTGTGTCGAACTCAGGGTCAGTGGTCAGGCTCACGAGTTTCGCCCGACTGCCCGGCCGGAGGGCGGCTTGCAACTCGCACATTTGCCGGGTCATTTTGAGGCACGGGCCGGGGCAGCGAGTGAAAATAATGTCCGCCACCCAAACCTGGCCGCGCAGATCGGCCAATGAAACCGCCTGGCCCATTTGGTTCGTCAGGGTGAAATCGGCTACTTGTCCGTAAACGGGCAGGGCCTTGTTCGTTGGAGAGTTGGTCAGAAGGGCGAGCAAAAGTCCCAGCACCAAAGTGGCGCCAGCGAGGCCCAGTCCCACCCACACCATGCGTCCAGGTTTTCCAGTTGGCTGCTCGGCAGTCAGGGTTGGCTTGTCACTCGGGACCACTCGATATTCTGGGAAGCGGCGTAAATGGCGAAAACCTTCTCGTTTTGGATCAGGACCGCCCGCACGACGCTGGAATCGTCAGCTCGCCCGAGATTGAGGACGGTATCAGGGATAATGCCGACTTTTTTATGGGAATAGATCAACGCAAAAACCGCCTGGGCGAATGCGATATATGGCATATCCTTATACGCGCCTTCGGCAATGTCCTCGACCGCGTTGGCCAGGAAATCCAGTTGATCAACCAGGTGCGGAAAGAGCGGCTCGTAAATCTGTGTAAATTCCAGCTTCCATTGCGGCAGATGACGCAGCATCTTGTCCACTACGGCAGGTGTAATGGACGCCGCTCCACGGTTGACAAACTCTACTATCTCCGCCATGCGGGCCAATCTAGCTGAATGGGCCTAAAAGGGAAGTGTTAAAATAGTCCATTGACAACACCGTGTGATTTTGCTTTATTGACCGTTCTTTCGAGTAAGAAAATTCTTATGTACGCAGTATTAGAAACTGGAAGTAAGCAATACCGCGTCAGCGCGGGTGACAAAGTGGAAGTCGAACGGTTGGCCACCGAGGCGGGACAGGCGGTGACGTTTGACCGCGTGCTGCTGGTGAACGACGACGGCAAGGTATCGGTGGGCTCGCCCACGGTTGCCAACGCGAGCGTCGTGGCCGATGTGGTCGAGCACATCCGTGGCGAGAAGAAAATTGCTTTCAAAATGAAACGCCGAAAAGGTTATCACAAAACGATCGGACATCGCCAGGAACTGACGGTGGTCCAGATCAAAGAAATTAAACTTTAAGTTAGAAACGTCGGTTTATGGCACACAAGAAAGGTCAAGGCAGCGTTCGTAATGGGCGCGACAGCGTCAGCAAACGGCTGGGCGTGAAGCGTTATGGCGGTCAATTTGTAACCGCCGGCAGTATTTTGGTTCGCCAGCGCGGAACGAAATTCATCGCCGGCCAGAATGTGGGAACAGGTCGCGATTGGACCCTGTTCGCTCTGGTCGACGGGAAGGTCAATTTTGATCGGGACGGCCACCGCGTGAACGTCAAGGCGGAGGCGGCGGAGGCGGCCAAGAGCTAAGCTAAGAAACGAAGATTTACGGCGAGGCTCACACCTCGCCTTTTTTATTTTGCGCGATAAGCGCCGCTCATGTTTGTCGACGAAATCAAAATTTACGCCCGGGCCGGACACGGCGGCAAAGGGTGCGTCGCATTTCAGCGCGAGAAGTATCGTCCCAAGGGCGGGCCAAGCGGCGGCAATGGGGGTCGGGGCGGTGATGTTATTCTCGAAGCGGACCACGACCTGAACAATTTGATTGCTCAGTACTACCAACCGCGCCTGATTGCGCAGGAGGGGGAGTCTGGTTTGGGCAAAGGCATGGACGGCCACGCCGGGAAAGATCTGGTTGTCCGTGTCCCGTGCGGAACAATGGTATGGAGGCTTGAGCAGGGTTCGACTGAAGACGATTCCTCCACCACAGCAGCGCACGCTGGATTATCTGCCAGTTCAGCTAACCGGCCGTTGCTGCGAACAGCTGCCAGCACCAAGGCCGTTGAAATTGACCTTTCCGCCGCGCCTGCAGAACCGGCAGGCAGCAAACCCGCGCCCCGGGGTGAATTGGCGACGGATCTCACGCAGCATGGCCAAAGATTTGTGCTCTGCAAAGGCGGGCGCGGTGGTTTGGGGAACCGCAACTTTGCCACCGCCACGCGCCAGGCACCGCGATTCGCCCAGCCGGGCGAGCCAGGCGAAGAAGGCAACTTCCTCTTTGAGCTGCGCATCATCGCTGAAGTCGGCCTTGTCGGCTATCCCAATGCCGGCAAATCTACGTTGCTCACAGCGATTTCCCGGGCTCGGCCGAAGATTGCCCCGTACCCCTTTACGACACTTCATCCGCAAATCGGCATTGTGGAATATCAGGATTTTCATCGTTTAACGGTGTGCGATGTTCCGGGGCTGATTGATGGCGCCCATCGCAACGTGGGGCTGGGCCACGAATTCCTGCGCCACATCGAGCGCTGCAAGATTCTCGTGTTGCTGCTCGATATGGCGGGCACAGACGGCCGGGAACCCTGGGATGATTACAAGCACCTCCTGAGCGAACTTGAGCTCTACGATGCAACTCTATTGGACAAACCGCGCCTGGTGGTTGGAAACAAAATGGATGAACCCGCGGCCGAGGCGAATCTGAAAAAGTTCAAGACCCGCATCCGCAGAGTCCCGGTGCTTCCGATCGCCGCCGCGTTCGATGAAGGGGTCGAGAAGTTCAAGCTGACCATCCGCGAGGCGGTTGAAGAGCAGCTATGAAAACCGAATTTGAATCAGCCACGAAGAAGGACAAAAGGCGCACAGAAAAATAAGAAAACGGTTTTTGAGCATTTTGTGCCTTTTAGCGGCGAGTCTTCGGATTTCGGTTTTTTGGATGTTCATTCTTCACGGTTCGAGCTATTAACCTCGCATGCTAAAGGCCGGCATTGTGGGTCTGCCGAATGTTGGGAAATCGACGCTCTTCAATGCGGTAACCCGATCGCACAAAGCGCCCGCGGAGAATTATCCGTTCTGCACGATTGAGCCGAACCTTGGGGTAGTAAGTGTGCCGGACGAACGGCTGGAACGGCTGGGCCAGGTCGTCAAAGTCAGCCACCTCATTCCGACGGCTTTCGAGTTTGTGGACATTGCCGGGCTGGTCAAAGGAGCGTCGCAGGGCGAAGGGCTGGGAAATAAGTTTCTGAGCCACATCCGCGAAGTCGATGCGCTCATTCATGTCGTTCGTTGTTTTGAAGACCCGGATATTGCCCATGTTACCGGCGGTCCCGAGCCCACCCGCGACATCGAGATCGTGATGACCGAATTGTTACTGGCTGACCTGGAAACACTCAAAAAGTGGCAAGAAAAAATTTCACGCGATGTGAAACGAGGGGATAAACATGCCCTGCTGGAAGCGCACTTGTTAGAAAAGTTGCAGGCTCACCTGAATTCCGGCAAAGCCGCAAACACATTGGGAATCGCGCTGGCGCCGGACGAGAAACTGATCGTTCGCAGTTTTTGTTTGCTGACTGACAAACCCGCTGTTTTTGTTGCCAACCTTAAGGAGCATGAGTTAAGCACCGCAGCCGAAAATGCCAACGCCAACCGCGTTCGTGAGTATGCTCGAACGCATCACGCCTGCGAGACAGTCGTATTGTGCGCTCAACTGGAAAGCGAGCTGGCCGACCTTTCGGCAGCCGAGGCGCAGGAATATTTGTCGGCGCTCGGGATTGCCGAATCGGGCCTGGCTGCACTGATTCACGGCGCGTACCGGGTTCTTGGTTTGCGCACGTTCTTCACCTTTAACGAGAACGAAGTCCGAGCCTGGACGGTTCATAGCGGCGACACTGCCGTAAAGGCGGCCGGTATTATACATACAGATTTTGAGCGCGGGTTCATCAAGGCAGAAACCGTCCATTGGGAAGACCTGGTGAAACTGGGCTCTGTTGGCAGGGCTCGTGAGACCGGGCATTACCGCATCGAAGGGCGGGATTACGTCGTGCGCGATGGGGACGTGCTTTTGTTCAAGGTGAGCGTGTAATTAAGGCGTCAAAAAAGTTAAACCGTTAAAGCGCTAAAACGTCCCCCTGCCGCACTTGGCCTGAAATCACGTTGACGCTAGGAGCGGGTTGCTTCCATCATCAGATGAAGTTTTGGCAGGATGGATCTGCCTTGGAAATCTTTATCTTGAAATGGAACGGAACTGAAACATGAATCTGGACGCTCTTTATTCGGAACTAACGCTGAAAACAAAAACGAAGCTGGCGTTGTTGGTGATGGACGGTCTCGGTGACATCGCCACACGTGAGCAAGGTTATGTCACCCCTCTCGAGGCCGCGAATACGCCTAATTTGGATGCCCTTTCCAAAGACTCCGCGCAAGGCCGAATGATTCCGCTGGCTCCGGGATTAACGCCCGGCAGCGGGCCAGGCCATCTCGGATTGTTTGGCTACGATCCTCTCGAGGTTCAGGTGGGCCGGGGAGTCATCGAAGCCCTGGGTTTGGGTATGGAACTCAAACCGGGTGACGTGTGCGCGCGCGCAAATTTCGCGACTTTGGACGCCAAGGGCATCGTGACCGATCGCCGTGCCGGCCGCATTCCGACTGAGACCTGCGAAAAACTGTGCGCTTTGCTGTCGTCCAAGGTGAAAAAAATCGGCGAGACTGAAGTCTTGATCCAACCCGGCAAGGAGCATCGATTCGTCGTCGTATTTCGTGGCAAAGGCCTGCAAGGGCCGCTTACTGACGCGGATCCCAACCGCGAAGGTCTTCCCATCCCGACCGTCAAACCGCGTGATGCAAAAAGCGCCGGCCAAAAAAAGGTGGCGAAACTTATCGCCGATTTTTACAAAGCCGCTTTACCGATCATCTCCAAAGAGCATCCAGCAAACGGCTTTTTAATGCGCGGCATCGCGCATCAGCCCGAAATCCCGTTATTCGAGGAGCGGTACCTTCTTAAACCGGCGGCACTGGCAGTTTACCCAATGTATAAGGGCCTGGCGCAGCTCGTCGGCATGAAAAAGATCGAAGGTCCTCAAACTATCAAGGAGCAGTTCGAACGGTATTTGATGGAGTACGACAATTTCGATTTCTTCTTTATCCATTACAAATACACCGACAAGTACGGCGAGGACGGGAATTTTGCGGCGAAGAAAAAAGCAATTGAAGAGTTCGACGCAGCCTTGCCTATCCTGTTGCAAAAGAAGCCAGACGTAATTGCAATCACAGGCGATCATTCAACGCCTTGTGCGCTGCGCGGTCATTCATGGCACCCACAGCCGGTGTTGCTGCATTCGGCAAATAGCGGCACGGACAAGCTGGAGCGCTTTACTGAAACGGGCGCTAACACAGGTTCATTGGGAGTTTTCGAGTCGAAATACCTGCTGCGGCTAATGCAAGCCAACGCCAAAATGTTCGATAAATACGGAGCATAACTGCCCCGTTTCGTGGGGGAATGCCTGCGCAAACTTCCAAAGCCGTTAACTGGATCCCGGCTGCATTCGGGTTAGTCGCCCTTGCGGCTGTCGCCGCGTGGCTCGCCAGCGGGCCGCGCAAACCGCTGGTGTTGCGAGTGCCAGGCACAGACCAGCCGGCTGGGTCGGACGCCATGAGTTACACCAACGCGGTGCTCGCGGGCAAATTGACCGTCGCTACTGGCAAACCCGCCGCGTTTTCAGGAGCCTGGCCTCAGTTCAGAGGCTCCGACCATGACGGAATCAGCAAAACAGAGAAGCATCTTGCGCGGACCTGGGACAACTCAGGTCCGCGTGCTTTGTGGGAGACCGAGGTTGGCGATGGCTATGCAGGCGCTGTGGTCCTGAACGGCAAAGTTTATTTGATGGACTATGACCGCGACCGAAAGCAGGACGCTCTACGGTGTCTTTCGGCTGAGGACGGCGCGGAAATATGGCGTTACGCCTATCCCGTGTCTGTTAAACGAAATCACGGAATGTCACGGACCGTTCCTGCGGTGACGGAGCAATTCGTCGTCGCTATGGGACCCAAATGCCACGTCGTCAGCCTCGATTCAACCACTGGCTCCCTTCGTTGGGGACTGGACCTGGTCAAGCAATACGGGGCAACTGTTCCGCCCTGGTACGCTGGTCAATGCCCGCTCGTCGACAACGGCACGATCATCCTGGCAGTGGGTGGTCCGAACGCACTGCTTATGGCTCTTCGACCAGACACGGGAGCGACGCTATGGCAGACCCCGAACCCGCACGGCTGGAAAATGACGCATTCCTCAATCATGCCTATGGAACTGGATGGGGAGCGAATGTACCTATATTGCGCCAACAACGGCGTTGTAGGCGTTTCGGCCAAAGATGGGACCATTCTGTGGGAAAACACGGCGTGGAAGATCAGCATCGCGACGGTTCCGTCGCCACTCGTTCTTCCAGGGGGACGGGTCCTCCTCTCCGGCGGATATAATGCCGGCAGCCTCATGTTGCAGGTTAGCAAGGAACAAGGTCGCTGGCAGGCCAGGACGCTATTCAAACTTGAACCTGAGGTTTTTGGCGCAACGCAGCACACCCCGATATTTTTCGAAAACCACATCTACGGAGTGCGCCCCGATGGCCGATTTGTGTGCCTGGATCTCGAGGGAAAATCCCTGTGGGTCAGCCCGGGCAGCGATCAATTTGGTCTTGGCCCGTTCCTGGTTGCTGACGGTTTAATCTTCGCGATGAACGATGCCGGATTGCTTCGCCTGATCGAAGCTACGCCGCAAAAATATCATTCCCTGTCCGAAGCTCATGTTCTCAAAGGTCGCGAATCGTGGGGCCCAATGGCTCTGTCAGACGGCAGACTTTATGCCCGGGATCTTACTCGTTTGGTTTGCCTGGATGTGGCTGGCCGTTAGAAATGAACCAAGCCGCTGAGCGGCTGAAAAATAGCGCCACAATGGCCCCGCAACGCCTGGTCCGCGTGAACGCGAGACCCCACGTTGAGCATCCCACAGGCCCGCAGTTACTGCCGCGATTAATGGGGGGGGCGCTCAACTTCCCAGCATAAGATTTAGCTATCAGAATCCTGGTGTTTTCATATCTTATAGCCTTAGTAATTTTGGTTGGGTTGCATGAATAAATTGTTGTTAATTGATGACGAAGCGGATGTGCAGTACTCGTTCCAGCGGATCTTCGATTCGCCGGAAATCGAGCTGACGACTGCGTCCAGCGGCGAGGAAGCCTTGCGGCTCTTGCCAAAGATCAGGCCGGACCTGGTACTCATGGATGTGCGGATGGGTGGCATGAGCGGTTTGGAGACGTTGCGCCGCATTCGTCAGATTGATTCGAAGCTTTTGGTCATTCTGATGACCGCTTATGGGACGACGCAGACCGCGATCGAGGCCATGAAGCTGGGAGCTTACGATTACCTGCTTAAGCCATTCGACGTCCCTAAGCTCAAAGATTTGGTGTCCAACGCCCTCAAAGCGGCGCGGGACATGAAGCAGGTCGTTTCTTATCAGCCGCTGCTCGAGACCGAGGATTATGAGTTGGGAATTGTCGGCCGCAGCGAACCGATGCAACAGGTGTTCAAGCTGATTGGGCAACTGGCTGCCTCGGACGCCACCGCGCTGATTACCGGTGAAAGCGGCACCGGCAAGGAGTTGGTTGCCAGGGCCATTTACCATCACAGCAATCGAAGCGGTCAGCCATTTTTGGCGGTCAACTGCGCGGCGATTCCGGAGCAGTTGCTGGAAAGCGAACTGTTCGGCCACGAGCGCGGCGCCTTCACTGGCGCGACCATGCAGCGAATTGGCAAATTCGAGCAATGCAATCGCGGCACGCTTTTCCTCGACGAGATCGGGGATATGACCCCGGCGACGCAGACCAAGATCCTGCGCGTGCTCCAATCCGGTACGTTCGAACGGGTTGGTGGCAACCAGCCGATCAAAGTGGACGTGCGCATCATCGCAGCGACCAACAAACCGCTGGAGCAGGCGGTGGCCGCGAGACAGTTCCGCGAAGACCTTTTTTACCGGTTAAACGTGGTGCGGATCCACATTCCTCCGCTGCGCGAACGGCGTGAGGACATCCGTTTGCTGGTGAATTATTTTCTGAGCAAGTTTGCCAAGGACCAGCCGGGACCGCCACGCTCGATAGCACCGGGAGTGCTCAAGGCGCTGGAGAAATATCATTGGCCAGGCAACGTGCGGGAACTGGAAAACGTGGTCCGCCGCGCGCTGGTGATGGCCAAGGGCGAAGCCATCCTGCTGACCGACCTGCCAGCGGAGGTGAGCGGACAGGCTCAGCTCGGTTCGTCGGGTGCACCGATACCGATGCCGGTGGGTGAGGCTGGTGCCGGGGACGTAACCAACCTGGCGCGGCAGTTGTTTCAATGGGCTCGCCGTGAACCGAAATTGAAAATCATCCCGGCGGTCGAGCGTGAACTTGTCATTCAAGCGCTCAAAGAGACCGAGGGCAATCAGGTCCATGCCGCCAAGCTTCTGGGCATCACCCGCGCCACCTTGCGCAAGCGAGTCGAGAAGTTCGGGATTCAGCGCGAGTTGAACATCAAGTGACGGAACCAAGCCTGCTGCTCCTTATTCCGGCTTACAACGAAGAGGCACGGATCGAGCCGGTGTTGCGCGATTATGCCCGGTACTTTCAGGATGAGTATAAAGGGCGTTTCTCGCTGGTCGTCGTTCTCAATGGCTGCCGGGATAACACACTGGGAGTCGTGCAGCGCGTTGCGCGCGACTTTTCCTGCATTCGCGCCGAGAACTTCGCGGATCCAATCGGCAAAGGCGGCGCCCTAATCGAAGGTTTGAAGCTGGCGCCTGCCGCAGACGTGGTCGGGTACGTCGATGCCGACGGCGCATCGCCCCCGCGAGCTCTGCACGCGTTGATAAAATTGATCGGCCAGGCAGATTGTGTGATCGGCTCGCGTTGGTTGCCCGGAGCGGTTTTGCACCAGGCCCAAACGAAGCTGCGCCGCTTCACGAGCCGCTGCTTCCATGTGATTGTGGAACTGCTTTTCTGGATGCATATCAAGGATACTCAATGTCCTTGCAAAGTGATCCGCAGGGCTGCTGTCGAGCGAATCCATTCCTCTCTGCGCATTGCCGATCTGGCGTTTGATGTGAATCTACTCTACTCGCTAAAACACGCGGGCTTTACCATTCTTGAAGTATCGACTGAATGGACAGATAAGATCGGATCGAAGGTCACTTCTTCGTTGTTTCGCGCTTCGCTGACGATGTTCCTGTCGGTGGTGCGCATCCGGTTAATCTATTCACCCTTTTATCGCTGGCTGCGCCCGTTGCGTCCGCTCGAAACCTGGATCTACAAAAAGCTTCGCGCACCCCAACCTCGCCCAAGGCCGGACGATCCACCGAAGGATAAGGCAGGGGATAGCCCTGGTCCGCCAAACGATCCGTCGAAATCACCCCTTGAAGGCAAGGATGGAGGAAAGGACGGCTCGTGTCGCGGAGCGACGCCTGACTAATACGATTAAGGAAATGTC
>Ga0306920_100013599_pt1 | contig 11093 bp, 11 predicted proteins | sample flu12Cox44000170_FD_204666 | JGI IMG/M metagenome (GOLD analysis project Ga0306920, IMG submission 204666) | Lab enrichment of tropical soil microbial communities from Luquillo Experimental Forest, Puerto Rico - flux4day.12C.oxic.44.000.170 (v2)... | ecosystem: Environmental > Terrestrial >...
GCGCATTACTTGCATTTTCTCCGCCGAGTAGGGGCCTGCAATGTTTTCGTAACTGCTCCGGAGCGCTCGGATCGTCGCTGTCATTTGTCAAGTGTTATTTAGCGCAGCATGTGTGATTCCCAAAATTGAAATAATGCTCACAGGAGATTCCTCCCCTCCCGTCCACTCACGGGCGATCTGCCGTTACAATGTGGAGCAACAGGAAGTGCGGAGCGCGACCAATCGCTCCTATTTTCCTGAGGACCTCCAGCCATGAAGCAGAGCGCAGCGCCCGCATGTCCCCGCTGTAACCGCAATGATGAGGTTAGAAAGGTAGCGTACGAAATCGCGCGGATGGATAGTTCCGATCACGCGGTGCGCGATGGCTACATGCTCGATGGGACGGTGGTTCGTCCCGACAGCTCGGATTGGTACTGCGGCGCGTGCGCCGAAAGCTTTGGCACCAGGCGCGTGTACTGGGGCAGGCCCCTGACCGACCGAACGCAATAGCAAGCAACCGTCCCATTCCGAACACCCGGCGTGTGAAACGGACGGTACACGTTTGGCTGGCCGATGTCGATCTCCCTAAGTCCTTTGCCCTCGGATAACACTTCGGTTTCGGGCTGGTACACAAAATGCAAGTAGAGTGGCGGACTCCCGTCCCATCGTGGGGTGGAATATGCATGAGCGAGTTCGCGAATCGGTTGCCGGCGGCGTGAATGCTGACGATCTGCAACTCCGCATGGCGGAAGGCTGGAAGCTGGTGGCGCTCGAGTGGGAACGCGAAACGACGGCCGAGCCGGCTGCAGTAACCCAGCCACCAGCCGATGTTCCGTTCGGTTTGAAAGTCGCGGGCGACTGCGCTCACCTGGAAGAAGATCCCAGCGAACGTGAAGTCCTCGTCGCCATGATGGAGTTGACCATCCAAGACGGCCCCTACTCCTCCATCGCTCACGAACTCAACCGTCGCGGCTTTCGTACCCGCGAAGGCGCCCGGTGGACGCCAATCTCCGTTTTTCAAATGCTGCCTCGCCTGATTGAAGTTGGGCCCAAGATCTTCAACACAGACGAGTGGCAGAAGCGGCGGCAACGCCTGCAGGTGACGCAATCGCCCTGATCGCTGCTTCAGTGCAGCTTGGAATGCCTCATCTGAGCTCTTTGGAGTATTCGATCAGCGGCATGCCGAAGAAGTCCTGAATCTTGCCGGACCGCCGATAACCATGCCGCTCGTAAAAACGCATGGCGCGCTCAAGCGGCTCTGTCGTATCGAGGCTGATCCGCGAGCAATTCTCCTTGACTAGCTCAGCCTCGGCGCGCTCGAGAAGTTGATCTGCAAGGCCGCTGCCCTGGCAGTCCGGCCGTACGGCCATGCCTCGCAGGTGACCTTCCGCCTGATCTGAGACTTTGTAGGCTATGGTGCCCGCCACCCGTCCGGAGCCCTCGAGCGCAACCAGCACTGTCATTTTGTCGAGCCTGCGGAGCAGAGACTGTTGCGTGAGGACCGTGTCTTCGTACCCACCCTTCGTGTAGGCGGACCGATAAGGCTCGAACGCCACTCGAAGACATTCCAGCAGGCTGTCGGCGTGAAGAGCAGTCGCCTGCTGGATCGTGATTTCTCCCATCGAGGACATTGAGTACCTAATCCAATGCGAAGGAATCGCCCCGCATCTACACCATATCGGAGGAGCCAACTCAAATGACCACGTGTCCGAAGCATTCACGGATCGCTCCCATCTCACTTGCCACGTTGCTTCTGGCGTGCACCTTTGCGGCCGCTCAGAACCCAGCGCAGTCCACCGCGAAGAACTCGTCCGCCGGGAAGAAGCCCGGTTTTGAGACCTACCATGCCGGCCCGTGGGAACAGCAAATCGGCTACTCGCAGGCTGTCCGCGCCGGCCAGATGCTCTTTGTCTCAGGTACGGTTGGCGCCAACAGCAAGGGAGAACCCGCTGACCTCGACGGCCAGATGAAGAAGGTTTACATGTCGATTCAGAAAACGCTGGCGCATTACAACACCGACCTCTCACGTGTGGTGATGGAGAGGATTTATACGACCGATATCGAAGCACTCATCCGCAGTCAGGAGACGCGAAAGCAGTTCTACGGCGACTCTGTTCCCGCAGCCACCTGGGTGGAAGTCAGGCGGCTCTACGGCGCTGCCGACAAAATCGAAATCGAGGTCCAGGTCGCGCTTGATTGAAGAGATGAAGCTTATGGCTGCATGCCGTCGTCGATCCACTGCCGGAAGCTCGCAATCTGCTCATCAGGCCAGGCGCCATCACAAGGCATGCTGCCGTCTTCCAATCTTGCGTAAATGTTCTCGGCCTGAGACTTCACATCGTCGTAGGAAGACAGGTCCATGCCGACGTCCTTCATGGCCGGCACGTCGAGATCGTCACGGAAAAGCGGGCGGATATCTTTGCTGAAGCTCAGTGCCACGGAATCACCTCCGCAGCATTGTACGCAGCGCTAAGCCAGGCGGGCCAGAGTGGACGCATCAATCAGCATTTGAGGGGGTGGGGTGAGCACCGACCCGAAATGTGTGCGACACGACACTTGAACAGCATGGTGGCCGCGGCGCAGTTGACGGAAATTCTTCTGAGCGCAGCCGAACCGACCTGTCATGTGATAGGCTCCTGCCATTTCATTTGCAGCAGTGAAAACAAGAGACTTCATGCCCAAAGCAACGTCCGCCAAAGCAACTAAAGCTGCCAAAGCCGCAAAAGCCATCAAAGCCGACAAGGCCACAAGTGTTGTTCTCGGGCTCCCGGACGAGATCTTCGGCGAGACCGGATCTCCCGCAATCGCGGTTCCCGCCGGCAAACACCTGGTTGTTGAGACAGTAAGCGTGCAGGTGGACGTGACTCCCCCAGGCACCAAAATCGAGGCGTTCATCAACTACACCTGCGCCGGCAACAATGTCCTGCTGTTCGTTCCGCTGACTTACGCATACACCGAGCCAAGCACTCGCTTTGATTTTCATGTGGCGCTGCAGGCCGTGCGCCTGTATGCCGACCCCGGGACGTCACTCTTCGTCACCGCCTATAGTCCCGGCGGGTCACCCGGTACGCTGTTCCTGACCGTCTCGGGGTACTTGATCTAACGTCGTAAGTCTGTAAGTGGCGTAGATCCCCGGGTTCGATGAGAGGCGAGTGGCTCGGCCATTGAGTCGCTTGTTTGCCTCCGCAAGCACACGGCTTTCCGGGACGGATGTAACTCGACCGTGACCCAATTCGTTGTAGTGTATTTCGAGGGTGTCCACAAAGAGAAACAAGGGGGCAGAAGTGAGGAGATTCTTACTTATCGCAATCGTCGCTGGCTTATTGCTATCGCCGGCCGTGGGGCAAGCCCAGGCACCTCCTAAGCCGAAGCTAGGACCCTCCGCAGCACTGCTGGCCTCGTGGAACGAGGTCGGGCGCAAACTCATCGCCATGGCTGAGGACTTCCCCGAGGACAAATACGATTTCAAGCCAACTCCTGCGCAGAGAACCTTTGCCGAGCAGTTGCTGCACGTGGCGGGCTCCAACGACTTCTTCACCGATGTCGCCAATGGGAAAAAACCCAAAGACGACGAATCCCGTGAACACTTCAAGACGAAGGCGGAGGTTGTGGCGTACGTCAAGAAATCCTTCGCCGATGGTGCGGCCGTCATTAAACAGAAGGGCGACAAGAGCCTACTGGAAATGGTGGTTGAGGCGGAAGAAGGACGTACCGTTCCGCTCCAGGACCTTGCCTACGGTGTCATCGAGCATGGCGGAGAACACTACGGTCAACTGGTCGTGTACTACCGCGTGGCGGGACTGGTTCCCCCGGAGTCGCGTCCGAAGAAATAGAACCGGGGCCCGCTCACCCGCCGTTCTCGAGTGAGGGATTGCGTTCTCCCGACCGTCTGTTGGGTGGGTGGGGATTTTGTTCGCTCAGGTCACGCAGACCCTGCGAGTCGGAGACACAGCAGTGCGCGCGATTCGCGTCTCCAGCTCAGCTTCCGCTCAGGCCGGCTCCGCTCACCGGCAAAATGTCGCTGGCTTCCAGCGCCCGATTCAGCGCCGGAAGATCGTCGTTCACCAGCTTCTGATACTCCGATTTCACCGTGGCAAACTGGGTCTCGTAGCTCTTCAGCAACTCCAGTTGGTTGTCAGTGGGTGCGAAATCAGCGCCGCCCACCACATCGCCGCCACCCGTGCCGACGTCCGCGTTCAGCCACATCAGGTTGAGATAGAGCTGGTAGGGCTCGGTGAAGTACTTGTCATCGCTGTTGAGCAGCGCCGGCGAGGCCAGCTTGTGTTCGACCGCCTGCAGCTTCTTGTCCATCGCCTCGACCGACGTCAGAAGCTGCGTCTTCTGCTGCGCATCGGCCTTGTTGCCGGCGGACGGCGCCGCTGTCGCGGGCTCGGGTTCCTCTTCGTCCTCTTCCTCGGCTTGCGGCCGCTTCTCTTTTTCTTGTTTCTTCGGCGGCTTCAGCATCGTCTTGATCACCTCAAGCTGCTTCCGCTGCCATTCGATCTTGTTCACCATGTCCGACACGCTGCTGATGTCATTGGTGATGCGCAGTAGCGTATGCACTGACTGCTGAATGTCAGCCTCCGACCCGGGCGATTGCGGATCTTTCAAGATCGTCAGGGGCTGGGTAAAGGTCTGGCCATCAACCTTCAGGCGCACCGTGTACTTTCCCGGAGCGACGATGGGCCCGACCTCGGCGGGCTTGCTCCCCCAATGCGTGATCGGCCGCGACTCGGCGCCACGGAAGCGCGGCTCGTCCCAGATGTGCGGATTATCGGGAGCGGCCGTTCGCAGAGCGACCAGCCTTGGCGGCTCGTAGCGCATGTCCCACTTCACGCGATTCATTCCCGGCTGGCCCTTGGCCTCGAGCTTGCGAACCAGCCTGCCTTGCGAGTCGAGAACTTCGAATTCGACTGGGCCCTTGGGCGCGCTCTTCAATGAATATGTCAGCATTGCCTGCCCACCGTGGGTGAAGCGATACGTCGGTCGCGGCTCGAAAAAGACCACGGCGGCGTCTGAGCGGTTCCTCGCCATCTGCTCCAGTGGAGTGATATCGTCGAGAATGTACAGTCCGCGCCCGTAGGTGGAGACCACCAGGTCGTGAAAATTCTTCTGCACTACCACCCAGCTCGCAGGCGCATGCGGTAAGCCTTCCTGCAACGGCGTCCACTTCGCGCCGTCGTCGATTGAGTAGTACAGTGCATTGCCTGTACCTGCGAACAACACACCCTGCGCGTTTGGATCTTCGGCGATGACGCGCACGTAGGATAGCGCGCCTTTTGGCAGACCTCCGCTAATGAGCTTCCACGTCTTGCCGAAGTCCGTGGTCTTGTAGACGTACGGATCGCGATCGTCCACCAAGTGGTAATCGACACTGAGGTACGCGGTTCCCGCATCGAACGACGAAGGCGCGATGCTGGTGATCGTGCCCCACGGCTGCATCCCCGCGATGTTCTTCGTTACATTCGTCCAGTTTCCCCCGCCGTCTTTTGTGTACCAGACCTGTCCATCGTTCGTGCCCGCCCAGATCAGGCCTTGCTGTATTTTCGAAGGCGCAATCGCAAAGACAACTTCCCCATAGAACTGCCCGAGGTTGTCGCCGACGATCCCGCCGGACGGAACAACGCGCGACGGATCTTGGGTCGAAAGATCGGGACTGGTAACGCTCCAGCTTTGCCCGGCGTTCGTGGTTTTGAATATGACCTGGCAGCCGTAATACACGGTATTGTGGTCAAATGGATCGATAGCCAGCGGCGATGTCCAGTGGCAGCGGTACTTCACTGCATTGGGTGGAGAGTCGAGGGTGATCATCCATGGACTCACCGAGCGGCCTTTGTGATAGCGCGCGTCCCAGCGCGTGACCTTGTTGCCGTAGCAGGTGGCCCACACAACATTGGGATCGGTGAGGTCAGGAACGGTGAAGCCGGACTCGCAGCCGCCCATGGCGCGGTCCCAACCGGTCTCTCCCGACTGCGGCGGCCAACTCGGCCCGCGCAGGTTTCCGTCGTCCTGCATGTTGCTGTAGAAATAGTACGGAACTTGGTTGTCCACATCGACGTGATACATCTGCCCGATGGGCAATTGCACACGGTGGAAGCCGCGGCCATGCACAGTGGTAATAAGCATGCCGCCGTCGTCGGTGATGACGAAGCGGTCGGGATTGTTGGGATCAAACCAGATGTCGTGTGTGTCGCCGCCCCAGCGCTGCTCCTGAAAGTTCTGCCCGCCGTCGAGCGATACGTGAAATGAGCTGTTTGCGACGAAGACTTCGTTGTCGCTACCGGGTGAAACGGCAAGGCGGATGTAGTAACCTGCACGCCCGATGAGCGCGCGCTGGTAGTTGACGGCTTTCCAGTTCTCGCCAGCGTCATCAGAGCGCCAAACAGAGCCCTGGTCCGCAGTTTGAATCAGCGTGTACACGCGGTTGGAATTGGTCGGCGCGACGGCAACGTCGATTTTTCCCAGCGGCGAATGGGGCAGGCCGTGCTGCTCGATGCGCTTCCAGGTTGTGCCGCCGTCGTGCGAAACCCAGATCCCGCTGCCTGGGCCGCCATTGAGCTCAGCCCAGGTGTGCATCTCCACCTGCCACATGCCCGCAAACAGCGTATGCGGATTGCGCGGATCCATCGAGAGGCCGGAGCAGCCGGTCTTCTCGTCAGCGAAGAGAACGCGTTCCCAGTGCTGGCCGCCATCGATGGTGCGATAGACCCCCCGCTCCTGCTGCGGGCCCGTGGTGCGGCCGAGAACGCAGGCGAAGACGATGTCCGGGTTGGTGGGGTGAACGATGATGCGCCCGATGCGACCGGATTCGGGCAGCCCCATGTGGGTCCACGTCTTGCCCGCATCGGTGGATTTGTAGATTCCATCGCCCATTACGTCGCTGTCACGGATGACCCACGCCTCGCCGGTTCCCGCCCAGACGGTTGTGGGCTGCGATGGAGCGACGGCGAGCGCACCGATGGCCGCAGCGGATTGCTTATCGAAGATTGGGTCAAAGCGATTGCCGCCGTCCGTCGATTTCCAAACCCCTCCCGAAGCCGCCCCTGCGTAGTAGGTGCTGGGATCACCAGGAATTCCAGCCACTGATGCGATGCGGTTCCCGACCCGCGGACCGACGAAGCGGAAGCTGAATTTATTTTGGTCTTCTTTGTCGGGCTCTTGTGCGACGGTGGGAATGACGAATGAAAGGATGAAGGTAAAGATCAGAGACAAGCTCAGTCTTCAAGCAAACATTCGCGCAAGCCTCCGGCGGGCGAGCATAGCTGTCCGGGTTAGCGCCAAAGGAAGGCGCGAACCCTTCGGCAGGCTTAGGGCAGGCTCTGGGGCACCGAGCCGACCGCCATTCTTCGCCCGCGATGTGTGGTTGTTACAGCGTGATTACGAAGCCAGAAGTGTAACAGAGCAGAGAAGCGCCTTCGTGAGCAGGGAAGCGCCATGGGTGCCAGATGGCTGCGATGAAGGCCCCGCACCCTGACGGTGCGGCATGCTTCGGATCGTTTTGTATCAGGGTGCGGCTTCAAGTCATGCCCAGATAGAGACTTTAACTGCTAGTCGCTAGCTAATTGCTAATTGCCAACTGCCTCTTCCTGTTCTTCCAGCATGAATTCCAGCACCTCCTGTGGAGCCGATGACGTCCACACCGGCGCAAACGACAGGCGATGCAAGGGTGTCGGGCCTTTTTCGCGCAGCATCTTCAGGTGCTTCGGCGTGCTATAGCCCTTGTTGGAAGCGAGACCGTATTCGGGATAGACCGGATCCCAGGCGCTGACCATAGCGTCGCGCTCAACTTTGGCGATGATCGAGGCGGCGGCAATGGAAGCAGATAACGCATCGCCGTGGATGATCGGCGTCTGGCAACAATCGAAGTTGATGCGCAGCGCGTCAATCAGCAGATGATCGGGACGAAGCGCGAGCTTGGCGACAGCTTCTTCCATGGCGCGCTTCGAGGCCCAGTAGATGTTGATCTGGTCAATGGTCGAGACATCGACCGCGGCAATAGCCCATGCCAGCGAATGCTCGCGGATCTTCGGCGCCAGCTTGTCGCGCGTCTCCCGGTCGAGCAGCTTGGAGTCGCGCAGTCCGCGAATGCGGTAGGCGGGATCGAGGATAACTGCCGCCGCGACAACCGGCCCAAACAGCGAGCCGCGACCGACTTCGTCCACCCCGGCGACGAGTTTCGCGCCCGCCTCCCATGCAACCTTCTCGTATTTCAGGGTGCATTTCAGGCGCTTCAGCAAGCGCAGCTTGAGCGTGGCTTTAGAGACTTGCTTCTCCCCAAGGGCGGCCTTCGTTTTCGATTTTGCCGGTGATCGAGGCACGATTGGACTTCTGAAGTGCTTCGATTGTAGGAGAGACGAGGCGCAGCGACAACCGTGACGCCTTACGTGTCGGCTCTGAATCTCGGGTATCAGGCATCCGACTGAGAACCGACGCCTGATGCCCACAGTTATTTACAGTACGCGTCGCTACATCTCGTCGGCTGAGGGACCGTACACCGACGGGACGGCAATATCGTTCAGCCTGAGGTAAACACCAAGCTGCGCCCGATGATGCACCAGATGATTGAGGAACATCTCGCGGTATGCAACAAACCGTGTTCCCTCAAAGAGGGTTTTGCCCTGGTAGAGGAGTTTCCAGTTTTCGGTCCACGCTTCCTCTGGCGTCCCCTCCAACTTCCGGCGCAACTCGGCTGAGCCGGCGTCGAACGCCTTGATCAACTGCTCAGCCGATTCGAAGGTCAGCGGCTTGAAACTGCCGGAAGAGAAATCAAGCTGTGACCCCTTCAACAAAATGCTACCGAAATCCGGCAGTTGAGCCACCAGCGCCGCGAGTCTGCCCAGCGGCATTGACTTGGCATGAGGCGAGTAATCCGCTTTCTGCGGGACCCGCTCCAGGGTCTTGCGTGTGTTCGCGGTTTCGTGCTCCAGCTCCAGCAAAAGGGCTTCGCGTATGGTCATTGCGTCCTCCGTCAAAAGAGAACGCCATAGTAGGCGAACGAAAGGCGAAAATCAAGACCTAAATCACCAAAATTTTGTCCCTACGCCGCCTTGGGCAAGCGCTGCTCGCGCGCGATCAGGCGAACCGTTTCCGGTCCGAGTCGAGCATTGCCACCCCCTTTCGCCGAGCGTAAGCCTAAGAGAGCCTGCCCCGACTGAGCCGAAGGGGAACCTGCTTACGAGGGTGGGGCACCCGCTAACTACCCGCTACAAAGTTACTAGTCGCTAGTTACTAATTACTAGCTGCTGCCTTTGCTCTTTCGCCGCGTAGTGTGAGTCCACGTAGTCGTCGAGGATCCGGATGAATTCGGCGACGATGTGATCACCCTTGAGCGTGGTCATCAGGCGGCCATCGACGTACACTGGCGCTTTCGGCTCTTCGAAGGTGCCCGGCAGCGAGATGCCGATGTTGGAGTGCTTCGACTCGCCCGGGCCGTTGACGACGCAGCCCATAACGGCGACTTTCATCTCCTCGACGCCGTTGTAGTGGCCCTTCCACACGGGCATCTGCTCACGCAGGTAGCTCTGGATCTGTTCGGCCATCTCCTGGAAGAACGTAGAAGTGGTGCGGCCGCAGCCGGGGCAAGCGGTGACCTGCGGGGTGAAGCTGCGAATCTGCATGGACTGGAGAATCTGCTGCGCGACCTGGACTTCTTCGGTGCGGTCGCCGTTGGGGGCGGGAGTGAGCGATACGCGGATAGTATCGCCGATGCCTTCCTGCAACAGCACACCGAGCGCAGCCGTGCTGCTGACGATGCCCTTTGCGCCCATGCCGGCTTCGGTTAGGCCGAGGTGCAGCGGGTAATCGCAGCGGCGTGCAAGCTCGCGGTAAACGTCGATCAGGTCCTGCACTCCGCTGACTTTAGCGCTGAGGATGATCTGATCTTTGCGCAGGCCGTACTTCACGGCGAGATCGGCTGAGCGCAGCGCCGACTGAACCATGGCTTCCATTGTGACGTCGCGCGCGTCTTTTGGTTCCTCGAGCTTGGAGTTTTCATCCATCAGGCGGGTGAGCAGCGCCTGGTCGAGCGAGCCCCAGTTCACGCCGATGCGCACCGGCTTGTCGTTTTCGATGGCAACTTCAATCATGGTGCGGAAGTTGTCGTCGTCCTTCTTGCCGATGGAGACGTTACCGGGGTTGATGCGATACTTCGCCAGCGTACGGGCGCACTCGGGGTACTTCTTGAGCAGAATGTGCCCGTTGTAATGAAAGTCGCCGATGATGGGCACCGGCAAGCCGATCCGGTCGAGACCGTCAACGATGTGCGGCACGGCAGCGGCAGCGGCGTCGTTGTTGACGGTGACACGCACCAGCTCGGAGCCGGCGCGGGCAAGGGCGGCACACTGCCGGATGGTGCCGTCGATGTCGGCAGTGTCGGTGTTGGTCATGGATTGCACAACAATTGGTGCATCGCTGCCAACACGAACGCCTCCGACGACGGCGGTGTACGTCTTGCTACGCTGGATTTGAGACATAAAAGTACTTAGTAAAAGTCTAACATGGTGAAGATTGCGGCCCAACGTGATCCGCGCTGGGCTGGAATTGTCCAACGGCTTCGAATTCTTCAGCAGCTTCGAGTTCCCGCCATTCCGAAGGCAAGGCAGAGAACACGCTGTTTATAGGAACTCCAGCCCTGTCGAACCGGAATCCCTATAGACGGAATCTAACGCGTTGGAGAACAACGTTCGTCCAATTGACGGGCCCCGGTTCGCCCATCTTGCAGGATTGAAAGGCAATTGACTGCAACACTTTCCTTCGCTTTGGGTTGATAATAGGGCTGGCATGCTGGCGCGTCCGACCAGGCGGTGTCTGCCTGGGCGACGTCCAAGAAAGTGTAACACCATGGTTTCACGTTTGCGTTTCATCGCGATCTTATCTCTGGCTTGTGCGCTGTTCGCATTTACGGCGTTCGCGCAGTCCAGCGGAGTTCCGCAGCCGAACAACCGCACGCAGATGCCGGGCACGTCGCAGCCGAGCTCCACGCCGCCGACGGTCGATCCGCAGAGCACTGGGACTTCCAGCACAACATCGTCCAGCACGAGTGCGAGCGACTCGGGCACCTATGCTCCCGAGGTGAAGAGCGATAAGAATGCTCCTGCGCCTTCCACTATGGCGGA
>Ga0306920_100013600_pt1 | contig 11092 bp, 8 predicted proteins | sample flu12Cox44000170_FD_204666 | JGI IMG/M metagenome (GOLD analysis project Ga0306920, IMG submission 204666) | Lab enrichment of tropical soil microbial communities from Luquillo Experimental Forest, Puerto Rico - flux4day.12C.oxic.44.000.170 (v2)... | ecosystem: Environmental > Terrestrial >...
CGCCATATTCGCTTTCTCCCGAGTAACAAATCCCGATCGATGGCGAAATTGATCGGGATGGCGGCTCGATCGGAGTGAGAGATGGACGCGCGCACCCAGACCGAAAGCGAATGCCAGCCTGCAAGCCTGCCGGGCCAGGTCGTGCTTGTGCTTCAGGGCGGCGGCGCGCTCGGGTCCTATCAGGCCGGAGTCTATCAGGCGCTGCACGAAGCCGGCATTGAGCCGGACTGGATCATCGGCACCTCGATCGGCGCCATCAATGCGGCGCTGATATCGGGCAATCCGCCGCGCGACCGTCTCGCAAAGCTGAGGGAGTTCTGGAAACGGGTCGAGTGCGCGCCGATCTGGAACCTTAGTGATGCGCTGCCCGGCTTCGGCATGCAGCTTTCGACGTGGTCGACGATCACCCAGGGGATTCCGGCCTTCTTCCTTCCCAATCCGGCCGCCTATGCCGGCGACGGCTTTCCGCTCGGCGCGGATCGAGCCGGCTACTATTCGACCGTGCCGCTCGAGCGCACGCTCGGCGAGCTCGTCGATTTCGATCTGATCAATCGCGGCATGCCGCGTCTCACCGTCGGTGCCGCGCATGTGCGGACCAGTCAGATGTGTTATTTCGACAGCCGCGATTGTGGGCTTTCAGTCAAGCACATCATGGCCTCCGGTGCCTTGCCGCCGGCCTTTCCGGCGGTACGTATTGCGGGTGAGCTTTATTGGGATGGCGGCGTGCTCTCCAACACGCCGACCGAGGTGGTGTTCGACGACAATCCGCGGCGCGATTCACTGATCTTCTCGGTGCATTTGTGGAATCCGCTTGGTGCGGAGCCCGCGACCATGGCGCAGGTGTTCAACCGCCAGAAGGACGTGCAGTATGCGAGCCGCATCACCAGCCAGATCGAGCGGCAGGAGCAGGCGCATCGGCTGCGTCATGTCATCAACGAGCTCGCGGCAAGACTGCCGGAAAGTGAACGCAGCAGCAACGCTGTGCGGGAGTTGACAGGCTACGGCTGTCAGACGCGCATGCATGTGGTGCGGCTGCTCGCGCCGCAGCTCGACGGCGAGACCCATACCAAGGACATCGATTTCAGCCCGGATGGCATCATGCGGCGCTGGGACGCGGGCTATGCGCATGCCAGGACGATGATCGAGCGCGCGCCCTGGGTCGGCGATTTCGATCCGCTCGCCGGCATCATCGTGCACGATCAGGTGTGATCAAGGCGGAAGGGGCGGTTGGCGCCGCTGGAACTGGGGTAGAGCAGATCCGCAGGCACTTCCTTGAAGCCCTTATTCTCCGCGCGCACAGACCGCACCGTCGGACTTGGCGCGTCTGGTGATGTGGTCCTATAATGTCTATCGTTCGAGTCTAACAAGATTGCACTAAGGTCTTTGGCTGGCGGTCGACCTGCTGGATGTTTGACCCCCATCCGGGGATGACATTGGGCGGAGAGGTAAACGCCAATGAATTCCACACCGAACACAAAGGATATCTTGATCGCGCATACCGACGAACAACTCGCGCGTGCCCGTGAAGGGATCGCGAGTGTACGCGAAGGGATCGCGCACGTGACTGAGACGCTTTCAAAATTGGAGCGGGATGATGCACGCAACCCTTCGGCCAGACCCGAGGATGATGCGAGAAATCCCTCGGCCAAACCCGACCCGCAGCCAGCGCGAGGAAAGTCGGCGGTGCCTGGCTCGATCGGCCTGCTTCCTGTCGGCCTGCTGTTGGCGGCGTGCCTTGTCGTCGCAGCTCTCGTGTCGCAGTTGTCTCGTGACGCCGTCACGGCGATTGCTGCCCGTTGGACGCCGCAACGCGTTTCAACGTCAACCTCGCAGCCGACAAACCCGTCGTCGTCCGCACAGCCCGGTCCATCCTTCAAACTGATCACGGCAGAGGCCGCGCCTGCGCCAGCAGCACCGCTCGCTCGAACCGCGCCGCAAGACGCCGCGCCAGCGGCTGCCGGGGTCTCCGAGCTGATCCAGTTGCAGCAGGCGACGGCGCGCGATGTCGCGAATCTGAAGCAAGAGATCGAACAGCTAAAGGTGAAGCAGGACCAGATAGCCACCGACAATTCAAAGGCCATTGAGCAGCTCAAGACGAAGCTGGAAGACATGGCGCGCCTGGTCGCCAAGGCTTCCGAGCAAAGCGCGTTGGCCAAGGCGTCGCCGCCTTCGGCCGGACCGACCCAATCGCTGCAAGCCAGAATGCGGCCGCAGGCGCCACCGCCGCGCCGGCACTATCCACCGCGGTGGCAATACTACGACGACGGATGGTAATCGCGGTCGACGCCGGGATCGTTGAAGTCTGCCTTCATGCGACCATCCGATCTTCAGGCCCGGCGGCTTCGGTCCGCTCCTGTCCGGATCGGACGATGCACTAAGATTCGCTTGTTCCACGTGAGTGGTTTGGGAAGGTGTCCATGCAGAGGATCAACGTCTTGAGTATTCAGCGCATCAGCGCCGAAGATCGAGCGAAGATTGAGGCAGTCGATCCAGCGGTCGAATTGACCGACGCCGGGGGCTGGTATGACGGGGAAATTCGCGAAACGTGGCCTGCCTTCGCCACGGCACGCTACTTGGCACCAGGCGCCACCGGCTCGGGGACCCGCGAGCAACGCGATCGCCTCCTCGCCGAAGCTGAAGTCATCCTTGGTGGCTGGCCATTTCCGCTCGATCTGCGCGTCAGGGCACCGAGGTTGAAGTGGTTTCATCAGCGCCCTGCGGGCGCAAGCAATCTGCTCATGGGCGATCTATGGGGCAGCCGCGTGGTGGTGACGACCTCACGAGGGTCGGGCAATACGCTGGCGATGGCTGAATACGCGCTGGCCGGTATCTTGCACTTTGCCAAGGGCTTGCACCGCGCCGCAGTCGATCGCAGCGCGGCCGTGTTCGACCATCGCGCCTATCGACCGCTTCTCATGGAAGGCAAGACTGCGTGCGTCGTGGGCGCCGGCGGAATCGGGCTCGATGTCGGTAAACTCTGCGCCGCCCTCGGCATGCGGGTCGTCGGCACCCGCCGCCAGGCGCACCCAGACGGGCCCCTGCCACCGGGGTTCAGCGAGCTTGGCGGCCCCGGGGATCTCGATCGGTTCTTGCCGGAGAGCGATTTCGTGGTGATCTGCTGCCAATGGACACCGGAGACGACCCGCCTCTTCGACAGGGACCGCTTTGCAGCGATGAAGGCGGGAGGCGTGCTCATCAACGTCGCCCGAGGTGAGATCATCGACGAGGAGGCCCTCGCCGATGCGCTGCAGCGCGATCATTTGCGCGGCGCAGCGCTCGATGTTTATGTCGGCGAATTCGAGCACACGCCAACGTCAAGGCTCTGGTCCGATCCCAGGGTGCTGATCACGCCGCACATCTCGGCCGCCAGCGATCAGGACCGTCATGGCGCGATCAATATCTTCTGCGACAATCTGCGCGCCTATCTCGAGGGCGGGCCGCTCCGGAATGTCATCGATTGGGAACGGGGCTATTAAAAGCCAGCCAGAGGTCAAAGCCCCGGCATACGGGCAATGACAGATATGCTTGTGCGCTATCCCATTTCCTTTCCCAATGTGACATCATCGGCGAGGTCCGTCCTCTGGCGAAGCGGATGTAAGGGGAGTCTCGAGCAGGGAGTCATTGCGATGTCGCTTGCCGAAGCTGCGAACGACCACGGCGCGTCAGCGCGTGCTCTTTACGAAAAGCTTGAGGATCGCGTCCTTGCTCGCGATCAAGTCGGTGCCAGTGAATGCTACTACGATCTGGTGCGTGACAGTCGGCCGCTCCCGGAGATATTGCGCGAGGCTGTGCGCATCCATGGGCCCTACACCCACGTTCCCTACCACGAGCGGATCGACGACGGCTTTGTCAACTTTGTCAACAACGACCATTGCCTTTTGAGTGCCCGCGCCACGTTGCACCTGTCGAAGTGGCTGCCCGCAGAGATCGCCGGACTGCCGATGGCGCAGACCATTTGGTACATTCCGACCGGTCTCGACATCTGGAACCAGAAGATCAACAAGGCACCCGGCCACTACGCCCGTGGCATGGCACCCCAGACAAGCCCACCGCCGAAGCCCGTCGTACACTGGCCGGACCAGGAGCCGGAGCGTCTCGAGGGGGCGCTCCGCGACCGCCTCGACCATTGGATGACGCTGGTGCATCGCGGCCGCGTGCTCGAAGCTTATCGCGTCTTTCTCGGACTCATGCAGAACAAGGCGGAGCGCAAAGCGGTACTCGCCGAGCTGGTGTTCGCCGGCCTCATCGATTTGCAGGACCGTGCCTTCCTCAACCGTTCCTATACCACCGGCCATAAATCCTATCGGGCGCGCGCCACGGTCGAGCTGGGAACGGCCATCGGTTGGGACGACGCGCATGCGGTGCTCTATGCCGGGGCGCTGGATATCGCCGTCGGTCCGCGCTGGTATTCGACCTACGAGATGGCGTGCAACTGCGTGACCCATTACCTCGAGCAGCAGAAAATCTCTGCAATCCCCTACGCGGGCACCACGGCCGGGGAATTGGCATTGCTCGCAAATTCAGAGCCGCTGACCGCGACCGAGGCGGAGGCATTCCTCGAAGTCGTGTTGCGTCAGCACGAGCCGGCCTATCTTGAGCAGTTGAGCGCCCTGCTGCTCGCGGGCAAGGGGCCGCGCCATATCCTCGACGTGTTGCAGATCGGCGCCGCACAGGTGTTGCTCGAGACGCAGGACAGCCTCAACTTCTCCATTTCGCAGCACTGCTACGAATACTGCAACACGCTCGGCTGGTTCTACGATTCCTTCGAGCATCCGCAACGCCTGAAGCTCTTGTACTCGGCCGCCTCATTCCTCAACCGCAACGCCTGGCATCAGAAGAATATTGGCGATGGAAAGGCCAATGTGGCCGACCTTCCTGTCGGCGCCGAGCGGATGAGCGAGGCGCAACTACTCGAGCGCACCTTGGGCGCCATCGTCGCGCTCGATGGACCCCAAGCCGTCGCTTGGGCCAAGGCGTATCTCGCGAACAGCAGCGACCGCCAAACGTTGGTGCAGCAGTTGGCGCTGACCGCCTGCCGCCTCGGTAACGATCCGCACAACCAGGAGATCGCTCAGTGCCTGCTTGAGGACTACGCGAAGAATCGCGGTTTCGACCGCGACCGGTTGCTGCTTGCGTGCGTGCAGCATACCGCCGCGCACAGGAAGTACGGCGATTTTCTTGAATGCGGTCGCCGCTACGGGCGGGCCATGGGCGTTGCCGCGCTGACCTGACGAACGTCCGCCCGCCGCGAAAGAAAAGGTCATGCCCGTCAAAATCATTGGAATGATCGGCGTGGCGTCGCCGAGCAGCAAAGCCAGCCTGCACGTGATCGAGGGGGGCTTGTCGCCACCCTATCTTGCTGAATTTGCACGCGCCCACGATCGGGTTGGCTTCGACATGGTGCTGGTCGGCTATTCGTCGTCGTCGGCGGAAGGATTCCTGGTCGCGCTTTATGCGGCAATGCAGACCGATCGCATCGGCTATCTCATAGCGCATCGTCCCGGGTTCGTGGCGCCGACTTTGTTGGCGCGCAAGATCGCGACGTTCGATCATCTGACGGGCGGCAGGCTCGCCATTCACATCATCACCGGCAAGTCGGATGACGAGCAGCATGGCGATGGCGATTTCAGCCCGAAGCAAGAGCGCTATCGACGAGCCGCGGAATATCTGGAATTGATGAAGCTCACCTGGTCGAACGATGAACCGTTCGATTTCGCGGGAAATTTCTATCGGGTCGAGGGCGCGCATTCTGATGTGCGCCCGCTGCAGCAGCCACATCCTCCGTTGTTCTTCGGCGGCGCTTCGCCCGGCGCGCTCGAGATGGGCGCGAGACTGTGCGACGTCTACGCGATCTATGCCGAGCCGCTAGCCTCGACGCGCGACCGCATCGCGCAGTTCCGCGCCCAGGCGGCGGCCTTCGGACGGGTGCCGGGGTTTAACGTCTCGGTTCGCCCCATCATCGCCGACACCGAAGGAGCCGCGTGGGACAAGGCCAATCGCATTCTCGGAGCGATGAACGTGGCGAAGGGATGGCGGCGACAGGAAGAGGTAACCGGACCAATCGACAATGCCGGTAAGCGGCTGATGGAGTTCGCTCAGCAGAGCGATATTCATGACGAGCGCCTGTGGATGCCGATTGCGAAGGCGACCGGCGCGCTCGGCAACACCTCTTGTCTCGTCGGCACGCCCGAACAGGTCGCTGAGTCGATCCTCAAATACTACCGGCTGGGGATTGGCTCGTTCCTCATCCGTGGCTTCGATCCGATGAACGATGCGACGGAATTTGGAAGAGAACTCATCCCACGCATCAAGGCGGGCGCCGCCACGATCGACGGCATGAAGGCAGCCGAATAACGTGCGCGTTGGCATCGATGGCCAATAGATCAGTTGCGGCCTTCTTGATCGTGACAAACGGACGCAGTCCCGGTGAGACGCACGTCGACTCCGGGTCATCAGCGGAAGCGCCAGCCATCCCCAACTTATGCGCGTTCCGCGCCCACGATCAGCTGTTCCCCGATCTACATTGCTTTTCTCGCAAGATCGTCAACTGGGGTGATCGGAAACAACTACAGAACTGCACGCTGCGACCAGATCTCTAGCTAGAGCAATTTGCCTCGCGCAGTGATCGGAATGACGCGTTCGACCTTCCCGTTTCGCACGCCCACATACCAATCATGTACGTTACAGGTTGGATCGCAGTGACCAGGAATCAATTTCAGCTTTTGATTTATCTTCAGGACGCCGTGTGGATCGGAAATCACCCCGTGCTCATCGGAACACTTGATGTACTCTACATCGTCCCGTCCGAACACTTTCGGCAAACCTGAATCGACGCTTTGCGCCTTCAGCCCCGCGTCACATATTGCCGTGTCCGGTTTCACGTGCGACATGATCGACGTCAGAATAAACAGGCTGTTTTCAAATTCGTGGATATGCCTTCCGTCAGCGTCTTTGACTCGCTGATAATCGACGTCCATGAAAATGTATGATCCGCACTGAAGCTCATTATATATTCCGCTGGCGCCTTCAAAATAATATGAGCCTGTTCCGGCGCCTGCGACGATGTCGCAAGACAAGCCCTCCGCCTTGAGAAGATCGATCGTTTGCCGAGTCATCTCGACGGCTGCCTCAATTTTTTTTCTCCGCTCATTGAAATCATGCACATGTTGAGCCGCGCCCTGATAGGCCTGCAGCCCAACGAATCTGAGACCAGGAGAACGACTTATTTTTTTGGCGAGTGAAACAGCGTCGCCCCCTGGAGCGACCCCGCAACGCCCTGCGCCTACGTCAATCTCGACCAGGCATTCGATTGTGGTCTCATGTCGTTGAGCCGCGCTGGAAAGCACGTCGACGTTTTGCTCATCGTCCACACATACAAGAGTGTGCGCTTTCTTGGATAGAGCCGCCAAGCGATTAACCTTTTTTGGGTCTGTGACCTGATTGGAAATCAGCACGTCTTGGATGCCGGCCTCGACCAAAGCTTCAGCTTCGGAAACTTTTTGACAGCAGATGCCGCATGCCCCTCCGGCCTCCATCTGGTAACGAGCGATATCCGCGGATTTGTGCGTCTTGGCATGAGCACGAAGACGCACGCCCGACTGTTTGACGAATGTCGCCATACGCTCGACATTCCGCTCGAACGCATCGAGCTCGATGATCAGGGCCGGCGTATCGATATCTTCCAAAGAGCTACCGATTTCAGCGGGCACGTTGAAGCCACTGACCAGGGCCGTTTCAGATTCGCGCTTCAAATTCCTGCCTCCTCGAGCGATAGTTTTCCGAAGCCGACATTGGATAGATCAAACAACAGACTTATCCATGGCAATACAGCATCTTCGTTCTGTAAGCGCCAAATCGGCTTGCTCTGGAATCCGGAATTGGCCAATCCGGCGCCCGATGGTATGTTTCCCCGTACAGCTTTGAAGGAGGGCACGATGGCTGAGGCGAAACTCGCTCCGAACCTGCCGGACTGGATGCTCGAGCATGCCAACCGCTATCTTGCGAGCGGCGGAAGCGACGGGCACATGTACAAAGTCACCGTGCCCCAGCGAGGTGAGATCACGGTGCCGGCGCTGCTACTGACCACCACCGGCCGCAAGTCCGGCGACAAGTACATGTTCCCGCTGTTTTACGGAACGGACGGCGGCAGTTACTTCATCATCGCCTCAAAGGGAGGGGCGCCCGAACACCCAGGTTGGTATCGCAATATTCTGGCGAACCCCGACGTCGAAGTACAGGTCGGGACCAAGAAGATGAATGCGCGGGCGAGGACAACGGCGGGCGAGGAACGCCTCCGACTTTGGAAAAAGGCGCTCGAATTTTGGCCGCCCTACGCCGACTATCAGCTCAAGACCGAGCGCGAGATACCGGTGGTCGTGCTGGATCCAGTCCATTAGGGCACGTGGCGGCCCGACGGCCGCCGCGACGGCATGGCGCTGTTCGCGCGGCTTTGTCACTTCGCCGGCCTCATCGGCCCCGATGAGTAAGTCCGCGGCAATCCAGCGCCCAGCCGATCACGGCACATGAAGCTGGATGGCCTGACCGCGACGCTGCGCAGATTGTGGAGGGAGCATCGTGAGGTTTCCCCGTCGTACATTCTTGCATCTGGCCGCGGGGGCTGCCGCATTGCCCGCGGTGCCCCGCATTGCACGGGCGCAAGCCTACCCGTCACGACCGGTGCGGATCATCGTCGGCTTTGCGCCCGGCGGGGCGACCGACATCCAGGCGCGCCTGATGGGTCAATGGCTGTCGGATCGCCTCGGCCAGCAATTCATCGTTGAGAACCGCTCAGGCGCCAGCGGCAATATCGGAACCGAGGCGGCCGCCAAAGCGCCAGCTGATGGATACACACTGCTGCAAATTGTAACTCCCAACGCGATCAATGCCGCGCTCTACACCCATCTCAATTTCGACTTCATCCGGGACATCGCGCCGGTTATCTGCTCGGCGCGGCTGGCGTACGTCGTCGTGGTGCATCCGTCAGTCCCCGCCACGACGATCCCTGAGTTCATCACATATGCCAAGGCCAACCCGGGCAAGATCAACTACGGATCGGCTGGCAGTGGCACCCCGCAAAACATTGCCTGCGAACTCTTCAAGATGATGGCCGGAGTGAATCTGGTCCACGTCCCCTATCGGGGAGGTGCGCCTGCGACCACGGATCTGATCGGCGGCCACTTGCAGGTGATTTTCAGTCCGGTGTCGGAGTCGATTCAATACGTCAAGGCCGGTCAGTTGCGCGCCCTGGCGGTAACCACCGCGACCCGATTGGATGTGTTGCCAGACATTCCAACGCTGGCGGAGTTCGTGCCTGGCTACGAGGCCAGCGGCTTTGCGGGCATCGGCGCGCCTAGGAACACTCCGACGGAAATCATCGATATGCTGAACAAGGAGGTCAATGCCGGTCTCGCCGACAGCAACATCAAAAACCGGATCGTCGAACTGGGCGGCACAGTACTTGGTGGCTCTCCTGCGGAATTCGGAACGATCCTCTCGGAAGCTATCGAAAAGTGGGCACGGGTGATCAAGTTCGCGGGCATCAAGGTCGAATAGGCTGCGACCCGCGTCAATGCTCAGAAATTCCAGCAGTCGGTTCTCATAGGCTGTGGCCTTGTCGCCGCGCTGTTGCTGCAGATGGCCGAGCTTCTACGGCGCGACCGCCTTGCGATAGAGCGCATTGTAGAGCGCCGCCGATAGATCCCAGCTGAAGGTGCGCGCCATGGCGCTGCGGCGCATGCAGTCGAGCCGGTCATTCGACACGAAAGTCGAGAACGCGCGGCGCACCCCGCCGAGGAAGGACTCGATCGAGGGCTGCGAGAACAGGAATCCGGTCTCGCCGTCGGTGATGGTCTCCGCAAGTCCCCCGGTCTGGTGACCGATCGGCAGCGAGCCGAACCGCTGCGCGTACATCTGGCTCAGCCCGCACGGCTCGAAGCGCGACGGCATCAAGGTGAAATCGCTGCCGGCAAAAATGCGCCGTGCCTGACCGTCGTTGAAGCCGATCGTGACTCCGATGGCATCCGGACGCCTGCGATGCGCATCCACCAGCGCTTGTTCGAGCGCGGGCTCGCCCGCGCCGGTGACGACGATCTGCCCGCCGGCTTCGATGATTTCGTCGGCGGCCGACAGCACGAGGTCGATACCTTTTTGATGCACCAGCCGCGCAACCAGCGCGAACATCGGCCCGCGCGAGACGGCAAGTCCGAACTGCTTGCGGACGTAGGCGGCATTGGCCCGCTTGCCGTCCCAGTCGCCCGCGCCGAACGGTTGCGCCAGCTGCGCGCAGAAACGCGGGTCCCAGCTTTCGTCGATGCCGTTCAAAATTCCTGTGAGCTGCGAGGCATCCGAGCGGATGCGGAGCAGGCCTTCGAGCCCGCAACCGAACTCCGGCGTGGTGATCTCTCTGGCATAGGTCGCGCTGACCGTGGTCAGATGCGAGGCGTAGACCAGTCCGCCCTTGAGGAAGGAGAGCTTGTCGTAGAACTCGACGCCGTCGATGTGGAAGGAGGTCTCGGGCGCGCCGATCCGGCGCAGCGACTCCCGCGGAAACAATCCCTGATAGGCGAGGTTGTGGATGGTCAGGATCGACGGGATCCGCGAGCCGCGCCAGGCGAGATAGGCCGGCACCAGGGCGGCCTGCCAATCATTGGCGTGGACCAGGTCGGCTGCCCAATTCTTGTCCAGCGTTCCGGCTGCAAGTTCGGCAGCAGCCGACGCGAGCCGGCCAAAACGAATGTCGTTGTCGGGCCAGTCGTGGCCTTGCTCGTCGCCATATGGATTACCCGGCCGGTCGTAAAGTTGCGGGCAGAGCAGGACGTAGACCGGCAAACCGTCCTTGGTCGACGCCCGTCCGAGCGTGCAGGGCGCCATCTCGGCGAGCGACGGACACTGGCCAACGATTTGAATATGCGTCAGTTGTTCGACGACGTCGCTATAGCCCGGCAACAGGACCCGGATGTCGGTCCACGGGCGGAGTGCCCGGGGCAGGGCGGCGGAAACGGCGGCTAATCCGCCCACCCGGACGAAGTCGTCCATTTCCGTCGTGACAAACAGGACTTTCAAAAAACGTCCTCTTGAAACAGCCCTCTCGGGA
>Ga0306920_100013603_pt1 | contig 11092 bp, 6 predicted proteins | sample flu12Cox44000170_FD_204666 | JGI IMG/M metagenome (GOLD analysis project Ga0306920, IMG submission 204666) | Lab enrichment of tropical soil microbial communities from Luquillo Experimental Forest, Puerto Rico - flux4day.12C.oxic.44.000.170 (v2)... | ecosystem: Environmental > Terrestrial >...
TCGCCGACTCGACCAACGAATCGTCGCTGACATCGTCGACATATTCGGCACGCACGCGTTCGAACACCTCACCGAACAGGTTAAGCTGCTTGTAGGTTTCCGTCGAGTTCGACGCCGCCGCGCCAACATCCTGGCGCAGCGCGAACAGCACGAGCGTTGCGACCGACGCCGCAATAAGACCCGAACGCTTCATTCATTTATCCTAATAGTCCGCAACCAGATCGGTTCACCACCGACCATCTCTCGATGCGATGATATCCGCCCCCGTACCCAATGATCAAGCCGAGCCCCGATCGGTGGTCGGCCCAGCGGTTAACGTCAGCTCGCCGCAGCCTGCTCCGCGGCCGCTGCAATCAGCGAATGGCCGGTCATCGCGGCGGGTTTTGGCAGACCGAGGATGTCGAGCAAGGTCGGGGCGACGTCGGAAAGGCGGCCATCGTCGAGATGCCGGACTGCAGCCGGCGGGTTGACTACGACGAACGGCACCGGGTTGATCGTATGCGCAGTATGCGGCTCCCCGGTTTCGGCGTCGCGCATCATTTCGGCGTTGCCGTGATCGGCGGTGATGACGAGCGTGCCGCCGGCGCGCTCAACCGCCTCCGAGAGCCGGCCCAGGCAGGAATCGACGGTCTCGACCGCCTTGACGGCCGCGTCGAGGTGGCCGGTATGCCCGACCATGTCGGCGTTGGCGTAATTGAGCACGATGACGTCGAAACGGTGGGCTGCGATCGCCTCGACCACCTTATCGGTTACCTCGGGTGCGGACATTTCGGGCTGCTGGTCGTACGTCGCGACCTTTGGTGAGGGCACCAGAATCCGCTCCTCGCCGGGAAAGATCGCTTCGCGGCCGCCGTTGAAGAAAAATGTGACATGCGCGTATTTTTCCGTCTCGGCAATGCGCAGTTGGGTCAGCCCGGCCCCGGAGACCGCCTCGCCGAAGGTATCCGTGAGATCCTCCGGTGGGAACAAGGTGCCGAGAGAGTGGCTCAGTTCGGTCGAGTACTCGACAAGCCCGAGTGCTGCGGCAAACGCGACGCGCCTAGCCCGCGCGAAGCCGGCGAAATCGGGATCGAGCAGGGCCGACGCGAGCTCACGCACCCGGTCGGCGCGAAAATTTGCGATTAGCACGCCGTCGCCGTCTTCCATCCCACGGTAGTCAGTAATCGCGGTCGGCCGCACGAACTCATCGGTTTCGTCGCGGCCGTAGGCGGCCGTTATGGCCTGCACCGGGTCGTCGGCGCGGTCGCCGGCCGCCCCTACGATGACCCGATAAGCCTTCTCGACACGATCCCAACGCTTATCGCGATCCATCGCAAAGTAGCGACCGCACAGGGTCGCGATCCGAAGACATTCGAGGCCGGCAACCTCCCCCTGGAATTTTTTCAGGTACGAAGCCGCAGCCTTGGGCGGTGTGTCGCGCCCGTCGAGGAAGGCGTGCACGGCGACCGGCAGCCCCGCCTCGGAGAGGATCCGGGCGAGCGAGGCAATCTGGTGCTGGTGTGAGTGTACGCCGCCGGGCGACAGCAGCCCCATCAGGTGAGCCGTCCCGCGGCTTTCTTTCAGTTTGCCGATGAAGTCGCGCAATGCCGGCAGCGCGGCAAGATGGTCGGCAGCGATCGCGGCGTCGATGCGCGGCAGGTCCTGGAGGACGAGCCGTCCGGCACCGAGATTCGTGTGGCCAACCTCGGAGTTTCCCATCTGGCCATCGGGGAGTCCGACATAATGCTCACTCGCCTGTAGCTGCGCGTGCGGCCAGCGTGCCAGCAGCCGATGCCACACAGGGGTGCGCGCAACCGCGATCGCGTTATCATCAGCCCTCGGCCGCTCGCCCCAGCCGTCGAGGATGCACAGCACGAGCGGATCGGGACGCGATCGGGAGATCATCGAGCAACCTCAAAAGTGCAGGTACTCTATATACGCGAAACCTGACCAGTCGCGGTAGCGTCCCGATCCCGGATTGTGGTACGGCCTCGGTTTAGCGGCGATGAAGCTCTACTCCCCGTCGAGGAGTGCAACTGGCATGGTTCGAGGAACCGGTGAAACGCCGGATACACCTAAATGCCAGCCGCGAGCGACTGCTCGAACGGCCCGGGTTCGGCGTACCTCGAGCGCGGTTTTCCTCGCGCCGCCTAGGTAGGTTCGTGAAGGCGTTGTTCCTGGGTAGAGTGGCGGCCGGCACCGCGGCAGGCATCAGGGACCGGCTGCCGGCTGGTCTCGAAGTCGAGATTCTTGACGACCCGATCGACCGCGGGCGACTGCGGCAAGCCGCGGCCGACGCCGAAATCCTGGTCAGCAATCACTGGCGGGCCGAGTACCCGCCGGCGCCGAGGCTAAAGCTGGTGCAGTCGGTCGCGACCGGGGTGGAATTGATCGAACTCGCAGCATTGCCGGCCGGGGTCGCGGTATGCAACGCGTTCGGCCACGAGAGCGCGATCGCCGAATACGTTGTCATGGTGATGCTCGCGTGGCGGCACCGGCTGTTCGAGATCTCGGCCGAGTTTCGCGAGCATGCCTCCTGGCGCACGAGCTGGGTGCAGGGCGGCGCACCGCATGGCGAGATGCGAGGCAGCACGGTTGGTATCGTCGGCTATGGCCGGGTTGGGCGCGAGGTGGCGAGGCGCGCGGCGCCGTTTGGCTGCCGCATCCTCGCCGCCAATCGCTCGGAACGTGAACTGGAGCCAGGGGTCGAACGGATTTTCCCGCTCGCCGAGATCGACCGGATGCTGCCCGAATGCGACACTGTGGCGCTGTGCACCGCGCTCGGCCCCGAGACCACCGGGCTGATCGATGCGCGTCGGCTGTCGCTGATGAGGCCGAGCGCATTCCTGATCAACATCGCCCGCGGCCAAATAGTCGACGAGGACGCGATCTATTCGGCATTGTGCGACCGAACGATCGGCGGCGCGGCGCTCGACGTCTGGTGGCAATATCCGAACGCGGCCGACCCCGAGAGGCGCGGCTCACGGCATCCGTTTCACGAATTGGCGAACGTGATCGCGACGCCGCACAATTCAGGGTGGACCAGCGGCATGGTCGAGCGCCGCTGGACTGAGATCGCCGACAATATCAACAGCTTTGTGCGGGGTGCGCCGGTCATCAACCTTGTTACCACGACCGAAGGATCGCGCAGCACATAAAGACCGGCCTCGTCGGCGGCTTCAAGCGTTGGACGAAGCGATGATTATGGCAGGCGGCGGAAAATTCTATGATTGAATCGCTGCGCATAGGCAGCATATTCGCCTGCGATTAACGTGAAGGGAGAGCGTCGTGGCGAACAAGGAACAGAAGCGGTCGAGCCGGGAAGCCAAGAAGCCCAAGCAGAAAAAGAAGGGAGCCGAGAAACGAGCCGCCACCAAAACGCAAACGACAAAGACCTGAGAATGGTTCGCGCCAAGCGGGCGTATGTTCCTCAGGCGGCCGGCCCTAACGGCCAACGTCCCGGCGTACAAGAGGCCATGAAGCTCGAAAACTGGAGCGGGCGAGGAGTCTGCGCTTTATTCCGATCGGCAAGATCGACAAGGAGCGGCCGTGCGGAAGGCGAGGCGTCTGGCGCTGGGAGTGATCGCGGCGATCGCTCTATCGACCAACGCGTGGGCGGCGGACTGGTTCGGGCCTTGGACGGAGTTGGCGTCCGACGGCACTCTTTCCGTTCGCATTGCGGTCGCTGCCGGCACAGTTTGTCCAAAGGCGACGGCGGATGGGATCGACCTCCCGATGGCGCCGGGTGCCGGTGCGGACGACGACTTCCCGGTCGTGGTGTGCGATGCGCGAGCGCCGGCCGTGACTCGCCAACTCATCGTCGGGAACTCGCCGGCTCCGATCCTGCCAGAGGAAGTGCGGCGGATCGTCGTCATCGGCGACACCGGTTGTCGGCTTGAAGGACGCGCGGTCCAGGATTGCAACGACCCGGAGGCTTGGCCGTTTGCCACGATTGCCCGCCGTGCGGCCAGCCGCAAGCCCGATCTGGTCATCCATGTCGGCGATTACTATTACCGCGAGACCGCATGTCCGGTCGACCGAAAAGGATGCGCCGGCAGCTCTCACGGCGACAACTGGGCGACTTGGCAAGCGGATTTTTTCGAGCCGGCGGCACCGCTATTGGCTGCTGCACCCTGGGTCATGGTCCGCGGTAATCACGAGCTGTGCCGCCGTGGCGGCCGGGGCTGGTTTCGCTTGCTCGACCCGCATCCTGCTCTGCTCGACTGCGCAGATCGGACCGACCCGTACCGGCTCCATATCGGCGGCCTCGACCTTCTGTGGTTCGACGGTGCCGATGCCGACGATTTCACGGTGTCGGCAGCAAAGGTTGCCACCTATGCCGCGCAGCTCGCGGGTCTATTGGCGGCGGCGCCCCCTCACGCGTGGCTCCTGACCCATCGGCCAATTTGGGCGCTGGCACAAGGCGACATTGCCGGCGCCAACTTGAACGCCACCGAGCAGGGAGCGATCCACGGGCAGGTTCCGCCCGGTCTCGACCTTGTCGTATCGGGCCATCTCCACGATTTCGCCAGCTATGAATTCGGACCCGATCGTCCGGCGCAGTTGCTTGTCGGCGACAGCGGCGACACCATGCTGGAGCTCGGCAAAACGCCGCTAACCGGCGCTGAGATAGACGGAATGCGGGTAGTCAGCGCCTTTGCATTGAAACGCTTCGGGTATTTCGTCCTGGAGGCGACCGTCGGCGGGTGGAACGGCACCCTCTATGGCACCGATGACACCGTTCTCGCTCATTGTCAGCTGCGCGGACGCAGTCTCGAATGCGGCCCCGTGCCGGCGCAATAATCGTCTGACGAGGTGCACGATTTTAGGCCGCCCGCCTCGGCGATACCCAGACAAGGTTCACTAATCGGTTTCGGCCGGGCGTGCCAGCGGCTTCGCACGGCGGAAGCGCAAGCCACTGCGCTCGCGGATGGTCTGGAAGGTGACGTAGAGCATCGGGATCACGAAGAGCCCTATGGCGCTGGCAGCGATCATTCCGGCAAAAACCGGCGTGCCGACGGCGTGGCGGCTGATCTCGGCCGCGCCCTGCGCCGTGACCAGCGGGTAGACGCCGAGGATGAAGGCAAACGAGGTCATCATCACGGCGCGAAACCTCATCCGCGCGCCGAGCACCGCGGCCTCGCGAATGTCCATCCCCTCTTCGCGCCGGTCCTTCGCGAATTCGACAATCAGAATGCCATTCTTGGCGGCCATCGCGATCAGCACGACAAGGCCGATTTGGGCATATAGGTCGAGCGCCAGATGAAAAATCAAAATTCCGAGAAACGCCCCGAGCACGCCCACCGGGACCGACAGCAATACTGGGACGGGGATCATCCAACTTTCGTAGAGCCCGACGAGAAACAGAAAGGCGAATAAAACTGCAAGCCCGAGGATGGCACCGGTCTGACCGGACGCCGCCACCTCCTGGTATGCGGTCCCGGTCCATTCAAAGCTGTAGCCGGGAGGCAAGGTCTTGGCCGAGACCTCCGCCATTGCCGCCAGTGCGGCGCCGGAAGACGTGCCCGGAGAGGGACTGCCCTGGATCGGGATCGCGCGATAGTTGTTGTATCGGGTGATGACCTGCGGCCCGAGAACGACTCGGGCATCGGCGATCGAGCGCAGTTGGACATTTTCGCCAAACCTATTGCGAATTTGGATCTGCCATAGATCGCGGACCTCCCTGCGGTCGGCGGCCTCGCCCTGGATAATGACCTGCCATATCCGCCCGAACAAATTGAAATTGTTGATGAAGATACCGCCTAATGTCGCCTGCAACGCGCCGAACACATCGTTCATGCCGAGGCCCAGCGCCTGCGTCTTTTCGCGGTCGATGTCGAGAAAGATCGACGGGTTGCCGGCGGTGAAGGTCGAGAAGACGCGGGTCAGCCGCGGATCTTGGTTGGCCGCCGCAAGAAGGCCCTGCATCACGCTGTTCATCTCGGAGGGGTCCTGCCCTTCCAGCCCTTCGAGCCGATATTCGAACCCGCCAGTCGTCGACAGCCCGATGATCGGCGGCAGGTTGAACGGGATGATCGTCGCGGTGCGGATCTGCTGTCCCTCTGCGAACAGTTTAGCGATCAGAGCTTGTGCCGAGTTGGCCGCACCGATGCGGTCGGTGAACGGCTTTAATGTCGGCACGATAAAAGCAGTATTCGGTTCGTTGACGCTATCGATGATCGAAAACCCGACAATAGCGAAAATGTTCTGGATCTGCGGCATCTGTTTCAGGACGGCCTCGACCTGCTTGACCGCGTCGCGGGTGCGGATGACCGATGCGCCGTCCGGCAACTGCACATTGATAAAAAAGGCACCCTGATCCTCTTCCGGCAGAAATCCCGTGGGCGTTTGCAGGGAAAGAAAATAAATTCCGCCGGCACTCGCCAGTATTGCCACAACCCCGAAAACGGAGACGCGAACCAGGCGGCGGACGATCGCTGCGTAACCGTCGCGGATATTGTCGATGCGTCGCAACACCCACCCCATCGGGCCGCGCTTCGGGCCGCCGTGGCGGAGAAACACGGCGCACAATGCCGGCGACAAGGTCAGCGCATTCAAGGCCGAGATCAGCATCGCAACGCTGATCGTCACTGCGAATTGCCGGAACAACGTCCCGGAGATCCCGGGGATGAAGGCGATCGGCACAAAAACCGAAAGTAGCACCAACGTAATCGCGATGATCGGCGCGGTGATCTCGGTCATTGCCTTCTTTGTCGCGTCTCCGGGCGACAGTTCCGGGTTTTCCTCCATCACACGTTCGACGTTCTCGACGACGACGATCGCGTCGTCGACGAGGATGCCGATCGCCAGCACCATCGCAAGCAGCGATATCGTATTGGCGGAATAGCCCACCACAAGCAGGACTGCGAAGCTGCCGATCACACTGACCGGCACGGCAATTGCCGGAATGAGGGTTGCGCGCAGGCTGCCGAGAAAGACAAAGACGACGATCACGACCAGCACAAATGCGATCAACAACGTGGTCAGCACATCGTGGATCGTGTCTTGGACGAAGGTGGTTGTGTCGTAATTGACCAGGTATTTGAGACCGGGCGGGAAGCGTTGGCTCAAGCGGTCCAGATTGGCCCGGACCGCCGCGGCGGTCTGCACCGCATTGGCCCCGGGAGAGAGATAGACGCCGATCGCTACCGCAGGCTCGCCGTTGAGGCGGCCTTCGATGTCTTGGTTCTGGGCGCCGAGATCGACCCGGGCGACATCGCTTATGCGAACCAGCGAGCCGTCGGGATTGGCACGCAATACGATGTTGCCGAACTGCTCGGCTGTCGTCAGGCGACCGAGCGTTTGCAGGTTCAATTGGAATTGCTGGTCCTTGCCGATCGGGCGCGCGCCGATCCGACCGACCGGCGCTTCCACGTTCTGCGCCTGGATCGCCGCGATAACATCAGCCGGCGTCATCTGGAGATTGTTGAGCCGCTGGGTGTCGAACCAGATGCGCATCGAGTAATTGAGCGCGCCGAACAGGCGCGCCTGGCCGACGCCAGGTGTGCGGGACAATACGTCGACCACATTGATGATCGCGTAGTTGGTTATGAACAGCGGGTCCTGCTCGCCGTTCTCGCTGTAAAGCATCAGGAACTGCAGGACGGCGGACGATTTCTTCTGGATCGTAAGCCCCTCCAGCTGGACTTCAGGAGGGAGCTGAGCCAGCGCGGTCTGCACGCGGTTGTTGACGGCGTTGGTGTTGATGTCGGGATCGCTGCCGAGCACAAAGCTTACGGTCAGGTTGTAGCTGCCGTCATTGCCGCTCGTCGAAACCATGTAGATCATCTTGTCGACGCCGACGACTTGCGCCTCGATCGGCTGGGCGATGCTCGATTCGACGACCGCGGCAGAGGCGCCGGGATAGGTGGCCGAGACCACGGTCTGCGGCGGCACGATGTCCGGAAACTGGGCGACCGGAATGCGCAGCAGCGCCAGCGCGCCGGCGATCGTGATGACCAGCGCGATCACGACCGCCAGGCGTGGCCGATTGACAAAGATTGCGGAGATCATGGTTTCGCCTCCGACCCGTTCGACGGCGACTTGTGGGGCTCGGCCGGCTCGCTCGCCGGGTTCGAGGAGGGTTCAGTAGGCGCGCTCGCGCCGCGCGGCGCGACGACCTGCGGTGGCGGGGTGGCCGGGCCGGGCGACACGACCTCTCCCGGACGGGCGCGCTGAATTCCCTCGCTGATGACCAGCTCGCCTTCCGTGAGCCCGCTGGTCACGACCGCGGTGGACGGGGTTGACTGGCCGAGCTGGACGCGTCGGACCTGCGCCTTGTTCTGGGCATCGACGACATAGACATAGTCGCCCTGCTGGTCGGCCAGCACTGCCGCGCGGGGGATAGCGAGAACGGTAATTGGTTGAACGCCTTCCTGCAGCACGGTGACGAACTCGCCGTCGAACAGCTCGCGTGGTGCCGGCCCACCCTCAGGAAGCCCTGGAATGAACGGGTTGGGGAAAACGCCGCGCACCGTGACCGTATCGGTGTTGGTCGCGACCGTCGGCGACACATAATCGAGCTTTCCCTCTTGCCCATAAATCCGCCCGTCCGGCAGGCGCAGCTTGAGCACGACCGCGTTGAAACCGCCCTTGGCCGCGTATCGGTTGCGCAGTTCGAGTCCGGTACGCGTCGATACTGGGAAGAGCACGTACATCGGGTCCTGACTGACGAGCGTCGCCAACGTCCCGCTTGTCGGCGTGACGACGTTGCCCTCGGTGACCTCGGTGGCGCTGATCCTGCCGTCGATCGGCGCGCGAATCTCGGTGTAGCCGAGATTGATTTCGGCTATTTCCAGCTGCGCCTTGGCGCTCGCGACCTGCGCCGCCAGCGAACGTTCATTGGAGACGTTTTGGTCGACCGTTTGCTGCTGGCCGGCAGGCGTTTTTATCAGGTACTGCGACCGTGCGAGCTGCTGCTCGGCAAAGGTGTGCTGCGCTTCGAGTTGCGCGACATTCGCCTTGTTGTTGTCGACCTGCGCCTGAAACGGCGGCTGTTCCAGCTGATAAAGGAGATCGCCCTGCTTGACCTCGGAGCCCTCGACGAACAGGCGCTTTTCGAGAAACGCCGTGACCCGCGCGACCAGCGCCACCCGCCCGATCGACTGGATGCGACCGATGAACTCGTCGGTCTGGGTGATCTGCTGGCGCTCGGCGCGCACGACGCCAACCGCTGGCGGCCCAGATGCGGTTTGCGCGCTGGCGCCCACCGCGAGCAGGGTCAACGCCAGGAGCCAGAAGGCGAGTTTCATGAATGGCCTGTATTCCATCGGTTTCTCCGAGGCGCTCTTATGCCGGAGCTTTTCGGGCAGAACTTAGGCCTTTCTCGCGGTCGCGGTAGTGAGGAATTAGCACTCGACTGTAACAATTCGTAAGAAAGACAAGCCGGAAATTGACAGAAGAGGAGCCGGACCGGCCTATGGGCGCTCCGCGTAGTACCGGCTCGCGGCAACGATTTCCTGGGGCGTCATTTGGCGGGCGATGTTGCGCATCTGCTCGCCGATGTCGTTGTGCCGAGCGCCGGTCGCGAAAGCTCCGAGTTGAGTGCGCAGATAGATCGCAGGCTGTCCTTCGAGCCACGCAGCGCTGGCTTTGCTGTCGACTTCGCCGTGACAGGCCCCACACGGTGCGATCCCGCGCAAGGGTGCCCCGCTCGCGACGATGAGCGGCGGCTCACCGGCAGCAGAGCCTGAGCTAGTGACGCGTGGTAAATAGGCGTAATAGGCTGCCAGATCTCGCATATCTGCGTCACTGAGGTCGGCCACAAGCGGGGCCATGACTGCGCTGGCGCGCGCGCCTGTTTTGAAATCGACGAGCTCTTTGTAGATCGTGACCGGGTATTGCCCGGCCAGATTGGGGGTATCGGCTTGGCTCAGGCCGCGGGCGCCATGGCACATTGTGCAGCGCAGAGCCAACGTTGCCCCCCGCCCGATCGATTCGGCACTCGCGCCTTGCAGCATCTGCGGGTCGATCTCGACGCTTGTCGTCGGATAATCGGCGCGGACGATTTGCGTGCCGGAAGGTGCGTTCCGAACGAGCCCGGCGGCACTGCAAATCGCGTCCCAGACACCTTTGAAACGCTCACCTGGGTGTGCGAGCGGCAACCACACAAAACCGACGACAGCTGCGACAAGCGCGATGGCCACAGTGATCCCGACGCTGGCGGTGAACCACGGATTGCGAAAGGACGCGCTTCTTTCGCCGGTCACCACCGCTCTCCAACCTTGACGGCCGGCACCGCCGTGCCTGGCGTTGCCAGGGAATGCACGATCGGAAAGCCGTAATTCGCGATAGTCAGGGCTACCATCAGGCCGAGCCACAGCCCGAAGCCGTTGAGCGCAGCCGGCAGCGCGCGCGGCGGGTGCACCGCGACGCTGAAGCGGTACGTCGCGGGTTGGACCCGCTGCGTCGTCATCCCATGCACCAGCACGACGAAGAACAGCACACCAGACAACACGAGGATCGCGCCACCGACCACCGACATCGTCACCGATGCGGCCTGCGCGGCGATCGCCGGGTCGGTGTAGTCGAAGAACGCCATCCGTCGGGGCATGCCGAGAATGCCGACCCAATGCCATGGGAAAGTCAGCACGATCATGCCGACGAACCACGTCCACAGCTGAGCGCGCATCAGGCCAAAGCTGTCGAGCGCACGTCCCGTCAGATGCGGCCAGATGTCGTAGGCGATCACGAAATACATGATGACGATCGCGCCGCCGAAGATCAGGTGGAAATGACCGGTGATCCATTGCGTATTATGGACGGTAGCATTGAGCTGATAGCTCATGTTGATCAGTCCGCCGGCGCCGCCGAAGCCGAGCATGACGAAGGACAGGGCGGCTCCGAGCATGACCGGGTTATGCCACGGCAGCGCCTTTAGCCATCCCAAGACACCTGTGCCGCCGCGCAACCGCCCGGCGATCTCTACGGATGCGCAGATCGTGAACACGGTCAGAAAGGTCGGCAACGCGACGATCGCCGTAAACACCGAGTGCAGGTATTTGAAACCCGAGCCGACCTGCGGATCCTCGAACGCGTGATGGATCCCAATCGGCATCGCAACGATGAGGAACAGGATGAAGGCGATCCGCCCCATCGTATCGCTGAACAGCCG
>Ga0306920_100013604_pt1 | contig 11092 bp, 9 predicted proteins | sample flu12Cox44000170_FD_204666 | JGI IMG/M metagenome (GOLD analysis project Ga0306920, IMG submission 204666) | Lab enrichment of tropical soil microbial communities from Luquillo Experimental Forest, Puerto Rico - flux4day.12C.oxic.44.000.170 (v2)... | ecosystem: Environmental > Terrestrial >...
AGCCTGGACCGCGAGCTCCTGCTCGAGGCGCTCGAGCGCTGTGGCTACGAACGGGTCGAGACCGTCGTGGCGGTCGGCCAGTGGAGCCTTCGCGGCGGCATCGTCGACATCTTCTCGCCGAGCCAGACCGGCCCGGCGCGGCTCGAGTTCTTCGGCGACGACATCGAATCGATCCGCCTGTTCGATCCGACGACCCAGCGCTCGATCGGCACGGTCGACGAGCTCCTCGTGCTGCCGCTGCCGCCCGAGGACGGCGCGCCGGAGCCCGCCGCGCGCCTGCTCGACTACCTGCCGGCGTTGGCGCCGGTCTTCGTCGATCTGCCGAAGCTCCTGGACGAGCCGACCGACGAGACAGTCGCCGAGCCGCCGCTCCGTGAGCGCCTCACCGGCCGCCAGCTCGTCGAGCTGAGCCTCGTCGCGGGCACGTCGAGCGCCGCGGCCGGCGCCGCCGGGGCAACCGAGATCGCGCTGGAGACGCAGGAGGTCGCGCGCTTCACGGGCCGGTTCAACCAGCTCACGGCCGAGATCGCGCGCTGGCGCGAGGAGGGCTTCCGCGTCCGGCTGACCGCCGCCGACGAGCGCCAGGCCGAGCACCTGCGACAGATCCTTCGCGAGCACCAGGTCGAAGCCGAGATCACGACGTCGTTCGAGGGATCCCAGACCCTCACCATCGTCGTCGGCGAGTGCTCGACGGGATTCTCGATCCCGGCCCTCGGCCTCATCGTCCTCACCGAGGGCGAAGTCTTCGGCTCGCGGCGCCGGTCGCTGCGCCGGCCGAAGTACCAGCGCGGCGCCGCGCTCACGGCGTTCACCGACCTGGCCGTCGGCGACGTCATCGTCCACGAGGACCACGGGCTCGGGCGCTACCTGGGGCTCTCGACCATGAAGGTCGGCGACCGCGAGAGCGACTTCCTGCTGCTCGAGTACGCCGAAGGCAACCGGCTCTATCTGCCGGTCGAGCGGCTCGAGCTGATCTCGAAATATCTGGGCGGCGACGCGGGGGCCGCCCGGCTGGATCGGCTCGGCGGCGCGTCCTGGCAGCGCGTGAAGGAGTCGGTGCGCGCCGCGCTGCGCGAGATGGCCGAAGGGCTCTTGCGTCTCTACGCCCAGCGCGCCGTCACCGAGGGTCACGCGTTCGCGCCCGACACGCCGTGGCAACGCGAGTTCGAGGCCGCGTTCCGGTTCGAGGAGACGGCCGACCAGCTCAAGGCGATCGAGGACACCAAGCGCGACATGGAGTCCGGGCGCCCGATGGATCGGCTGGTCGCGGGCGACGTCGGCTATGGCAAGACCGAGGTCGCGCTCCGCGCGGCCTTCAAGACGGTCGGCGACGGCATGCAGGTCGCGGTGCTCGTGCCGACGACGGTGCTGGCCCAGCAGCACTGGTCCACGTTCGCCGATCGATTCGCGCCGTTCCCGGCCAGGGTGGAGCTCCTCTCCCGCTTCCGGTCGCCCAAGGAGCAAAAGGCGATCGTCGAGGGCCTGCGCCAGGGCACGGTCGACGTCGTGATCGGCACGCACCGCTTGCTGTCGAAGGACGTCGCGTTCAAGAATCTGGGGCTCATGGTCATCGACGAGGAGCATCGGTTCGGCGTGGCCCACAAGGAGCGCATGAAGCAGCTCCGCGCCTCCGTGGACGTGCTCGCGCTCACCGCGACGCCGATTCCCCGGACGCTCTACATGTCGCTCTCCGGCGTGCGGGACATGTCGGTGATCGAGACCCCGCCGCTCGATCGGCTCCCGGTGGAGACCGTCATCCGCCGCTTCAGCCGCGGCGTCATCAAGGAGGCGCTCGACCGCGAGCTCGCGCGGGGCGGCCAGGTCTTCTTCGTGCACAACCGGGTCCAGTCGCTGCCGTCGATGGCGAAGCTGGTCCAGGAGCTGGTTCCGGACGCGCGCGTCATCATGGGCCACGGCCAGATGAAGGAGCGGGAGCTCGAAGGGACGATGGTGAAGTTCGTGACGGGCCAAGCCGACGTCCTCGTCTCCACGGCCATCGTCGAATCCGGCCTGGACATCCCCGCGTCCAACACGATCATCATCAACCGCGCCGACCGCTTCGGCTTGGCGCAGCTCTACCAGCTCCGGGGGCGCGTCGGGCGCGAGCGCCAGCAGGCCTACGCCTATCTGCTCGTGCCGGCCGACGGCCGGGTCGACGAGCAGGCGCAGCGGCGGCTCCGCGCGCTCCAGGAGCTGACCGAGCTGGGCTCGGGATTCAAGCTCGCCATGCGCGATCTCGAGATCCGGGGCGCCGGGAACCTCCTGGGGGCCCAGCAGCACGGTCATATCGCCGCGGTCGGCTACGATCTTTATTCGAAGCTCCTGGCCGAGGCTGTGCGAGAATTGGCCGGCGGTCCGACTGCCGCGACCGTCGACCCGGTCATCAGCGTGGCCGTGGAAGGGTTCTTGCCCGACGAATATGTACCCGAAGTCAATCAGCGACTCGCTCTCTACAAACGCCTCGCCGGCGCGGCCACCGATGCCGAGGTCGCCGATCTGCGCGCCGAGCTGGCCGACCGCTTCGGCCCGCCGCCGGCCGCGGCCGAGCAACTCCTGGACATCGTGCGTATCCGCGTCGCGGCCCGTGATGTGGGCATCGAGAAGATCGAGGCCGGCGATGGCAAGGCGCTGGTCACGTTCTCGCCGGTCACGACCCTGGCTCCCGAGCACCTCGTCCACGTCATCCAGAAGAGCCGCGGGCGCTTCAAGATGAAGCGTGAGTTCACGCTCGAGGCCACGATTCTCCGCGGCGACTGGCCCAGGGTTCGCGACTCACTCCTCGGGATGATCGCCGAGCTGGGCCGCTCGTGATCCGGCGACTCCTGCGGCCGGCCCTCCTCACCCTGGCGCTCGCGGGCTGCTCGGTGCCGCAGTGGATGCCGCTCATCGGCGAGCAGCAGCAGATCGTGAAGGACGAGCCGCCGAAGCCCGCCCCCCCGACGTCGGCCGTCCCGGTGCGGCTGAGCAACAGCGGAGAGAAGGCGACCCCGCCGGACGATCGCGTGACCGACCGCGTGCTGGCGATCGTCAACAACGACGCGATCACGCTGTCCGAGATCCAGGAGGCGATCGCGGTCTACAAGTACGAGAACCGCGATCGCGCGACGTCGGAGAGCTCCGACCAGCTCGTGCAGCAGTTCCTCACGCGGATGATCGACAGCCGGCTCCAGGTCCAGGAGGCCGAGCGCGAAAAGATCGTCATCGAGGAATCGGAGATCGACGAGGAGCTGGCCGACCGCATCAAGAAGATGAACATGAAGAGCAAGGAGGAGTTCGAGGCGGCCCTCAAGGCGCAGGGCATCCCGATGACCGCGATCCGGAAGCGGATCGCCGACGAGCTGCGACGCGGCCGGATCGTGAGCCGCAAGGTGCGGCTGCGTGTCTCGGTGACCGAGGAGGAAGTGACGCAGTACCTGGAGGCCAATCGGCCCAAGCTCGAGACGGGCCTCTCGTACCACGCGCGGCACATCCTGATCCTGCCCGAGACGGGCGCCGAGGACGCGGCGTGGGAGAACGCGCGCATCCGGGCCGAGCTGCTCCGCTCCCAGCTGCTGGAGGGCGCCGACTTCGCCGAGCTGGCCAAGCAGCACTCGCGCGACGCCACCGCCAAGGACGGCGGCGATCTCGGGCCGCTCAAGCGCGGCGAGCTCGCGCAGGACATCGAGACGCAGATCCTGAAGCTGCCGCCCGGACAGGTCTCGACGCCGTATCGCTCGGCGCTCGGCTATCACATCTTCCGCCTCGAGTCGAAGGAGACCCTCGAGGGCGAGGGGCTGGCGCGCGTGCGCGCGCAGATCCGCGAGATCCTGTTCCGCGAGAAGTTCGACACACGGCTCGACGCCTGGCTCAAGGAGATCAAACAGCGCGCCGTGATCGACGTGCGCCTGGACGGACAGCTCTGAAAAGTATTGACAATCTCACCGCAAAATGGCAGGATGTTTCCCGGCGTTAGCTTTCCAACCCCGCAGAAAACCTAGGGAAACAGGCTAACCTACTCACTTGCTTGCGGCGCCAAGTCGCCGCGCCCGGAGCCCTTTGATGAGCGCCCGCCGAGAAAGAAGCCAAGGTCAAGGAAGTCCGACGCAGAACTCCGAAGTGAACGGGATGAACCTTTCCGAGCTGAAGGAAAAGAGCATCTCGGACCTCAACGTGATCGCCCGCGATCTGAACGTGCAGAACATGGGCGGCCTGCGCAAGCAGGAGCTGATCTTCAAGATCTTGCAATCGCAGGCGGAGAAGGACGGTCTGATCTTCGCCGAAGGCGTGCTGGAAGTCCTCCCCGACGGGTTCGGATTCCTGCGCGCGCCCGACTACAACTACCTGCCTGGCCCGGACGACATCTATGTGTCGCCGTCCCAGATCCGCCGGTTCGATCTCCGGACGGGCGACACCATCTCCGGTCAGGTGCGCCCGCCCAAGGACACGGAGCGGTATTTCGCGCTGCTCAAGGTCGAAGCCATCAACTTCGAGACGCCCGAGCAGGCGCGCGAGAAGATCTTCTTCGACAACCTCACGCCGCTCTATCCGATGGAGCGGCTGCGCCTCGAGCACGACTCCGAGAACCTCACCACGCGGGTCATGGACTTGCTCTGTCCGATCGGCAAGGGGCAGCGCGGCATGATCGTGGCCGCCCCGCGCACCGGCAAGACGATGATGCTGCAGTCGATCGCCCACGCGATCGCGACGAATCACCCCGAGGTCTACCTGATCGTGCTCCTCATCGACGAGCGGCCGGAGGAAGTCACCGACATGCAGCGGTCGGTCAAGGGCGAGGTGATCTCGTCCACGTTCGACGAGCCGCCCCAGCGCCACATCCAGGTCGCTGACATGGTGATCGAGAAGGCCAAGCGCCTGGTCGAGCACAAGCGCGACGTCGTGATCCTGCTCGACTCGCTCACGCGCTTCGCGCGCGCCCACAACGCCGTCATCCCGTCGTCGGGCAAGGTCCTCTCGGGCGGTCTCGACGCCAATGCGCTCCAGCGCCCGCGGCGCTTCTTCGCCACGGCGCGCAACATCGAGGAAGGCGGCTCGCTCACGATCATGGCGACGGCCATCGTCGACACTGGCAGCCGGATGGACGACGTCATCTTCGAGGAGTTCAAGGGCACCGGCAACATGGAAGTCCATCTCGACCGCCGGCTGATGGACAAGCGGATCTTCCCGACCATCAACATCGAGCAATCCGGCACGCGGAAGGAAGAGCTGCTCCTCGAGAAGGACGAGCTGCAGAAGGTCTGGCTCCTTCGCAAGGCGCTCTCCCAGCTCAACCCGGTCGAGGGGATGGAGCTCTTGCTGGACAAGCTCAAGCTCACCAAGACGAACAAGGAGTTCCTGGCCTCGATGCATTCGATGGGCTAGGCACGGCGCCCGACCCCGGTTTTGCGTGTTCCGGCCGGGGCTGGTATCCTAGGTGACCTTGAGGGGGTGGCGACAGTGAAGGTGGGCATTCATCCGGACTATGTGGACACGACCATCACGTGTGCGTGCGGAGAGGTGGTTCGTACCCGCTCTACTCGACCCGACATCCACGTCGAAGTGTGCTCGAAGTGCCATCCGTTCTACACCGGAAAGCACAAGCTCATGGACACCGCGGGTCGCGTCGAGCGGTTCCAGAAGAAGTACCGGCGCCAGCCGGCGGCTTCCGGCTCCTAGCGCGCGCTTCCAAGCCGGCGGGACACCGTGCCCGCCGGCTTTTTCTTTGACCCACACGCGCCTCGGCCGGCGGGCCTCGAGCCCGCGACGGTCTCTTGGGCGCGCCGCCATACCCATCGACCGGCGCCCGCCAGGGCCGCGGTGAGTCGCGATGCTGTTTGACAAGCTCCGCCACATCGAAGAGCGATCCAACGAGATCGCGCGGGCGCTGTCCGATCCCGCCATCTTCGGCCAGCCCAACGAGTACGCCCGGCTCCGGAAGGAGCACGCCGAGACCGTCGAGATCGTCGAGCGCTTCACCGCCTATCGCGACGTCCTGCGGCGCCTCGGCGAGGCGCGCCACATCCTCGACGAGGGCGGCGACAAGGAGCTGATCGAGCTCGCGCAGGCGGAGATCGACGAGCTCGCCGGCAAGCAGGGAGCACTCGAGGAGGAGCTGAAGAAGCTCTTGCTGCCGCGCGATCCCAACGACGACAAGAACGTCTTCGTCGAGATCCGCGCCGGCGCCGGCGGCGACGAGGCGGCGCTGTTCGCCGCCGACCTCACCCGCATGTACACGAAGTACGCCGAGCGTCAGCGCTGGCGGGTCGAGGTGATGGATGCGAGCCCCACGGGGGTCGGCGGGTTCAAGGACGTCATTCTGTTCGTCCACGGCAAGGGCGCCTGGAGCCGGCTCAAGTTCGAGCGCGGCGTGCACCGGGTGCAGCGGGTGCCCGTCACCGAGTCGAGCGGCCGCATCCACACCTCGACGGTGACCGTCGCGGTCCTGCCGGAAGCCGAGGACGTCGACGTCAAGGTCGAGGAAAAGGACCTGCGCGTCGACGTCTATCGCTCGTCCGGACCCGGCGGCCAGGGCGTCAACACGACCGACTCGGCCGTGCGGATCACGCACCTGCCGACTGGCCTCGTCGTGACCTGCCAGGACGAGCGCTCGCAGATCAAGAACCGCGCGAAGGCGATGCGCGTGCTCAAGGCGCGACTGCTCGAACGGGCGCAGGAAGAACGGCAGGCCGCGATCGCCGCCGACCGCAAGAGCCAGGTTGGAACCGGCGAGCGGAGCGAGCGGATCCGCACGTATAACTTCCCGCAGACGCGGGTCACCGACCATCGCATCGGGCTCACCCTGCATCGCCTGCCGACCGTGCTGGAAGGCGACCTCGACGAGCTCATCGACGCGCTCGCGGCGGCCGAAGAGGCCGAGCGCCTGCAGCGGGTGGAAAACTGATGGCCGGCGCGACGCTCGCCGAGCAGCTCGACGCCGCGACGACGGCGCTGGAAGCCGCCGGGCTCTCGACCGCCCGCGTGGACGCCGAGTGGCTGCTGGCAGGCCTGCTCGGCGTGGGCCGGGTCGCGGCCCGGCTGGGCCTCGCCCAGGCGACCCCCGCGGCGCTCGCCGAGCGCTATGCCCACGCGGTGAGCCGGCGGGCGCGGCGCGAGCCCCTCCAGCGGATCCTCGGCTGGGAGGAGTTTCGCGGCGTACGCGTGAGCCTGACCGACGCGGTGCTCGTGCCGCGGCCCGAGACCGAGACTCTCGTGGAGTGGGCGCTGGCGCTGCTTCCGCGGCCCGGGCCCGGGCGGCTCCTGGCCGTCGACGTCGGCACCGGATCCGGGTGCATCGCGTGCGCGCTGACCGCCGAGCGGCCCGATCTCGACGTGGTTGCCGTCGACGTTTCGCCGGCCGCCGCCGCCGTCGCGCGCGAGAACGCGCGGGCTCTCGGCCTCGCCGGGCGTGTCCGGGTGGTCGCGGCGGACCTGCTCGAGGGGCTCGGGGATCTCCGCGCCGATCTGATCGTCAGCAATCCGCCATACCTGCCGAGCGACCTCGTGCCCGACCTGGCCCCCGAGGTCAGCGCGCACGAGCCGCGGCTCGCTCTCGACGGCGGCCGCGACGGGCTCGCGGTGATCCGCAGAATCGTCGGCTCCGCGCGCCGCTGTCTGCGCGCGCCCGGCGCTCTGGTCGTCGAGACGGCGGGCGGCGCGCAGGCGTCGGCCGCGGCGGCGCTGCTCCGCGACGCGGGCTGGAGCGGTGTTGCCGTGCGCCCCGACCTGGCCGGCATCGACCGGTTCGTCGCCGGGAGAGCCTGAGCATGAAAGCGCGGCTCACGCTCGCGCTGCCGAAGGGCCGCCTGCTCGACGGCGCCATCGAGCTCCTGCGCGTGCTCGGCGTGGAGGGCATCGATCAGGACTCGCGGCGGCTGATCTTCACCGATCCCCGCAGCGGGCTGCGCATGCTCTTCCTGAAGCCGGTCGACATCCCCGCCTACGTGCTGTACGGCGCGGCCGACGTCGGAATCGTCGGCAAGGACATCCTGCTCGAGCAGGAGCCCGACGTCTACGAGCCGCTCGATCTCGGGTTCGGGTTCTGCCGGCTCGTGGTGGCCGAGCCGCGCGAGCTCCGCGAGCGCGACGATCCGGCGAAGTGGTCGTGGGTGCGGGTCGCCACGAAGTACCCGAGACTCGCCGAGCAGTACTTCACGGATCGCGGCGTCCAGGTGGAGCTCGTGCGCCTCGACGGCTCGGTGGAGCTGGCGCCGCTCGTCGGGCTGGCCGAGCGCATCGTCGACCTGGTTCAGTCGGGCGAGACGCTGAGGGCCAACGGCCTCGTCGAGGTGGCCGAGATCACGCGGTCGACCGCGCGCCTCATCGTGAACCGCGCGTCGATGAAGACCGAGCACGCCGCCGTCAACGAGCTCGTCGACGAGATGAAGAAGGCGCTCCACGCGCCGCGCGCGGTGCGGTCGTGATCCGCACGCTCGACGCCCGCGCCGGCATCGACGCGGTCGTGGCGGCGCTGGAGCGCTCGCCCGAGACGGTCGCGCCCGAGATCCATCGGACGGTCGACGCCATCCTGGCCGCGGTGCGCGCCCGGGGTGACGCGGCGCTCTGCGAGCAGACGGCCCGGCTCGACGGCTGGAATCCCGGCCGCCCGGCCGACCTGGCGCTGGCGCCCGCCGACTTCGACAGCGGCGCGCGCGCCGTCGCCCCCGACGTCCGCGCTGCGCTCGAGTACGCCGCCGAGCGCATCGAGCGTTACCACGCGGCGGCGATGCCGAAGTCGTGGCGCATGACCGACGAGCACGGCTCGGTCCTGGGCCAGGAGGTCCGCGCGCTCGACCGCGTCGGCGTCTACGTGCCAGGTGGGCGCGCCGCGTATCCGTCGACCGTCCTGATGACCGTGGTGCCGGCGCGCGTCGCCGGGGTCAAGGAGATCGTGCTCGTCACGCCCGCGGGCGCCGGCGGCCGGATCGATCCGGTCGTGCTGGCGGCCGCGCGGATCGCCGGCGTCACCGAGGGCTACCGGATCGGCGGCGCCCAGGCGATCGCCGCGCTCGCCTACGGGACGTCGCTGATCCGCCGCGTCGACAAGATCGTGGGCCCGGGCAACATCTACGTCGCGCTCGCCAAGTCGCGCGTCTTCGGCGAGGTGGGCATCGACATGGTGGCCGGGCCGAGCGAGGTCGTCGTCATCGCCGACGCGGCGGCGGACCCCGAGTGGATCGCCGGCGACATGCTGGCCCAGGCCGAGCACGACCCGATGGCCCGCGCGCTGCTCATCACCGACACGAGCGCGCTGATCCCGCGCGTGGAGGCGGCCCTGCAGCGGCAGCTCGAAACCTTGCCGCGGCGGACGATCGCCGAGCAGGCCCTGCGCGCCAACGGTGCCTTGATCCGGGTGGCCAACCTCGATGAAGCGGTCACCCTCGCCAACCTCCTGGCGCCCGAGCACCTGGAGCTCCTGGTGACCGCGCCGGCGTCGCTGCTGCCGCGCGTGAAGCACGCGGGCGCGGTCTTCCTCGGCGGCCACACACCGGAGGTGGTGGGCGACTACGTCGCCGGTCCCAACCACGTGCTGCCGACCGCCGGCACGGCGCGGTTCGCCTCACCGCTCTCGACCGAGGATTTCGTCAAGCGCTCGAGCGTGATCGAGTATTCACGCGGCGGCCTGCGCGCGGCCGCGCCGCACCTGACGACCCTGACGCGCATCGAAGGGCTGACCGGGCACGGCAACGCGGCGGCCTTGCGACTCGATTCCGACGGAGGGAAGAGACCATGAGCCCCGACACCACCGCCCGGCAGGCGCGCGTCGAGCGCAAGACGAAGGAGACGGAGATCGCGCTCCACCTCAACCTCGACGGCACCGGCGCCTCCAAGGTGCAGACGCCGATCCCGTTCTTCAGCCACATGCTGGAGGCGTGGTCGAAGCACGGGCTGATGGATCTCACGGTGGACGCTCAGGGCGACGTCGAGGTCGACCAGCACCACACGGTCGAGGACGTCGGGATCGTGCTGGGCCAGGCGCTCCGTCAGGCGCTCGGCGACAAGCGGGGCATCGTGCGCTACGGGACGGCCTACGTGCCGATGGACGAGGCGCTGGTCTCGTCGTCCGTCGATCTGTCCGGCCGGCCGTTCCTCGTCTTCAGCGTGCCGGTGGCGCGCTCGCGGGTGTCGAACTTCGACCTCGACCTGCTGCAGGAGTTCTTCCGCGCCTTCGCCTTCAACGCCGAGATCACCCTGCACGTGACCATGCACTACGGCCACAACCTCCACCACATCACCGAGGCCGTGTTCAAGGCCGTCGGGCGGGCGCTGGCCGACGCCACGCGCCTGAATCCGCGGATCGCCGGCATCCTGCCCTCCACCAAGGGTTCGTTGTGATCGCGGGTAGTGCGAGCCGCAGCCGCAGGCGAGGCGAGGCTGTGATTGCCCTAGTGCGAGCCGCAGCCGCAGGCGAGGCGAGGCTGTGATTGCCCTGATCGATTACGGGCGCGGCAACCTCGGCTCCGTCGAGAAGGCATTTCGTCGGATCGGCATGCCCGCTTCGATCACCCAGGATCCGCGGAGCGTCGACGAGGCGGATGCCGTCGTGCTCCCGGGGGACGGCGCGTTCCACGACGCCATGGAGAACCTCGAGCGGCTCGGCTTGCTTCCGGCCCTCCGCCGGGCGCTCGACGGCAGCCGCCCGTTTCTCGGGATCTGTCTCGGCTATCAGCTGCTGTTCTCGACCAGCGAGGAGTTCGGCGAGGGCCGCGGGCTCGACGTGGTCCCCGGCGCCGTGCGCCGGCTCCCCGCCGGGCGGAAGATTCCGCACATGGGATGGAACCGCGTGGCGCACGCCGGCGATCTGCGCCTCTTCGACGGTATCCCGTCGGGCGCGCACTTCTACTTCGTCCACTCGTATTATCCGGTTGTAGCGGGGGCCGTGAGCACGGCTTCGACCGAGGGTGGCCTGAGAGAGGCGCGTGTGGCGCCGCATGCCCGATCAACCGCCCCGAATTCGGCGCCCGCCTTGCGCGCGGCCTGGTGCGAGTACGGCGTGAAGTTCGCCGCCGCGATCGAGGTCGGGCGGATCCATGCCACGCAGTTCCATCCGGAGAAGAGCCAGCGGTGGGGGCTGCGCATGCTGGAGAACTTCGCCGCCGTCGTGAAGGGCGGCCGGTGA
>Ga0306920_100013605_pt1 | contig 11092 bp, 5 predicted proteins | sample flu12Cox44000170_FD_204666 | JGI IMG/M metagenome (GOLD analysis project Ga0306920, IMG submission 204666) | Lab enrichment of tropical soil microbial communities from Luquillo Experimental Forest, Puerto Rico - flux4day.12C.oxic.44.000.170 (v2)... | ecosystem: Environmental > Terrestrial >...
CTTCCACGTGCGCGGATCGAGCAGCATTCCCACAGACACAAAGAAGATCGCCACAAACACATCACGCAACGGCTGCGTCTGCAACGCCAGTTTATGTGTGAAATGTGAATTCCCCAGGCACAACCCTGCCAGAAACGCCCCCAAAGCCAGCGAAAGTCCAACCTCTTCGGTCAAGGCCGCAATCACGATGCAAACGGTAATCGCTAGCAGCAGTGAAATTTCGTCATTGCATGTCTTTTCCACTCGCGCCAGCAAAGCAGGAAGCAGCTTCCAAGCCAACGCTGCGATCGGCATCAGCAACAAAATCGCCTTTCCGACCTTCCATGCCGCCTCCCGCATCGACGTGCCGCCACTCGGAGAAAAACTCGGCAGCACCACCGTCAGGATCACCACGGCCAAATCTTCGACCAGCGACATGGTTACCATAAGCCGTGCGTGCTCAGTCGCCATCTCTCCGCGGTCCATCACCAGCCGCAGCAGCACCATCGTGCTGGCCACAGAAATGATGCAGCCGATCGCGACGCCCTGAATCACGGGCCAACCCAGCAGCCCGCCCACTCCTAATCCCAGGCCGATACATAACAAAATGCCTAGTGGTGCGCCTACCAGGGACACCCACTTCACCTTCATTAACTCGGGTATGGAAAATTCGATCCCCACCGAGAACATCAACAGGATCACGCCGATCTCCGCCATGATTTCGAAATTGTGCACGTCGTGCACCTGCGGCCCCGGCGTCAGGGGACTCAGCCCCAGCCCCGCCAGCACATAACCCAAGAGGATCGGCTGCCGCAGCTTCCATGCCAGCAAGCCGCAGACAAAGGCACCTGCAAACACCATCGCAATATCGCGAAAAACAAAGGTGTGTTCCAAGAATACCTCCGGTGCCTTAGGCGGAACACGAGTGTAGCATCACGCAAATACGCTTCGCCCGCGCTACTTGCCAAACCCTCCAAAAAGCCCTACGCTTTACACCGCTTAGGTCGCTTGAAGCCATCTGCCAACCGCCTCGGCAGAAATTCGCTTAACACTTGGTTTGTTTCCAGGTCTCCGGATAGTTCTGCTTGTCCGGCTCCCGGGCGCCATGAGCCTTCAATAGACCGGCGGCACACGAATTCAACATTTCCGGAGCTATCTGGTGTCTCCGTCTCGCCAGGTGACTCCAATGTTGCCAATCAAAAGGAGTACCTCGAAATGAAAAAGGCAATTTTGCTCTTGGTCGTTGCCGGTGTATTTTCAGTGGCCGGTTCGCGGACGTTCGCTCAGGCTACTTCACAGAATCCTTCCGCCAACAGTCAGACTGCGATGGATCAAAACGTCCAGCTTCTCCGCGAGGATTTGCGTTCCAAGAAGAAGCAGCTCATCGCTGCCAATCTCACGTTGACTGATAGCGAGGCCACAAAATTCTGGCCCATCTACGACCAGTACACTGCTGAGCTCGTGCAGATCAACAACGAGAAGTACGCAATCATCCAGGACTACGTAAAGAACTGGGGCACCATGAACGACACGCAGGCTCTCGATCTCACCAAACGTTCCTTGGCGGTAGACGCGAAGGTAACCGCACTTCGAACCAAATACGTTCCCATCTTCAACGGCGTTTTGCCCGGAACCAAAACAGCTACTTTCTTCCAGCTCGACCGCCGCATCGGCATGATGATTGACTTGCAACTCGCCTCGCAGTTCCCTCTAGTCCAGGACCAGAAGTAGCCATGCAAAACGACCAAGCGTAAAAAGGAATTGCCAAGGAGAGGGAGCCCGCTGGGACGCACGCCTCAGCGGGTTTTTCTTGTTTATGGCGCGACAATATCCTTGAAGCGCGCCTTTTCTTGGACCGCTGACAGGCTCGCGGCATCCCACCCGCCGCCTAAGGCCTTCACCAGCAAAACCGAAGTCACCAGCCGCTGGCCGTGAATGATCGCCTCCTGCTGCTCGTTGCTCAGCAGAATCTGCTGCGCATTCACCACGTCCAGGTAGCTCACCAGCCCGCCCACGTACCGCGAATTGGCGATGTCCAGTTGCCGCCGAGCTGCTGCCACGGCGTCCGCCTGCGAATGTTGCGCGTTTGCCAGCACTTCGAGTCCTGTGACGTTATCCTGCACTTCCTGAAACGCGCCGAGCACCGTTCCGCGATAGCTCGCTACGGTTGCGTCATATCCCGCCTGCGAAAATTGCACCTGCGCCCGCCGCGCGCCGCCGGTAAAAATGTTTTCCGCCAGGTTCGCTCCGATCGCCCAGACCCCGCTTTCCGCATCGAACAATTGTGAGATCTTCGCGGAGTTCCATCCGCCCGATCCATACAACACCAGCGAAGGATAGTATGCGGCCTTGGCAATGCCGATTTGTGCGTTAGCCACGGCCATTCCGCGCTCTGCCTCTGCGATGTCTGGTCGGCGTTCCAGCAGGTCCGAAGGAAGGGAGGTGTCAATGTTCGGTGGTTCGGCAGCAAGCTCGCGCGCCGCGAGATGAAAATCGGGAGCGGCGCGTCCCGTCAAGGCCGCAATCGCGTCTTCAAACTGTTTTCGTTGTTGTCGCAACAGCGTCGCTTGCGTCCGTGTCTGATTCAGCAGCGTCTCTTCCTGCGCTACGTCCAGCCCGGATGCTACTCCACCCTTGTGCCGCGAATTGACCAGTTCCAAGCCCTTTTGCAACGCATCCACCGTGCGCACCAGCAGCGCGATCTCGGTATCCAGTTGCCGCACGCTGAAATAATCCGCCGCCAGTTCCGCCGTCAAAATCAGGCGCACATTTTCAAAATCCGCTGCGTTCGCCTGCAGCGAAGCCTGCGCCGCTTCGATGGTTCGCCGCCGCTGCCCAACCAGGTCCACTTCGTAGCTGACCGTGAAGGGAATCGTCCAACTGTTTTGCGTGACAGGACCCTGCAGGGGAATGTTGGTACCGGTTGCTCTGTTGCTAGAATATCGTTGTCGTGCCGCTGTTGGCGCTACGCCGAGGGTGGGGAAAAGCGTGGCATTTTGCACCGCCGCCGAGGCCCGTGCCTGCCGGTAATGCGCCAGCGCCACCTTCAGGGTTTCGTTGGAAGCGAGTAAGTCGTTTTCCAGACCATTTAGTTCGTCGTCGTGAAAGACCGTCCACCAGGCTGTCTTCGGCACCGCGTCTTTCGGCGCCGCCTCGCGGAACGGCTCTTCCACGTCCCACTTCGCGGGTACCGCGGCCGCCGGTTTCTTGTAGTTTGGCCCAACCGTGCAGCCCGCAATTCCTCCAGCCAGCAGAATTGCCGCCAGAGGAAACAGGAATCTGTTCAAGTCTCCGCTGCCCACCTGCATCAGGACTTTTTCTCCGCATGAGCCGCCGCACTCCCCGGTTTCGCAGGCGCATTTTGCGTTGGAGCGGGTGCCATCGGATTCGGTACTTCCTTGGTGTGCACTTGCTCACCGTCGTTTATCGAATCCGGTGGATTCAGCACGATCCAGTCGTCGGCTTTCAATCCATCCAGCACTTCCAATGTCACGCCGTAATCGCGCCCGATCGTCAGCGTCTGCAAATGCGCGTTGTGGTTTGCGTCCACCACCACGGCCCGCAATCCTTCCGAACGGAACAGCAGAGAATTTACCGGCACTTGCAGCCGCTGCCCTTTGACCTTCACTTCCAGATGCACTTGGGCGTATCCACCCGGCAGCAATTGCCCCGAGGCGTTCGGCACATCTACTTCGGTCAGCAGTGTGCGTGTGCTCAAATCAATCGCGTTCGCGCTGCGCACCACTTTTCCCTGAAATTTCTGCCCTGGATACTGTGTCAGCTCCAGATACGCCCCGATCCCCGGATGAATTGACGGTGCGTACGCCTCCGGAACATTCACATACACACGGATCGGATCGGTTTGCGCCAGGTAGAACAATTGCTGCGAAGTCCCGCCATTTCCTGCATTGATCAGCGTTCCGATATCCACATTCCTCTGTGTCAGCACTCCATTGAATGGCGCATAAATCCGCTTGAATGATTCCAGATCCTCGAGCCGCCCCACATTGGCTTCGTTCGATTCCACAATGGCGCGTTTCGCCGCCAGGTCGCCGATGGCGTTGTCAACTTCCTGTTTCGAAACGCCGTCGGTCTTCAAAAGTTCCGTGTAGCGGTCCGCCGTAATTTCAGAAAGCCGCACGTTGGCCTTAGCGGTATTTAAATCAGCGCGGGCCTGGCTCAGTTGCTGGTCCACTTCCGGAGTATCAATGTCCGCCAGGAGCGCACCTTTTTTTACAGGGGTGCCGATGTCGTAGTACCACTTTTTCAGATATCCGTTCGTCCGGGCATAGATCGCAGACTCCACATACGCCTGCAGCGTACCCGGCAACACCAGATCTTCATCGCCGGATTCCGCCAGGGGGTGAATAATCGCCACCGTTGGCACCGCCGCGGCTTCCGTCTCATTCGCCAGGGCCTGGTATTGCGCGCGCCTCTGCACCAACAGGATCGCGGCCAGGACCACGAGCCCCGCTACAATCAAAAAGAAAACTGCGAACAGCGGGTTCCTGTTCGGCTTTGTGCCGCCGCTCCTACGCGTTGCTGAGTCTTCAGTCGTCATCCCTTCTCTCCAAGAAGCCTATCGTAATCCCGTCAGGCCGTTGCGGGTTCTTCGGTCCGCCCCCGGTGCTTTCGGCGCTCCAAAAAGCCGTGAATTATGGAAAACACGCAAGGCACGAAAAACAAGGTCGCCACCGTCGCGAACAGCAAGCCGCCGATCACCGCGCGGCCTAGCGGTGCATTCTGCTCGCCGCCTTCGCCCAGGCCGATCGCCATCGGCACCATGCCGATCATCATCGCCAGAGCCGTCATGATTACCGGGCGGATGCGTACATAGCCTGCTTCGAGTGCCGCTTCCCGCGGCGTCTTTCCTTCGATCATCTGCTCTCGCGCGAAAGAAATCATCAAGATACTGTTTGCCGTCGCCACGCCCATGCACATGATCGCCCCCGTCAGTGACGGCACGTTCAACGTCGTGTGCGTGATCAGCAGAATCCAGCAAATACCCGCCAGCGCGCCGGGCAAGGCCGTGATGATGATGAAAGGATCCAGCCACGACTGGAAATTCACTACGATCAACAAATATGCCAGCACGATTGCGCCGATCAATCCAATCGCCAGGCCCACAAACGACGAGTTCATCGTTTCCACCTGGCCACGAATCACGATGTGACTCCCACGCGGCAATTCCTTCTCCGCGTCCTTCACCAGCTTCTCAACGTCTTTCTCCACGCTGCCCAAATCTCTCTTGTACACCGACGCGTACACGTTGATCATCGGCTGCACGTTGTAGTGCGAAATCGACGCCGGCCGCGCCACGTTTTGCGTCGTTACCAGGTTCCCCAGGATTTGCGGGACCGCCCCGGGGGCGCTCCCGCTGATCGGCGTGTTTTGCAAGTCCTGAAAAGTGTCTACGCGATACTGTGGTGTCTGCACGGCCACGTTGTAGCTCACACCATTCCTCGGATCCAGCCAGAAGTTCGGCGACGTCTGGAAGCTCGAGGAAAGCGAGACCAGCAGGTTCTGCGCCACGTCTCGCGCTTGCATTCCAACATATTGCGACCGCGTGCGGTTCAGGTTCATATACAATGTCGGCCCATCAAACGCCTGCTGTACGTGCACGTCCACCGCTCCCGGCACATGCTCCATCTTGCCCGCCAGCCGCGTGGCGATTTCATAGTTCGCCGGCTGGTTCACGCCCACGATCTGGATATCCACCGGCGCCGGCGTCCCGAAGTTCAGAATCTGCGTCACGATGTCCGCCGGCTGGAAGAAGAACTGCACGCCGGGATACTCAGCTGCCAGTCTACGCCGCAAGTTGTTCACATAGACGGCCGTCGATTTCCCCCGCTCCTGCTTCAACTGCACCAGAATCTCGCCGTCTGCCGTTCCGATGGTTCCCGAATTGCTGTAGGTCAGGTTGATGCCCGAATACGGCAATCCCACGTTGTCAATCACCGTTTCGAGGTCCTGCGGCGGGATCACCTGCCGGATCGTTTTGTTAACTTGATCCGCAATCCGCGTCGTTTCTTCGATTCGCAGTCCAGTCCGCGCCCGCATATGCAAACGGATCTGTCCGGCATCCACGCTCGGAAAAAAGTCGCGCCCCAGGAAAAACGCCAGCCCGCCCGACAGCACGCAAAATGTCAGAAAGCACGCGGCAAACAGCCACGCGTGGTCAAGGGCAGCCGTAAGCGCGCGCCGGTAACCCATGCGCAAACGCTCGAAGGAATGCTCAAACGCCTGCTGGTACCGCCGGAAAAAGCCCATCTTTTCCCCGACGTGCAGGTCCGCCTGGTATTCGTCCTCCGCGCTCAACAGATACATCGCCATCGTTGGCACGATCGTCCGCGACCACATGTACGACGCTAGCATCGCGAAAATCACCGCTTCGGCTAGCGGCACGAACAGGTACCGCGCCACGCCGGAAAGGAAAAACATCGGCAAAAAAACGATGCAGATGCATAACGTCGAAACAAAGGCTGGCACCGCAATCTGCTGCGCGCCGTCCAGAATCGCCTGCACGGTCTCCTTGCCCATCGCCAGGTTCCGGTTGATGTTCTCGATTTCCACCGTGGCGTCGTCTACCAGGATGCCCACGGCCAGTGCAAGGCCGCCCAGCGTCATGATATTGATCGTCTCGCCCAATGCGCTTAGGCAAAGCAAACTCACCAGAATCGAAAGCGGAATCGAAACGGCAATAATCAGTGTGCTCTTCCAGTTCCCCAGGAACAGCAGAATCATGATCGCCGTCAAACACGCCGCAATCAGCGCCTCGCGCAATACGCCCTGAATCGCCGCCCGCACATAAATGGATTGATCGAAGAAATTCGTCACATGCAGACTCGGCGGCAACGAGGGCTGGTAGTCTTTGAGCACCTGCTTCACGTGGTCCACGATATCGAGCGTGGAGTTTTTCCCTGTCTTGTAAATGCTCATCAGTACACCGCGCTGCCCGTTCGTCAGCACCACGTTTGTCTGTGGCGTGAACCCGTCGCGCACGTGCGCCACGTCGCGCATGTAAATCGTCGAACCGTTCACCGTCTTTACCGGCAAATCGTTCAACTCCGGGATCGACTGCGGGCTCCCGTTCATCTCCACGTTGTATTCCAGGGTGCCCATCTTCGCCGTGCCCGTCGGCAGAATCAGGTTTTGCGCGTTCACCGCGTTCACCACGTCGACCGGCGAGAGTCCCTTTGACTGCAGCGCCACCGGGTCGATGTCAACCGACACGACACGCGATTTCCCGCCGTAAGGAAACGGCATCGAAGCCCCTGGCACCGTCGAAATCTGTGTGCGGATAAAATTGTTGCCGTAGTCGAAAATCTGTTGCTCGCTGAGGCTGTCGCTATTCAACCCCACTTGCAGCACCGGCACCGTCGAAGCCGAATAAATGATAACCAGGGGCGGAGTCGTCCCCTGCGGCAAGAATCTCAAGAATGTCTGCGAAATCGCGCCCGTTTGTGCCAGCGCCGTCTGCACGTTGGCCCCGGGATGGAAGTAAATCTTGATGAGCGCTGTTCCGTTCAGCGACTGCGACTCGACGTGCTCCACATCATTGACCAGCACCATGATGCCGCGTTCCACGTTCGACGTGATGCGCCGCTCCACCTCCTGTGGCTCCAAACCCTGGTACGTCCATACCAGCGCAATCACGGGTATATTGATTTCCGGGAAAATATCGGTCGGCGTCCGCGGGATTACCACCACTGTCAACAAAACAATCACCAACGCCATCACGATAAACGTGTACGGTCTGGCTAAGGCTAATCGTACAATCCACATATAGGTTTTTGGGTGACCTTAGGCCTGCGGAGCGCGGAAAGTACCGGTTTCCACCCGTCGCCCTAAGCGCTTCGATCTGTCTACTCCTATTAGACTACCGAAGCCCCCCCTTTGGGTACGTGCATCGCACGGGCTTCTGGCCTCTAACCTTTTCCCGGTTTACGCGTCTGCACTCCTGTAAGTCAGGCCATTATGGACTGCCGTTTCCGGAAACCCTTGCAATCAGGCGTTCGTACTAAGAAGGAGATAATCGTTCCCTCCGGAGATCCCTGTGCTCTCGATTCAAGATCTGAATAAGACCTATTCGAATGGCGTGAAGGCGCTCGACGGCGTCTCTCTTTCCATTCCCCAAGGCATGTACGGCCTGCTTGGGCCAAACGGCGCCGGCAAGACTTCGCTCATGCGCACGATCGCTACTCTTCAGGAGCCCGACGCCGGCACCATCCGTCTGGGCGACATTGATGTCCTCCGCCAGAAGGACGAAGTGCGCCGCCGTCTCGGCTATCTCCCGCAAGACTTCGGCGTCTACCCGCGCATCTCCGCGCAGGACATGCTCAGTCACATCGCTTTGCTCAAGGGCATCACGAGTTCCGGCGAGCGCAAGGATGTCGTTGAAGCCATGCTCCGCCGCTGCAATCTCTACGAATTTCGCAAAAAATCGCTCACCACCTACTCGGGCGGCATGCGCCAGCGTTTCGGCATCGCACAGGCGCTCATCGGCGATCCGCGGCTGCTGATCGTGGATGAACCCACCGCTGGCCTCGATCCCGGCGAACGGAACCGTTTCTATAACCTCCTTGCCGAGGTCGGCGAAAACGTTGTCGTCATTCTCTCCACGCACATTGTCGAAGACGTTATGGACTTGTGTAACCGCATGGCCATCCTGCATCGCGGGAGAGTTCTGTTTGAAGGTAAGCCCGACGACGCCATCTCCGAACTGAAGGACCGCGTCTGGCAACGCTCAATCGCCAAGTCTGAACTTCCCGATTATGATCAACGCTATCAGGTCATTTCGAGCAAGCTCGTGGGCGGCCGTCTGCTCATCCACATCCTGAGCTCGCAATCGAGCGAAGACGGTTTCGTTCCCACCGCTCCTGATCTCGAAGACGTCTTCTTCAGCAAAATTCGCGGTTGGAATTGAGGCCGCCCGTGCTGCTGCAAATCCTCTGGTTTGAGATCCGCTATTGGCTGCGTTCCTGGATGCTCTGGATTTTCACGTTGATCATCGCCGTGCTGATCTTCGGCGCCATGAGCACCGACCAGATCACCGTCGGCGGCGCGCTTTCCAACACCTTCCGCAATGCTCCTTTCGTGATCGAAAACTATTACACCTTCATGGGCCTGTTCACTCTCCTGATGGTTACTGCGTTTGTGAACTCCGCGGCCGCCCGTGACTTCACGCACAACACCTATCAAATCGTCTTTTCTACTCCCATCAGGCGCCGTGACTTCGTGTTCGGCCGCTTCGTTGGCTCTTTCATCGTCTCGGTCATCCCATTGACCGGCGTCTCGGTGGGCATTCTCATTGCCAAATACATGCCTTGGGTGGACCACCAGCGCTGGGGCCCGGTGCTTTGGAGCGCCCATCTCAAGGGCATTTTTGTATTTGCCGTACCTACCACCTTTTTTATGGCTGCCATTCTCTTCACGATCGCACTCCTTGCCCGCAACGACATCGTCGCCTTCGCAGGCAGTCTGGCCCTTCTCACTGGCTATGGGGTCGCTCAGGCATTCACACAAAATATTGATCGCGAGTGGCTCGCCAGCCTCCTCGATCCGTTCGCCATTCGCACTTTTGGCCTATTCACCAAGTATTGGACGGTGGCGGATAAAAATACTCTGACAGTCGGACTCAGCGGCATGCTCCTTTGGAATCGCTTGTTATGGACAGCTGTCGGCTTCGCGTTCCTCGCTCTTGCCTATATCCGCTTTAGCTTTGCAGAGCGTGCCCGGAAAGCAAAGGCCACTTCCGGAGAACCCCTCAAAGCCACAACGGCATTCCGTGTGCCCACTTTCCAAATTCGCGACGACAATTGGACCAAGCTCATCGCCTCGGTGAAAATCCATTTTCTGGGCATCCTCAAGAGCACCGTCTTCATCATTATTCTTCTCCTGGCTCTGCTCAATTCCGTTCCGTCGGTTATCTACAACGCCCGAGAAGGCTACGGCAACTCCACCCTTCCCGTTACCTACTGGATCCTTGAAATCATTTCCGGGACACTTTACATCTTCATTGTCGCCATCATCACCTACTCTGCCGGTGTCCTTGTCTGGAAGGACCGCGACAACCGTACCGACGAAATCACCGACTCTCTCCCGGCTCCCGAATGGGTCAACTTCCTCTCCCGTTTCATCGCTCTCGGCGCGGTGGTCATGATTATTCAGTTTTTGGCGCTCCTCAGCGGCGTGCTTGTCCAGCTTGCTTATGGCTATCATCGCTTCCAGTTCGGTCTTTACCTCAGCCAGTTGCTCGGCCGCGATCTTCTCTTCTTTATCATGTTCGGCGCGCTTGCCTTCTTCATCCACGCGCTCTCCCCGAACAAGTACGTGGGCTACTTCGTCTACATAGCCTTCATTCTCGTCAACATCTTTATCTGGAGCCCTCTAAACGTCTCCACAAATCTCGTTCAGTTCGCATCTTTGCCCCAGGTCACCCACTCCGACCTGTTCGGAGACGCGCCCTACATCACCGCCTGGCGCTGGTACGGTTGTTACTGGACGATCTTCTGCACCCTGCTCGCCATCGCTACCATCATGTTCTGGCCGCGAGGCAGGCAGCCTTCCTGGCGCGAGCGCTGGCGCAATGCCGGCCTTCGCTTCCACGGCCTTTGGCGCGCCCTTACTTTCATCTGCTTGTTCCTGTTTCTCGCCACCGGCAGCTGGATCTACTACAACACCAAGATCTTAAACCGCACTCTCGGGCCGAAGGACAGCCAGCGCCTGCAGGCCGAATACGAGAAGCTCTACAAGCCCTTCGAGTCGCAGCCTATGCCGCGCGTGCGCTCTATCAGCTACTCGATCGACATCTATCCGGAATCGCGCAACGCCGTCATGCGCGGCGAGGAGGTCATCTACAACCCTTATTCGCAACCTCTGCAGGAAATTCACTTCTCCACCGCCGACCCTTACGACATCGTCCTCGACGTTCCCGGCACAACGCTCGTTAAGGACGACAAAGACCGCTTCTACCGCATTTACAAATTCAGCGAGCCTTTGGCTCCCGGCCAGGCGATCACCTTCCACTTCACTGTTAAGAGCCGCAATCGCGGATTCGAGAACACCGTCAGCAACATCAACATCGTTCAGAACGGCACCTTTTTCAACAGCA
>Ga0306920_100013606_pt1 | contig 11091 bp, 9 predicted proteins | sample flu12Cox44000170_FD_204666 | JGI IMG/M metagenome (GOLD analysis project Ga0306920, IMG submission 204666) | Lab enrichment of tropical soil microbial communities from Luquillo Experimental Forest, Puerto Rico - flux4day.12C.oxic.44.000.170 (v2)... | ecosystem: Environmental > Terrestrial >...
CCGGAATTTCTGCGCCGGAAGTACAATGCCGCGTCGCTGGCCGAGGAAGCGCGGCGCGAGGGTTTTGGCGTCGTCATGAAAAACCACTTTCAGCCCACGACCGGCCAGGTCAGCCAGATCCGGCGCCCGGACGATACGGTACCGCTGGTCGGATCGGTCGCGCTCAATTTCAATTGCGGCGGGCTCGATGATCACGGCGTGCGGGCCGGGCTTTCCGGGTGGAAGCGCGACGTGACCGCCGCTGACGTGGATCGCGATCGCTTCGTCGTCTGGATGCCGACGATGTGCTGCGAGGCTCATCTGCGCTGCTACAACCGCCGCGACATTTCGACGGCCTGGGGCGTCAAGGCGGAATACACACGTTTCTACGCCGAGGGCACGGGCTATCAGCTCGACCGCGCCGATGCGGCCAAGGTCGCCGCGCTCGATCGCGCGCTCGACCTCATCCATCAATACGACCTGATACTTGCCACCGGCCATCTCGACCGCAACGAGACGCTGCTCGTCGTCGAGCGCGCCTACGCCAAGGGCATTCGCCGCATCATCCTGACGCATCCGCTATTCCAGTCGACGGAACTCACACCGGAGACGATGCACCGGATGTGGACGCAATACGGCGCTTACAGCGAGCTCTGCTTCTCCAATCTGGCCATGGACGATCTTACCTACGATCAATATATGGCGGTGATCGAAGCGGTGGGCGCACCAGGCGTTCTTTTGTCGAGCGACGTCGGGCAGATATTCTCGCCGACTGTCGGGGACTCGCTGCGCGAATTCTTCGGCGAGTTTCAAAAGCGCGGCATCAAGGAGGACGACATAGTGCAAATGTCGGTTCTCAATCCGAACCGGCTCCTGTTCGAAGCAATGAGCTGAGCGCCGCCAGAGTGCCTCGGTGACCCCAGCCACGTATCCTGCGGCCGCGGCAAAGGCCCGCTTGAGTGCGGTAGCGGCGAGTTCGAGCGCGGTGTCGGCCGCGCGTCAGTTGAATCGTCATGTCCGCGCTTGTCGTCGCTTGTCGCAGGCACCCACGTCTTAAATGGCGAGCCAAGTCAAAGACGTGGATGGCATCGGACCTCGAGCTTGCCCGAGGTCCGCACTATTGAGTGACGCAAGTCGAGTAAACTCGACTTGCGTTGACAAGCCCGGCCATGACGCAAAGAGATGCCGGCCGGCTATGCGTATTCGTCGCGCAGGCGCACCCATTCCATGTGGTATCCAAGCTTGTCCTCGTCGCGACCCTTGGGGACGATATCGAGGTAGTGATAGGCGCCGTTGAGCATGTCGAGGCCGCGCGAGTAGGTCGAGTACGTGTGATAGAGGCTGCCGTCGGCATCCTTGAAGAACACGCTGATGGCGGGCACGTCCTCGATATCAAACCGGCGGGTGCCATAGTTGGAATTATTGCCTTCCCTGGCGAGATCTTCCTTCGTCAGATAGGCGCCGAAATCGTGATTGAACACGCCGTCGGGGCCGCAGGAAACCCACTCGAAAGTCCAGCCCATCCGGCTCTTGAACCTGGCAATCGTATCGATCGACGCGCGCGACACGGCCGCGAGGTTGACGTCGCGGCCGCGCAGATGGATCACCACCCGCTCGAAATTGTCGGCCCAGAACGAGCAGCTTTTGCAGGCGACACTCCAGTCAGGGTGGAACATGAGATGATAGACGATGAGCTGGGACTTGCCGCGGAAGAGTTCGGAAAGCCGCACCTTGCCGGCGGGGCCGTCGAACACGTAGTCGTCGATCTTCACCCAGGGCAGATCGCGGCGATGACGACTGAGCGCGTCGCGCCTGCGGGTGAACTCCTTTTCCTCCGCCAGGAGATTGATGCGGGCGGCAATCCATTCCTCGCGCGACACGATCGGATGACTGGTCATCGATTGCTCCATCGCTTGCGGTTGGTTATATCCTCTCCGGAGGCGTCAGCAGGGGCTTTCACCTGGAAATCCTAGATTAGCGCAGGCTGCAGCCAACGCCATCCCGTGACCAAAAAGGCCAATATCGAAAATTGCTCCAGCCTCGACGACCAGGTTGCCCTCGGAACCCGCCGGAATGCCTCAGGCCCCCTCGACCGCGGTCACCAGCGAGCACAGCCGCCGGGGTGCGGACGGTCAGCCTAGCGTGCCAGTTAAACAGTCTTAACATTGTTCGCGGTGAGCGCCGCGAGTGCTACCCCATGCAGAGTGACCGTATCGTTGGGATCATGAGTGATTATCGTGTCCGCACCAACTTGTTTTGCATCAGCCAATACCGCTGTGAAGCTGGCAAAGAGTGCACGATTGAATTCGATTATATCGTTCTTTGGATTGAACCCATTGACGATCTCAGTGTCCATGATGCTTGGGCTTGGGCTCACTCCGAATAGCACCAGATCATGGCCGCTGCCGAGCGTTATGGTGTCGCCCGCCCCGGCGTAGACCGTGTCATTGCCGTTGCCGAGCGTTATCGTATCGCTTGCCCCAAAACGGTGTCATTCCCGCCGCCCAGTACCACGGTGTTGTTGCTGCCCGGCAGCGACATGCTGTCGTTGCCGTTGCCGAGACTGACTGAGTTGCCGCCGGTCCCGCCGGTGATGGAATAGTTGCCGTTGCCGGCGACAACGGAGTTTCCCGAACCGGTCAACGCAATGCTGCCACTTGTGCCGAGGAGAGAGACACTGACGCTACCGATCGCAGTCTCATGCAGCTGGTCCGACACGGTATAGGTGAACGCATCGCTGCTGCCGCTTGTGGGCGCGGTGTAGCTCAAGTTCCCCTTGCTCAACGATACGGTGCCCCGTGTGCCGAGCGTTCCGACCGCGCTCAGCGTCAGCGCGTCACCCGGAAGCCCAGGTGTGTCCAGGGCAAGAAGAAAGCTCGTCAGATTGGCGCTCTGGGCGGGGCTGAGGTAGAGATGCGTGTTGCCCGCGGTGGGGCCGGGATCGACCGCCAGCGTGTCGGAGATGACGGGGGAGACATCGCCGAGCTGATCCCTGATCTGATACGAGAACGCCACGTTGCCGTTGGCATTCGCCGGCGCGGCGAAGCTCACGATACCGTTGCTGAGCGTCACCGCCCCGACGGGACCGCTCAGCTCGTGCAGGCTCAGCGTGTCACCCGGCAATCCGGGCGCCGCAGTTCCGACCGTGACAGTGGTGCCATGCGCGACCTTCTCGCCGGCCGTGGTGGTGTTGGTGACGCTCGGGCCGGGATCTACGACCACCGTGAGGAACACATCGTGGGCGTCGTAACTCAAACTGAATGTCGCCCCACCATTGCCAACATGCGTGAGGCTGGAAAAAGTGCCGGACAACAGACCAGTGGAATGGAGCACGGTATAGGTGTGCATCCCGGAGTAGCTGCCCGAGATTGTGTCGGCCGTGAACGTTCCCGCAATGCTGGCGCTGCCGGTGACGATAGTTTCGCTGGCAGCAGATGAAGATACCTGGACTGAATAGGTCGCGCCGCTGTCGAGCACCAAATTGCCGGAGACCGTTAGTGTGCCGATTGAGTCGCCGGGCGCGAGTGTCCCTCCGTCATTAATAGTGGTCGCGGCGACCGTGCCTGTACCGTCCAGCGTACCTCCTGCATCGACCGTCACACGGCTCGACGATGCGATTGAGTCATTCACCGACAGCGTGCCCGCTGAAATGTCCGTGCCACCGGTGTAGGTGTTGAGGCCGGCGAGCGTGAGCGTCCCTGGGCCGACCTTGGTCAGCGCGGTGCTGCTGGTGCCGTCCTGGATGGCGCCAACGAAGATCGTCGAGGTGCCGTCGGCGCCGTCCGTGAGTGTTGCGGGCGCGGAGACGCCGCTGTTGGTCACCGTGCCGGAGCCGGTGAGCGAGCCGATGCTCTCGTTGAAGCCGTCAAGATCAAGCGTGGCATTCACCGTGAATGCCGAACCGGACGCAAACCCGCCGGGTGAACCCGCCGTCAGGGTGCCGCCGCTGACCCTGGTCGCGCCGGTGTAGGTGTTGGTGCCGGCGAGCGTGAGCGTCCCTGGGCCGATTTCCCCACTTCTTGCTGAAGGAAGACGAAGCGCCACATCTCAAAGGCCCACCAATCCTTTGCGAAGAGCGACTGTTGGAGGCCTGTGCGCTCGAAGGGGTCTAAGCGAATATTCACCAGGATCGGCCAGTCGACCTTAACCGTGCCACCGAACCAGCCGTTCGGCTGATCCGTCAAACGGTACTTGAAATCACCAATGCGGATCGCGCTGAGGGTTCCTTCGGTGAAGTAGAAGACTTCGTTGCGCTTCGACTTGCCCTTCCCGGTGATCAGGTCGGTTTGGTCGTAGCCGTCGAGATGCACCTTGTAGGTCCGGTCGCCGACCTGCTTGCCCTTCTTGAGTTCGTCGGCAATGTTCGGATTGCCGGCCGCGGCGACAAAGGTTGGGAACCAGTCAAGCCCTGAAATAACGCCATTCTCGACCCTGCCTGCGGGCACCTTGCCGGGCCAGCGGATGATCGCCGGCGCGCGGAAGCCGCCCTCGAGTGCCGTTCCCTTGCCACCGGCGAATGGCGTCTGACCACCGTCCGGCCACGTAAAGTTCTCAGCACCATTGTCGGTCGAAAACGCGATGATCGTGTTGTTATCGAGTCCGTTGTTTTTCACATATTTCATGACCGAGCCGACGATATCGTCGAGTTGTGCCATTCCGGCTTCTTCGAGCGACCAGCCATTCTCGGGCGTGCGCGTCTTCTCGTATTTCTCCGAGAGATGCGTGATGACATGCATCCGCGTAGGATTGAGCCAGAGGAAGAACGGTTTGCCATCCTGTCTCGCCTTGTCGAGGAACTTGAACGCGTTCGCCAGTATCTCGTCGTCAACTGTCTCCATGCGCTTCGGACAAAGCTCTCCGGCGTCCTCGATCCTTTGTTTTCCGATCTTGCCCCAGCGCGGCTGCTCCGTGGGGTCATCCCTGTCGGTCGCCCAGCTATGGATTATGTGGCGTGGGCCGACTGTCTCCTTCATCGCCGGTGGGTAGTTGGGGTGGCAGGGGTCCTCCATCGCGTCGAGGTGATAGAGATACCCGAAGAACTCATCAAAGCCGTGCATCGTGGGCAGAAACTTGTTTAAGTCGCCCAGATGGTTTTTGCCGAACTGCCCGGTGGCGTAGCCCATTGATTTCAGCACGGTGGCGGTGGTCGGCGCTTCGTCCGGCATGCCGATTGGAGAGCCTGCTTGCCCCACTGTCGTCAGCCCGGTACGGATCGGCAGCTCGCCGGTGATGAAGTTGGCGCGGCCCGCTGTGCAGCTCGCTTCAGCATAGTAGTCGGTAAACATCATACCTTCGGATGCGAGCTGATCGAGATTCGGCGTCCGGCCGGCCATGATGCCGCGGTGGTAGGCGCTGATATTGAACCAGCCAATATCGTCGCCCATTATGAAGATGATGTTGGGCCTCTGTTGCTGCTGCGCAGCCGCTGGCATACTCACCACTGTTAAGGCGACAAGCGACGCCAAGACACCTAGCCAGATAGTCCTGGTCATTCTCATCGGTCACTCCCTCAGCGTGACTGCCTGAGTTTGAACGGCAGTCCGCACAATGCATTATGCGCGCAATCCAAGATCGGAATGAACCATGTGGCCGACTTGGGTAACGCTTTCGTGACAAGGCTTACACCAGCCTAAACTCTGGTGTGCCTACAGCAGGATCAATCCTCGCGCGTCAGCGATGACACAGGCATGCGGTTTGGGGCTGCGGACACGCGCGCGGGTCGGCAACCTTGTACGGCCATGAGAATGAAACCGAGAGAGGGGACCGCAGATTGCCTTTCGTAGAGTCGAGCCCCGCGCTGCCCGACCGGAACTAATCCCGCTCTCGGCACTGTATGTTTAGTCCGAACTCACGCACAGCGGAAGCGCGCCGGTATACTGCAGACCAAGGTCGCTTATGTCCGAATCGGGTCAATGCACTAAATCGCTACGCGATAGTGGCTCGGTGCAGCGCCAGCGCGAAAGCATCGGACGTCCGCGCGCAAGTTTTTTGCGCAATTTCCGAACTGGCGCGCGCAAAAGGCTGGCCGCAGAACCGCTCGATGAAATGCCCTCAGGTCGCTGGAGGGGAAAGTTCGGTAAAAGCTACAGAGGAAGTTGTTTTGTTTCTTCTCCGACCAACACCGAACCACGCTAAACACGCTAAAAATGACGTCGCCACTGCACCTAATGCTACGAAAATTCCTTGAACGGTGCCAATCTCTTTGCCAGCTGCTTCCAACCACTCACCCCATGTCTGCTCGCGAACGCTCACGCTGATCTTGTGCTCGTAACTCGCAATACGCATTCGGTCTGATTTGTCCCCTACAAGGGCGTAAACCGTCGCTGTTAACAGCTGTTCCCCGCTTTCCTTGGCCTCAACGTTCCACGCCCACACCGTCGGGTAGCCTTCCGCAATGGGCTGCTGCTCAGGCGTGATGGCTTTAATCTCGAATGCGGGGCTATCGAGAGTTGCAATCATCTCAGAAGAAATGTGGAGCGTATCTTTGACTTCGGTAGTTCCAGAGGCAGGCGGTTTCTTAGCTGGAACGTGAAAACCCACTTCCGCTTCTACCTTGCGCTTATCACTAACCTTCATGGCCGTGGGGGCTCGGAGAGAAATATCCCCCTTCGGAAGTGCCTCCAGTATCGTTTTACGCCCGATTATTGCTTGCATCGCATTCGTGCTCTTACGCCCTAGTATCTCATGCAAGCCGTCCGCCTCCCTCTCCACTCCTGTCAGTGATTTTAATCGCTCGACTTGTGTCAGTGCTTTTAACTGCTCCTCTAAGAGGGTCGAACTCACCGGGGAGGCTCCTCCTGCAGCGGGCTCGGTAGCCGACGTATTCACTGTGGGTGCTTCAGGGACAATTGCGGGTGCTTCAGCAGGCCCTGTACCCGTGGCTTTCGCTTGAGCGGACTCCGTAGGGACAGCTTTCGGTTTGGGGCGGAGGGGGGAGGGATGGGGATGGGAGAAGGGTGGCGGGTTTCGGTAGGCGTACCTTCAGCGGGTGCTTCAGCGACTACTGCGGGTGTTTCAGCAGCAACTGGTGCTTCGGCAGCCGCTGTAGGGGTGGCTTTCAGTGGAGGGGGCACCGTAATCCGTGGGGAAGGGAAAGGGACCATCGGCGCCGTCACCGTCGGCGAGAGCCGGAATTCCAACACCGTCGTCGGCTGTCTCTTCGAGCAGGAGTGCGTCTGGAGACGCATCAGATAAGCCTCTCCAGAGTCGAGAAAATTGTAACGCTTACCGCCAATCGTGATGACAATGTCGCGCGGTCCCTCCTGCGCAATGCTCCAGTCGTGCGTCGTCTGAGCGCTACGACCATTCTCGCATTTCTCTATGATAAGCCGGTGATCCGCATAAAACCTATAAGAACTGCCTCGGCTGCATTCGGGCCCGTTTTTCCCTCCCCCCCCAGGTCCAGAACTGGAATATCCATTCGCGCGAAGTACCGCCCGTCAACTTCTGCACCGCAGCCTCGACGGTCGTCGCGCCACCCTCTGGGCGGGCAGCTTTCGCTTCAGGGGTCGGTTGAGCGGGTTCCTGCGCGACAGTATCGGTCGCACTGTAAGTCGCAAGGAAAGCCACGAGGACGACAGAAGCCCCCAGCCGCAGGAGCAAACAATTTTCACGTGGCTTCGTCACAGGGAAATCTCCTCGACCCACGATGGGCTAGGCGAGTGTCTGCCCGTTTCGGACGCGTGCCCCCCGCGCGGTGTTAGCGCGCCCGTGAGACCGCGCGCCGGGGTCTAAAAAACGTCCGCGCGGGCCCTTAACCTTCAGGGGTGTGTTTCGTTCACTACCTCCTTGCGCCATCCGGGCCTGCGCTTGCTCTCCGGGTGATAATCGGAGCTTGATTCATCATGCCGGTAATGGAGCCTCCGGATTTGAACGCAGCTCCGCTGCCGCTTTTTGCCACGCTTCCTCGCGTGGTGGTGTCGAACGACGCTTCCGTGAGTGTGCGAATGGGCGAGCGGGCTTGGGCCTGCGCGAAGGCGGAGTGTCAACTGGATTGTTGAGGGGAAAAATTATTTGCCGGGGCCGCTGGTGGTGTGACCAGGATTTTAGAAGCCGTGACCCAGGGGGTGGGGGGAGTCCGGTGGGTAAGGTCGGCCCACTTGTCATCGAAATGATGTTCTGCAAGTACCTGGTGAGTACCTAAGAAACCATTTGCTGTGTCCAATGCCCCAAAACACCACAGAAAACGCAAATGTGTCGTCGGGATTGACATTGGTCGATAGCCACTGCCACCTCGATTTTCCGGACTTTTCCGAGGAGGTCGACGCCGTGGTGGGGCGCGCGCGCGCAGCCGGCGTCTGCGGCATCGTCACCATTTCGACCCGTATCAGGCAGCATGCCGCGGTGCTCTCGATCGCCGACCGGTTCCAGCAGGTCTACTGCTCGGTCGGGACCCATCCCCATCACGCTCACGAGGAGCTCGATATCACCGTCGAGGATCTGATTGCTCGCACGCAACACCCAAAGGTCGTGGCGATCGGAGAGGCCGGCCTTGACTATCATTACGAATTGAGCACGCGCATCGCGCAGGAGAAGGGGTTTCGCAATCACATCGAAGCCGCGCGGAAGACCGGCCTTCCGCTTGTCATCCATTCCCGCGACGCCGATGCCGACATGATGGCGATTCTCACCGAGGAGACGGGGCGGGGGGCCTTTCCTGCGGTCCTGCACTGCTACACCGGCGGGCGTGAGCTCGCCGAGCGCGCGGTCACGCTCGGCCTCTTCGTCTCCTTCACCGGCATCCTGACGTTCAGGAAATCGGAGGATTTGCGTGCCATTGCGAGAAGCCTGCCGGCCGATCGCATTCTGGTGGAGACCGATGCGCCCTATCTTGCGCCCACGCCGTATCGCGGCAGGCGCAACGAGCCCGCCTATGTCGTGGAGACGGCCCGCGTCCTGGCCGAGGTCCGCGAGACGACGCTCGAAGCGATCGCCGGGCAGACCAGCGACAACTTCTTTCGACTTTTCAGCAAGGTTCCGCGCCGGATTGCCGCCGCCGCATGATGCTGAAATTTACGATCCTCGGCTGTGGCTCCTCAGGCGGCGTGCCGCGCGCGGCGCTCGGTTGGGGCGATTGCAATCCCCAAAATCCCAAGAACCGCCGGCGGCGCACCTCGCTTCTGGTTGAGCGCCGCGCAGCGTCCGGGATCACGCGCGTTCTGGTCGATACCTCGCCCGATCTGCGCGAGCAGCTCCTCGATGCGGAAGTGGATTGGCTCGACGCGGTATTCTACACCCATGCCCATGCGGACCACACCCATGGCATCGATGATCTGCGCTCGCTGGTCATCAAGCATCGCCGGCGGGTCGATGTGTATCTGGATGAGCCTACGGGGCGAGCTTTGCATGCGCGCTTCGGCTATTGCTTCCGCTCACCGCCCGGCAGCGAATATCCGCCGATCGTGACCGAGCATCGGCTCGCGGCGGGCCGACCCGTGACCGTCGAGGGGGAAGGGGGGACGGTGACGGCCCTGCCGTTTCTCCAGGAGCACGGCAGCATCGCCTCGGTCGGATTTCGGTTTGGCGCCTTGGCCTATTCCTGCGACCTCAGCGGGCTGCCGGCCGAAAGCATTGCAGCCCTCAAGGGCGTGGACGTCTGGGTGGTGGACGCGTTGCGCTATCGCCCGCACCCGAGCCATTTCAGCGTCGACGACGCGTTGGGCTGGATTGACCGCATCAAGCCGGCGCGGGCGATCCTGACCAATCTGCACTCCGATCTCGACTATGACGCGTTGCGCGCGCGCGTGCCGCGCCATGTCGAGCCCGCATACGATGGCCTCACGATCGAGCTGGAATGCCCGGGCTGACTGAACGTAAAACCCAGCCGGACCGCTCAAATCATTGGTTTTCCTTGCGTTTTCGAGCAACCCTCGATTTCCCGCGGCAGGGCAAAAATGTTCCATAATATTTCTTATGCGAATCCGGTGTGGGATGCGCGGAAAGCGTTCCTGTTCAAAGCGCCCGGCAGGCGATTGACAGGCGAAGGGCTGCGCGGGACACCCGACGGGATTTTTACTCCCTTCTCCCGTCTGCGATGTCCGATATCTCGCGCCTCTTGGAAATCATGGCCGCGTTGCGCACGCCCGGGACCGGCTGCCCGTGGGACCTGCAGCAGGACTTCGCGAGCATCGCTCCCTATACCATCGAGGAAGCCTATGAGGTTGCCGACGCAATCGCGCGTGGAGACCTCACGGACCTGCGCGAGGAGCTCGGCGACCTGCTGCTGCAAGTGATATTCCACGCCCGCATGGCGCAGGAGCAAGGCGCGTTCGCCTTCGCCGATGTGGTCGCGACATTGACCGACAAGCTCGTGCGACGCCATCCCCACGTGTTCGGCGAGGCGCGGGGTCTCACGCCAGGCGCAGTCGAGAGTTTGTGGGAGCGCATCAAGAGCCAGGAGCGCAAAGAGAAGCCGGGTCGGGATGAAGGCGGGGAAGGTGCGCTCGCCGGCGTTCCCGTTACCCTCCCTGCCCTGACCCGCGCGCTCAAGTTGCAGATCAAGGCTGCAAGGGTGGGCTTCGATTGGAACGACCCCTTGGCGGTGCTTGCCAAGATCGCAGAGGAAGCGGACGAGATCGAAGCCGAGATCGCGAACGGCGATCGCACGGCGGCGCAGGCCGAAGTCGGCGACCTCCTGTTTGCCGTGGTCAACCTGGCGCGCCATCTGGGCATCGATCCGGAAACCGCGCTGCGTGGCAGCAATCTGAAATTCGAGTGTCGGTTCGCGGCCATCGAGCAGGCCCTCGCCGCGCGCGGCAAGACCCCGACGCAGGCTACGCTGACTGAAATGGAGGAGCTGTGGACGGCGGCCAAGACGGCAGAACGGGCGCAGCGCGAGGATCATCCATCAGAACCGGGACCGTGAATGCACCGCCGACCGCGGCGCGCCCATCATTGCAGGCCGGCGCCCTGCAGGTGCTGCAAATCCACGAACCGAATCGCCTCCGGCAACGGCGGCTTGATCGCGCCCGCCTCACCCATCATCGTGATCACGCGGCCAAGCCCATCAAGATCGAGCTCTCCCTGCCTGGGCAGCACGCCGCGATCAGGCTCAAAAAACAGCGAGAGCGTCTGCCGCGCGATGGCTTCTGACGAGCTCGTGCTTTGCATGAT
>Ga0306920_100013607_pt1 | contig 11091 bp, 10 predicted proteins | sample flu12Cox44000170_FD_204666 | JGI IMG/M metagenome (GOLD analysis project Ga0306920, IMG submission 204666) | Lab enrichment of tropical soil microbial communities from Luquillo Experimental Forest, Puerto Rico - flux4day.12C.oxic.44.000.170 (v2)... | ecosystem: Environmental > Terrestrial >...
CTCGGCCAGCAGGCTTACGCGCTTCCACTGGTTTTTCGCAATCCAACCGAGCCAGGCGGCGGCGCGCGGTCCATCCACGGCGTGCGTGCGGAAGGCGATGTCGTAGTGCTTAGCCGTGACGTCTCCGGCGCCGGTCTGGGTGCCCATGGTCGGGACGCCCATTTCCTTGGCCACCTCGTTGACGGCGATGTTGACGCCAGAATGGATGAAGCCGAATACGGCCACGGCCTTCTCGCTCGAGACCAGGCGGCGGTAGGCGGCGACACCCTGCTCGTTCTTGCCCGCGCTATCGTGGACCGACAGCACCACCTGTCGGCCGAGCACGCCGCCCTTCTCGTTGAGGTACTCGGCGCCAATCTCGGCGCCGCGCTTGGCGAGCTGGCCCAGTGCCGTTTCGCCGGGCGGCGAAAGCGGCGTGATCACGCCAAAGACGATGGGCTCCTGTGCCAGCGCCGGCGCCAGTCCCAGCCCGGCCACAGCCGCCAGCAGCGCGGCCCCACCGACAAATGCCCGTCGTCGCATGCTAATTTCTCCGAGGTTTCGGTCCGCGGCAGGCCTGCCTCGCATGGCATTCTGCCGCGGTGAGCGCCATCATGTCGAGCCAATCCGAGCGCGCCAAGGGAGGGCGCAGCCATCAGCCGCCTTGCGGGGATCGCCTCATGCCGGCCGCGCCAGCAGACGGTCGCGAAGCTCGCACGTGGCCCGCCAGATCTCTTCGAGATCGCCGACCGCGAATGGGGCAGCCAGGATCGGGCTTTCCGCCGCCAGAAGATCATGGAGCCGGCCGGTATATCGAGCCCGCCCATTCGCCTCGACGACCAGCCCGCTTTGCGCCTCATGGCCGGCGTTCCAGGCGATCGCGGCCTGGCGGTCGATGCCCGGCGGCAAATCGAGGTCGAGGCGCCCGCCCTCGAGGGCGACGGGATAGCCGCCCGGCAGGCCGCCAGGACCCGGCACGTGGCCGCGCCAGTCGCGGCCTTGTGCCAGGGCGAGAATGAGCCGCACGCCGCTCGCCCCTGAGATGTCGATCACCGGCTCCGGGGTGAGCTGCACCCCCGCAAAGCGCTGGAAGACGCCGGCGACCTCGGTCCCGTCGAGCCACACCCGCGGTGTTGCTCCGCGCCGATCCTCGTGCGGACGGCGCCACGCGGCGATGTTCTGGTAGTGGCACAGCATCTGCAATCTTCTTGGCGGGGCGCCCTCCAGCACGCCGGCAAACGCGTGCGCGAGGATGGCGATATTGCCGACCCCGCAAACGACCGGCAGCCCCATGGCCGTGACGATGCCATTGGCGACGTCGGGAAAGCAGCAATTTATGAGACGGCTTTGCGGCGAAGCCTGCACCAGAGCCCGAGCGATGCGCGAGGTCAGCAGCGATTGGAAGACCGCGGTGGCGCTCAGCCCGCCTTCGGCCACGAGATGCGTCCAGGCATTGCCGCCAGTGGCTATCACCGATCCTGATTGCAAGGAGGCCGCCTGCACGATGACAGCCGGGCGGCAGAGGGCCAGCACCTCGCCGGCGGCATCCGCCGCGGCAAGGTCGACCTTGAATGTCGCGACTTCCACCGGACGGGAGAACATGTGGGCGCGGGCGCGGGCTGCCGTGCCGATCCAGTCGAGGCGGAGCCTGTTGCGGCCGGCGATGGTGAGCCGCGTCGGCGCTGCTGCCGTCACGGCCAGATCGCAGGCGATGCGCTGCGCAAAGCTGCCCGTGCCGAAAATGAGGACGTCGCAGGCGTTCAGCATCTTGTGCTCGTATTTGCCCGATCCAGTGCTGATTTGATCGCAAAATCGCCACCCTGTCAGCGACCCCGCAGGCCCCTCGTCCCACCCCCCGCCCGAGACCGCGTTGACAGTCCGCGCCTGCGACGCGCACCTTGGCTTATAAGCTGCAGTTTCACGCGAGAGCCTGCCCAATGTCGCACAGCAATGAGCGCGCCGTCCTCACCGATGTCACCGGCGGCATCGCCACCGTCACGCTCAACAAACCATGGAAGCTCAACGCCTGGGATACGCCGATGCGCGCGGAGATCGCCGAAGTGCTGCGCAGCTGGAACCGTGAGCGACGCGTGCGCGCAGTGGTCATCACCGGAGCCGGCGAGCGCGCCTTCTCGGCGGGCCAGGACCTCGATGAGACCGAGAAGTTCCAGTCCGGCAGCGATGGCGCGAACTGGTTCCAATCCTGGCGCGACTTCTACAACTCCATCCGCGATCTGGACAAGCCGTGCCTGGCCGCGCTCAACGGCGTCGCGGCAGGCTCGGCCTTCCAGGCCGCCATGCTGACCGACGTGCGCGTTGGCCACCCCGGCGTGCGCATGGGCCAGGCGGAGATCAATTCGGGCATCCCGAGCGTCACCGGCCCGATGCTGATGCTGCCGCGCATCGGCCTTTCGCGCACGGTCGAGCTCACTCTCACAGGCCGCATGATGGATGCCGAGGAGTGCCGCGCCATCGGGCTCATCCACTATCTGGTCGAGCGGCCCGACCAGGTGCTGGCCAAGACGCGTGCCGTGGCGGAGATGCTGGCGGCCAAGCCGGCCATTGCCATGCGCCTCACCAAGGCGCGCTTCCGGCAGGTCACGCAGCCGGCGTTTGACGAGGCGTTCGCGAACGGCGGAGCCTATCAGGCCGAGGCCTTCGCCTCTGGCGAGCCCCAGGCGGCCATGCGCGTGTTCTTCGCGGAGCGCGCGCAACGGCGCAAGGCGCGTGAGGAGGCACGGGGCAAAGGTTGAGGCCCGCCCATGTCCCTTGGCATGTCCCTTGGCAAGTCCTTTGGCAAGTCCCTTGGCATGTCGCTTGGCGATGAGCTCGATTGGCCCAACACCGACGACGGCTTTCTCCCGCTATTTGTGCGTCATGCCGCGGCTACGCCCGATCGTGCATTCGCCCGCTTCGGTCGGCGGCCGCTGACCTTCGGGCAACTCGATCGGTCCGCCACCGGCTTGGCGGTTTGGCTGCGCGACAAGGGTGTTGAGCCCTCAGATCGCGTTGCGCTCATGCTCCGCAACGGTGAGGCCGCGCTCGCCATGATGCTGGCGATCGGCCGCGTCGGCGCCATCTGGGTTCCCGTCAATACCCAGGCCGTCGGCGACAACTTGGCCTACGTTTTGGGGCATGCCGAGCCGCGCGTCGTCGTCGCCGATCCCGACTTGCTGCCGGCCGTGTCGGCGTGCGGCGCCAAGCTGGGTTCGCCTGCACTCTCCTCAGCCGGTATCTTGCGCCAGGCGCGGGCGGCACTGCAGCGGTCCGATCCTGCCAAGTGCGCCTTTACCGCTCCGCCCGCCGATGCGCCATTTGCCATCATGTACACGTCCGGCACCACCGGTCGCCCGAAAGGCGTGCTCGTCTCGCACCGCATGCTGCGGCTCTCCGGCGAAGCGGTGGCATTGGCGACGGCTGCCGGGGAGGGAGACGTGCTGTACCTCTGGGAGCCGCTTTTCCACATCGGCGGAGCGCAGATGCTCGTGCTCCCCCTGATCCGCAACGTTACGCTCGCCATTGCCGAGCGCTTCTCCGCCAGGCGCTTCTGGATCGATGCGAGTGCCGCGGGCACAACCCATATCCACTATCTCGGCGGCATTCTGCAAATGCTGCTGCAGCAACCGCCCGCATCCATCGATCGCGCGCACGGCGTACGCATTGCCTGGGGCGGCGGGTGCCCGCGCCATGTCTGGCCGACCTTCGAGGCACGGTTCGGCGTCGAGGTCCGCGAGTGCTACGGCATGACGGAATGCTCGAGCATCACCACGATCAACCGCAGCGGGACGATCGGCTCGGTCGGCAGGCCGGTGCCGTGGCTCGCCGTCGCCATCATCGACGCCGCCGGCAACCCCGTGGGCATAGGTGAGCTGGGTGAGATCGTCGTTCGCGAGCGTCTGCTGGGTACGCTCACCCGCGGGTACTTCAGGGAAGAAGAGGCGACATTGAAGTCCTTCCAGGCCGGCGCATTTCACACCGGCGATCTCGCCTGCTGGGACGCGGCCGGCAACGTGTATTTCCGCGGCCGCATGGGCGACAGCGTGCGCGTAATGGGCGAGAACGTAACGGCGGCCGAGGTGGAGGAGGTTGCGCGCAAGCATCCCGCCGTCGAGGACTGCGCCATGATCGGGGTGGCGGCGGATATCGGCGAGGCAGAGATCAAGCTGTTCGTGCTGCCGAAAGCGGGTGCCCATCTGCGCGCACATGAGCTTGCGAATTGGCTCGCGTCCAGGCTCGCGCGCTTTCAGCGGCCGCGCTACATCGCCATTGTCGAGGAATTTGAGCGAACGCCGAGCCAGCGCATCATGAAACACAAGCTGTCGCGGCGGATCGATGACGCTTGGGATGCCAAAGCCCAAGCCAGCACGCCGTGCAGGCCTCAAAACAGGGCGTAGCCGCCATCGATCAGGAACGTGTCGCCGGTGTGATAGGCGGACGCCGAGCTCATGAGATAGACGGCGATGCCCCCGAAGTCATCGCCCGTGCCCCAGCGGCGCATCGGGATGCGCGGGCGCACGTTGTTGGCAAACTTCTGGTTGGCGATGGCGTTCTGCGTCATGTCGGTCTCGATCCAGCCCGGCAGGATGGCATTGGCACGGATGGCGTGGCGGGCGAACTCCACCGCCAGCGCGCGGATCATGGAGATCATGGCACCCTTGGAGGCGGCGTAGTGCTCGCTGCGTGGCGCGCCCTCGATGGCAGCCAGCGAGGCGGTGCCGACGAGGACGCCGCCGCCGCCCCGGTGCACCATGTGCCGCGCCGCAGCCCGCAACGTGTAGAAGGCGCCATCCAAGTTGACCTTCAGCACGCGCCGCCATTCCTCCCCGCTCATCGCCAGGAAGGAGGCGGTGCCGCGGCCGCTCACGCCGGCATTGGCGAAGCAGCCGTCCACGCGGCCCAGCCTGCCGACCGTCTCGGCGAAGGCCGCCTCCACCGCCGTCTCGTCCGAGACATCGCATTCGAGCGCCAGCACGGCGCGGCCGCTCGCGCCAAGTTGGGCTTTGGCAGCGGCGTTCTTGTGCGCATTTGTGCCCCAGATTGCCACATCCGCTCCCGCCTGCGCCATCGCCCGCGCCATGCCAAGGCCGATGCCGCTGTTGCCGCCCGTCACCAGGGCCACTTTGCCGGTCAGATCGAAGGGTTGGTACAAGGGTGCCTCGCTCCTGGCGTTGACTGCTGCACGCCAGGGAAGCGCAGTTTCAGTCTGTCTTGCAAGGCCGGCGTAGCCGGCAGCGTCAGAACAGGAAATAGCGCTGCGTCATGGGCAGCGATTTTGCCGGCTCGCAGGTCAAGAGCTCCCCGTCTGCGCGCACCTCGTAGGTCTCGGGATCGACCTCGATGTTGGGGGTGGCGGCGTTGAGCGCCATCGATGCCTTCGAAATGCCGCTTCGCGTGTTTTTCACCGCCATCAGTCGTTTCTGCACACCGAGCCGCTGCGGCAGGAGGGCATTGATGGCCGCCTGGCTGACGAACGTCACCGAAGAGGTGGCGAGCGCCCGGCCGAAGGCGCCGAACATGGGCCGGTAGTGTACCGGCTGCGGGGTGGGGATCGAGGCATTGGGATCTCCCATGGGCGCCGCCGCGATGCTGCCGCCCAACAACACGAGGTCTGGCTTGACGCCGAAGAATGCCGGGCTCCACAGCACGAGATCGGCGCGCTTGCCCTCGGCCAGCGAGCCCAGCTCGTGCGCCACGCCCTGGGCGATGGCCGGGTTGATCGTGTACTTGGCGATGTAGCGCTTGACGCGGAAATTGTCGTTGCCGGGGGCATCCTCCTTGAGGCTACCCCGCTGCATCTTCATCTTGTGCGCTGTCTGCCAGGTGCGGATGATCACCTCGCCGACGCGGCCCATGGCCTGGCTGTCGGAGGAGAGCATCGAGAGGGCGCCGAGATCATGCAGGATGTCCTCCGCAGCAATGGTCTCGCGCCGGATCCGGCTCTCCGCGAAGGCGATGTCCTCGGGGATGTTGGCGTCCAGGTGGTGACACACCATCAGCATGTCGAGATGCTCTTCCAGCGTGTTCACGGTGAAGGGGCGCGTCGGGTTGGTAGAGGAAGGCAGCACGTTCTTGAGGCCCGCCACCTTGATGATGTCGGGTGCGTGCCCGCCGCCGGCGCCCTCGGTGTGGAAGGCATGGATGGTGCGACCCTTGAAGGCGGCGATGGTGTCCTCCACGAAACCGGATTCGTTCAGAGTATCGGTATGGATCATCACTTGCACATCGTGATCGTCGGCGACCGAGAGCGCGCAATCGATGGCAGCGGGTGTCGTGCCCCAGTCCTCGTGCAGCTTGAGGCAGGAGGCGCCGCCTAGGATCATCTCCACCAGCGCCTTGGGCGCAGACGCATTGCCTTTGCCCGCGAAGGCCAGGTTCATGGGGAATGCGTCCGCCGCCTCGATCATGCGCGCGAGGTGCCAAGGCCCTGGCGTGCAGGTGGTGGCCGCGGTGCCGGTGGCGGGACCCGTGCCGCCGCCGATCATCATGGTGATGCCCGAGTTCAGCGCCTCCTCGATCTGCTGCGGACAGATGAAGTGAATGTGGCTGTCGATGCCGCCAGCGGTGAGGATCTTGCCTTCGCCCGCGATCGCTTCGGTGCCGGGACCGATGACAATATCCACGCCTGGCTGCACGTCCGGGTTTCCGGCTTTGCCGATGGCAGCGATGCGCCCGTCGCGGAGCCCCACGTCGGCCTTGATGATGCCGGTGTGGTCGATGATCAGGGCGTTGGTGATGACGGTGTCGACGGCGCCCTCCGCGCGCGCGATCTGCCCCTGCCCCATGCCGTCGCGGATCACCTTGCCGCCGCCGAACTTAACCTCCTCGCCGTAGACGGTGAGGTCCTTCTCCACCTCTACGACGAGGTCAGTATCGGCGAGCCGCACCTTGTCGCCGGTGGTGGGGCCGAACATGTCGGCGTAGGCGGCGCGGGAGATGCGAGCGGGCATGCTGATCAATTCCCTTGTCTTAACGCCTTGCGCCAACCAGGTGATCGACGTGGCATGAAAGCCGGCGGGACGCACCGCGCGGGCGTGCGCAAATGGTGATTTGCCCAGAACCTAACCCATGAGCGCAACATATGAACCTAACCCCTGAGCTAACCCCTGGGCCTAACTTCGGGGCCCAACCATTCCTGTTGAGCTCACAGCTTCCCCATCACCTGCTGGCGAAAGCCGTAGACCTCGCGCTTGCCCCCGAACGGTATCAGGGAAACCTCGCGCGTCTGGCCAGGCTCGAAGCGCACGGCCGTCCCGGCGGGGATGTCGAGGCGGTACCCGCGCGCCGCTGCTCGGTCGAACTGGAGGGCGCCGTTGGTCTCGGCGAAGTGGTAGTGCGAGCCGACCTGGATCGGTCGGTCACCGCCGTTCGCCACGGTCAGTCGCAACAGCTCGCGGCCCGCGTTGATCTCGATATCGCCTGGGGCGGTGATGACCTCTCCGGGGATCATGGGCGCCTCTCGCAGCTAGATGACCGCCAACGCGACGCCGACCGCCGCAACCGCCGCACCGCCGACGCGCACGAAGAGCGTGCCGATGGCGTTGCGGCTCGCGCAGGCGATGCCGATGCCGATGGCGTGCAGCAGAGCCGTGGCGAGCGTGAAGCCCGCCGCATAGGTGGCGGCTGCGGCGCCGCCGGGCAGCTCGGCGCCGTGCGCGTGCCCGTGTAGCACGGCGAATAGGGCCACGAGCGCCGCGCCCAGGGCGATGGGCAGTCGCGCCGCCGTCAGCACGAGCAGCCCCAAGACGACCAGCGAGGCCAGCATGCCCGGCTCGACCAGCGGCACAGATGCGCCGGCCATGGCCAGCACGCCGCCCGCCAGCATGGCGCTGACGAAGGCCGCGGGCCAGGCCCACAGCGCACGTCCGCCGGTGAGGCCGGCCCACAGCCCGACCGCCAAGAGCGCCAACATGTGGTCAAGGCCGCTCCAAGGATGGGCGAAGCCCGAGGCAAAGGAGGCGGTGTGCGCTAATCCGGTGTGGGCGAGCGCCCGATCGCAGGTGGCGAGCAGCGCCAGTGCCAACGGAGCAAGGCCGGCGCTGATGCGGACAGCCGAGCGCACTGGCCGCGGTAAATCGCCCTCCAAGCCCCCGATGTCCGCCACGGTCGGTCGCCCGCGTCGCATGGTTCGCATCTCCCATCATGCCCGCGCCGCGCCGAGCACGCACCCCGGCGCGATGGGCCCTACCCCCAGTGCCGCAACCATCACGTTAGAGAACGGCCCACATGTCAATGCGTAGTTTGACGCGCGAGGGCAGCGAAGGCACTTCGAGACCGGCTACTGCTTGCCGACGCGCTCGATCAGCGCCATGGCCGCTGCCGGCGCTCGCACCTTGGCCTCATGGATGAAGTAGATGAACACGTCGCGTGGCGCTCCTTTGGGCGCCTGCGCTGGATCGGCGAGCGGCAGGCCATCGGGCACCCTCCCCTTGGCCCAGAGGCGGGCGCACTCGGCCCAGGCATCGAGCGCCTTGGGTGGATAGGCCGTGGGAATCCCATCATCGCCCCTCTGCAACCGCGCGTACACGAAATCGCCGATCGCATCGGCAATGGCCGGATACGTGTGATGGTCGGCAAACACCACCGGCGTGTTGAATTGGCGCACGAGCGCCACGAACTGCGGGACGCAAAACGAGGCGTGGCGCACCTCTACCACATGGCGCAGCTTGCGGCCATCGAGTTTGCTCGGCAGCAGCTCGAGGAACTTGCCGAAGTCGGCAGCGTCGAACTTCTTGGTCGGCGCGAACTGCCACAGGATGGGCCCCAGCTTGTCGCCGAGTTCGGTCACGCCCGAATCGAAAAACCATCTGATGGGATCACCGGCCTCGGCCAGCACGCGCCGGTTGACGGCATAGCGCGGTCCCTTCACCGAGAACACGAAGCGGTCGGGCGTATCCTTGGCCCATTTGGCGAATGTCGACGCCGTCTGCGTGCGATAGAACGTGCCGTTGATTTCGATGGTGGTGAGGTGCTCGCTGGCGTATTCGAGCTCGCGCGCATGCGGCAGCCCCTTGGGGTAGAACGTGCCGCGCCACGGCTCGAACGTCCATCCGCCGATGCCGACCCTGATCTTGCCCTGCTTGGCCGTCGTTTCCTTGGCCATGGCTTCAATGTACCACCGGCAGCGGCACGCCGGCCGCCGCGAACGCCGCCTTCTGCCTCGCACCCACGTCCTCCAGCACGAAGCCGCGGATCGTGTCGTTGAACATGGTGTGCCAGTTGAGCCGGGCCCGCAGGTGCAAGAACACGCCGCCTAGACCTATCGCAGCGCGGTCCATGAACACGAACTCGCGCGGTACCTTGACGGGACCCTTTTCCTTCAGCGCCTTGTGCACGGTGAAGGCCTCCTTGCGGCCGTACTGGCCGGGCGTGGTTCCGTCGGCGATCTCGCGCTCGCGGTCGTCGAGCAGCGGGCCGTAGATGAACCGCGCCCAGATGTTCAAGGTGTCGATGAGCTCTGTCGAGAGGCCCTTGAAACCCCAGGTCTCGTAGGCGTTGACGACGAGGTCGCGCTTGCCCTCCAGGAGGCCCGTATAGAGGTCGATCACGCCCTGCACGAAGGGCGTCGGGAAGGTGCGGATGCAGCCGTAGTCGAGCAGGTTGATGCCCGCCGGCACTCCGAGGGCGCGCTCTGCCGGTCCATTGCCGCTTCCGCCGTCGGTTGCAAAAATCGTGTAGTTGCCGAGGTGCGGATCGCCGTGGATCACGCCGTAATGGGAGAACGGAAACCACCAGGCGCGGAACATGGCGCGCGCGATGGTGTTGCGGTGCGCGAGCGGCGCGTTCTTGTAGTCCAACAGCCGCCGGCCCTCGAGCCAGGTCATGGTCAGCAGGCGCTTGGTCGACAGCTCGGGCAGAACGCGGGGCACGCGAATGCTGGGCTCGTCCGCAAAGATCAGCCCGTAGAGAGCCGTGTGGCGGGCCTCGAGGGCGTAATCGAGCTCCTCGCGCAGCCGTGCCGAGATCTCCTGCAGGATCTCGCCGGTCTCCACCGCCGGGTTCATGCGCGCGTGCAGCGCGAATACCATCTTGAGCTGGGTGAGGTCCGCTTCGACGGCCGACTGCATGTCGGGATACTGCAGCTTGGCGGCAAGGGGCGTGCCGTCGTGCGCTCGCGCCCGGTGTACCTGTCCCAACGATGCCGAGGCGGCGGGTTGCGGCTCGAAGCTTGCAAAGCGGTCGGCCCACTCGGGCCCCAGCTCGGCCAGCATGCGGCGGCGCACGAATGCCGGGCCCATGGGCGGGGCCTGCGATTGTAGCTGGGCCAGCTCCTGGGCATATTCGGGTGGCAGGGCCTCGGGAATGGTGGCCATGAGCTGCGCCACCTTCATGATCGGCCCCTTGAGACCGCCGAGCGCCGCCGCCAGCGCGGCTGCGTTCTTGGCATCGTCGGCGTCGAGGCCAAACAGGCGTTGGCTTGCGACCCTGGCCGCCACGGCGCCTACATTGGTGCCCACCCGCACGTAGCGCGCCGCGCGGGCCGAAAGCCTGTTCTGTTCCTCGTCCCTGCGGTCGTTCAACGGGAGCCCTCCTCCCCCCGAATATCGGGCGCCGGCATGGACGCGTCCAGTGGCCTTGGTCCCGCAGCGCTATAATGCGGCAGCGGCGCTGGCTACGGCACGGCAGCGCAGATATGACACTTACACTTATTTGCCATGCAGCAGGCGATGAAGCATGGAAGATTGCTCGAGGCGCCAAGCCATGCGCGAGCGGCAGGCCACCGAGCCTCCTTCGGCCGGGAGCTGGGGCGCCTTTTTGCGCGATCCGGCCACCTGCGCGGTGGGGGCGCTTGGTTGCACGCAGATCATCGCCTGGGGCACCACGTTCTATGTCCTGGGCGTACTCGGGCGCCCCATCGCCGCCGACACCGGTTGGAGTCAGAGCCTTGTGTTCGGCGGGTTCACCATCGCCCTGTTGGTATCGAGCGCCGTCTCGACCTTGGTGGGTCGCCTGATCGATCGGCGCGGTGGTCGAGCCGTCATGGCATTGGGTTCGCTGCTGACCGCGCTGGGCCTAGTACCCGCTATCAGAAGTGACTGAGTCAATTTTACACTATCGCCAAGGTGCACGCCGTGATTCAAGATCGGGATGATATCCGATGCGATTGAGATCCGG
>Ga0306920_100013609_pt1 | contig 11090 bp, 11 predicted proteins | sample flu12Cox44000170_FD_204666 | JGI IMG/M metagenome (GOLD analysis project Ga0306920, IMG submission 204666) | Lab enrichment of tropical soil microbial communities from Luquillo Experimental Forest, Puerto Rico - flux4day.12C.oxic.44.000.170 (v2)... | ecosystem: Environmental > Terrestrial >...
AGCCGACTCAAACATCACAACAATCCAGCGCGATCTCAAGGAAACATTGCCGCCACTTCTCGCGACGGCTGACGCGTCTCCACAAACACTGAGCAAGGTGCTTCCAGTTACGCGCAACACCGACGCACTCTACGACGTGCTCGTGCACGTGGTGGAAGGAGCGCGCGTGGTGGCGCCCGGAGATCAGGTTGGCCAGCTGCAGCAGTCCTTGGATAGGTTTGAGAAGGCTCGTGTCACTCTGGACGAACAGGTGCAACAGACGGCCCTCGCGCAGGAAAAGCAAGTCAGTGACCTGCGCTCCACTGTGCAGACACAAGCGGCGAAACTGCAGGCCGCAGCGGCTCCGCCCCCTGCGCCCGCATGTCCTGCGCCTTCTCCGCCGAAGAAGAAAAGGAAGCCCGCGGCAACCACGGCTCCGAATCCCGGAACAGCCGCGCCAGCTACTGCGGCGCCCACGACTCCAGGCGCTAAGCCTCAGTAGCGCCGGCGTTATTCTCCAGGATGAGCCAATTAAAGCAAAACGCGGCAGCCGAAGCTGCCGCGTTGTTGTGAGGCGTGATAACGAATGCTGTGAGCTACAGCACGGACGACTTGCTCTCTCTCAAATTCCTGACCGCTGCGGCACAGCGGATAAAGACGGGCAATGCGCGAAGGTTACCTCAGCGAAGAGTAGGCGGATCTGATTTCAAAGAGATGAATTCAGACAATATCTCCGCCATCGGCGCCAACAGCTCCGCAGGGGACCAAATTGAATCAATCTCTCGGGCAGTCTAGACCGGTCCCACCCCGCTGCCCCGGGATGCAAATGGTCGCTGCACCATTGTTCCCGTAGCCGCTTTCAGGAGTGTCACTGGCTGAGCCGCGGGAGGCTGGTGCATTGTTACGATGAGCGCGTCGGCAGGCCTTTTACCCGTACAGATATAGGAATGCGGGGTACTCGCGTCGAAATACACCGCATCTCCGGGTCCCAGCGTGCAGTGGTTGTTGCCGTGCTGAAGATCGAGCTCCCCCTGAAGCAGGTAGAGAAACTCGAAACCGGGATGCATGTGAGCCCTCGATTCGCGGTTGTTCTCGAGAGGAATGAACTGCGCAAAATATGGGTCCATGTGACGGTCCGGCACCATGTAGCCGAGGCTCTCAAAGAAGTAGGTAGGCTCCTCGACACCGGTTTGCGGCATTCTCACCCGCTCCTTGCGCCGGTGCACGCGAAACATCGACTGCGGCTCCGGCTCAAAAAAGTAGGAAAGATCCTTTGAGAAGACCATGGCGATCCGCGCCAGATTGCGCAGGGTGGGCACAACGCGCCCTGTCTCAAGCTGCGAAAGAAAGCTGGCTGAAAGCCCCGTGTGCTTTCCAAGTTCCACCAGGCCCATCGACTTCTTCAGTCGCAGGCGCTTGATCCGTTCGCCAATGTGCTTTTCTGCAATGAACCGCTCGGTGGTTTCCGTATCCACTTGTGTTTTCTGGGTTTCCTCGGCGCGAGCCCCCGCTTCCGTCATCAACCCCTCCAAGGCAAAATGTTTCGGCTTTTTGTCCGCATCAAAACTTGTTCCCATGGTACTAAACACCGAGCAAACGTTGTCAAATCGAGTCCCGGCGGGCCTCATGCATCCTGTCTAGGTGACAACGGATCCAGCCAAGGTCATTTTGAGCGGAGCATCCGGCATGCTCGGCTCCGCTCTGCTGGCGAGCCTGGCCAGCCGCCACGCGGCGACTCTGCAACTTGTGCGAGGGTCCGTATCGCATGTTGGCCAACTGCATTGGGATCCCACCAAGCCCCTCTCAGCCTCAGAGAGCGGCAGCCTCGACGGAAGCTGGGTGGCGATCCATCTTTCCGGAGCCAACGTCGCCGACCGGCGGTGGACCTCGGCCTATCGCGAAGAAATCAGGGCCAGTCGCGTTGAATCGACTCGCTCTCTGGCCACAACACTCGCGGCGTTGCGCAAGCCACCGCAAACCTTGCTCGTCGCTTCGGCTACCGGGCTTTACGGAGATCGCGGCGACGAATTGCTCACGGAAGATTCGAGCGCGGGCGCGGGTTTTCTGGCCGATATGTGTCGTGAGTGGGAGGCCGCAGCAGAGCCGGCGGTACGAGCAGGCATTCGCGTCGCGCACCTGCGTTTCGGGGTGGTGCTTGGCCCAGGCCGCGGCGCCCTTGAGCGCATGTTGCCACTCTTTCGGCTCGGATTGGGTGGAAGGCTCGGGAACGGCAGGCAATGGATAAGCTGGATCAGCCTCGCAGACGCGATCGCCGCGGTTCTGTTTGCATTGGACTCTACGTCGATCTCCGGCCCGGTGAATTTGACTTCTCCGAACCCAGTTACGAATTCGCAATTCACGCAAGCCCTGGGACGTGAGCTTGGCCGACCGGCAATTCTGACGGTTCCTCGCTTCGCGCTCAACCTTGCGCTTGGGCGAATGGCTGACGAGCTTTTGTTGAGCAGCGCTCGGGTCCTGCCGGCAAAGCTCCAGGCCGCGCACTTTCCGTTCAGTTATCCAAAGATCGAAGAGGCATTGCCGGCGGCGCTCAAGTAGATGAGCGGCGGCAATGCCTCGATTGGTCAGGATGAACCGCGCAGTTATCGCCTGCCCTGGATCACCTTCTCCTTCTTTTGTGCGCGTCGTGAGGCAATCTCATGCATCTCTCTGCCGATCTTCGATTGGTTGATCGCCACCTGAATCGCAAGATTGATGATGTTACCGGTGACCCAGTAGAGTGCCAGTCCGGAGGCGAAATGCCACAGAGTGAATCCCATGATGGCCGGCATCATGATCGCCATCATGCGCCGCTGCATGGGATCCATACCCGGAGATGGGGTGATGAACTGGACCAGGAACATGGTCGCGATGATGAGAACTGGCAGTATGTGGAGCGGATCTGGCATGGAGAGGTCCTTGAGCCAGAACCAATGCGCCTGACGCAACTCCACTGCATTGAGCAGAACGCGATAGTAGGCCAGAAAGAGCGGCAACTGCAACAGCAGGGGCAAACAGCCGCCATACATGTTGACTCCTTCTGTCTTGTAGAGCTGCATCATCTCAGAGTTCATCTCAGCCCGCTTTGGGTCAGTAGGCTTCAGATGCGAATAGCGCTTTTTGAGCGCGTCGACCTTGGGCTGGATCCGCATCATCTTGAGCGATGATTTCATCGACCACATGCGGGTCGGCAGCAGAACCAGGTTGAAGATCACGGTGACAATGATGATTGCCCAGCCCCAGTTGTTCGCGCCAGGACCAAGCATGCCGCGAAGAGCACGGAGCGCCAGGTAGAGCGGCTTGGCAATGATTCCCCACCAGCCGTATTGAATGACCGAGTCGAGCGGCTGGCCTGTCGCTTTCCCGTCGGCGCCAATGGCGTGAACCGTCTTCAGAACATCGGTTTCCTTTGGACCGGTGTAAATGCGCAGACGAGTCGATCCGCTCTGATCGCCCATTGCAAGCCCAAGCACGGCGGCAGGCTTCTTCGCACTGTTCGGATCGCTCAGGTCGCTGGGCAGCTCGATCGTATTGTGCAGGGTTACCAGCGAAGCGCGCGAGGGCACGTCCGGCAGGAACGCGGTAAGAAAATACATGTCGGTCAGCGCGGCGTACTCATAAGGCTGATCGAGCGTGGCGTTGCCGCTGACCTTCTTGGCTTCCATCGAGTCCTGCTTGCCATCGATGGACCACGCGATCTGCGACTGCGTGGGAACCAGGATATTGCTCCTATGGCCTCCCGCAGCAGCAAACTCCTCCATGTCGCCGAGACCCGCCGGCCATGCGACAAGGGCACGCACCGGTGCGCCGTTATTCTTCACCTGGACGTCCGCGCTCACCACGTAGCTCGCATCGAAGGTGAAGGTCTTTACTGCCTCCAATCCGCCTGCGGCGTAGTGGAAGGTGATCGTATTTGGCGCGAGAACGTGGCCGGTTGCCGAGACCTGGTAGAGTGCCTGATTCAATTGCTCGGTCAAGTCATTCTGGTAGGTGTAGAGCGAAAGAGGCAGCCCGAAGCGGCCTGCTGTTTCAGGTCGCACCATATCCAGCGGTTTGCCCTCGGAGTCGTTGAACCCCTTCAGTATCCAGCTCTTCACCTGCGCGCCACGATTCGTGAAGACAATCCGGTACTTCTCATTCTCGACTGTCGTCTCTGTTTCCGAAGCTGCGCCAACGTTCGGCAGGATGCTCGCTGCGACCGAGGTCGAAGAAGCTGAACCCGCACCCCCAGGCGTGCTTCCCGACGACGTGGGAGCAGGAACAGACTGTTGCGACTGCTGTGTCTGCGTGGTCTGTGGCGCAGCGTCCTGTTTGGGCTTGAAGTACTGAAAGACCAGCAGCGCAATAAGCGCAACAAAGGTGAAAACCATCAGGCTGCGAAAATCTCCGCCGCCACCGCCGCTGGGTCCGTGCGACTCCAGATTTGGATTACGAATTTCGGGCAAAGGTAAATTCCTGTCGTTGAGGAGTGGCGCACCGAAGCGACGCCGCTCTTTCTATGGTAATGGTTCGTGCGGGACGCGAGGCGCTGGTGCCGGCCTCGCCGAGGAACTCTTCCCGATCCACAGAGTATCTGGAACGGGATCGAGTCCTCCTCTGGTAAAGGGATGGCAACGCAACACGCGCCAAATGGCCAGGATTGCGCCCCACAGAGGTCCGTGCCTTGCGATCGCAACGGAGGCGTACTCCGAGCAGGTGGGAAGATAACGGCAACCTCCCCCCGGGCCCAGCGAATGTAATGCCGGCGACAACCAGCGGCGGTAGAACGCGAGGATGGCAAGCAGGATGCGAGTCATGATGCGGCCTCCGCATTGCCAGAGCGCGCAACCGCACCGGCGGAAGCACGCACGACCTCAGCGTTAGCCTGTCCAAGAATACGCAGAACCTCGGCATCCAGTTTCGTAAATTCGATCGTGAGCACCGAACGGTGCGGATGCAGAATCAGATCGCAGCCCTTCGGCAACAAATCCACGTGACGGCGCAGGACTTCGCGCATGCGACGCTTGATGCGATTGCGCTCGTGCGCCTTGCCGATCACCTTGCCGACGGTCAGCCCAACACGTGGCCATTCAGCAGGCGAGGTCTGCGGCGCCAAAAACCAGCTCATCGAGGCGGACCGGCGCTTGCGGCTCGCACCATACGCGCGTTGAAAGTCGGCATGCAGACACAATCGAAAAGCCGCCAAAGATTGACGACGCACGCCGGCACTCGGTTGAGCTGTGCGCGCGTCACAATTTGATGAGGTGCTCATGGCGTTGCCGAAAGGCGTTTGCCGGAGTGTCGGAGTTCAGCAATCGACTCCGGCTCAAACAGAACGGCGGGAAGGGCTTAGTCGCGATAGCCGGCACTGACGGAGACACGCTTGCGGCCAATCGCACGACGACGGCTCAACACAGCGGCGCCGGATTTTGTCTTCATGCGCGAACGAAATCCGTGCGTCTTTGCGCGACGGTGGCGGTTAGGTTGGAATGTGCGCTTGGGCATAAGTATGCGCTCCTATTAATCACTGAAAATCTGAGCCTTTACGGCAAGATTTAAGTATATCGAAGGTTGCGTTTGGAATCCAGCGCTCTCATGAACGCAGGCCGTTCAGGCGGACCTCCGTGGCAACTCGCAGCCGATGCCTGCGGAATCGATTCGTGAAGCCATTCAGCATACCGCAAGCCCACTCACGAAGATCACTTTTCATGCGTGGTCGAAGACTGCTCAATCCGGTTTTGGCACCCGTTTCACCTTCCATGGTGCAACCACGAAATCAATACCAAAAGTTATGTGAAAGGGGGATTGCAACGACCTCCAAATGTGCTACCATCGGGTCCGTTCAAGAAAGTTTCCTAGCGTCCCACGGAGTGAACTTCAACCCGTGCCTCGAGGTGTTTTCTGAGAGGCGGACCAACGGCCAGGCATTGTCTTTGAAATGAATTTCGCGGTGCATGAAAGCATCACCGCAGGATGGGATATTGCCTTAAGCACGGGATTGAGACACTACGGCAGTAAAGTAGGCGGCGCAGGTAAGGATTCGCTAGATGGCATTCGCAATTTCGCCGGCTTCGGCTCTCAATCCGTGGCTGCAAATTCTCGCAGCATTAGAGAAGAAGGTAATTCGGCAGTCGTTCGATACATGGCTCAAGCCCACCCGCTACAGCCACTCCACAGGGCGCACTCTGTATGTCCGTGTGCCCTCCAAAGAGTTTCAGCACATTGGCGACAAATACGGTGACCTGATTCAGGAAGCCATCGACCTCCAGTCGCTGGAGTTCGATGACGTTTGTTTCGTCACCGCAGAAGAGGACCCCTCGGTGCCTCCGCAGCGCAAGGACGGTGGCTTTGGGCCGGTGCCCGCGCACGCGCCTACCGCTCCTTCGACGCGCACGCCGGAACAGGCTCGCTTTGACTGGTCGACGGCGGCCCAGCTCAACTCGCGCTACACGTTCGATGCGTTTGTGATCGGCAACGGCAACCAGTTCGCGCGTGCGGCGGCTCTGGCTGTCGCCGAGCGGCCCTCGCGCGCTTACAATCCGCTCTTCCTGTATGGCGGCGTCGGTATGGGCAAGACCCACCTGATGCATGCCATCGGTCATGAAGTAAAGCGCCGCCAGGCTTCGTCCAGCATCTGCTACGTTTCGGCCGAGAAGTTCACCAACGAGATGATCACATCGCTGCGCAACGACCGCATGACCAGCTTCCGCGATCGCTTCCGTACAGTGGATGTGCTTCTCATCGACGATATTCAATTCATCGCCCAGAAGGAACGGACGCAGGAAGAGTTCTTTCACACGTTCAACGCACTTCACGAGAGCATGAAGCAAATCGTGATCGCGTCAGACCGTCCGCCAAAGGAACTGGCGGAGATCGAAGACCGGCTGCGTTCGCGATTTGAGTGGGGACTGATCGCCGACATTCAGCCGCCCGATCTCGAAACCAAGGTCGCGATTCTGCAAAAGAAGGCCGAGAGCGAGCAGGTTCAGCTTCCTATCGATGTGGCATTGTTTATTGCCTCAAACGTGCGCACCAATGTGCGCGAGCTTGAAGGCGCCATGACGCGGCTCATTGCCTGGTGCAACCTGAACCACATGGAGATCACGCTGGCCACAACCCAGCAGTGCCTCAAGCAGTTCATCGACATGCAGGTGCGCAAGATCACCATCGAGTCGATTCAGCGCGCTGTTGCGGAACAATTCGGGATGAAGGTCAGCGACCTGAAGCAGAAGAACAACTCGCGCAACGTTGTTGTCCCGCGCCAGATTGCCATGTATCTCGCCAAGCAAATGACCGAGGCCAGCCTGCCCGAAATCGGACGCCAGTTCGGGAACAAGCACCACACGACTGTGATGCACTCCATCGGCAAGATCGACGAGCAGCGCCGCGCCGACAAGGACCTGCACCGCACACTGAACAAGTTGCAGGAACTGCTGAACGGCTGAGGATCGCGGAACAGGGAACAAAAGGCCGCGCGCGTTGCGCGGCCTTTCACTTGGGCGGATTCCAGCAAGATTCGGCAGGCTAAGGAAACTGCGTCAGGCTGAGCACATTCCCATCGGGATCCTTGAACCATGCAACGCGAGCGCCGCTCGGTGCGTTCCAGATGGCGTGAGGATCGGCGTCATTCATTCCGGCGTAGCGTTGGAAGACAACTCCGGCAGCGGTGAGTTGCTCAACCGTCAACACGATGTCGCGGACGCTCCAGCCGAGAACAGTAAATGGAGCGGGATGGCGCTCGGGGACAATGGTCACCCGCAGCATCGTTCCATTTGCGTCGAACACCAGCGCAAAGGGCGTCTCATCGGACACAAGACGCAGACCCAGGACCTCAGCATAGAAGGAGCGTGCTTTCGCAGGGTCAGTCGTGGGAGCAAACGCAATCAGTTCGCTCCCACCCAGAATGGAGTTTCGCGACATCTCTCGCCTCTGACGGAATCCTCGACTCTTCCGGCACCATTGGCAAGAGAATCCTCGCTGAATCTCTATAGAACCACGTCTTCGGACAACTTGAAGTGCACGATCGACTCGGCAGGAATCTCCAGGTCGCGATTGCCGGTAAGGCCCGCAGCCGCTGTTCCTGCGCCTCCACCAGCAAGGCCGCCAAGGAGCAGGCCTGTTCCGCCGGATGCGATGCCACCGATGAGCATGCCGAGGCCAGCGCCTCCGCCAATCATGGCAGCAGATCGCTTGCCCTTGCCCTTCTTGTGTTGCGCCAGATCGGCAGTCCGTATCGGATACTTCGTGCCGTCCAGCGTCATTGCCGTCAGTCGCAGTTGAAGCGTGGATGCTCCCTTGAAGTGTCCACGCGCCTTGGCTGCATCGACAACGCCATCGACCTGAGTCCCCTTCGGCACGAGCGTATCTCCATTGGCGCCCACAATCGGACTGACAACTTCACCGGTGAACGCATCTCCAGCGTGGCTCGTCTTTACGCTGATGCGCTGATCAACGCGGATCGCGAGGTTGGTGCCCGCCGGGATTGTGACTTTCGCCGGAGCGGCAGGTTGCGCAGCCGATGGCTTGGGTGTGGACGTCTCAGAGGCTGACTCCTCAGGAGCTCCCACGGTGGATACCTTGGGGTCCGAAGCCGGTGGAGGCGTCGCACCGACCGGCGGCGGCGCCGTAGTTGTTGTCGTCGCCTGGCTCGTCTGGCCAGGAGCCGGCGGCTGCACAATCGTCGTTGTGGTGACACCATTCTTATCCACCGACGTAACCTGCTGCGGCTGACCGGTGGCGGCCGCTTGCTTCCTGGCCTGATCAATCGCCTTGTCTTGCTTGGATTGGCATCCTGCGAGCGCCGCGATAAGGACCAGCGCCATCGCCGGCTTCAGAGCGCTGCCTGAAAAATATTTTGAATTAAGCATAGGAACCTCTTTCGTATGTGTTTTCACCGCAACACGGGCAGCCAAGGGAAAGCAACGCAGTGGTTAATGATTATCTTGATGGCTATAGATAGTTATAGGTTATCGACGCAGTTTGACAAGAGTACCGAAGGCAGACCGCAGGGATAACGAGCGCCTACCCGTTCAGATCACCGTATCATCAACTGTACAAACAACTTCTGGAACCGCGGCAAATCCAGGTCCATCTGCGCATGCACTATGCGTACACCGGTCGCAGGTTTGAGCTTCTCTGACCAGGTAAGCGTGTTTCCGTAGCTGGGCCCGTGACTCAGGTCCACATCCATGTAAACGACCTGTTCCTTTGTAATCAGCGATGGATCAAGCCATGCGCAGGCGGCCAGTTCGTCCCACAGGTAGTAGCGGTTCTGGCTCCACGCGGCAACGTATCGCGCGGTGGGAGACTGCGCGGCGTGAGCAGCAACTTCGTCCAGCATCTTCAGCGTGAATGGAGCCTTGATCGACACATCCACCGTTGTCACATCGACGCGCGGCCAGGGAGCACGCAGAACAATGTGCGCAGCCTCGGGATCAAACCAGAAATTGAATTCATGCCTCGGACTGGTGGCAAACTCCGGATCATCCGTCTTCGGATCGAGGCTGCCGCCCATCAGGACGATGCCCTGCGTCAACGCCGCAAATTCCGGGTCGATTGAGATTGCAAGAGCGATATTGGTCAACGGCCCGGCGGCATAGATTGTCACCTGGTGCGGATGCGCGTGCACCTGCCGAATCAGGAAGTGCACCGCATCATCATCAATGGGCTTGAGAGAGGGCTGCCCTTCCGGCATCGGCGGAATCTCGTACGGATCATGCGACTGCAGCTTCTCGGGAATCACCGGAGTGACACCGCCTGAAGCCGCTTCAGCTAACGTGAATGCTCCCTGTCCCCAGGCCCCGAGCCACGTCACCTTGCCGTCGAGCGCCTCTCGAATCCGCGTCTCCTGTTGCGTGCGAACCAGCGGGAACACCGCGCCTTTGGCAAGCGGCACGTTCGCATGTCCCGTCAGTTCAAGCATGCGCAAAGTGTGCAGCGCTTCCTCGTCGCGCCAGGCATTGCCGGTCACCATGGTGATTCCGAGTACCTCGACATGCGGCGACTGCAACAGAACCAGCATCGCCATCTGGTTCGATCCGCCGGGACCCGAGCCATCCTGATCGATCAGCACCAGTTTCTTCTGCGCCGGACACACCACGGCGGCAAGCGCAAGCAGCACTGAAATTGCAGCTTTCATAATGGAGTTATTGTGGCACACGCGATCAGGGGCACTGATCGCGCTCGCGTCCGCTTACCTGTGCCCGAAGCCCCTTGGCCGCGTTGGCGGAGTCACCGGCAGATTCGTCTTGCCCTCGGGATACACAACGAGAAAACGATCCTGCCCCTCGCCGGAGCTTGCCGTCTCAACGCCAGTCAGATTGCGAAACGCCAGATGAAGCAGGCGGCGTTCGCGGCTATTCTGCGGCGGGAACGCGTAAGGCTGTCCGGTCTTGCGAACCTTCTCCGCTGCGACTTCTGCAGCCATGCGCAGTTCCTGCGCACGAAGAGCCTTGAAGTTTCCTGCGTCGAAGCTGACCAGGTCGTGCTCGCGATGGTCCAGGCGAAGCATCTGCACTGCGATGGTTTCCAGCGCGCGCAGCAACTCGCCGTTGTGCTGGGTCAGCATCTGCAGATCCGGCCCGCCCAGCTCAACATAAATCTCCCTGGCCTCGAGGCCCTCAGGATCGCGCGCGCCGTCCCCGGCGGTAATGCGGTACTTAAGGCGCATGCCGCCCAGCTTGTTGAGAGAGGCGAGGAATCCGGCAATCTTTTGTGCTGCGTCCTGCAAGTCGGCAATCGGCATAAGAGATTAGTATCGCAGAACCGGACGGGGTGGAATCTCTCGGCTCTCCGGGAAATCTTTCGCGCAGAGACCATGAGGCACCCCCGCCCCGACAGGATCGGTAACCGCTCCGCCATGCGCAAACATCTTAAGGAACATGATCGGGGTAATGACCGGAAGGCGAACCTATGTCTCCTACCGCAGCGAAGACTCAGGTGAAATTAAGGTTATGCGACGTATGCTGCTGTTTGTGCCAAATTGGAGAAGCCAGAGGCTGGTCTTGAGTGTGCCCGTGGCCAGCCATTATTTCAAATGTGCGATGTTGATCGCAGCCCTCGCCTTGTGCGTGGGCCGTGTCCCGGCACAGGATATTGAGCCTCAGAGCACGGCCCAGAACCCTCCATCGAACTCG